>Ga0272442_10002099_pt1 | contig 29303 bp, 23 predicted proteins | sample SSMForm2O_FD_200262 | JGI IMG/M metagenome (GOLD analysis project Ga0272442, IMG submission 200262) | Marine sediment archaeal communities from Little Sippewissett salt marsh, Falmouth, MA, United States - SSM-Form-2O | ecosystem: Environmental > Aquatic > Marine > Wetlands > Sediment ...
CGCATCCGCGAGTGGTTTCCCCGGGCCCGGGTCATCCACCTGGTGAGGGACCCCCGGGACGTTGTCTTATCGCGGATGCGGGCGAAATGGAGCCGGAAGCGGCCGTTCATGATCCAGGTATTGATCTGCCGGGAGCAATTGAAACTGGGCTGCCGCCTGGGGCCGGAATTATTCAAGGATTCATACAGGGAAGTCCGTTACGAAGACCTTATCGAGTCTCCCGCGGAGATTCTCGAATCGATCTGCCGCGACCTGGATTTGGCCTTTGAACCCGGGATGCTGGACTATGCCGCCGGGGCCGCGGAGATGATATCCGGCGAGGAAACTCTCTGGAAAAGCAATTGCTTCCGCCCGATAATGCGGGGGAACCGGGGAAATTGGCGGGGAGTCCTGTCTCCCCGCCGGATTCGTTTTATCGAAACCGTCTGCGGTGAAGCCTTTGAGCGCTTTCACTACAAACGGGAGTATCCGCATGCGCATGGTTCCGGCGGCGGTGTTCGGGAGGTGGCTTTGCGGCGGCTGGATCGTTGCTACCTGCGGCGGTACTCGGGACGAAAACGTCGGGACTCCGATGAGTGAAAGGATTCGTTACCACCACTGGGACGGGAAACGAATGTGGGCGTCCCGGGGACGGCGCGTATTGACCGCCTCAGGGAGCGACCTGCATTTCAATACCTGGGCGCGATTGAGTTGTCGCCATGCCGGATTCGGATCAACCTGGCGGCGTATATCCCGGCGACGGATTCATATGATTCTTCACCTCGGAGGCGACCGGGCGCTGGTGGTTCTGCGACGACTGCTGGTGATCATGGAGTCGGGACGCCCCGTCCGTACACATCGGCCGGCGCTGGGCTCACAACCTCTGCGCAGAGGAATCTGCCGCCTGGAAGACGGCCGTATCCTTTACGGTGAATACGGGTCCAATCCCGGACGCGATCCGGTCAACGTTATGATCTCGGAAGACCGGGGCGCTTCCTGGAGCGTGCTTTGGCGTTGCGCTCCGGGACGGATCCGGCATGTCCACATGGTCCAGCCGGCACGCAGACACCCGGGCCATGTATACCTGGCAACCGGAGACTACGGCAGTGAACCCATGCTCCTGCTCCTGAACGTAGATACCGGCAAAACAAGAGAAATCGGCGGCGGCAGCCAGGACTGGCGCATGCTGGCCATGGTCCAGGAAGACGACAGGCTGATCTGGGGCAGCGACAATGACCGGGGAGAAAACCATATTTATGAATTGAAAAGCGGCGATTCGAATCCCCGGCCCCTGCACCCGCTTCCGGGTCCCGCATATGACGCGTGCCGGGACGCCCGGGGATGCCTTGTGGTCGCGACGGCCGTGGAGAATCGCCGGGACCACCGGGCCTGTATCCTGGTTTCCGACAACGGATCCGAATGGAAAACATGGCGTTGTTTCCCGAAAGATCCCCTGCCCGGGCGGCTGTTCGGATACGGGGTGGCCGATTTCCCCCTGGGCCAGGAGGAATTGCCGGAACGTATGATCAACATCAGGGGGCTGCGTCCGGGGAGGCATACGGATTGATGGTGTCTCCGGGAAAATGGCTGCGCACGGCGCGGCATTTAACGGCACGCCAGTGGCTGGGACATCTGGCGAAGATATTGCGAAAACCCTTCTCGTTCCGGCCACCGCGATCGGAATTTCTGAATCCTCCCCCCCTCACCCTGCCGCCGCCGGGCTGGGCGGTCGACCCGTTCCCCCGGGATTCGGATTTCAATCTCTTGAACCGGCGGCGGGTATTCCACGACGCAGTGGAATGGGGCTGGCAGGGATACGGCCCCTTGTGGAACTACACGCTGAACAGCTTTGACTGGAAACTCCCCTCCGGCGCACCCGAACCCGCCCTGGACCTCATGGAATCATTCCTGGACGGCCTTGAGGGAAATCCCTCCGGAATGGATCCATGGCCCACATCGCGGCGGATCGTCAACTGGATTCGCCTGCTGGAAGGGCAAGGGGTGGATTCCCGCCGGCGCCGCCGCCTGGCGGCTGCGGTCAAGGCCCAGGCATACTGGCTGTCCCACCGCCTTGAATACCATCTTCTCGGCAACCACCTGGTGGAGAACGGCCTGGCCCTGCTCTGGGCGGGTACCTGGCTGCGGGACCGGCGACTGCTGATCCGGGCATCTTCCCTGCTGAACCGGGAAATGCAGAGGCAGATCCTGCGCGACGGCGGTCATGAAGAACGATCCACCATGTACCATTGTCGCCTGCTGGACGGGTTGCTGGACGCCCTGGCATTGGTCCGCCGCAATCCCGGTCGCGGGATTTCCGTCGACCTGGAGGACATGATCAAAGGAAGCGCGGACGCCATGCTGGGCTGGACCCGGGCCATGGCCTTCCGTGACGGCAGCCTGCCCCTTCTGAACGACAGCGCTCCCGGCGGATTTCCCACTCTCGAATTTTTAACGGAAAAGGCCGGCCGTCTGGGTCTGATGGGTAACCCGCGACCGCTGGGAGCCAGTGGATACCGACGCCTTGACGCCGACGGCATTGAGGCTCTGATCGATGTCGGCCCCCCGGGACCGGATCACAACCCGGGTCACGGCCATTGCGATACCCTGGCCATGGTTGTTCGGGCCGGCGGTATGCCCCTGCTGGTGGACCCGGGAGTGTCCGCATATCACGATTCCCGCGTGCGCGCCGAGGAACGCGGAACCGCGGCCCATAACACGGTCGTCGTCAACGATGAGGATCAAAATGAAATCTGGGGTAAGTTCCGGATGGGACGCCGGGCGGCGGTGCGCGACCTGGAAGAGTCGGAAGGGTTCATCTCCGCCGGACATACCGGATACGATCATATGGGCGCCCGTCATTACCGGAGCCTGGAGGTCAAAAGCCGGGAGATCCGAATTCTGGACCGTATTGACGGCCCCGGCGTGGCATCCGGGATCGCCTGGTTTCATTTTCCTCCTGATATGCAACTCCGCCAGGCAAATGACCGAGTATATTGGCCGGGCGGTGAAATCCTATGGCGGGGAGGACGGGCATCCCGGGTTGCCGGCCACGTGTCCGCCGGCTTCAACCGCCGGCTTGAAGCTCCGGCAATCCGCGTCGATTTTTCCGGCCACCGGGAACTCGAAACCCGTATCCTGGTGAAAATATGACCGCAACAGCCGCCATCCCCACCCGCATCTGGATCATCACCCAGTATTTTCCTCCGGAGATCACCGCCGCGGCTTTCCGCCTGGGAGGACTGGCGGGATTCCTAAAGGATCAAGGATTCCGTGTAACCGTTTTCGCGGCCACCCCGCGGGCAAGTTCGGGCCGCGGCGAGGAGAAAGAACCTTCTGGTATCCAGGTGGTGCGGATTCCGGTTTCCGCCCGCTCCCATGCCGGCCAGTACCTGCAGTTTCTGGCGGGCGTCAAGATGCATACCCGACGACTTCTTCGCAACGGCCCGGGTCCCGAAGTCGTTATGGCCAGTTCCCCGCCCATGAGCGTCTTCCCCGCGGCGATTTCCCTGGCCCGGCGTTGCCGCGCGACCCTGATCCTGGACGTACGTGACCTGTGGCCCGATACCCCGGCGGCACTGGGGCGGCTACCCGCGACCGGGCCGGTCTACCGGTATTTCCGCCGACTGGAAAAACAAAGTTACCGCCGGGCTCACTGCATATTCTGCGTTTCCAGACCCATGGCGGCATGCATCCGCGCCGCCGGCGCGATGACGGTGGAAGTGCTGTACAACGGCGTATCCCGTGCCGACCTGCAAACCGCGGCGCACCTGCCTGCGCCTCCGGTCCGGCGCCATGGAGAGCCCTTGCAGGTGTTTTACTTCGGCAACCTGGGCCTGGCCCAGGGACTGGACGTTCTCCTGGATGCCGCGAACATCCTCGACCCGTCGGCCTTCCAGTTCCACCTCATGGGGAACGGAGTCCGCCGGGGTCATTTGGAAAACCGGATCGCCCGTGAACGGCTCGAACACGTTCACCTCCACCCCTCCCTGCCCCGAGAACGCCTTTTGCCCGAAGTCGCCCGCCGGGCCCAGGTGTTGTTTTTCAACCTGGCCCCCGGCGAAGTATTCACCCGAACCATTCCTTCCAAGCTTTTCGATTACCTCTTGCTGCGAAGGCCCATCATCGCCGGAGTGGAAGGCGAAGCCCGGGAGATCCTCGACCAGTGCGGCTGCGCCCTGGATTTTGAAAAATCCCGTCCCGAGGCCCTGGCCGCGGCATTATCCCTGGCCGCGGAACGCATGGAATCCCTGACCGCCGCGGCGCTGCAAAACAACATCCGCGTCCTGGGCGCCTTTGTCAGGGAGGAGCAATTCGCCCGGGCAACAAAGATGATCCGGAAGATCTCCGCGGGGAACCGATAAAAAAGTGACGAATTTTGTCGATATAAGAGCATCCATACTGTCGTTGAATGTCAACCCCGGAGGTCTTGTTTTGGATTTCGTCTTGGATACAAGGGTTTCAAGGTTTTGGCAGACAATTTGCTAAGTGTACTTAGTGCTCATGGGAAAGCTCCCATGGCACGCGCCAATTTGCGGAGGAATCGCGAGATGGAGAAAACGAAACGAGCCCTGAAAAAAATCATCCTGAACATCGTGGTCATCGGACTGCTGATCCCGGCGCTACCCGCCCTTGGAGCGGACCTGCCCGAAGCGTTCGTCTTGTCCGACCACCCCTATTGCCAGAAACCCAGCGTGGCCACCACCAGCGACGGATCCACGGTTCTGGCCGTATGGGTGGAGGGTACCGCCGTCAGCGGGGGAATCGCCGGCTATAAAGCCATCTGGTACCGGGTGTGCCAGGACGGCCAATGGAACACCGCGCAGAAATTCACCGGCCCGGTCAATCCCGAGCACCCCGCCCTGGTGGTCGACTCCAACGGCGATTTTCACATGATCTGGATGGAGGGCTACGGCGGCGGCCGGGACATCGCCTACGCGACATTCAGCAACGGGCAATGGAGCTCCTGGACCGGCGCTACATCAAACTTTGTTCAGGTAACCGTAAACCAGCGTGATGTATGGCCGCGGCTGGCCATCGATCCCGCCGACGACAGCCTGCACGCCATCTGGTCCCGGCACAAAACCACCGCGGTCAGCGGGGATGCCGAGATTTTTTACGCCCGCAAGGCCCCGGGCGGTTCCTGGCAGGTCAGGCAGGTTTCCAACAACGGATACCGTCATCTGTATTACCACTCGGACATCACCGCCCGCAACGGCCGGATCTGGGCGGTGTGGGAAGACAATACCACCTACGTGTCCTATGCCTCGAAACGCAATTCCGACGGCAGCTGGACCACCCCGGTTTCCATACATCCCGAGTTTGCCGGGGCCACCAAATGGCCCTGCGTGACCAATGACAGCAACGGCAATGTGCACGCCCTGTACAGCACCGCCTGGGGACCCTATCGCTACAATTACCGCCCCGTGGACGCCGGCTGGCTCTACATGGGCCTCATGAACACCAATGATCGCTACAAGATCCACGGCGACATCCGGGTGGACGGCGCCGACAACGTATACGCCGTTTTTCAGCAGCGGGGAGACGAAAGCTTCCTGGTGGACTCCACCCTTGGCAACATGTACAACACGAGCCTGCTGATGAGCATGGGGGACAGCGCCGGCAATATGGGGGATCCGGTCCTAATGTGGAGACGGGCCAATGCCTACGTCCACACCCCGGTGGTCGCGCCCGACGACAACGGCGGCGTGCATATCGTTTTCTATGACGCCGGCGTGGGCTTCCCGGAAAACAAGTGGCTGGACTGGGGCCCCATATACTATATCAAGGCCCAGGGCGCCGCCGCCTATCGGGTTCACGTTACTTCCCCCAACGGCGGGGAAGTGTGGCGCATCGGCGAAGAGCAGACCCTGGTATGGGAAGCCACGGCTCCCGAGGGCGAACCGGAAATCGAAACCGTTGCCATTGAGTACTCCCTGGACGGCGGCTCCACCTGGAACATGCTCTACGACGCGGTCCCCAACGTGGGCACCGTAACCGAAGCGATCCCCCGGGACCAGGTACAGCCCTCCACCCGCTGCCGTTTCCGTATCACCGACCCGGTGAGCGGCGTCTCCGACATCAGCGACGGGGATTTCACCCTGTTGCCGCCCTACGCCGAATCCGGCGCATCCTTTGACAAGGCCGGGGTCTGGCAGACCGCCGTAAACGGCCTGGACGGCTGGTACATCGGCGATTATACCGGCGACGGCCTGGTGGACATCATGAACGTCACCAACCTGCACCAGAAGGTGTTTCAATCCGACGGCACCCAGTTCATCAAGCTGGGGTCCTGGATCAAGGCCCTGACCGGCTCCTACGGATGGTTCCCCGGCGACTTCAACGGCGACGACAAGACCGACCTGCTGCGTTACCGTGACGGCAACCGCAGCCAGGTTTTCCTTTCCACCGGAACCGCTTTCGTCAAGGATTTCATCTGGGCCTACGCCGACCCCGGCCCCGAAGGCTACACCGTGGGCGATTTCAACGGCGACGGCCGGGACGACATGTTGATCTTCAACGCCAACACCAACGATTCCATGGTCTACCTGAGTACGGGAGAGACCTTTCTGGATCCGGTCTCCTGGTTTAACGGCCATACCGGCACCGACGGCTGGTATCCCGGCGACTTCAACGGCGACGGCATGACCGACCTGGCCCGGGTGACCGCCGGAGTGGGCACCCAGGTCATGCTTTCCACCGGCTCCGCCTTCTCGAAAGACGCCGTGTGGACCGAAGCCATGCCGGAAAGCGACGGCTGGCATGTGGGTGATTTCAACGGTGACGGCTACGCCGACCTGATGCGTTACCTGCCCAATCTTTCCGGTGCCGACGTTTTCCTCTCCAACGGCGAATCTTTCGCCTGGGACGGTTCCTGGACCGACGCCGAGCCCATGGGCGCCGACTGGGACGTGGGCGACTTCACCGGCGACGGCCGGGACGACCTGCTGCGCTATATCACCGCGGACCGGCGCACCCAGGTTTTCGTCTCCACCGGGGGTTCCGCGCCGGCGGGAACTTCCTCTCTCTACCGTCCCGGTATTGCGTCCACGGGAGACCTCAACACCGGTGTGGATACCAGCCGGTCGAGCCTGTCACCCGAAGCCGAAGCCGAACTCATGCGGCCCTGGCTGGAACGGATTCATAACGGCGATAACGGTAATTTCTTCTTCTCCATTAAAAAGGAATATGAAAAACGGCTGGGCCGCAAGGTACGGGACGTGGTGATCTACCGCATGCTGTATCGCCTGCAGGTACCGGCTCCCAGGGATTAAACGTCTCATTGTCATGCCGGTGGTCCCGACCGGGCCGGCCTCGGCCGGCGCGGTCGGGACCCGGACCGCCACATATCCATGCCCGCTCCAAAAAAAACCCGGGCCCGCGTGGCCGCGGGAATCATTTTCCTGGCCCTGGCCGGGTTGTCTCTTCGCCCCCTGGGATTCCTGCGCCATTATGCCTGCCACCTGATCCACCTTGGAAGCGGGCGGATGGACGCCGCCCGGGTGAGCCTGTACCGGGCTCTGCACTTCAACAACGCCCCGGGCCTTCTCACAAAGGATTCCCGGGATCAAATCATGGATGATGTTCTGATCCGGGCCGCCCGGGATGGGAATGTCCGGGAAATCCGGAATTATCCATCAGCGGCTTTCCCTCGGACAGGTTTCGAGAAACGCTTCCATGCCAACCCCTGGTACCGGGCCCTCATCGGGAAAAGCATCTCCCCGGCCAACTGGGACGTCCTCGATCGTGCGGGATTCCGTCTGTTGGCGGATTCCCGGGCAAATCCAATCATAGTGGGTCAACTGGAAGATTCGACCCGTGGCCCATCTCCCCCCTGGAACCGGCACCTGTCAACCCTGGCGCGGCTGAAAGGCAACTCCCGGCTGGCCGCGCGCCTGGTCGGAAAAAGCGAAATTCTGGCCGGGGTTATTCTGACGGGCCCTGAACTTTCAGAATCAGATCGAGACCATTTTCTATTGAACTCCGGGATAAACAGAGAAGATTTTTCAAAAAGGTGGCGTCTCACGTCCCGCAACCCGGCGACCGGCGGCATGGCGGAACGCCTGGCAAACGGCCTGGTTCTGCTGGCGGCCCCCGGCTCCGCACCCGGAAGGACAACCCTCCTCTCCCTGCGCCGGAAATACATGGAGAATCCGGGACGCTTCCGCCTGGAGATCGATTACCTGGCCGACCTGGGAACCGGCCGCCTCTACTTGAGTACCGGGCCGGAAATTTCCACGCTTGAGGATACCGCCGGAAAATGGACGCGCCGGGGAGTCATTTTCTCCACTTCCGGCAGATTCCCGGTAAAAGTAGTACTCCGTGGCGGCGGCCTGGCCGTCATTGCCGCAATCCGTCTTTTCCGGCTGGAAGCTGTCCGGCTCGGCTCTCCATGAAACACGTACTGAACCGCGGTACAGGAGCGCATCACCGCGGCAATCCACGCGGATTCACCCTGATGGAAATCCTACTGGTTTTGATGTTGATCGCCCTGTCCGCATCCCTGATCATCCCGACCCTTGGCGCCGGCCTGGACAGGATAGACCGCAAACGGGATCTGCTCAGTCTGGCCGCCGCGGTGGATACTCTGCGGGATGCATGTTTCAGCCTGCGGGTTGCCGGGCGGATCAGTGCGGACGATTCCCGGATCGTCATCCGTCATGAAGCGGGCTTCACCCGCGCATTTCCGTTGTCCAATCCCGGATCCTCGGGAACAATCCGTTTCAATGCCCTCGGGATGACCCGGGGCGGACGGCTAAGGATTGTTCTGAATGGCGTCTGGGAGATCAACGTAGCTCCCGGCATGGGAAGAACCAGCCTGGAAAGGGGTTCACCATGAGAAGCCGAGGTGGTTTCAGCCTGATCGAAGTCGTGGCGGCGATCCTGATTCTGGGGCTGGCGGCCGCAGTGGTGATCACCTACCTTGGCGTTGACATGAACACCGGAACCCGGGCAATGGAAAAAATGCGTGCCTGGGGCGTCCTGAGGCGCGCCGTGGACGGCTGGACGCATCAGGCTCCCGATCCACCGCGGGGAGAAAGGATCTCCGACGGCTTCCGCATTCGCTGGCATTGGACTGCATCGGAACCTCCCCGTCCGGTGATCGCGGGAGGCGGCAACCGGAACACGGTACAATTGGGCACCCTGCATCTGGAAGTATACCAGCCGGGGTCCTCGGAACCGATCATGCGCCGTACGGTACTCGTTAACCGCTGGAGGTCACGTGGGACGCCCTGAATCCTGGCAAGGAAAGGGCTTCACCCTGGTTGAAGTGCTGGCGGCCCTCTCCCTCACGCTTATCCTGGCTGTCACCGCCTTTGCCTTGCTCCAACGGGTGCGGGATACCCGCTCCCGGCTGGAGGCCAGGATTTCCCGGGAAATGGATTTGTATCGGGCATTGGACGCTTTGGGTGCCGTTGTGGCGGAAATTTCTGCTGTCCCGGGGGATGCTTCGGTGGAGTTTCCCTGGTTTCGCGGTGAAAGCACCGGGTTTGAATGCATTACCCGCACGCCCTTGATTGCGCCGGTCCCCGGGCTGCATCGCCTGCGATTACAGAGCCGGGATCATCGCCTGCTGGTTTGGGAAGAACGCTTGTCCACACAAATTCCCCCAAAGGATTCAGGTTTCGAGCGGCAGTCCTCCCCGACAGCATTGATCGAGAATATGAAAAAAGTGACTTTTCAGTTCCGGATCTGGGATCCCACCGCCGCCGGATATACGTGGACGGACCGGATTGACTGCCGTGAAGGCAAGCCCCTGCCCTGGGCGGTGGTGATGAACTTCGAGTGGGAGGGAGAGAATCGACGCGTGGAATGGCCCAGGAGGTTGACCGATGAAGACGACGTCCCGGATCCGTCCCGGATCCCCTGACGGAAGCGTCCTGTTCCTGGTACTGCTTGTCCTGGCGGCTCTCTCCACCCTGGTGCTGACCATGGCCTCCCGAACGGCCGAAAGGATCCGTTTTCTGGAAGCCGAATCCCATCGTTTGGAGGCCGGTCTGGCATGCTTTTCCGGATATCAATGGATACGCAACCGTATGATGTCGGGCACGATTCCCGCCGGGGAACTGCGGGACGACCGGGGTACCCCCCTTTCTCCCAGGATTTTCCTTGACGGCGAAACCATTGAATTGGATCTGAAAACCTGGGGGATGGACACACGGGTAAAGCTGACGATCCGGGATTGCGCGGGACTGATCAATCCTCTGATCGTGCCGCCGCCTCTTTTCAGGGAATGGATCGTCAGACGCGCCGGAGTCTCCAGCCTGGAGGCCGCCGCGGCCTGGGACAAGCTGATGGACTGGCTGGACGCCGACGACTTACGCCGCCTCTATGGAGCTGAATCCCGGGATTATCTGAATGCGGGTTTCCCGGCTCCGGCCAATCGTATCCCGGCGGATCCGAAGGAGCTCCAACTGGTCCTGGGCCTGACTCCTCAGGTCGAGGAACTTCTTGCCTCCCATGCGGATTTCACCACCACCCATTCCAGGATGAACCTGAACACCGCTTCTCGGGAAGCCCTGATGCTTTTCCCCGGCATGGACCCGGATCAGGCACGCAAGATCATGGATCACCGCCGGACAAGAGCCTTCAACAACCTTCAGGAAGTATCCGCGGTTTCCGGCTACGACTTCACACCCTTTGCAACCTGGATTGATTTTTGCACCTCCCGCAGCGCATATGTTACAATTGCAGCCGGATTGACAGACTCTGAGGAGTTTTTCGTGACCGTCCGCCTGGACCGCGGCCGCACCCTCAGGGGGGTGGAACGCTTACGCACCTCCTGGAGGAAGGCCCTGCCCCCGGACGTGCCGCGGGAGATACATCTTCAGCGCTGGCAGGAAGGCACCCGGCGGGTAAAAGATGGCGGAAACAGACAATGACATCCGGACAGAGTCCCGTCCGTTAATACCGAACGCGATTCAACGCCGGGAACTGCTTTTCTCTTCTTTCCGCCTGAAAACCCGGCGGCGGCCGCGGGTATCGGCTCTGCTGAAACTCCAATCCCAGCTATTGCCCCGGGACAATCCCGGAATAAACCTGATCTGCGAGATCCCTTCCCGGCAGCAGCGGACATTCCTGTCCTGGACATCTTCGATTTCCCCCCTGGATGAATCGATCGCCCCGGAATCAGTCCCGGAAAGCCTTTTTTTCCATTGTGAACCCCGGGATCTGACAACCTACAAATTGTACGCTTTCCAGCGCCGGGAAGATATAGAGATTCTTTACTGGGACGGGGCGGATTTCCATTCCGCCATCGCCGGGAACCCCGGAGCAGCCGGGGAACAACTCCTTGCCCTGTTGCGCAGATTCCGCCTGAACGGTCCGCAGAAGGTGCTCGCCGACCTGACGATTCCCACTCCCCGGGATGATGTAATCATCGAACTCGTACCGCCCGGTACCGGGTATCTGCGACTGGATCAACACTCTCCGATACGCCTGGTGTATTCAAGCCTTCAGGACCGGATCCGAAGCCGGGAGTCCCGGCAACGGGCGCGGTGGAGCAACCGCCTGCTGAACATTCTCATCCTGGTTGCGCTGGCTTGGCTGGGTATGGGTCTGGCCGCCTGGTGGCAAACCGTCCGTGACGGCCGGGCGCTTGCCCCTCGTTTCCGGGAATCCCGGAAGCTGGCGGACGAGTTGGCGAAGCGGGAGTGGTCCCTGGAAAATATGTATCGCCGACTGGCTGCCTACCCGGACCATTTAAACCACCTCAAACGGGTCAGCGCTCACCTGGCACCCGAGGGACTGCTGACTTCATACATGATGAAACCCGATCGGCTGGAGATCCAGGGATTATCCCCGGATTCCCTATCATTGGTGAAACGGTTACGCTCGGTCAATGATTTCAAATCCGTACGCCTGCGGGATCCCGTGCGACGCAGGCCCGATGCGGGCAGGGAGAGGTTCAACATTGAGATCATCCTGGAGTAAAGCAGCGGGGCGGATTTTCCCCGCCATTCCCGGGGGAGAAATGAACCGTTCCCTGCGCATACGGATCCTGATCCTGATCGTCCTTGGCCTGACCTTATCCGTACTACTGAACCTTGCCGGCCGCGGGATGGAAACCAATCGGCGGATGGCCAGGATAATCCGCCATCAGCGGGCAATGGAGCGGCAGCTGGCTCAACAGCAACGACTTCATGACCGATTGGCGCTTTTCTTCCTGAAAGCCGGGAACGCCGATGGCCTGGAAGCAGCGCGCACCCGGCAGATGGAAGACCTGGTACGCAGGCTCCGACGTCATGGGCTGGACGTCCTGACTTTTGAATCCAGGGTTCGAGAATCCGGAGATGACCTGAACCTGGAATTATCCCTGTCGGTATCCGGAAAATACCCCGACCTCGTAGCCGCTCTCGACGGCATGACAACCCGGCGACCCACCTGGCTGGCCGGCGAATACCGGATTCAACTGGCGGGCTCACAAAACGTGCGCATGGACGGTGTGTTCCACATGCCGGTCCGAAAGGAACACTGACATGTCCAAGACCAGGATGCGAACCGCCCGCATGATTATCCCGGTTGTATGTATGCTGGCGGCGGTGGGGATTTTCATGGCGACAGCCGCCAATTGGCGCGCCTGGAGGGAATACCGTCATGAATTGGGCCGGCCCGAAGTAACGATGGAAGATGGAGATGTCGACGAAAAGATCCTCAAGCTGAGCCGCTTTACTCCCCGGGAGTTCCGTCGCGGGGGACTCGATGTATTTCGGTTGCATCGTTCCGCCGCCCCCACGAAAACCGGCGAAACGCGGGAAACCTCCCGGGAGTTTGAGATCCTGGGCGTCATTAAATCCCGGGAGATCCGGGTCGTTGTCCGCATGCAAGCCGGAAAGCCCCCGGTCATATTGTCCGCGGGTGAGGAAGTAACCCCGGGCACCCGGGTGGATTCGGTCACCCCGGATGCCGTAACCATCCGCGGTCCCGATGGCCGCAAGCGCAGCTACCCGGTCTTCCTGCTGGACGGATCGGCGGTTGAGAAGTTAAAAAAAAGGAGTCAATCATGACAGGGTTCCACTATAAAAGGGCCTGGCACATATTCCCGTTGCTGCCGGTTCTCTTCTTCTTCGCCGCCTGTGCCGCAAAATCCGGCGGTCCCGGCCTCAGGGTCACCCCCCCGTCCGCGGGCGACGAAGAGACCGCTGCGACAACCACCGCGGGAACCCGGAAAGCCCCCCCCAGGATCGGCTGGATCCAGCATCCCGCGGGAGCGGTGACTTCGGGATTCAGTGAGAAGGAAGCTCCCGCGGATACCGCCATGAACTTCGACCGCATTCCAGTCCCCGACTACATCGACGCCATGATGAAAGGGGTATTCAAGGCCAACTACTACATGGATGACGCCGTGCGGTCACTGAACACCCGTATCACCATCCGCATGACCGAAGATCTGCGGCGACTCTCCCTGTACAGTCTGTTCGAACATATCCTGGCACTGCATCGGGTGCAGGCGGAAAAACGTGGCGGCACATACTTTTTCTCGATGATCAAGGGGAAACCGCCCACTCTTTCCGGTCCCCTGGTATTTGGTCGCAGCCTGCCCGAAAGTGTTGACCTGGATTCCGGGGGGGATATCACCGTGCTTGTACCCTTCTACAATATTGCCCCAGAAAGCCTGTCCCGGGTTCTGGAACAACGCCTCCCTCCGGGCACAACGGTGTTACCTCTGAAAAGTGAAAACCTTCTGGTGATCAACGGCAATCCCGGACATCTGCAATACGCCCTTGAACTGATACGGATGCTGGACCGCCCGCAATTCAAAAACCGGGCGATCGTGATGGTAACCCCGACATATTGGGATATCAACGGATTTCAACGCAAAGTAACGGAGCTGCTGGAAGCGGAAGGTACCATAACGCCTCTGGCGCTTACACGCAAAGCCCTGGTTTTCATCCCCCTGGAACGGCTCAACAGCCTGATGGTGATCGCCGCGGATTCTCTCTGGGCGGAAAGGGTTCTGTATTGGCTGGAAAAGCTGGATGTACCCGAAGCCGCCGGAGAAGCCCGCAATGTGTACGCCTATAAATTAAAAAACGTTGAAGTGGCGTCGGTCGTGGATGTTCTCCGATCCATGACCTCCTTGATGAGCACGGCCGGTGCCGGCACGCAGCAAACGGAAAAGACGACTCTGAAAGTCGGTGGAGAAGCGGAAATCGTCCCCATCCGGGAAACCAACACCGTAGTCCTGGTAACCACTCCGGTTATGTACCGGAAATACCGGGAAATCCTGGATAAGATCGACGTCCCCCGCAGCCAGGTCTTCGTGGAGGTAATCATCGGCGAGGTGACCTTGCGGGATTCCCGAGAAATCGGCGTGGAATTCTGGTTCGACAAATATCTAGAAAACAAGGGGTTCGGCACCAAGGGGGGACTGGGTGTCGGGTCGGACGGAGTCAGGGGAACCATCACCGGACGCCTCTCGGGCACCGAGTTCGAGATCCTGCTAAACGGCTTGCTTACCAACAAGCGCATCGATATCATCTCCACTCCGAAACTCACCGTGGCGGAAAACGCGGAAGCCGAGATCTCCGTGGGCAACAACGTACCGGTAATTTCCAGTGAATCCGGATTGATGTCTTCCCAGGCGGACGCCACATCAGCCAACTACTACCCATACCGCTCCATACAATATCTGGATACGGGCATCATTCTGAAGGTAAAGGCCTCGGTTCTGACGGATCGGAAAATCGCCCTGGAGTTGAACCAGGAAGTAAGCGAAGCCTCGGAAAACACCCTTACCGATATCGCCTCGCCGGAGATCCTTAAACGCTCCATCAAAACCACCATGATCGTGAGGGAAGGAGAGACCGCGTTTATCGGTGGTCTGATCCAGCGCAAACAAACCCGCGGCGGGTCGGGCATTCCCTTTCTCTCCCGGATCCCCCTGTTGGGGAACCTGTTCAAGAAATCGAACCGGGAGCACCAGCGATCGGAGCTGGTCATGTTCATAACCGCCAGGACTTTGCGCCGCCGAATGGACATGCAGGAAATCGTGGAAGGGGTTCGCAAGGTCTTTTCGAATGACCTCCCCCTGGAGAGAGTAGAATGAAAAAAATGAGGAACCGGGGTTTTACCCTGATCGAAATCATCCTGGTGGTGGTCATCATGAGCTTGATCGCCGCCATCGTGGTGCCGCGTTTCTTCGGAAAAGTGGAACGATCAAAAAGTCGCATCGCCAAAACACAAATCATCATGCTTGAAAACGCGGTCAAGCTGTTCAAACTCGATACCGGCCGTTTCCCGAGTACAGCCGAGGGTCTTCAGGCCCTCATGACCAATCCCGGCGACACCCCCCGCTGGGACGGTCCGTACCTGGAAAAGGGCCTGCCCCGGGATCCATGGGGACGCCTGTTCCTCTACCGCCATCCCGGAGAACACTATGTGTTTGAAATATTCAGTCTCGGCGCCGACGGTGAACCCGGCGGGGAAGGGGAAAACCGGGACATTCTCAACTACACTACGGAAGCGGAATGATTGATCCCCGGCCATGCGGCGAAATCCTGATTGAACAATACGGGGTGCCGCCGGAAGAAATAACCAAGGCCCTTACCTTCCAGAGCCGATACGGCGGGCGTCTGGGGGAGATTCTCATGCATTCCGGCACCATAACCGAGGCTCAGCTTCTCGAAGTACTCTGCCGCCAGACGGGATTTGCGCATATCAGCGAATTGGACGGAATCGGAGAAACATTCCCGGTGCCGGGCCCGGGAGCGGCCCAGGCGGAATGGTTCCGGGGGGTTGGCGCCGTACCCCTGGCCGATAACGGCCGGGAAGTTCAGGTACTGATCAGGGATCCTCTGGATGCCCATGTCAGAGAAGCCGTAAGGGACTGCTATCCCGGCCGTGAACTGCGTTTTTATCTCTCGGATGAACGGAGGTTCCGGGAAGCGGAAGCCCGTTTCATGGCCGCAAACGGTGAGCAGGCTGACCCGGAATTCGACAGCCGGGAGGTGGAAAACCTGCGGGACCTCGCTTCCGAGGCCCCGGTCATCCGGCTCGTCAACAGCATGGTCGCCCGCGCCGCGGACCGTCGCGCTTCCGACATTCACCTGGAGCACCAGCGGCGACACCTGACGATCAGATACCGGATAGACGGGGTCCTCCATGACGTAGACAAAATCGATTCCGAGATGGCCGCGGCCGTGGTATCACGCATCAAAATAATGGCGGACCTCGATATCGGCGAGAAACGCCTGCCTCAGGATGGAAGAATCCGAACCCGCCTGTCCGGACAGGAATATGATATCCGCGTGGCCACGATCCCTACCCTGCTGGGCGAAAATGTGGTTCTCCGGCTGCTGGAGAAAGAATCCATTGAATACGACCTGGACCATCTCGGCCTGGAAGACCGGGACATAGAGATACTGAAGAGAATGATCCGACACAACTTCGGTTTGATCCTGGTTACCGGCCCGACGGGATCCGGCAAGTCAACCACCCTCTACAGTCTGTTGAACCGGCTGAACACGCGGCAACGCAAAATCATTACCGTGGAAGATCCGGTGGAATATCAATTGGCCGGCACTTCGCAGATCCAGGTACATGAAGCCATCGGGCTTGGCTTCGCCGGCATATTGCGGCATATTCTCAGGCAGGACCCGGATATCATCATGGTAGGGGAAATCCGCGACCGTGAAACCGCGGACATCGCCATCCGCGCATCCCTGACCGGCCACCTGGTTCTGGCCACCCTGCATACCAATGACGCCCTTTCAGCGGTGACCCGGCTGGTGGACATGGGAGTCGAGGATTTTCTCGTCCACTCCTCTCTCCTGGGAGTGGTGGCCCAGCGGCTGGTACGGCGGGTCTGCTCCGCCTGTCGCCGGGTGGATCCATTGGGAGAAGAAGTGTATTCCCGTCTCAGCCGGGAATCCCGGGTAGAGCACTCCACACCGGATCCGGACAACCTGTTTCGTGCGGAAGGATGCGTGAAGTGCGGAGGCACCGGCTACCACGGCCGTACCGGAATATTCGAGATCCTCGAGATTACGCCGGACATCCGGGAGGCGCTTCTTGGAGAGGGGCTAAAAGCCGGCAATCTAGACAAAGCGGGGTTTCACACCTTGCGGGATGACGCTCTTTTCAAGTGGAATCGTGGACTGACTACGGCGGATGAATTGTTCCGGGTGACCTGATGGCCCGTTTCAAAGTACGTTGGGTTGACGGGGAAGGCGTTATTCATGAAAACCGCGAAGAGGGGGAGAGTGCCGCGGCGGTAGAAGCGCGGATGCGGGCCCGGGGAAAAAGGCCGTTGGAAATCCGCCGGTTTCGTTGGAGCGTGACCCGAGTGGGGCGGAAGCTGAGTCTCTGGCGGAAAAGCCTGGCCTCCGGGAAACTCTCTCATCGCCGGGTGCATGAGTTTTTTTATGAGCTGGGAGTTGTGTTGACATCCGGAGTACCCCTGTTGGCCGCGATTCACCTGCTGCGCCGGGAACCCCTTGGCGGATCCATGGGCACCCTCCTGGAACACCTGGAAAAGGGAATCAAAGGCGGCGAAACTCTCTCCGCCCTGCTGGAGCGGGAGAAAGGCTATGATTTCCGATCCATGGCTCCCATCCTGCGCATGGGAGAACGAACCGGGAAACTGGGTGAAAGTTGCCGCACCGTAGCCGGCAACCTGGATGAGTGGATCCGGATTCAATCCGATCTGACCTCCGCCTTGATATACCCGTCCATATTGGTGGTAACGGGAATCCTCGCGGTCTACCTCCTGATGGTGGCTGTGATCCCCAGATTCCAGCAGGCCATATCCGGATTCAAGGTTGTCCTTCCCGGACATGCCCGCTGGCTCTTCGGTGCCAGCTCATTCCTCTCCGCCCATCACGACCTGATCATGCTCTTTCTGATTCTCTTCTGCGGATTGCTGCTTCTGGGTTTGCGTCTGCGGGGCACCCGAGAAAAATTGACCGCCCTGGCCGGACGTCTCCCGGGAGTACGTAACGTCCGGTTCGCCGCGGAGAACCTTCGTTTCGTCAGTGCTCTCAGTCATCTCCTGGCCGGGAAAATTCCGATTTTGCCGGCGCTGGAGCTGGCCGGCGATATGTTCACTGCCCCCGAAATAAAGCGTCATATCGCGGACGCCGTAACCGACCTCAAACGCGGGCGGCGACTTGCCGACGCCCTGGAGAACACCGGCGCCTTCCCGGCCATGCAGATCAACATGATCCGGGTCGGCGAGGAATCGGGTTCCCTGGAACAGGTCACCGCTGAGTTGAGTCAACTGATGAGCCGGCGTTTCTCCCGCCGCCTGCGTACCGCCATGGCTTTTCTGGAACCGCTGGTTATTCTATTAATCGCCGGATTCGTCGCCCTGCTGGTTTTGTCCATCCTGCCGGTAATCATGGACCTGGGGGAACTCGGTGTTTAAAGCGGGGACCCATCAGCCGGGACACTGGCGAATCGCCGCCATTGCCCTGGTCCTGATTCTCATTTCCTGGTATTGGATACACCTGGTCGCCATCCAACCTCTGGCTCCGCCTGATTTTTACCGGTATTACGCGGATTACGAAAGCATCTTCCAGGGCAATGGCGGCGAAATGAAACTTCCGCCTCTGTATCCACTGGTGGCGGGATTGTCCGGAAACGCCCTCGCTCTGCTCATGCCCCGCCGGGACGCTTTCATTCTGGCGGGCAAGCTGCTATCACTGCTGGGAGCCATGGGTATCTTCTTCGCCTTCCTGCAATTGACCGGAGGAGACAAACCCGGCAAGGCTGCATTGGGAGGAGCGACCTTCCTGGTCCTGTCGCCAATGGTGCTGCGCTTTCTGGCGTTGCCCCTGACGGATCTGGTATTCCTGGCTTTACTGCTCGGCACATTTACGGCGCTCTTCCGGAACCAGGTCCCCGCCGCGGTGGTATTGGCCCTGGCCGCCGGGGGTGTCAGGTTCGAGGGATTTTTTCTGTTGCTTCTGGTTGCCGCCTACATTCTGTTCCACCGCAATCGACTGATATGGATTCCAGCTGCGCTGATCATTGGAGCGGATCTGCTGTATCTGGCCGCCCGCCACACACCGCGGGTCCTGCATTACCTTAGGCAATGGAGTCTGGACGGAACTCCGGAGCTATGGAAAAACCCGCAGATCCTTCTTCGGGTGATTACCGGGAACCTATTGTTTTTCCTGCCTTCCTCCTGGCCCCGGGGAATCATTCTCACTATCTCGCTGCTGTTTCTGGGAGCGGTCGCCGGCGGATGCATGGCCGCGTGGAGACGAAACCCGCGTGCCGCCGCGGTATTCATCGCATTCATTCTCGGCATGCTTCTCTTCAAGGGCTATGTGGTTTTTGAAGGGAACTGGCGCCTCCATACCCGGCGCCTGCTGCCCCTGCTGGTTCCCCTCCTGGCCCTGGCGGTAATCGGGATTCAATCCGGAGCGAAGTGGCTGAAACACAGTCGCCGGCTCCGGGAAATAGTCCGAATATTCCTGCCGCTCTTTACGATTCCCCTGGTACTCTTGAGCCCTACCCACTGGCCCTGGTGGCCGGTACTCCTTGTGCTGCCCGTGGCGGCCCTGTGCCTGGGTATCCCTCCCCGCCGGGATATGGCTGGCGTCGCCGCCGCCCTGGCCCTGGCGATCTTTTTCACCTTTGTCGGAGGAACCGGATTCCGCCAGGCGATCCGGATTGTCCGGTCCATGCCCAATGAAGGCGGCATCGCCGTCGCCCGGTGGTTCAATGCCCAAAATGCCGATAATACCGACAGGATTCTACTCATGAGCAACCCGTTCATGGTCAGATATTACCTTGAAAAGCCGGCCCGGTGGGAAGAATGGAACCCGCCGCATTGGCGGGGGCGGATCCCCCTGGAAGATTTCTGGTCGCGATTTATGTCTGATCTGCGCAACGCGGGCATCAACAGGGTTGTCGTAGATCGCTACCTGCCGGCCACCTCCTCCCGCAATCATCGCAGCGTGAAGGAGATGGTATGGCGCCGCCGCGGAGATCCCGCTTCTTTCCGGGTGATTCGCAATTTAACCGACAAGGGCCGCCTGATGGCGGCGGTATTGGAACCGGTTTCCAATAATTCTCCGGAAGAAGAATCCCGATGACGACACATATCCATCCGGGAGGGGTACCGATTTCGCCACAACCATACCGGAAGCTTGAAGCCATGGCTCTTGACTGGATTTCCGAAAACCGGTTGCGCACGATAGTGACCATGAGCTTCCCCATGCTGGGGCCTTACCATAACCGGGATGATTACCGGGCCGCCATAAACGGAGGAGACATCGTTCTCCCGGACGGCATGGCCATGGTCTGGTTCGCCCGCAAGTGTGGACACCCGGTTCCGGAAAGAATATCGGGACCCGATTTCTTTGTCAGATTTTCCGCGACCGCGGATCTTGAGAAATTGCGCTATTGCCTGATGGGTTCCACTCCGGCAGTCCTGGAAAGCATGCGTCGCCGGCTGGCTGAAGATTTCCCGGGCATTGTTGTCGCGGATACGATCTCGCCCCCCTTCGGAAAATGGAGTCCCGAAACCGAGGAACAGCTGATTTCCCGCATCAATGCCTGTCACGCCCATGTCCTGTGGCTGGGGATTACCGCTCCCAGGCAGGAAGTCTGGCTTCATCACCACGGGAAACGATTAAACGTTCCTCTGGCCGCCGCCATTGGCGCCGGCTTTGACTTTTTCGCCGGTTCCCGGCGCCGGGCGCCGGCATGGATGCGCCGGCATGGACTGGAATGGCTGCACAGGATAATCAGGGAACCCCTGCGTATGCTGCCCCGTTACCTGCGCAGTATTCCGGCGGCCACGAAAATGATATGGACATGCCGGCGAAAAAAAGACGGATGACATCCCGTCCCAGGATACTGATGATGGTCCCCCTGCCACCGCCGATCCACGGCGCCAGCCTGATGAGCCGGCAACTGGTCCATTCATCGGATATCAATCGATTGTTCCGTATTCGGGTGATTCCCCTGCGATTCGCTTCCAAGCTGAAACGCCTGGGTAAGTTTTCTCCGGGGAAAGTATTCCGGGCCTTGGCCTTCACCATGCGGTTGCTGCGAGAACTATTGTTTTACCGGCCGAAATTGGTCTACATGGTGGCAACGCCATCCGGATATTCCCATTATCGCGATTTCGGCTGGATCCTCTTATTGCGATTGTTCCGGGTGCACCGCCTCCTCCATGTACGGGAACGGGGTTTCGGAGTCAGGGCAAACCGCTGGACCCGATGGCGATACCGAAACCTTTTCGCCGGCGCCCACGCGATTGTACTCAGCCCCTTATTGAAATCCGACCTGGCGGAACTTGTGGAACCGGAACGCTTACATGCCGTTCCCAACGGGCTTCCAGATATCCCCCCATCCGGTAAAGAACCGCCACTCTCCCGACAAAAGAAAACAATTCTTTTCCTCTCCAACCTGATGGTCAACAAGGGCATATATGTCCTGCTTGACGCCGCCTCACGGCTCAAAGCAACGAAGCTCGATTTCCAACTGGTTCTGGCGGGAGCCTTCGGACGGGATATAAATGCGTCGGAGTTATCGGCCAGGATTGGGGCCCTGGGGCTGGAAGACGTTGTAGAAATCCAGGGACCCGTTGACGAAGCCGCCAAAGCCGAATTGCTGGATCGTGCTTTCGTGCTTGTCTTCCCAACCCTGAAGGAAGCCTTCGGCAACGTATTGCTGGAAGCGATGCGGGCCGGCCTGCCGGTTATCGCGTCACGGGAAGGCTCCATACCCTGGATCGTAATTCCGGAAGAAACCGGCATCGTCTTCCCTCCCGGTGACGCCGCGGCTCTGGCGGCGGGAATCCGGAGGCTGCTGGAGGATCCGGATCTGTGTGACCGCCTGGGCGCGGCGGGACGGGAACGCTTCCTCCGGGAGTTTACCGACGCGCGATTCGAAGCCCGCATGATCCGTCTGCTGAAAACCTGCTCCGGGAGCGACTGGTGCTGAAAAGACTGGCGGCCACATCGGTTTTCGTGACCATCTCCCGGATGATTACCACCGGTACCAACCTGGCGGTTATTTTCATTGTTTCCCGCAACCTGGGAACAACGAACCTCGGGGTATACAGCATCTGCTTCGCCCTTATGTACTTGACCTATACCCTCACATCCTTCAATCTGGAGGTGTTTCTGGGCAAGGAAATGGCCATCGCCCGGGGAAACCGGCAACGCATGGCCGACCTGGCCGGGACAACCATCGCCGGCATGGCGGCGGGGACGCTTGCCGCCCTGACGGTCATGGGGATTTCCCGGCTCATATACACGGATGTTCCGACCCCCCTGCTTATCCTGGCGACACTATGCGGCTTCCTGCTGGGTCTGGACATGAATCTGAACGGCCTGCTCCTCGGGCAGGAGCGCGCCCATGTGGAAACCGGGACCAACCTGGGCGCATCTCTTGTACTCTTGCTGCCCCTGGCTCTGTGGCCGGGAAAAACGGGATTGACCGGGATTTTCTGGCTGCGGGCGGCGGGATTGGCCACGGCCATAGCGTTTAAGATGGCCATATTGCGCCCCGCCTTTATCAATCCATCGTTACGCTCTCCGGGCCGGATTTTTCGCGAAATCCGCTACTATTGGTTCGACCACGTAGCCGGCTATTTCCTGCGCCAAGCGGACATTCTTTTGTTGGCCCTGTTCGTTGATCTGGATGAGTTGGGGGTGTATTTCCTGGCCCTGAGAATCTTTCTGGCCGCGGGCATAATCGGAGAGGTCTCGGCCCGGGCGCTTGTGCCTTTCTTCTCCAGGACATACCACGGCATGGAAACCCTCTCCATGGGGAGATTGCTGCGACGCATGCTGGCGGCTTCCCTGGGCGTCGGCGTTCTGCTGGGATTGAGCCTGGCCCTGTTTGGTGGCTGGGCCATATCCCTGTTCAAGCCGGCCATCGACTCCGGAGAGATCTGGCTGCGCTGGCTGTCTCTGGCGGTTCCTCTGCGCCTGGGAAGATTCATTTTGAGCGCCTTCCTCAGTTCATCCCGGTATCAAAAACAATTGTTCATGGTTCATCTGGTCAGCGCCGCGATACTGATTGTGCTGACCCTCACCCTGGGGGTCACCTTCCTCTCCGCCGGCGTATTGACGGCGCGTCTTTTCAGCGAATTGTTCGGATTCCTGTTTTGCCTGGCGGTGGTATTTTATCGCCTGCCGGACAGCAGGAAATTAAGACAGGTATAGCCCGGGGTTTTTCGGCGAAAAACACCTCCCGGGGCAAACACCGCTTCGTGATCCGGCATGGGGGTTCCCCGGAACAACGGTTAGGGGTATAATGCAAGCCGGGTGGAACCGCCCCTGGAGAATCCATGCAAAAGGAATTGGTATCCGTAAACAAAGGAACCGTACAGGTGGTGAATGTATTGGTCGGCAGGGATGTACGCTGGTATGGGTTCGTCAACCTTTACGGCTGCGAAATTGACGACGGCACCAAGATCGGTACCTTCGTGGAGATTCAGAAAAACGCGAAAATCGGCAAGCGGTGCAAAATATCTTCTCACACTTTCATCTGTGAGGGCGTTGAAATCGGGGATGAAGTGTTTGTCGGCCACAACGTCACGTTCATAAACGACAAATACCCCAGGGCCTGCAATCCCGACGGTTCTCTCCAGACCGAAGCCGACTGGACCGTGGAAAAAACAATTGTCGGTCGCCGGGCTTCCCTGGGTTCCAGCGTGACCATTCTCGGCGGAGTCACCATCGGCGAAGGCTCCATCGTGGGGGCGGGCTCCGTGGTTACCCGGGACATTCCGCCCCTTTCGGTGGCGGCGGGAAATCCGGCCCGGGTAATCCGCGTATTGGAGCTGCATGAATAGGCGTACCCTGACCCTCCTTCTAGTGGATGTCCTGGTGTATGCGGTTGCCTACTTCGGCCTGCGCTCCCTGCTGCATCGCCCCCATATCCCCGTGACCGCGGCGGTTCTGCTGGTTTTGTTTCTGGCTGCGTTCTGGTACTACCGGTTTTACCGGATGGAAATCTTCTTCTCGCCACTGCTGTTTGCCTCCCGGGTCATGCGGGTGGGCATCGTTGTGTTCGTGCTTTTCTGGGCTTCCTGGTGGTTCCTGCTTAAAACCCAATGGCCAGAAGCATCCCGTCTGCTCCTGGTATTTCTTTTCCTGGTATTCGGGATCCTCTATCCGTTAAGCCTGCGTATATTGCTGGGACGCCGGCTTCTGAGGAGCACCCGTATCTGGATCAGGTTTTCCGGAGAACTCCGGGAAGCCTTTATGGCCGGTCCCGGACGAAAACTCCGCTACCTGCGGGAAGGCGACGATACCCCCGAGAAAATCCGGGGGGGATTGGTCCTGAGAGAATTCCAACCCTCCGATGCGGCGGCATCCCGGGCGGACATGTGGAAAGAGTACGCGGCTTTTATGGAGCGGGCCAAGTCCGATGCCCTGAACCTGCGCGCGACCAACATCGTGTTCAACAACTACAACAGTGAACTGAATCACGAGGGAATTGTCGCGGAAATCGGGGGCCTGACCGGCCTTACGATTTCCGGGAAACGTCACAAACCCTACAGACTCGTTTGCAAGCCCCTTCTGGACCGAATCGCCGCCCTGGTTCTTCTGCCCTTGTTGGCCATGATTCACCCCCTGGTTCTATTGATGATTCGACTGGAATTCGGCCCGCCGGCAATTTTCGGACAGATACGACTGGGACGATTCAAACGCCCCTTTCGTTTGCTTAAATACCGAACCATGCAGATGGTCTCCGGTTCCCGCCCCGGGGAGATCGACCCCCGCCACCAGGCGTATATCCGGGAACTCCTCGACGAAGAAGAACAAACTCCCCTGGACTCCGGGCGCATGGTACCCGTCGCCCGTCGCATACGCAAGCTGCGCAATCGCCGGGAAATCAGTCTGGCGGGTTCTATCCTGCGCAAAACGAGTCTGGATGAACTGCCCCAGATCCTGAACATGCTTGCCGGACATATGTCCCTGGTCGGGCCACGTCCGGCTCTACCGTACGAAGTGGAGATGTATCCTTCCTGGGCCGAGCTGCGTCTGCGGGCCCCCCAGGGAGTAACCGGCCTCTGGCAGGTGTCCGGCCGGGGCATGATGCCCCTGCATACGTCACTGTTCCTGGATTCCTATTACGCCCTGGAGTACAACCTCTGGCTGGACCTGCTGATCGCTTTCCGCACTCTGCGTTCGCTTTTCGCATTCTCCCGGGTATACTGATATCACCGCCCCGTGCTATAATCACCCTTTCCTTGCCATTCCCCCACGGGAAAAGTGTTATTCACAGGAGGTGACATGCGCATCGGAGTAATCGGAACCGGATACTGGGGACGGAACATCGTACGGAATCTGCAGCGTCAGCGGGACGTGGACTCATTGGTAGTCTGTGACCAGAATCCCGAGGCACTCAATACCATAGCCGCTTCCTTCCCAACCGTGGAAACCGTCCCCGACGCGGATCGTCTTCTCAAGGATCCCGACCTGGAAGGAGTCTTCGTAATCACACCGCCGGAAACCCACTATGAAATGGGATGCCGGGTGCTGGATGCGGGCAAACACCTGTATATCGAAAAACCTTTTGTAACCCGCGCCGATCATGCCCGTGACCTGGTGGAGCGGGCCGCGGAGAAGTCCCTGCGCCTGATGAGCGGTCACACTTTTCTCTATTCCCCGCCGGTGCGTGAGGTCAAGCGTATTATCGAGCGCGGAGATTTGGGCAGAGTGGAGTTTATCGCGTTCCGCCGCATCAACCTGGGGATTCATCAACGGGCCGTCAACGTGGTGTGGGACCTGCTCCCCCACGATCTCTCCATGGCGCTCTACTGGCTGGGCGACGTCCGTCTGCGCCGGGCAAGCAGTTTCTTGAAAACGTCAGTCGGAGCCCACCCGGACGTGGGTTCGGTTTTCATGGAGTTCGACAACGGCACCATGATGGAAGGCCTGGTAAGCTGGCTTTCTCCCAGGAAGCTTCGGGAAACCATCGTGGTCGGCAATCGGCGTATGCTGATATACAACGACACGGAGCCCGAGGAAAAGATCAAGATCTATGACAAAAAAGTGGAAGAGTTGGAGCCTGGAGATTTTGGAGAATTCCAACTGGCGTACCGGGTGGGAGACGTACTCAGCCCGCGCCTCGACTCCACCGAGCCCCTGAGCCTGATGGTCAATGACTTCATCGACGCCATCCGTGATGGCCGCCCTCCCCTGAGTGACGGGGAATTCGGTCTGCGCATCACCGACATGATCGAACAGGCTCTGCGGGATTCGGATTAAGTCCGCCTCCTCCGCTTATCCATCTCACCTATTGCTTCTGCCATCCTTAACTATTGGTTCGATTGCATTCTATATAGGAAAATATCCAAGCTTTTGAGAAAGCCGCGGGCAAAGTCAACGCTCGCTACTCTGGCTATTCCTCGTTCACGGTCAACGATCCGTGAAGGATGTATCCTCTCTCGCCGTTGGACGCATGGCGAGGACCAGACCCATTAGGGTCTTCGGCGGACTAAAATGACCCCGGTGGCTGTTTGGGATGTAATCCGGGGCATCATTTTTACCCTACGGGCATTTAAAACCCACGGGCGTCCTGCCTCAGCCCATGGGTCCCCTGAACCTGCGCTTTAATTCGCTTATGCCTTATCCCCACGACTTCCCCACTCCCTCAAGTTCTTTTCAGCTTTCTTTTTTCCAACTCTATTTGCTTCTTCCCTTTTCAACTCTTCAACTCAATGTACCCGTAGAGGGTATTGCAACTTCACAACTCTATAATTTTGTATCGCGGCACCACCAGGGCGGTAACCGATGCCTCCGGCACCAATTGACAGGTTTCCGTCAACTCGAGCCCCATATCATCAAACCTCAGGACACGGCGTAGAATCTTCTGCTGGGACAGGTCCGGCCAGGCGGGATAACCTGGGCTGAAACGACGGGTATTCCGGAGTTTCACTCCCATCTCGTCGGCAATCCGTTGATGAACCAGAGCAGCCAGGGCTTCCGCCATTTCAGCGCTGAAGCCATACCACAACAGGTACCCCATATAATCCTCAGCGGCGAAACGCTCCTGAACCCGGGCGGCAAGGGAAGACCCGGTGGTTACCGCCATCAGCGGCACCACGTCTCCCGCGGGACAGAACCATGCGGAAGGAGCATGGGGCGCCTGAGAAAAAACCAGGGATTCCTGGACTTCCGGAAGAACCAAGGATTCCCCTCCGGGAGCGGCTTGACAATCCAGATATCCATAGGAAGCGACGAATCCAGTGCAATCCGCCTCACCCAGTTCAGCCAGTATCTTTGCCAATTCCCCTTGCGATTCGCCGATTTCTCCCATTTTCCAGCGCGCCCGAAACAAAGTAGGACGATTCAGGAAAGAGAGAATCTCTTCGAGATCCGGAGTGATGCGACGGACACCCCGGAATGGCGCGGCCAGTGGATTATCGGGAGTGACGGCCCTGCTCGGTGGGGGAGGGGAGGCGCCCGTAACGGCAACCGCCGCCGCAACCTCAGTTCCCTTCCCCTGCAGAATATGCAAAGCGTCAAACGCATCGGTCGCGTAGTACACGGGTCCGGAATACGCGGCGGATAATTCCTGCGACACATATTCTCTGGTCAGGGCGGCGCCGCCGCAAACCACGGGCAACGTCAATCCTTCCCTGCGCATATGCTTCAACAATTCTTTCATCTCCAGAGTCGACTGAACCAGCAGCCCGCTGACACCCAGGGCGTCGGGATCGTGTTCCTTTATCGCGTTGATAATGTCATTGCTGCTCTGGTTTATGCCCAGGTTGACGATCCGGTAACCGTTATTGCCGAGAATGATATCCACCAGATTCTTGCCGATATCATGAACATCCCCTTTGACCGTGGCCAGGACCATGCTTCCCCGGGTGGTCCGGTTCAGGGTTTCCAGATCCGGAGCCAGGTAATCCACGGCGGTCTTCATAACCTGCGCCGCTTTCAACACAAAGGGCAGTTGCATGCGCCCCGAGCTGAACAACTCTCCCACCCGCTGCATAGCCGGGAGCAGATGATGATTGATCACCTCCAGGGGTGACAGGGTCTGACGGGCCGCCGCCAGCAGGGTCTTCAGCCCCGCGGTCCGTCCGTCCACAACGGCGGATGCAAGCCGCTGAAACAGGGTCTCCCTGGGGATTTCATCCTGTACGGTTTTTTCCGGACGATCGGAGAAATGCGCCAGCACCGCTTCCAGGGGAGACTCGCCCTTCCCGGATCGGTTGAAAATAAGGTTTTCAGCAATCCTGCGGTCCTCCGCTTCGATCCGATGCAGGGGAAGAACCTTTCCGGCATGGAAAATCGCCGCGTCCAGCCCTTTTTCCACCGCATGGTAAAGGAACACCGCGTTAATGATCTTTCGGGCCGACGGCTTCAAGCCAAATGATATATTGCTGACCCCAAGTACGGTTCGGGCATCTGGCAGGTGTTTCCTCAGCATGGGCAGGGCTTCCAGCGTTTCAACCCCCGCCTCGCGCAATCCGGGATCTCCGGAAGCCAGCGTAAAGGTAAGGGGGTCAAAAAAAAGCGTCTGGGGTGGCAGCCCGGCATCTACGCAGATCCTGTATAACCGGAGACAAACCGCTAGCTTCCGCTCCCTGGTGCGAGCCATGCCCTCTTCGTCGATGGCCAGACATATCAGGCCGGCACCGTAAAACCTCGCCAGGTCGATAATCCTGGCGGCGCGGCCGCCCCCGTCCTCCAGGTTGATGGAATTGATCAGAGCATGGCCCCCGTAGTTTTCCAAACCCGCCTCTAGAGCGTCGGGATCGGTGCAGTCAAACACCACCGGGATCTCGAGTTCCCGGTTCAATCTCCGGATCACCGCAGTCATATCCCGGGCCTCGTCCCGGCCTGCATACGCCAGCGAAAGGTCCAGCATATGAGCCCCTTCATCCTGCTGCCGGCGCGCCATGTCCACCATGGCGTCCACATCTTCCGCCAGCAGGGCTTTGCGGAAAGCCCGGCTGCCGTTGGCATTGGTACGCTCACCAATAATCAGCGGAGACGGCTCCACCCGGGTGGGTTGGTGCTGGAAAAGGGAAGTAAACTCCGGCTCATACTTCGGGATGTCGCGGGAAGGGCGCAGGCTTTTCAGGGACTCGCACAAAGCCCGGATATGCGCGGGGGTGGTTCCGCAACACCCACCCAGCAGCCGAACGCCCCAATCCCTGGCGAATCGGCTCATGGTGTCGGCGAAGCTATCGGGAGAAAGATCGAACACCGGGACGCCATCCACGATCCTCGGCATTCCCGCGTTGGGCACCACGATGATCGGCAGGGGGCAATGCCTGGACAAGCGTTTCACGGCGTCCGCCATTCCATCGGGACCGGTCCCGCAATTCACTCCCAGGGCCGCGGGACGCAGGGGCAGCAGGGTATGCATGGCCGTTACGATATCACTGC
>Ga0272442_10002100_pt1 | contig 29295 bp, 58 predicted proteins | sample SSMForm2O_FD_200262 | JGI IMG/M metagenome (GOLD analysis project Ga0272442, IMG submission 200262) | Marine sediment archaeal communities from Little Sippewissett salt marsh, Falmouth, MA, United States - SSM-Form-2O | ecosystem: Environmental > Aquatic > Marine > Wetlands > Sediment ...
GATTTAAAGTTAAAAGAACTGGAACAGGTTTGGAAACAAGATATACTTTGATTCCGTTAAGTTAATATTCTCCGATTATGCCTATCGGTGAAATGGGATGTGTTTTGCATTGTTCCCATTGGGGTTTGGATATACCTCCTTCCCCAATGGGTTTTTTTTTAAAATGAGCAAAAGAAAAGAACCAAACTGGAAAAAAGAAAGAAAGAAAATGTATAGTTGTAAATTCTATGAACCTCCAAATGTTTGTCACCTAATTGGTTCGAGAGAATGTATCACCAATGGTAATCCAGAAGATTGTGGTGTTTATGAATCTGAATTAAGGAATGAACTATTTGTGTTTAAAGAACCGACAAGAGTGGAAAGATTTAGGTTAAGATTTCCAAAATGGGGAAACTGATTTAATCCAAAATATAGAAAAGTATAAAAACTTTAGTTACTCCAATTTTGTATGGGGATGATTTAAAATGAGTTGGTATAGTAAAATAAGAAATGTATTTAGAAAAAAAGAAACAACTACAACCGTTGAAACTACTCCACCTAAACAACTCCCCCCTGTAAGGTCTATTGATTATCGAAACTATCCAACTACTTCTACTTCAACAGATTCTCAAGGTAACAAAGTAAGAACAACAACAACTGGTGGTGGTTCTGTTACCGTTAGAGGAAGTGGTGCATGGGATAGACCTGCACCAGAAGTTGTTAAAGAAGCGTTAGCAAATCCTCAACAAGAAACTACTTCACAACCTGTTAGACCAAAATCTTATTCTTTAACACCAGAAAGTATGACAGAGATTAATAAGGCAGTTGTTCATCAACAACAAGTTGAAGGAATCCAAAATAAAAATACAATACAATCAAGTAGTCCTAGTTTGAATACTCCATTTTATACGACAACATCTATTATTTCAAAGACAGAAACAATTAAAGACCCAATAACGAGAAGAAATATCCCAGAAACTACTTACACTTATTTTGACCCTCAAGGAGAAAAGTTAGGAAAAAATGCTTATGCATCAACAGAAAGATTATTGACTAAATCAGAGTTAGACAAATATAATCTTAATCCAATGACAGAAGAAGTTGGAACAAAAGAAACAGTTTTTGGAAAGATTACAACTGTAAAAGATGTTTTCGGGGCAAATGTTATGAAAGGAGAGTATGATGTGGGGGTTACCCCCTCTGGGAAAGGGGTGATTAAAGATATTGTTTTGGGAACAGGTGAAGGTAAATTATGGGGCCAAGAAGGTTATATCTCTCAAGGAAAAACTTTCTTAACAGAAAAACTTATGCCTAATCCTGCAAATACAGAAGAAGATTTTTATGGAAAGAAATTTTTTCAAGGAGTTTATGATGTTAGGGCTGGATTGATTGAAGGAATCATCCCAGAAACAAAATCACAACTTGCAATTACAGGGGTTACATTTGGGGCTGGTGCATTGATTGGTGGAACAGTTGGAACAGGGTTGAATACAGTTAGGGCTTATGCACCTAGTTATTATGGGGTTGCTTCAACAGGGGTAAAATATACAGGTTATGGATTGGGTAGTTTGTGGGCAGGGGGACAAGGAATAAAAATTGCTAGTGCTGATAGTATTTATGAAGGTGCTGTGGTTGGGGGGGAAAGTTTAAGACTTGGAACTGCATTTGTTGGTGGAAGTAAACTTGGTAGTAATTTTGTAAATGAATTTAAATATACAAGGGCCGGAACGGAAGTCAAAGTAACAAAATTAAAAGTTCAAAAGATAGACCAAAGTTCTTTAGTAAAATCAAGAGTTAGTGGAAACGCAGGAGATTATTCATTGTCAACTCCAGAAGGTCAACCATTCAAGGGAATAGGGGAAGGTTCTATATATCAACAAAATATAAGATATGATTACACAACTTATAGACCATTTCAATCACCAATAAAGGGAAGTGTGACTGCCCCAAATTATAAATTTGTTTCAACAAAGTTTGGTGATATAACTATTGGTTCAAGGATGGTTAATGAAGGTCAATATAAATTTACTGGGGGGGGAAGAAGGATTGATATATTTAGTGGAAAAGAATTTGTATTTGAAGGAACTAAAGTTGGATTTAGAGATGTTCTTTCTAAACAATATACAAATCTAAAATTAACAGGTTACTCTCAACAAATTGGAAACAAACTTTATATTACAGAAGGAACAGCATATCTTAAACCAACACAAAGAATCACAACTAAAACAAGTTTTGGTTCTCAACCTGCAGAAATTATAAATCAAGGGAGGGCCTTTGGTTCTGGAATCTCTGGTAGACCTTCCGTTGCAAGACTTGGAAGTTTTGACCTTATTACAAATTCAATCTCTAACCCAGAAGTAACATATACATTTGGACAAAGTGTTGGGAATTTTTTAGTATCTGGAAAGAAAACTCCATTTTACTTTAGGACAATATCTCAACAAATAGGGGGAGGATTGGATATTACTTTTGATTCTGGAACAAGACAAAGTTTTATTCCTAAAGGAAGTTCAAGAGGAAGTTCGATAGATGTTAGTGGAACATCTCAAGTTCAAATAACAAAGACAATTCCCATAGTAAAAACTCTTACTCAATCACCAACTACAATTAATACTTCACCACCATCTACAACAACAATAACAACAAAAGCATCTACAACATTATTCCCAATAACATCTCAAAGAACTTCCCAAGTTCAAGTAGTTAAACAAGTTAGTTCCCAAAGTCCAATGACTACTCAAGTTAATAGACAAGGAATGTTCCCAATAACAACTCAAATAAGTCCCCAAGTATTCTCACAAGTTACATCCTCAATTCCAATACAATCTTCTTCAACTTCTCAAGTAACCTCTTTAGCATCATCCCAAGCATTAATTCAAATTCCAATGCAATCAACAACTTCAACACCAACAAGTATAACTTCTTCTATATTCCCACCAATTTCACCAACACCAATAGTTCCATTTCTTGCCCCCTTTAGAATGAAGTTTCCAACAGGAATAAAATCTAGAAGTGTGAAAGGAAGAAAACCAAGATACAAATATACTCCTGACTTTCCTTCTCTTGTTTTAAATATTCGAGGGAAACAACCTAAAGGAATGGAAACAGGAGTTAAAATTAGACCAATTCCCAAAAACTTTAAGTGGTCTTTTGGGAAGTTCAAATTATGAAGAACAAATTATTCTTATTTATTTTTGTAATATTTTTTTTTAGTTTAGTCTCTTCCGCAGATGTTGAAACACTGGGAAGGTTCAAACAAAATACAGATGTTGAACTAACACAGATTTGTTCTAATTGTTCTTATGTTAATATTAGTTCCATAAATTATCCTAATAGAAGTGTGATTACTTCGGAAGTGGTGATGACTAAATCAGGGGTGACTTATAATTATACATTAGATTCAACTTATACTGATTCGATTGGAAGATATATTGTTTGTGGATATGGTGACCCTGATGGAACAATAGATACTTGGTGTTATGATTTTTATATTAATGGAACGGGCAGGGAAGACCCATCAGGGATTGTTTCTGCATTGTTTATTGTTTCATTCTTAATTGTGATGTTTTTGTTTGTGTGGTTATTTGTTTATTCAATGGGTCACGCAATTAAGAAGGACTTTGATATTATTGACTTGGGTTTTGATTTTGGAATTTACTTTATGTTGTTTAGTTTGTTCATTCTTCAACAACAATATATGGGTAATCCTATGATGGATAGTCTTCTAAATGTATTTGTTTATGTTGGAACATTTACTCATATTTTGTTCCCCTCAATATTTTTCTTTATTAGTATGTTTAGGGCCTCAACAGATAGAACACAAAGTATTATGTCAGGGGGGATGAGATGAAAAGAAGATATGCCAAACCTACAATTCCATACGAAGCATGGAAAAATTTGAAGAGAAAACATGAAGCAGTTAATATAGATTATAAGAAAATGACTGGAAGAAAACATGGTATTCCCTTCACTAAATTTATTCTTTCCTTATCTCAAAAACCAACCTATTTTGAATATAGTGAAATTGTAAATCTAAAGAGAACTAGAAGGAAATCTAAATCAGAAGGGGTATTCATTTGAATAACAAAGGTCAATTAGTTGGGGTTGCATTCTTCATTATGTTAGTTGCTATGATGATTATTGTAGCACCAATTATTCTAAAAGTGGGATTCACAATTCTAGACACTACTTCTGCACAATTATCAACAATAGATTCAACAAATGTTTCTTCCGATAATGTTAATTTTGTTAAGAATAAGATAGTGGGGACTTTTGATTGGACAATAATGATTCTAGTTATTATTAATATGTTAGTCTTGTTAGTAACTGCATTCTTAATAGACATCCATCCTGCATTCTTGGTAATTTATATTATTGGTGCATTTGTTATGGTCATCACCTTACCTTATACAATGGCTGTTGCAGAGAACATTTATGGTTCTACACAATTTTCTGTTGGGTCAGACAATGTAGTTCAATACATTCCTATGACAGAATTTATGTTGAACAACTTTGGAACAATAATGGTTGGAATCCTAATCTTATCTGGAATAATCATGTATGCAAAGTTTAGGTCAAGTTCTAGGGGGGGAACAACTTATTAATGAAAAATAACCAAAATCTAACAAATAAAACGCCCATAGAACGATTGTGGTGGATGATAATGGTTGTGGCAGTAGTTTGTATTGTCCTAATTTCAAGTGTCTCTGCACTAGACTTCGACAATTCTAAATCTAAATTAGAAAAAGGAAAAGCAGGTTACGATAATATAAGAATCAAAAATGCATTTGGATTAGGCACAACTTTATGGGAGGGAGAACTTACCAAGAACACAGACACTTGTGGAATAAGCTGTAGTGCAGAAAAGACAATTACTATTTATGATACTGGAAGTTTGATTGATGATGTTAGATTTGAAACAATAACAGAAACAGATAGGTATGAACAGAACATTAGAAGTTATCAATTTTATATTAAAACAAACGAAGAAGAATTTGATGTTGATGATTACGAATACCAATGTGTTGAAACAGGAAAGGTAAGTGGGAATGGAACTAAAGAACAAACTTGTAGTAATGTTAAAGTTGGAAGTCACAAAGAGAACCGACCACTTTGGGAAAAGTATAGTTTAGGACAAGAAGTTGAAGCTGGAACTTATGAAGTTAAATTAGAAGGTAATAAGAAACCTTCAAGAACAGTTGATTGGCAAATTAAAAGTGAAGGAATTTGGATTGATGATTGGGCGGTTTGGGCAAGTGGAGGATTATTAAGAGATTTAGTTGCTTATTATGATTTTGAGGAATCTGCTGGAGATTTATTAGATAAAACAGGTAGAGGAAATGATGGTTCTGTTTATGGAACAGTTGTAAGAGATGTTGGTGGTGTTGTTGGAAATGCTTATCAGTTTGGAACTGGTGCAAGTGGGGCTGTTAATGTAAGTGAAAGTGGAGATATAGATATGGGTGTAAACTTTACTATTTCTGCTTGGTTTAATTGGAGTGGAGATGCAGAAAGAAATACAATGGCTTTAACCCGATACCAAACAGATAACGCTTGGCGAATTGAAGTAGATGATAAAATAGAAGCAGTAGTAGTTGGTAATGGATATAATGCAATTTCAACAATAGCAAATGAGTTTCAGCATGTAGTGTTAGTTGGAAATTCAACTAATGTTGATTTATATGTAAATAATGTATTTAAAGAAACAAAAGCAATCTCTCTAGCAAATACAGATACAGATATGGGTATTGGTGCAGACCCTTATAATCCGAGTGCTGAATTTCATGGACTTATAGATGAAGTTGGATTGTGGAATAGAACATTAACTGTTGCGGAGATTGGAGATTTATATAATGGTGGAAATGGATTAACATATACAAGTTTTGGTGGAGATATAATATTAAATTCCCCAGTAAATAATTATGTTTCAACAATAAATTCTATTGATTTTAATTGTTCAGCAACACAAGTTGGTGGTGCAACAATAACCAATATATCTTTGTGGACAAATGCAAGTGGAACTTGGGATATTGCACAAACTGAAAGTGAGAAGAGTTATATTGATGATTTAATTTCTTATTATAATTTAGATGAAGGTTCTGGAGATACTTTAGATAGTGTTGATAGTAATGATGGAACAGTTACAGGAAGTCCATATTCTTCAAGTGGATGTTTAATAGGAGATTGTTATGATTTTTCTCCTAATGAGAAAAGTGTATTGAATGGATTAGAATCAGATATAGATTTTGCAAAGAATTGGAGCGTTTCATATTGGGTTAAAACAGAAACAACAGATGATGTATATCCTGTATCTGGACCTTCTGATGCTGGAAGTGGAACAAGTGCTGTAGGTAGTAGTGTAAATGATGGTGCTTGGCATCATATTGTTGGAACATATACATTAGAAACAAAGAATCTTTCATTATATCTTGATGGAAATATTGATGCTTCGATAATTGATGCAGATTATGGTGGAGGATTTGAATTTAGAGTTGAAGGAACAGGAACAGGGCAAATATGGTTTACAGGAATGAATAGCCATGTTGCAGTATCTACTGTTCAAATAGGAGAAAGAGGATTAGATGGAACAAATTATGCAGATTACTTAGATGAAATTGGATTTTGGAATAGAACATTAACTACTACCGAAATTACAGATTTATATAATGGCGGTGTTGGAGAAACTTATGATTTATTAGATAATCATGTATTCACAGAAAGCATAACAGACCCTACACTTTGGACTTGTTCTGCTTGTGACAGCGATGGAGATTGTGGATTTGCAAGTGAAAATAGAACGGTTAGTGTTGATGCTGTTGCACCCCAAGTAACACTAAGTCCTTCAATTTATGACTATCACCAATTAGGAACAAACCTAACCGTTAATTTTACAATCACAGATTCAAACTTACAAGCATGTTGGTATAATTATGACGGAACAAACCTAACCATTCCTTGTGAAAACAATTACACAAGTTTCAACATAACAAGTTATTCTGATAGAGATATTTATTTCTATGCAAATGATAGTGTTGGGAATTTGAATACTACCTTATGGACTTGGGATTATAAAGTATTTGCAAATTCCTTAATTTATAATCCAACTACCTACACAACCTCGAGTGAATCATTTGTATTAAACATAACTTATGATTCTTCAACTTACAATCTTGGTGGACATAAATTAATTTACAATGGAACAGAATTTCCTGTTAGTTTTCAAGGAACAGGAAATAATAGATTATTAAATTCAACGATTACTATTCCTTCTCCTATTGGAACTAAAACATTTTGGTTTAACTTCACAATAGATGGGGCGGAAACTTCAACCTCCCCCAATACACAATCTGTATCTGACCCAACACCAATAACTGTTTCCTCTTCAACTTGTGGGACTGGTTTAACTCCTGCATTCTATTTTGACTTTGCAAATGCAGTAGATAGAGAAGTATTAAATGCATCTGTAAATTATAACTTCCAATATGGTTATGCAGGGAATACAAGCGGATTACTTTCTTATGGGAATCTAACAAATGTATTTAACTTCTCAATTTGTATCAATGAAACTAATCCCTCTTATTCTGTGGGTTATGGGGAAGTTCAATACTTCCAAGATGATTATAGATTAAGACACTTCTACATTTTTGAGAACACAAGACTAACTAACACAACAATCAATAACACTTTGTATCTAATACCAACTGCATTAACTTATGAATTTACTTTCTTAGTCCAAGACAATTTAGTAAAAGAACAAGTGGACAAATATGTTTCAATATTAAGATGGTATCCAGAGATTAATCAATATAAAGTTGTGGGGATGGGAAATACTGATGAAGATGGTAAGACAGTTTTCTCTTTGATTACAGGAACAGTTGATTATAGGGCAGGGGTTTATGAAAAAGATGGGACATTAATCCACTTGACAAACCCATCAAGGTTTGTATGTTCCGCTTCACCATGCACTCATACAATAACAATTCCATCAGACCCAACATCTTTATTTGATATTTATGGAATACAAAATAGTTTGACTTTCAATACAACTTCAAAGATATTTACATTTGTTTGGAATGACCCTTCCCAAGCAACAACAGGGATAAATCTTTCTGTTTATAGGGATACTTATGGAAATAATGTGGTTGTTTGTTCTGAACAAGCAGAAACTTGGACAGGAATTTTAACTTGTGATGTCTCTGCCTATACTGGTTCTTTGAGGGCAGTTGTATTTAGGTCTGCTTCTCCATTTACAGAATTTAATAGTCTCATAGCAAAAATTGGGGGAGAAATATCTTCTGTTGCAGGTGGGAAAACTATTGGATTGTTCTTAGGATTAGTTCTATTTGTTTTTGCATTACTAATGGGCATCTTTAGTCCTGTTGTTGCAATCCTTATGGGAATAGTATCCTTAGTTCCAATGTTATATTTTGGGGCCATTGGGAGAACAACATTCATTGGAATAATATTATTGGGGGGTATAATAATCCATTTCCTAAGGAGAAGTTAAAATGATAGAACAACAATTTTTCAACAAAAAAGGTAATACTTTCCAGTTTTGGATAGAAATTATAATCTTCATCGGTTTGTTTTTAGTTGTGGTTGGGGTTATAGGGATTGATATGAATAGTAGATATGGACAAGAACATGATTTAACTTTAGGTTTAAATTTAACAGATTCGGTTGATTCTCTACAAAGTTATAAAGGTGACTTAGTTAATTCAACCTCAAGTGGAGATGCAGAGATAACAGATTTTGGTGTTCTTAAACTTAGAACTGTTCCGAGAATATTATTGTCTACTGTTGGAATCTTATGGACTTTTGTAAGTGGAACATTCATATATGCAGTTATTATGAACATGCAACTTGGTGCGTTTGGTCAACCTCTTGCAATCTTCTTCCAAATGTTGTATGTAATTACAATCTCATTCCTACTACTTAAATTAGTGTTGAGGTCACCAGTCTAAATGCCAAGTTATACAAATCTAAGTCAAAACATGAATGCAACAAGTTTCTCCGACATACTTAGTCTTGCAAATACAACAACAGATGGAACATTCTGGACTGGGATGTATTGGTTATTCATAATGGTTGTATTCATTTCATCAATGGCATTTGGAGTTGAGATTGCATCCGTTATGGCATTCTTTAGTGGATTTATTCTTGGAATTATCCTATTGTATCTTGGATTAATTAACATAGTTACTCTTGGAATGTCTGAAGCAATCCTACTCTTTTTAGTAATCTACTTGATGTATAGTTCAAGAACTCAAAGATAATTCTTAGTTACTCCACTTTTTCTAATAAAGTGGAGTTAAAAGTTTAAATATAGTTTTTAGTTAATATTTCTTATGAAAGTTATATCTTTGAAAGGAGGTTTTAAAATATGGAGAAATTATCATCTATGAAGAAGAAAGGAAATATTAACCTATTGACAACTATTGGTTGGGGATTGGTTATGTTTGGTCTTATCATTGGTTTAGGAGTTACTGTGTTGTCCAAGTTCGCTGATGTATCAGGTTCTGGAGAAGCAAACACAACTATTACCTATGTGATTGGTCAAATGGGTTCAAGTGGATTAGCAGGTTGGATACCACTAATAATTGTTGTATTGATTGCAGGATTAATCTTTGCTTACTTCGGGATGGGTAAAGGTAAGACTTATTGATTTTTCCCATTAAGAATATGGAAAAAATTAAGAAGAAGGGAAACATAAACTTACTAACAACAATTGGGTGGGGTTTAGTTATGTTTGGACTTGTAATAGGTCTTGGGATGATAACATTGCAGAAGTTTGGTGATTCAGTTGTAACTTGTGCAGATATTGGTGGGGATACAGCAACTTGGAATGCAACCACTCAATTATGTGCCAATTCATCTGGAGCAACAGGGGCTGGTTCAGGGGCAGGATATACTGCTATTAGTTATGTTGGAACACAAATGGGTTCATCGGGACTAGCAGGTTGGATACCACTAATCATTGTAGTGTTAATCGCAGGATTAATCTTTGCTTACTTCGGGATGGGTAAAAAGAAATACTAAACCGAAACAAATTTTATTTTTTTATTTTTTGACTTATATTGACAGCAGAACAAGAATTGAAAGGAGATATCAAAAAAACAAATGAAAAAAGTTAGAGTAAGAGGACATCTTAGAAAGAATGTTCAAAACTTGAAATCTTATTCAAGAATGAAAGTTCGAGTTAGACCTCATTTGAGGAAAAAATGAAAATCTGGAGAAAGACAAGAGTAGGTTTAAATTGGGCAAAGGGAAGAAATATGATTGTAAATATTAATCCTGCATGGAAAGTAAATAAGAAAGTGGGATATAGAGTATCTTTATATGATTTTTCAAGGGGGCATAATCCCCGTTTAATTGGAAAAGAATTAAAAGTTTTAAAAACAAAACCTCAAGCAATAGTTTATGCAAAAAACTACATGAAGAAACATTAATGGTATTAATGTAAAAGTATATAAACAACCTATTTCTAATACTTTTATGTCTTTAGATAAAAAAGAGAATTTGATAAATGGAGAAACAAGTATTAAAGTTTCTAAGGAAACTAAACACCAGTTGAAAATTATTAAGGCACAGAAGGATTTAAAGACACTATCAGATACTATTGATTATGTTCTTAACAAATTGGAGGAGAAAATCTAATGGCATTCTATGATAATCTTGGAGGTAGTGCAACTTGGATTATGGGTTGGGTAACTTCTTCTGCATTTTGGATTACAGTAATGTTGGTTATGGTTTTTGGGTTCATAGGGATATTAGTTATTAGAAAAAGACGAAAATTCAATAAAATTGTTTTGGAACTTGTTGATTTGGGAGGAGGAAGATTTGATTTTTTGTTAACGAAAGGTGGATGGTTCAAAACAAGATTCACCTTGTTCAAATTATGGGATTATGGTTCTGAAAACTTATTTAGGTTGAAGGATATGTCAATTGTTGACAATGTTTCCCAAAATGATTATAGAATGTTCAATGGAAAACTTGCATTGGTAGTTATAAGGAATCCCCACGACCAAAAGATTGTTTTTCCAATTTCTAAGTTCTATTTATCCAAAGATTCAAAGGCAATCATGTCAGAAGTTGCCCCAGCTGATTATAGGGATAGTGCAGAGAAGGTTATTGAACAAGCAGACTTAGAAATGCAATCAAAATGGCAACAATATGCCCCATTAGTTATAATTGGACTTGTTGTGATGATTACTTTGATTATAACAATTCTAAATACTCAATATGGGAAGTATATGGTTGACAAGGCAATCACAACCCTAGAGATAATTAAAAATACACCTTGTAGTTCCATAGTTTCTACAACAGCACCATGAAAATAAATGTAAGACAACTCAAAGATGGAAGATTCTATTTAGAGATAAATGACGAAAGAATATTAGTCCATGAAAAACTTTCAATAATTGTCTTGAAGATTGAACAATATCTAAAAATTAGATTTCTTCCAGAACAACAAGTTGGAGGACTTAAAGGGATGTTTAAAAAGGTGATGACAGGAGAATGATTATTAAAAAAATAAAAGGGGGTGAACAAAATGGCAAGACTATTTAAGGGAAGAAAGAAAAAAGACCAAGAGGGTGATGAAGAAGATTACTCTGATGATGATTTTGAACAAGATGAAAGAGACCTCCCAGAACTTCCCCCCAGAACGGGTGGAAGAGGAAGACCCCCTATAAGAAAGGAAGAACCTGTCAAAGTTGTTGAGAGAGAAATAACACTGGGCTATGTTAATGACAAGTTAAATCATTTAATTGGAATAACGGAAGAAACCCTTACTCTTTTGAAATCAGCGACTGATTAAATAAAGTAAAATTAATCATGGGGAAGTCTTCACTTGGATTTCCTACTATTGTTTTTTTGAATATACATTCTTTTAGATGAGGGTTTAAGCTAACACAAAGTTCACAGGGGGTCAATAATAATTCTGCCTTGTAGGAGTAGTTCAAATATAACATAAAGATTCCCATTAGTAATAGAATTATGATTAGAATGTGGATTATTGAGGTTTTGTTTGGTAGTTCCATGTTATTTTCTGTTTTATTTAGTTGATATTAGTGTCATTTTCTTTCATTAAGATTCTTCTTATAGGAGTTATAGAAACACCATAATTTTTTGCTATTGAGTGCATACTCCATCCCTCTTTGTATTTGAATTTTACACCATCCTCATCTAATTTCACTTTTGGTCTATGACATGGTTTGCCTGATTTAGTTCCTGTAATCTCTGCCTTCTCTCTTCCTGCAACCATTCTTTCTCTTATAATTGTTCTTTCAAACTCTGCGAATGCCCCAAGAATATGAAACAATAACTTTCCTTGAGAAGTAGATGTGTCAAGATTTTGTTCAACAACAATGAATTTGATTCCTTTAGATTCTAATTGAGAAGCAGTATTTAAAAGGTCTTGGAGACTTCTTGCTAACCTATCCAGTTTTGTAAAAATAATTAAGTCTATCTTTCTCTTTTCACAAAGTTCCATCATCTTTTTAAATTCAGGTCTATCAATAGACTTTCCTGATAATGCGAAGTCCTTAAAATCTAAAATCTCATATTCTGTGTTTGGATTATCTTCTTTCAATCTGGAAATACATTTCTCTAAAACTTCATCTTGAAGTTCTAACTCTTGTTTATCCGTAGAACATCTCTTATACTTAGCAAGTGTTATTTTAGTATGTGCTTTAATACTGTTATTTTTCTTACTCAAAATTACTTCTTTTTCATTCATTTGATGTTATTTTAGTTTCTTTGTTTTGAAGCTTATCATCTATCTGTCTACAAACTTGACTTGAAATATTATTTATAATTTCTTGTCTCTGCATAAAAAGATGCTGTTGCCTATTATTAATTTCAGATGATTCAATTAAAGTTTCTATTTCCTCCATCATTAAAAACCAAACTTCTTTAGAAAGATTATCTCCCAACCATTGAAGTTGATTGGGTCTTATACTATCGTTTGGAGATTTGTATTCAATATGAAAAAAATCCTCTCCATTTTCCTGATTTATTTTAAAATCAGGTTCGCCTTCTCCAGACCTCTGCCTGTCTATAACTTCAACTCTTTGGTTCTTTAGCAATGTCTTTACAAATTTATAATAATCACTAATCTTCAAACATCCAGAATTGATAGAAACAGCTATTCCATTCTCCTTGTATTCTTCTTTTATCTTTGAAAGACTTTGAAAAAATAAAGACATTGGAATTTTTTTATCAATTATCTTAAAGGAAGGAATCAATCTCATAAATTTGATATTTATTGTTCCGCAATGTTTATCATCATATTCGTCATCTTCTGGAATTGATTTGATTATATCCTCTGGGTTCATAATGTATTAAACATACTAACATTTATAAATCTTTTTATGATATTGGGGTTGCGAAACATTTATATACCTATTATTTAATAGGACTACTATAAAATGACATACGAAAACATAGGGTTATTCTTTTATGGGATTGGGGCAAACCTAGTCACACTCTTTGGATGTGTAGTTCTAATTATTGGTTTGGGTTTGTCAGTAGCATTTCAAAGTGGAATCTTAATATGCGTAGCATTTATAATAGGAGTAGTAGTTATATTAGTAGGGAAGTCTTTAAGGTTTAACTTCCAGAGACAGAGTGGGTCAATTATCCACAGGGGAGATTGGTAAATCAAAATGGAAAACAAAATAAGATACAAAGACTTATCATGGAATCTAAAGATACCAATGATTATTGGATGGATTACTCTGCTATATTATGTAGGGCTATTCATTCTAGGGTTCTTTGTTGGAATGTTTGGGTAATAATAAGTGAGTATTTATAGCCATAAGTGTGTAGTTGGATTATTTTATGATTTTGAAATCCCTATTTTTCAAGAATTAAGTAGAGGAGGGGTCTGAACATGACTCTTAGCCCAATTATCTGCATTTTCTAGGTGTTTGGGTCTAAATTCGTCGTATTCCGCCTTTAATCCCTGATGTTTTGCGATAATTCCCCTTTTTACATTAAGTTTCTTGCAAATTTCAACTTGGGAGTATCCCTCCAATTCATAATGGCTTATCTGCCTCCAAAAATTCTTATACTTCTCATACATTTCATCTTTTTCCTTTCCACCCTTATCTTCACTTGTCTCGACGATTAAACCATCAATTTGACTTTCAACAAACGATTGTTTCTTCTTTTCATAGGGTTCGACAAGTTCTGGTGTTGGTCTCCCAACTTTTAATCGTCGCGGTGCAATAATTTTATTTCCTATTCGTTGTCGAAGATACTTTGGATATATTTTTCCTGTGATTGCATTTGTTTGGAGACCTTTTGGTTTCAAAATTACTTGTTGGGTTTGTTTCTTGATTGAAACAGTTTCAAAAACTCCATGTGCTAAACTTCTTCCTGTCTTGTTCAAGAGAGAGAAGGATGGAAGGTTGAAGATGATTCCAATGTTCTTACAACGAACACTTTGTAAAATATAATTGAACATCTTAACAATTCTATTTTGAAAGTCTAATGCGTTTGCAATAACTCCAACCTCCTCGACGATAATGAACTCACTCTTGTCAAGTGTTGAACCCTTCAATCTTTTTGCCCCATCACTAAGTGAGAACACAATGTTCTCAATAGGAAACTTCTTGTCTTTGAATCGATACTTATACCAACTCTCTGCCATTCCAATACAAGACCAACTCTTTCCTGAACCTGTGCCCCCAACGACAACTAATAAAACATTCTTGTTAGCATCAAACCTAGAGGCAAACCATTTATTTATAAAAAAACCATCTGGCAGAGGTTTCCCATCAACTAAAAACTCTTTTCTATTAGACATAAAAATATAAATAGACTTAACTATATAAATATTACAATGTCTTTTGAAAAAAACCAATATCCTGATTCAGAAGTTATTGACATTGAGAATTGGAGAAATCCAAATGAATCTTCTTTCAATCCTTTAGTTCATGTAATGAATGCAATGAGGAAATGTGTGGACTTAGGTTGTAGAGAAATGAGAGAAGGTTGGTGGGATGAGAAATTAGATAAGTATGGAAACATTGCAAAGAAATATAATGAAGATACTAGAAAATGTTTTATAGAGGCAGTTGAAACTTTAATGATGTTCACAGAATGTAATTTTGACGATGAAGTTAAACAAAAAATAACATCATTAAAGAAAATGATTCAAACTAGAAGAAAGTTTTGGTTGGAAGAACAATCAAGATGGTGGGATGAAATGGGGGTGCAACAAAGACAACAACTAACTGCCCAAGGTAGGGGGGTGGTTGAAGGATTGTTTAATGCGAAGTTAGACTTCGATAATTATTTCCAACAAGATGAGTTAAAATTATATAGGAGGATATGCACAGAGATTATAAACCTAATCAATAGGGCAGAAGTATATCAGACTAATGTGGAGTATGAGGTATAAATGAGTTTTGAAAAAGAATACCAAGAACAACAAGCACAACAAGGTGAAGAGTATGGTGAACAAGAGTTCCAACAACAATCTGGAAGTGGACAATATTACCAACCTGTAATTATGTCGTCGGAGAAGGCAGATTTATACGACAAGATTAGACCAGAAGATGTTGTTGAGACAATCAAATATTTGTTGATGGGTTATGTTTATGATAAGAAGAGAATGGAATGGTATTATGATAAGAGATATGGAAATATTGCATTGAGTGAAATTGGTGCAGGACAAATTTCAACATTACTTCTTCCTGTATCTAACAAGAATGTTTCTATTTCTAAATTAAAAGATGATGAGATAAGGTCTAGGGTTAGGGCAATTCTAAGAACCTCAATGAAGATGTGTTTAAGAAATTGGTATGAGTATGGAATAAGAAGTCCAGAACAATTCTTTTTTGTGAAAGAGATTATTGTATCAATCGCATTCATAACTTTGAAACAACCAGAAGATGCAGGAGTTAGAACCTTTATCCAAGGAGTAACTCAAGAACATAGAATGGTTAATGAACAACCTAAAAAAGAAGGAGTGATGGGTGCTATCTTTAGACGATGATGATAATAAAAATTATTATTATACTCTTGGCAATAGTTGGTGGTATCTTCTTGTATACCCATTTTGTTTCTGCAGAGTTTGGTTATGACAATCCAACACTACCAAATATAAAACTTCCACCAGCAACAACAGTTTCTTTCACTAACACAACACCTGTTAATTCTTCATCCTACACAAACTGCTGGACAACTGCCGAAGGAATAAAATGTGATGTTGCCGATATTACATACGATGAAATAAGTGGTGGAGATGTAAATGATTTAGGTTACTATGGTTACTTCAATGGACTTGGTGGAGTTGTCGGTGGGTTATCAATGGATGGCGACCCTTGGTGGTTGAGTGGAACTGATTTCCAAATAGACCAAGAGTTAGAAGTTGATGGAGATACTTATTTGTCAGATACATTCCCAAGAACTACTTTAACATATAGTTTAGGTTCTGGTGCTTTGAGATGGTTAAATCTTTTTGTTCAAAATGTTAATGCAGAAGAAATAGACGCATTCAATTTACATCTGTCGGAGAATTTAACTGTCGACGGTTATATCAATGGAGTTAATATTTCTAATCTTGATGAGCCCAACAGAACTTACACAATAGCAGAAAGTGGTGGAGATTATACTTCTATTCAATCTGCATTAGATGCTCATCCAGAAAGTGCTTTGTTTTTAGTTTATCCCGGAACTTATGTAGATGATACAATTAGTTTTACAGCAAGTAAACAAACTATTAAAAATACAGGAAAACCAAATACCGCAATAGTTACTAATGCAAATACAATAGTTATTGCAGGAGATTATAAAGCAGTAGTTGTTGCTGATATGAATTTACAAATTAATCCAGTAGATACTCAAAGTTTAGCAACTGTTCAAAATGGAGAATTAAGAATAAGAAATTCAAGATTACAGTTAAATGCTACAACTAATATTGCTGGGGCAGACCAACCAAATATAATTCAAGTAACTGGAACTGGGACAGCAACTTCAAAGGAAGGAGAGTTTTATTATTATCATAGTGGAGATACAACTAATGGAATTAAAGCAATGTTTGATATGGATGGAACTGGAGATATTATAATTAAAAGACCTTGTGCAACAAATATGGATAATAGTGGAACAGCATTAGCAACTACATTATTTGTGGATGATGGAAATGGGGATATTCTTATTACAGATATTTGTGAAAGCACGGTGAAAGATACAGAAGCATCAATAGTTGCAGGATTAGGTTATATTGGTGGAAGTGGTGACCAAGAGTTTCATAATATTATTTTGAATATAGTTGGTGGTGGAAGTAATAATTGCTATGCAATTTATAATGCAGGAACAGGTTCAATAAAAAGCACTTATGGAGATTATGATATAAGTGATTGTGCAAATAATTATACATTTTTTACAGGAGTAAATGCAATTACTGAAAGTGATTTTGATAATGTAGATGGAAGTTCAGGAATAACTGGAACAGGAATATTAAAAACAGTTTCTTCTTATGAGGATGGGAATTTTACAGTAAGTGATACAATAACCGCAACAAAATTATTTGTTCACGATATAACAATAAACAATTCAGACCCAATGATTAAATTCTATAATCAATCAACACATACCTATGATATTGGAACAACACCTAGTGGGACATTTGCAATATTAGATATAGGAACAACAACACAGATATTAAAGCATGACAGAACGGAGGGAATACAATTAACAGACGATTCAAATGGAATTAAAATGATTTCAGATGGAAATATAGATTTTACAGATGAGGATTTAAACACTACTGGAAATGTTAATGCTAATGCATTTGTTGGAAGGGGAAACTTATTAACTTATCCTGACGCTACTACAAAAATACCTATTGGTGACCCTACTCAAGCAATTACATTTTTCTATCAGAACATGACTGGAACTACTGCAAGTATCTTTGGTTGGCAAATGAGAGATTTATCTAATTCAATGGTTTCTTTAATGTCATCAATAGCAACTCAATGGACTTCTTCCAAAGAACTAAGATTTACAACAACAACAGGGGGGATAACATTCTTTAGTAATAATGGTAATCAAACTTTCGACCCTCAAGCAGAAGGGTTCTCAAGATTTACGGAGAATGTTGAATTGGATGGTGATAGTTCTGGTAAGTTAAAGTTTGGGGCAGACCAAGACGCATGGATGTATTGGGATGGAACTAATATGATATTTAATAATAGTGGAAATGGAGTTTATACATTTTATAATTCTACTGGTTTAGGAACGATAAGATATGGAACAGCATTAACTTCTACAACAGTTGAAACAAGCGAAGATGCATTAGAAGATTTTGTGTTAGGTGGAGATATTGTCGACGATAATGGAGATGTAAACCATACTATGTTTGGTGAATGTTATAGTGTTGTAGAAGATACAGATTATGATAATTGTTGGGAAGTTTTAGATTATGTTGAATACTGCACAATAGTAGACACAACAGAATTATGCCAAGCAGTTCCTACGGATAAAGATGTATTGAATTGGACAATAAGAGAACATTATAGACAGGATTGTGGAACTAAATTAGTTGATGTTGTTGACTTAACTTGTTTAGACGCAAAACAATCTCAAGCACTAGCATTAATAAACAGAAACTTTAATCTATATGAAAATGTAACAGACATTGATACAGACTTGATGGTTGAGAATTTGTTATGGCAATCTAAACCAATAGTTCCAAACTTCGATTATGTTTCAATCTTCTCGGACTATGTTCCATTCTTGGATAAACATACAGACCCTGCTTATGAAGAAAAGATTATTGATGGGAAAGTATTTGAATTAAGAAATGCAGAAGAAGAAATTATAAATATGAAAGGATATATTTTACAGAACGAATTTTGTAGAAAGAACAATAAGAAGTATGATGATTATAATGCTTGTATGGATAGTGGAACTGGGTTGATTTCTTAAATATAAACATTTAAATAGTTAATATGTTTAATTATATTAATATGGTTAAAGAAGAAAAAACAAACAAAACTGAACACATTGTTGTGTCGACAGAATTTAAGGAATGGATTAGTAGCAAAGGATTGCATGGTGAAAGTTATGAGCAGATTCTAAAAAGGTTGGTGAATTTCAAATGAAAACAACAAAAGAAGAAAAAGAATTTCAAATGAAATACGAAAAAAAGGGATATAAATGTATCAGAAAAGGATACCCTGATTTTATATTTTATAAGGAAGATAAAAAAGGAAATATATTAGAAGTTAGATTTATAGAACATAAAAAGAATAATGATTGCCTTAGTAATGAACAAAAGATTTTTAAAAGAATAGCAGAGTTTCTTAATTTAAATTATAATTTATTTAGAGGAGTTTATCCAATTAATCATGGTTCAAAATTTAATGAAACAACAATAGGTGTAAGCAATAAGACTAAAAAGAAGTTAGACAAATTAAAGTGTTATCCTCGACAAACCTATGATGATTTGATTAGTCAGTTGATTGATATGGTGAATAATATTGGTAAGAAAAAATGGGGAAGAGGTTATGATTTAGGAACTGGCACTAATACTGTCACTAATAGGGAAGGTGCAGAATGAAAGAAAAAAGTCTAAGCTCTAAAATTGTATTTGGTAGAGGAGAATGGGGAACTAAAAAGATTATTAGAATAGAAGATGTGCATGAAACAATAAAAAGAATTTTAGAAAGAATAAATCAATTACCAAATAGAGATGATTCAATTATGCCTTCAGGAAAATACAAATTAAAGTTAGGAGTTTTAGATGGTGGCGGAGTTGGGAAATTTGAAGTTATGAATATTATTAAAGAAGAAGTTGGAAAAGAATTGGGCGGTGCAGAATCGGAGGAAGAGAAATGAATTTTTGGGATAAAGTTTGGATGTGTGGTGTTGTAATAGTAGTTATAAATTTGGTTGGAATCTTTATTATGAATTATGTAAATCCATTAAGTTGGATTTTTTGGTTCGAAATAAAATATGTTTATGCTTTAGATATTGGAGTTTTTGGAATGTTTTTCATATACCTTACATTAGTAGATAAAAAGAAGGAGAAGAGTCAGAATGATTGATACAATAATTGCAGGAATCGGAGGCGGACTGATGGTAACTTTTATACCTAAGATTTTGCATTTAATAGTTTCAGGAGAGTGGGATAATGGCTTTTAAGGAATCTTTGCCAAACAGGGAGAATCAAAATGAAAATTAAAGTAGATTCTTGCATTTCAACAGGAAAAGAATTTTATGGAACAATCTATCCAGAATCAAAAAAAGAGATGGAATATCTTCAAGAGATGATAGAAATTGCAGATAGCGAAGAGATGGTTTTACATGGGTTCGTAGAAGAACAACAAGAGGTGTCAAATGGGAATTGATGAAGCAAAAAAGATTACAGAAAATTATTTTAAAGCAAGTAGAGAATTAAGTATGGAATTAAATAATTATTGTAATGGGAACAGAAGTAAGGGACTTGAGTGCATAGAACCGCAGAAACAAGAGGTATCAAAATGAATTTAAGTAGTATATGTCCAGTAGGATATGAAAGTTGTGATGGTCCAGCTGTTATGTGTTGTCCAAATTTACTTTTAATAGTTTTTGCTTGTGCTATTATTCTATGTTTATTTATTGGAATAATAAATAAACTTAGGGAAAAAGAAACGAAAGAGTGCGTTTTGCCACAATCAAACGAACAAGGTGATGGAAAATGAGTTTTTGGAAGAAGATGGAGGTAAAGAATGAATAATTTAAAAGAGAAATGTATTTGTGGACATAGCAAAAGTGTTCATGCAGATAAACTTGGAGATGATTATGGTGGGGTTTGTTGTGCTACATGGCAAAGTAGGGCTGATGGTTATATAAGATTTTGTGAATGCAAAGAGTTTATTCCAGAGTGCGTTTTGCCACAATCAAAATGTTAGATAAATTAAATTATTTCAGACTTGAATGCAAGGCAGGAAATACAAAGATGGTAGACGAGTTTGAGAAATTAGTTAGAGAAGACGAGAGAAAGAAATGTGAGAAATCAGCACCAACACAAAAAGAAAAAGAAGCATATATAGATGGTTACAATGATGGATTGGAAGGAAAAGAATTAAAGGAAAACTCAAAACTGAAAGGAGGAGATTAAAATGAAGAAATTAATAATAGTAATGTTAAGTTTGTTTATGTTATCTTCAATGGTTATTGCAGTTCCAACATTTGATTGGCAAGGAGTTATTGCAGATGTGAATAATGACCAAGTTGTAAATATTCTTGACTTAGTTTTAGTTAGGAATGTTATGTTTAGTCCGAACAATACTAACTGTCAGTATACCCGATTTTGTAACGGAAGAGATGTGAACTTTGATGGTGTTGTGGATATGAACGACTTATTTTTTGTAAGAGATAGGTTGGGTTATAGATATTAAATTTAAATAGTTTGATTGTTTTTGTTTTTTTGTGGTTGGGGATGTGGGCGAAACCCACACTCTAACCCTCTTATATTATGTTAATAAAATTGAAATGTTCTAAGTGTGGAAAGGAATTTATCGACGACAATAGTATTATTTGGGTTTGTTGTCACAAAGAAATGGAACGAAGTCTTATTGATTTTAGTTCCACAAAGAATTTAAAAGATAATGAAGTAGGAGAATCATAAGGGAGGCATAATTCTTGGGTTGGGTGCGTCCCAGCCCCCAACTACTTGTCGTTACTATTTAATTTCAAACAAAGTTTAAAAGGATTAATTATTTTGATTGGGAATGACAGATGATGGATTAAATAATGAGAGGGTTGCACGATACTTCTGTGAGAACCAAGTCAGTTCCCATGTAACTTTAAAGTCTGGACAATTTTGGAATGGATTTATTATGGAAGTTAGTTCTGACTTTTTTATTATGGATGATAAGAAGGAAGGACATAAAGTTATTTTCTTTAATGAATTGAAAAGACCTATCGAGGAATTTCAGGAGATTGGGAAATGAAAATAAATGAGGTGGAGTATGGAACAGACTGAAGAAGAAAAAGAATTAGAAGCAAAATATTACAAGGCAGTCCACATAATTGAATCAAACAAAAAACTTCTTAACTCCGACGACGGACTTGATGAATTAAGATTAATGGTTGGACCAAGAAAACTTACAAGGTATCTTAATGAACATCCAAAACCTGCTAAAATATTTGGTAGGCAAAGTCAAGCAGAAGAATTTTGTAAAAAACAACCAGTATTTTATGACAAGTCTGGAATGTGGTGGTTATGGGATGACAATGAAAAGTATTGGAAACTAACTGATGATGTTGATATTCTAAACATGATTAATGAAAGTCTTGGTGTTGAAGTAATTAAATCAAGTGAACGAACAGAAATAGTTAATGCGTTGAAACAAGTTGGTAGAAAATATATTCCTAAACCAATCAAACCAACATGGTTACAATTTAAAAATGAAATATTTGATATTCAAACAGGAGAAACAATTATACCAACACCAGAATATTTTGTAACCAATCCAATTCCATATTCATTACATAAAGAAAAGTTTATGGAAACACCAACAATGGACCAAATATTTGAAGAATGGGTAGGGAAAGATTATGTTAAAACTTTGTATGAAATAATTGCATATTGTCTTGTTCCAGATTATCCAATCAATAGATTGTTTTGTTTTATTGGTGGTGGAATGAATGGTAAGAGTAAGTTTCTGGAATTGTTATGTAAGTTTATTGGACAACATAATTGCACTTCAACTGAACTTGATGTCTTGTTAAATTCAAGATTTGAGGTTACAAGACTTCATAAGAAGTTGGTATGTCAAATGGGTGAAACAAACTTTAATGAAATGAGTAAGACTTCAATATTAAAGAAACTAACAGGTGGAGATTTGATTGGGTTTGAGTATAAGAATAAGAATCCTTTTCATGAGATTAATTATGCTAAAATATTAATTTCAACCAACAATCTTCCAACAACCACAGACAAAACTATTGGATTTTACAGAAGGTGGATGATTATTGATTTTCCAAACCAATTCTCTGAAGCAAAGAATATCTTGGATGAGATTCCAGAAGAAGAATATGAAAGTCTTGCTTTAAAATGTTGCTTTATCTTAAAGGATTTGTTAGAACAAAGAAGGTTTCATAAGGAGGGTAGTGTTGAAGAAAGGAAACAAAGGTATGAAGATAAGGCAGATTTCTTACAGAAATTTATTGAGGACTTCACAGAACCTTCTGAACCAGATGATATTACTAAAAGTGATTTCTACAAAAAATTTATTTCTTGGTGCAAGGAGAATAGACATAGGGAAATATCCGAAACCAGTTTGGCTATGAAGATGAAAGAGAAGGGAATTAATGGTGGTAAGAAATATCTTAGTTGGATGTATGATGGAAAGGGTGGACAAGCTAGGGTTTGGGAGGGGATAAAATGGAAGAATTAACCTACAAGACAGGTAAGACAAGTAAGACAGGTATGTTCAACTTATTCCCCTATGGGAAACTAAGTGGGGATTGCCGTCTAACCCGTCTACCCTGTCTAGTTTTATGTGTTAAACGAACTTTTAGGATGGTTTCCATAGGAAATGGAGGTATAAATGATTGAAAATTCATACACCAGATGCATAAGATGTGGAAAAAGATTCCTAAAATCCACAGAATATCAAAAGATTTGTGTAAGTTGTTGGAAAAAACAAAGACAAATTCATACATGTCCAACTTGTGGTGAAAAATTCCAATATAAATCTAATTATGAGAATCATATAAAGGAGTGCATATGATTGAGATAATCACCTGCCCATATTGTAACCAAAACCAACAATCATTTAGAAAGAACAAAGAAGTCGTTTGTCCTTTCTGCAATAAGAAGATAAACAAGAAGAAGGTGAAGAGAAGATGAGCAATTTAAGAGCTTGGAAAACCTGTGAAGAATGTGGAAAGAAAACAAGAAGGATTTACAAATTTAAGAATGTTTATTATTGTTGGATTTGTTCGCTTAAACACAAACACATAATGCCATGGAAAAAGGAAAATGATTAAAGAAAAGAAAGAATGGGATTTAATGAGAGTATTTCACAAAGCAGTAGAAATTATTGCATTAATTATGGTTGGTGTAGGGCTAGGGAGGTTGTTTTCATGTCCTTAGAATGTCTTAAAACGCAAATTAGAGGTATGTTTAATCATAGTCTGGGTGGATTAGGGATATTCTATCCAGACATTTATAGTTGTGGGAAGTCTGAAGGTAACAACAGACGGGCAAGAATCACCGCCTTCAAAACCCACAACATTCAAGGTCACGGGTTAGACATAACGAAAGTTATGAACCTAAATTCAGAAACAAACGCTGTGTTGTTTCCTCTTTTGAATAACAGAGGGAACGGTAATCCCTCTACCCGTGACACTATCAAAAAATGGTAAGAAGAATATTTAAAGAAAAAACGAATGAAAGGAGGACACAAAATGCAAGAACTAAAACCATTCCATAAAATTTTATCAGACGCAAAAGAAAAGTATGCTCAATCAAAAGTTTATGCCCCAAAAGTTTCACTACAAGAAGTTTGTGAAGATTGCGGTGTTGATTGGACAGAGGGAATTTTATGTTAAGCGAGATATGTTTGGCGATACTAACAGTTTGTTCATGTTATGCTTTAGTATTTATATTAGTAGAAATTGATAAAAGATATAATCTAAATTTTAAGGAGGATAATAAACAATGACAACCATAAAAGAAGACGCACAAGGATTTGAACCTAAGGCATCAATAAAAAATATATCGGATTTGTCAGAAGTTTCAACAGATGTAGAAATACATTCCGAGAAAGGAAAGAACAATGAAACTAATGAAGAGTTTGAATATAAGTATATTGATGTTAATGGAGAAAAGTATAGAGTTCCAAATATTGTAATTGGAAATCTTAAAGTAATTCTGGAAGAAAACCCAGACCTAAAAAGATTTAAAGTTAAAAGAACTGGAACAGGTTTGGAAACAAGATATACTTTGATTCCGTTAAGTTAATATTCTCCGATTACGCCCTATCGGTGAACAGTGTTTTGGGTTGTGCCCTGGGAGTTTGGTTACCTCCTTTCGCCCAGGGCTTTATTTTAAGGAGGAAAAAACAAAATGATAAAACAAAATGAGAAGGACGGTGCAGAATGAATGAAGTTTGTTATCAAGAATCACAACTAATAGGTGTATTAATTGGAATGATTCTTTCATGTATAGTAGGAATAATTTCAGGAATTGTATGGCAAAAAAAGAAGGGCGGACGGAATGAAACTTAATTTAGGATGTGAAAATAAAATATTGAAAGGATATGAGAACATAGATATAGTAAGTAAAAAAGGTATAAAAGTTTGGGATTTAAATAAGTTTCCATATCCATACAAAGACAATTCAATAGAAAAAGTATTAATGGAACATACATTAATGTTTTTAGAAAAACCATTAAAAGTTATGAAAGAATTACATAGAATTTGTATTAATGGTGCAGTAATAGAAATAATAGTAAATCATCATTCTCATTTTAATAATTTTACAGATTTAAAACAAAAAGTATCTTTTTCATATTTTACTTTTGGTGAACAGTGGACTAATAAAGAATTATATAGTTTATTTAGAGTTTTTAATAAAAGATTTAATTTTAATAGAACAAATTATAAATGGATGAATGTTATAATGAATCCAATAATAAATAGTATACCTATATTTTATGAACGATTTTTATGTAATATAATTCCATGTTCAGAATTAATATTTCAAATGGATGTAATTAAAAAAGGCGTTGCAGAATGAGTAAAAACGAAAGAAGAATCACATTTGAGCATATGCTAAACTCAATTGAAGAAGCAAAGGATTGTGCTGAAAGTTTAGGAGATGATTTGATTATTAATACTATTGATGGGCTGTTAAGAGAGTTAAATGACCAATATGATGAGGAGCAAATAGGAGGTGCAAAATGAGTAAAAGAAAAGAACCAAACTGGAGAGAAGAAAAAAAGAAAATGTATAGTTGTAAGTTCTACGAACCACCAAATGTTTGTCACCTAATTGGTTCGAGAGAATGTATCACCAATGGTAATCCAGAAGATTGTGGTGTTTATGAATCTGAATTAAGGAATGAACTATTTGTGTTTAAAGAACCGACAAGAGTGGAAAGATTTAGATTAAGATTTCCAAATTGGCCAAGTGGAAATATTTAAATACTACTAACACTACTTTACTTTATGAAATTAAAGTGTAAAAAATGTGGTAAGATTTGGGAATATAAAGGAAAGGCAAAAGTTTATGCAACTTGTCCGGATTGTAAACATTCTAATAAAATAAAAGAGGCAACTAAATGAACGGTTGGAAAGTAACAGCAATAATTTTTATAATATTATTTGTGTTAGAAACTGCATTTATATTTTGGGCTTGGGATTTGGGGGCAACAGCAATTGAAAATGAAAATAAATGTCTTGCAAACATCTGTGCTGATTATAGTTCTTACTATTATGATGGTTCTAATAAAATGTGTTATTGTTATGAAGGTGGAGATATAAAATATCAGGAGTTTATGGAATAATGGCACCGACACAAGTTTTTATTGGACATACTTGGGATTTATACTCAATTGGAATTGGAATTATTATTATTCTAATTGCTGTTATTCTTTTTATGTTATTAAAGAAAGGAAGAAAGTATAAGTTTGTTAATCTTCGGAAAGAAATACAAGATGGTAATGAAGGAATATCTGAAGCAGTTAAATTACTTAAAGACAAAACATTAAACTCACTTAAAAATATAAATGATGTCTTAGATGACTTAGAAAAAAATGGCTGAATTTTTTAAAAAATGGAGTCAGGGTATAAAACAAATCACACCTTTGCAACAGAGCAGGATGACTTATCACAACACTTGGATAATGATAGTGGGAATAGTTTGTGGAATCGTTGCTACAATTTTTGCTTTCAAGCAATTATGGTGGCTTCTGATAATACTCGTTGCAGCCTTGTTCAATACAATCGTTGTTCAGTTAGGAAATTACCAAAAGTATTCCATATTGAAAACTATCGAGGAAAACACTGGAGGAAATTTAAATGAACTGGCCTAATCTTAAATATGAAGCAAGTTTCATGTGTTCTAATTGTGGAAAGAAAACAACTTGCAGAATACCAAAGGGGAAACGAATAGTTGATTGGGTTAAAGACGAAAAAGCATTGTGCGAATTTTGTGGTTGTGCAATATTAAAGGAGAAAGAGAAAAATGTTGAATAAAAAAGGACAGTTAGATGAAATCAATCCAGCCTTTGCAGGTTTAGCACTACTGGGAGGAGTTATTGGTTGGTTTGTTGCGTCACGAGCTTCCTCTGGCCCTGTGGTGCCCATCCTGGCAGGAGTTGGTTCAGTTATACTTGTTTATCTTTATCTTATAATGACGGATAGGTAACTATGGTATTTAAAGCAATGATTGAGGCTGTTTGGAGATTAATAACAGTCGTAACAATTTTATATTACTTATCAACTCAAGTTGACCCATTAACAATGGATACTTGGGTTTGGATGTATCTTATTCCACTAACAGGAATTTACTGGGCAATGATTCCAAGTATAGATATGATTACAAAACTATTGAAAAAACAAAATGATAACAGAAGCAAGTAACTTACCTCAAGACGATAAAGTTTATCTAAAGAAAGATTTATTTGGTTGGAGAGTTGTTCAACCGATTAGAAATGAAAATGGAAGTATTAATTGGATAAATTTATTGATTGGTGGCTACCGAAACTTTTTTATTCTCATTATCCTACTAATAATCATGTCATTCATAATGTTTGCTTACAATCACGATATAACAACTCTTCAAAATCATTATTCTAATATTTCAAAAGACCCTTGGGCATTTTGCAGGAATATGTATGGGGATAATTCTGCTGATGGAGTTAGGTATCCATTATTACCTAGTAATATTACTTTAGGGGGGGCAGACTAAATGAATGAATGGTGTGTATCAATACTGGCAGATAAAGTTTGCAGAACATAGTAACGACAGACAAGCAATACCTTTGGGAGAGGTGATTGATTTGTTAAGTTTTTATCGAATGCCAAACGAGATGAAAGTAAAAATCATATTAAAAGAAATGGAAGAACTTGGAATGATTAAAATAAATAATGATGAAGTTCAGATTGTTAATTGCAAGTATGATAAACAAAAATATGCCAATATGAATCCAATTACAAAACGAAAAAGGATGGTTGAATTGATATGTTAAAATTCATTTGGGGTTTCCTCGGTTCAGTTTGTGCAATCGTAGGACTTATAGTTATTTTGAATTGGATTGGAATTGATATTTTACAAATAACTATTGATTTTTTTAGAGGATTAATATGATGAGATGGACAACATTTTTAATGTGGGGAATGGCTATGATAGTTTTAGTTATAATGATTGATGTTTTGTTTGGAGTTAATATTGTTGAAGGTGTTGCAAATATATTAAGCAGAATTTTTGGATAGAATTTTAGATAATGCAGACGCAAGAACTTTTGTTTTCATTCTCTTGCCTTTCTTTTTCTTTAATAGTTTCTGAATTTCTATTTCTGTATTGTTCCTATGTCTATTCTTAGATAATTGTTTTAATAAATTTGTTCTCCACAAATTATATTCATCACCCACACTTATATCAAAGTTTTTTTCCAAGTTGGTCACTTCTATTCTTTCTTGTTTCCCAATAAATCTTCCCTGTCCGACTTACTCTCTTACCGGGCAACCGAGCAAATCTTCTCCTATCCCGAGCAACACTTACTCTCTTGCCTGTCTGTTCAAGAGTTTTAATTATCGCAGCATCTATTATTGAAGGCATTATTTTAATTAGAATTGGTTGTTTAAATAATTGTGGTTATACCAAATCCCCCAAAATCTGACGAATAAGAACCTTATCATCTTCTGTGAAGATGTCTGGACTTGCGTAAGCCCTCAATAATGTATTAGCGTCGTGTCCAAGTCGGGCAGCAACATTCATTCCATCCATACCTAACGCCAACAGCCAAGTTCCGTGAGTTTTACGAACATTATGGCTTGTGAAGTCCTTGTAATTACGAATATCCATTTGTTTTAGTTTGGTATTAAGGATTTTTCTTATCCCAGGCGTTGTAGGAATACCAAAAGTATCTTCTGCCTTTAAATTGTAAGTTCTAATCCATCTTTTAAGCCAAGATAGAAATTCTGGGGATAATTTTATCTCACGAGGCACTGGACGACTTTCTCCTTTGGCTTTTTTAACTTTTGTAACATAAAAAGTAAGTGTAGAGTTCTCAAAATCTATATCCTTAACTTTCAAATGCCTTATTTCGTTGATACGACCGCCTGTGTTGATAGATATTTT
>Ga0272442_10002101_pt1 | contig 29293 bp, 25 predicted proteins | sample SSMForm2O_FD_200262 | JGI IMG/M metagenome (GOLD analysis project Ga0272442, IMG submission 200262) | Marine sediment archaeal communities from Little Sippewissett salt marsh, Falmouth, MA, United States - SSM-Form-2O | ecosystem: Environmental > Aquatic > Marine > Wetlands > Sediment ...
GCCGGGACGAGCAGGTCCACCGTCGCGCCCTTGACCAGCTCCACGGGCCGCCCCGCCAGGTAGCCGGCCAGCAGGGCCTCGTCGAGGCCCTCGGGCAGGGGCGCGCTGGCCGCATAGGCCAGAGCCGGGTGCCCGCCCAGGGCGACGGCCACGGGCAGCTCCTCGCCGCGCGCCTCGGCCTCGCGCAGGTGGGCCGCGCCGCCCTTGTGCATCTGCCAGTGCATGGCGCAGGTGCGCGCGTCGAAGATCTGCACGCGGTACATGCCCGTGTTGCGCGCGCCGGTCTCCGGGCTGCGGGTGACGACCTGCGTGGCCGTCAGGTAGCGCCCGCCGTCGGCGGGCCAGCAGAGCTGGGCGGGCAGGATCCCCAGGTCCGCCTCGTCGCCGCGGAGCACGACCTCCTGGCAGGGAGCCCGCGACACCGTCCTCGGCAGGGCGCGGTTCAGCTCGGCCAGGCGCGGCAGGGCGCGCAGCCGGGACCGCCAGTCGCCGGCGGGCGCCGAGGCGAGCAGGGCCTCGACGCGCGCGCCCAGGTCGTCGAGGGCCGCCACGCCCAGGGCGGCGGCCATGCGGCTCTCGGTGCCGAAGAGGTTGATGGCCAGGGGGATGGTGCAGTCCGTCACGTTCTCGAAGAGCAGGGCCGGGCCGCCGGCCTTCACCGTGCGGTCGACGATCTCGGTGATCTCGAGGTCGCGGCTGACGGGCTCGCGCACGCGGGCCAGCTCGCCGCGCGTCTCCAGCAGGGCGAGGAAGTCGCGGAGGTTCTTCATGGCCAAGGAGTAGCACGCGCCCGCGGCGGCGGCAAGGCCGCCCGCGGCGGCCTCGGGACGGCCGTCGCCGCCATGGCCGGAGCGGGCGCGCCCGCGCGCGAACGGACTCGCCGCCGCGGCGCGGACCGGGTCAGGCCAAGCGGCGCAGGCGCGGCGAGAGCCACCCCGCGACGCCGCAGCCCATGCCCAGCAGGCCCCAGGTTCCGAACAGCAGCGGCGTCGGCACGACGCCCAGCAGCAGTCCCGTCACGCCGCAGGACAGCGCCGTCATGCCCACCACGCTGATGCCCAGGAAGGCGAAGGCCCGCCCCTGGATGGCCGGCGGCACCAGGTCCTGCACGATGGAGACCCGGTAGATGGTGATCAGGGGGATGAACAGGGCGTGCAGAAGGATCAGCGGCACCAGCCAGGCGAAGCGGGGCGCCAGGAGCATGGGGCCGTAGGTCAGGCCGTCGAGGACCATCCCCGCGAGCCACATGGCGCCCTTGCCCCGCCGCGGCCGCCGCCGGACGATGAGCAGCGACGAGATCATCATGCCCCCGGCCAGCACGGCCTCGATGGCGGCGTAGTAGCCGCCCGACAGCCCCAGGTCGCTGCCCACGTAGACGGGCATGGCGACGATGGCCGGTCCCATGATGAAGAAGTTGTTGATGGCGGTCAGGATCAGCAGCCAGCGCAGCTCCTTGAGGCCCCAGGCCAGGGCCAGGCCCTCGCGGGCCTCGCGCCAGGCCACGTGGCCCGCCGGCGCGGCGCCCGCCTCGCCGCCGTCCTGGAGCGCGGGGATCTCCGGCAGCGCCGCCGCCCGCCGGGCGGGGAGGCGGAGCCCGAGGAGCAGGGCGAAGCTGAGCAGGAACAGCAGCGACGAGCCCAGGAAGATCGAGACGGTGCCCGCGAGGGTCAGCAGCGCGCCGGCCACCAGCGGGCCCGTCAGCCAGGCGAGCTGGTCCGAGCCCTGGACGAGGGCGTTGGCGCGCACGCGGTCGCCGCCGCCCACCAGGACGGGAACCAGCGCGTCGCGCGCCGGCGTGAAGAGGCTCGTGGCCAGGGCGAGGCCGAAGGCCGCGGCCGCCCCCGCCGCGATCTCCCCGCGGCCCGCCAGCGCGGCCGCGGGGATGGCCAGCATCAGCAGGGCGCGGGCCAGGCAGGTGACGAGCATCACGCGCCGGCGGTCGAGCCGGTCCACGAGGACGCCCGCGACGACGCCGAAGAGCAGGACGGGCAGGTACTCCATCATGGCCACCAGGCCCGTGAGCCGCCGCGATCCCGTCAGCTCAAGGGTCAGCCAGAGCAGGCCGATGTGGAAGCTCACGTCGCCAAGCCGGCTCAGCGTCTGCCCGGCGGCGAGGAGCGACAGGTTCCGGTCGCGAAACAAGGTTGCCCGTCCTCCGGCTTCAACCTACACTGGCCGCGACAACCCCACGCGAGGCGGGCGCCGCATGGTCCTCAAGGAAAACAACGTCATCATCTTCCTGATTCTGCTGGCCATCTCCTTCGCGCTCTTCGGCCAGATCCTGAACAACGACTTCTGGACGGCCGCGGAGTACGAGCGCCTGGCGCGCGCGCTTCACGTCGACACGCAGGACGAGATGCTCCCCGCCTCGCCGGTATCGCATCCGCTGGTGCGCCTGTTCAACCGCGCGGAGTACGTCTTCTTCGGCGACAAGCCGGCGGGATACTACCTGCTCAACATCTTCATCCACGCGATCAACGCCTTCCTGCTCTACCTGCTCGCCTACCTGACCCTCAAGGACTTCGGCATCGCCTTCCTGAGCGCGGTGCTCTTCGCCTTCACGGTGGGCAACTACGGCAAGGAGGTCATGTACTCCGCCGGGGTGAGCGGCATCCTCATGCACACGGTCTTCCTGCTGACCGTCATGTTCTATGTGATCAACGAGCGGCAGGGCAAGGGAAGGCTCGCCACGCCGTGGTTCCTGCTGACGCTGCTCTTCTTCCTCGTGTCGGTGGTGAACCGCTTCGCCTTCCTCAGCGGCATCGGCGTGCTGCTGGCCTACAACGTCTTCTTCAGGAAGGAGCGCCAGCGGCGCGTCCTCGCGGCGCCGCTCTTCATCCTGCTCGTCCTCGGCGGCATCCTGACGGGTTTCCAGTGGCACAGCTTCCAGACGGTCACCAACGCCTACCCGGAGGGCTGGGGCTTCGGCTTCTTCGCCGGCAACTTCCTGTCGAACGTGCCGGCCTACCTCATCCACATGGTCTATCCCCTGCACTACACGGAGCTGGTCCAGGAGAGCGGGGTGGCGAACTTCATCTACGGAGGCAGCGCCTGGATCCGCCCGCTGCTGGGCTTCTTCATCTTCAGCTACGCCGCCTACGGCTTCGTGTTCGGCAACACCAACCTGCGCTTCTTCATCGCCTGGACCTTCGTCACCATCCTGCCCTTCTGCTTCTTCAACATGCCCGGCGACTGGCTCAACACCAAGTACCTCTACCTGGCCTCGGCCGGCTTCTGCCTCATCCTCGCCACGGGCACCATGAAGATGTACCGCGTGCTGGAGCCGCGCGGCTGGCGGCGGTGGATCCCCATGGTCATTCCCGCCCTGTTCGTGATCAGCGCCGCGGTCATCGTGACCAACCTGGACAGCGCCTACGAGGAGCGCGCCCGCTCGCCGCGCACCCAGGAGCTCAAGGAGCGCTTCCTGGAGTTGAAGCGCCAGAGCCTCGAGGAGCGCGAGCAGGGCTGACATCCCATTTGGAGATGGCAAACGCCCGCGGCCCTGAAGCCGCGGGCGCCCTGCCCGGTTCAGGAGAGGGGGCCGTCCCGGCGGACGGCGCCTAGTAGAGGCTCTTCACGCTGGACCAGCTGCCTTCCTCGCTCGGCGTGTTGCAGAGCAGGTAGACGATGTCCTCGAAGATGAAGTGTGGCTCCGCTCCGGTGCCGTCGCCGAGCTGCTTCCAGCGGATGTCGTGCTCGCCGCAGGGCGTGTTCGAGCTGATCTCGAGCGTCACGTAGAAGAGGCCGCCCGTGCCCGGCTCGATCTCTCCCTGCAGGTCGTCCTCCACGTCCGTGAAGTGGGCGACGTTGAGATAGGTGCCGGAGGTGCTGAAGGCGAAGCTCCAGCCCTGACCGAGGTCGTCGTACCATCCGTCCTGGATGTGGAAGGTCTCGGGGAAGACGAAGCGCACCTCGGAGGTCCACTCGCCGTCGGGGCTGCCGTTGGCGATCTCGAACTCGAAGGTGACCGTCTCGCCCGGGTTGGCCAGCCCGGGACCCAGGAGCGCGCCGGTGCAGCCCGTCATGTCGGCCGCGGCCGGCAGGGCCGCAAGAGCGATGAACGCCAGTGCAGCGATGACAATCTTCATGGGGAATCCTCCTGTCCGTGGGTACGCGGCTGGATCGGGCCCACCGCGCCCCACAATACTAGAATATTTCACAGGTATCTTACAAGGTGTGACTGATAACTTACCGTTCGGGGTTCTGGCGCAGGCGCGGTTTCGGGGCCGAGCGGTCCTCCGCGTCACGGGAATCCCCGGAAAGGCACGAGCCCGCGGCCGGGCCGCGGGCTCGTCGATCATCATCCGGCGGTCCTCCGCCGGTCATGTCTGGCGGGTCCGGGCAGGGGATCCCGGAAGCCGAGACCTCGGCCTAGTACACCGACTTGATCGTGGACCAGGTGCTCTCCTGGGCCGGGGTCATGAGGCCGCCGACGACCACGGAGTGGATGTACCAGCCGGGATAGGTGACGCTGCTGTCGCTGCCGAACTTGACCGCCACCTGCACCTCCTGATCCATGAACTGGCTCAGGTCGAAGCAGTCGCGGGCGAAGCCCGTGGGGCCGTCCGTGAAGCCGGGCTGCCCGTCGACGCACCAGGCGTAGTAGGCGGTGCTCTCGCAGAGCTCCGCGTCCGGATAGCCGCCCATGGGGTCGATGACCACGTAGGCGCCGCCGACGTACAGCTCGACGTTGCCGCCGTCGTAGCTGTTCTCGGTGTCGTAGAAGTGGCAGATCTCGAGCAGGTAGCAGTCCGGGGCCACGGTGAAGGGCGTGCCCAGGATGGCTCGCTCGCCCGAGTTCACCGGATAGTCCCCGTTGAGGATCGTTCCCAGGACCGGGCCCAGGTCCTCGCCGTCGCAATCGACGTTGGGCACTTCGTAGTTGGCGTGGACGCCGTACTGCCAGACGGCGGCGCCCTGCGTGTCGCACATCTCGGTGACGTAGCCGCCGTCCCAGGTCCAGCAGACGTTCAGGAGCCCGCACTCCACGCGCACGTGGTCGGAAGCGCCCATCGTGGGCTTCTCGGCCAGGGCGGGCGTGACGACCAGCGCGAGCAGCGAAAGGATCGCGAGCAGTCGCTTCATGGTTTCCTCCTGTGCGTTGGCAAGTGCTGTAGATGCCGAACAGCCAGGAGCGGAAGGCACAGGTGTCGAGCGAGAATCTCTCCGCAGCCGGCTGCATTTGCCCGGGCGGCCCATGCGGGACCACCCGGCACTCGAAGTTATCACCGGCAAGCTACAATTCTAAGAGATTTCAGGGCAACGCGACAAGGTACGCCGGAGATTTTGATGAATAGATGATCCAAATGAGAGCTGAAACAGGTTCAATCGGTCAGAAGAGGCTCTTGACGCGGGACCAGGTGCCGCCGGCCTGCGTCTCGCCGCAGAGGCGGAAGGGCAGGTCGCCCTCGATGAAATGGGGGGTGCCGCCCCAGATGTCGCCCTGCTGGTACCAGTGGATGAAGACGGCGCCGCAGTCGCAGCCGCCGCCGATCCGGACTCCCGCCGAGAAGAGCCCGCTCTCCCCCTCGGCGATCTCGCCGTAGCCCCCGTCGTCGTCGGCCCAGTGGGCGACGCGGGTGCCGGCGCCGAGGAAGGCGAAGCTCCAGGCGCCTGACGCCCCGCTGTCGTCGTAGGATCCATCCAGCACGGTGAAGCCGTCGGGAAAGGTGATGACGACGTCGGTCGTCCACTCGCTGTCGGGGCTGCCGTTGAAGACGCGGAAGGTGAAGGTCGTCTCGTCGCCCGGCCGGGCGGCGTCGGGCGCGACCAGCTCCACGCCGCCTCCGTCCATGCTCCGTCCCGCGACGGTCGCCGCGGTCGCGGCCGTGGCCGCCATGGCCGGCGACGCTGCGGCGATCAGGGCGCACGCGGCGAGGATCGATGCGACGTGGATGCGGAGCGGGCGGCGCATGACGGCTCCCAGTATAGCGCCGCGCGCCGCGCCGGGCGCACGGAAAACCTCGCGCGCCGGTTCCGGGGCAAACTGAAGAGCCCGCGGCCGATGCCGCGGGCTCTCGTGAAATCATCGCACAGGAATGCTGCAGGCGATGCTAGTAGAGGCTCTTCACGCTGGACCAGGTGGAGTCCTGAGTGGGCGTGCCGCAGACCGTGAAGGGCAGGTCGCCCTCGACGAAGTGCGGCTCGCTGCCCCAGATGTCGCCCCCCTCGTACCAGTGGATGGTGACGGGGCCGCACTCGCAGTCGGTGCCGAGCAGCACCTCGACGTAGAACGTGCCGCCCTCGGAGCCGTAGATCTCTCCGTAGCCGGCATCGCCGTCCAGGAAGGAGCCGACGTTCGTGCCGATGCCGGAGAAGTTGAACACCCAGCCGGCGCCGCCGTCGTCATAGTAGCCGCCCGTGACCTCGAAGCACGCGGGGAAGGTGAAGGTGACTTCCGCCGTCCACTCGGTGTCCGTGCTGCCGTTCCAGACGAAGAATTCGAAGGTCACCAGGTCGCCGGGATTGGCCGTGGTGGGGGCGATCAGGTTGCAGTACCCGCCCGCCATGCTCCGGTCGGCCAGGGCCGGCGCGGTGAACAGCGCCACGAGCGCCAGAGCCAGAAGCAGTCTCTTCATGATGTCCTCCTAGGAGTGATGCTGGGGATGTACGCTGCGAGGCGCCGTGCAGGACATACCGAATCCCCGGGGGGTGTTCCGGCACGGAACCCCGCGTCCCGGTATCCAACGGCGAGGTCAATGATACCCCACGGGGGAGCGTTGCGTCAACGCGATACAAGTCACTCCCGATCAAAGGGTTGACGGGCCGGTGCTCTCGGGGCTGGGCTATACGTGAATGGAACGAGCCCGCGGCGAGGGCCGCGGGCTCGCAAGAATGCGCTGGATGGGATCGAGGGCCTAGTACAGGCTCTTGACCGCGCTCCAGGTGGCGTCGTCGGCCGGGGTCTCGCAGAGCGTGAAGCTCTCGTCGCCCTCGACGAAGTGAGGCTCGGCGCCATACACGTCACCGATCTGCTCCCAGTGGATCAGGACCGGACCGCACTCACACTCGGTGCCGATCTGGACGTCCACGTAGAAGGTGCCGCAGTCGCCAGCGCCGTAGATCTCGCCGTAGCCGCCGTCGCCGTCATCGAAGAAGGCGGTGTTGGCGTTGTTGGTGAAGGCGAAGCTCAGGGCGTTGCCATTGCTCGAGGTGGGATCGTAGCTGCCGCCGGTCACCGTCATGCAGGTGGGGAAGGTAAAGTAGACGGCCGCGGTCCACTCGGCGTCCGGGCTGTTGTTGCAGATCAGGAACTCGAAGGTCACGGTGTCGCCGGGATTGGCCGTGGCGGGCGCGACGATCGTGCAGGTGCCGCCGGTCATGTCGCGATCGGCCAGAGCGGGCGAGACCGCCAGGGCCATTAGCGCGATGGCGATGAGCAATTTCTTCATGATGTCCTCCAGTCGACTGTGGAATTTCAGCGACATGATGCAAGAACCTCTGGGCCGGCACCACGGCGTCATATGGGGTGAACAGGTACCCGCTCGAGGCCCAAGTATCCTCGCTCGGTGGCCCATTATACCGGATAGGGCTCATTGGAGTCAACGTAGCTCCTGAAATGGCAACGTGATTGCTCGGCGCGGCGCGTGACGCGTCCGGTTCGCCGCGAGTGACGCCCGCCTCTCCATCCCGTGACTGAACATTGTTTTGCGGCTGTCGGGGCTGGCGCCGGCGGCGCCCGGTCGCTATCCTGGCGGCCCGACACCCCGTTACCGTCTTCATGGAGGCTCCGGATGACTGCCGACTGGTCCCTGCTCCCGCAGATCCTCTTCAGCTGGAAGTATCTCGCCTTCCTCCTGCTGGCCCTGGCCGGCTGGCTGCTGCTGATGCGCAACCGCCCCATGCGACCCGCGCGCCTGGCCCTGCAGGCCGTCGCCTTCGTGGTCCTGGGCGGCGTACTCGGCATGGTCCTGCCCTGGGCGGCGCGCGAGTTCGGGCTGCATCCCAGCCCCATGTGCGCCGTGACCAAGGGCCTGGCCATTCCCATCCTCTTCCAGAAGATCGGCATGCCCATGCTGGCGCTGGTCGTCGCGGCGGCGGTGCTGGCGCTGGTGGGCGCCAAGGGCTTCTGCGGCTGGGCCTGCCCCATGGGCGCCATCCAGGAACTGGTCGGGCGCATCCCCGGCCTGCGCCGCTTCCGCCTGCCCTTCGCCCTGACCAACACGGTGCGCGTGGTCGCCTTCGGCCTCTTCTTCGTGGTGCTCTTCGCGGCGCGGAAGATCAGCTACGACTGGTTCCACCTGAACGCCTTCGAGTTCTTCCACTGGCACCAGCTCGGGCACCCGGCCGTCTGGGGGCCCTTCGCGGTCGTGATCGCGGCGAGCCTCTTCGTCTACCGGCCCTTCTGCGCCTTCATCTGCCCGCTGGGACTGATCACGTGGGTGGTGGAGACCGTCAGCTTCGGGAAGATCCGCGTGAGCCGCGCCTGCACGGACTGCGGCAAGTGCCTGCAGGAGACCGACTGCCAGGCCCTGCCTGCCCTCGTGGCGGGCAAGACGGTGGTGCCCGACTGCCATGGCTGCGGCGACTGCCTGCGCGTGGACTGCCCCGAGTCCGCCATCGCCTGGCGCTGGGGACGCCGCTAGATCCGGCGCGAGCGACCGCGCCGCGACACGCGGCACGATGCCACGACAACGCGGAACCCGGTCCGTCGTGGGCGGGCCGGGTTCTCGCTTTCGGAGAGGCGGCGTGCAGTGGCCGGCGGGCTATTCGTCACGGCAGGGCGCGGAGCCCTGCAGGTCGCCGCGCAGGTAGGCCTCGAGGGCGTCCTTGACGGTGCCCTCGGCGCCCGTGGCCACGGCGATGCCGAAGTCCTCCAGCATGGCGATGGCGCGTCCTCCCATGCCGCCGGCCAGCATGACCGTGGCGCCCTGCTCCTTGACGAAGGTGGGCACCTGGCCGGGCTGGTGGCTGCCGGCGAAGGGGTTGGCCATCACGCGGCACTCCACGACCTGATCGCCTTCCATCTCGATGAAGGTGAAGTGGCTGGCCGGTCCGAAGTGGCCCGAGACCTCTCCCTCCAGGCCGTGCTCGTCGAGCGTGGGCACGGCGATCACGCGCTTGTCTTCCATGCTGCCTCCCCGGTTGCGCCGCCGCGTTTCGCGACGCGGCGGCCGTCTACTTGTCGCGCTCGGCGAGCTTCGCCTCGAGGTCGCGGATGCGCTGCGTCAGCTCCTCGATGGTAGCACGCGCGTCGTCGCTTGCCGAGACCGGAGGCGCGCCGACGTTCCAGGCCATGCCGCGCCCGTAGCCGCGGCCGCCGTGACGCCAGGCCATGCCGCGCCCGCCGCCGTAACCGCGGCCCAGGCCGCGCGCATAGCCGCGGCCCATGCGAGCGACGTCGTCGGTGCTCACGCGGCCGGTGCAGAGGCCGAAGCCGCCGCCGGTCATGGGGCCCTCGCCCCGGGGTCCCGTCTTGTCGAATCCAGGCATGTCAAACCTCTCTGTGGAAGGGTCCGCGCCCGCCGCGGCCGCGTCCGCCGCGACCCCCGCGTCCGCGCCCCCGGCCTCGGCCGAAGGCGGACGGGGTCCGGAGCCGCCCCGCGTGGTAGGCGCTTATCAGTTCTCGCGCGTCTCCCCACAGGCCCCAGATCACCCGGATGCCCAGGGACTCGGCCAGGGGGAGCCAGTGGCGGTTGAAGCCGCCGCAGAGGAGGACCGTCACGCCCAGCTGGGCCAGGTGCTGCAGGCGCGCGGGCCAGGGCATCAGGCCCAGGCTCTGCGCGGCTTCTTCCCAGCTCCCGTCTTCCCGCAGGTCGGCCACGAGGATCCGCTCCGCGCATCCGAAGCGCGGCGCCACCTCGCTGCCGAAGAGGGGAATGGCCAGGCGCATGGTGGTTACCTCCGGGTGCCTTATGGCGAGAATCATGCCAGGATTCAAGTCATTGATTAGCAGTCACTTGTGCGACAGTGTCGCCATCACCTCTTGTCTTGGTGGGGCTTATTGTTCCATTCAAGATGTTCTGTTCCACCGCGAGAATCGATGCTCTCACGCTCAATCCTCCCGGTCGCCGCTCTTGAGCAGGCCGTACTCGCGCATGCGCCGCCAGAGGGTGTTGCGCCCGATGCCCAGGGCGAGGGCCGTCGCCGTGCGGTTCCAGTTGTGGGCCTCGAGCACCTCGACGAGCTTGCGCGCCTCGGGGCTGCGCCGGCGGGCATCGCCGGCGGGCGTCTCGGCGGCCAGGATGGCCCGCTCCGAGGGCCGCAGGCCCTTCCCGCCGGCCGCCGCCGCGCCGCCCAGCAGCTCGGGCGGCAGGTGGCGACGCTCGATGGTCCGCCCCCGGCACAGGACGAAGGCCCGCTCCAGCAGGTTCTCCAGTTCGCGCACGTTGCCGGGGTAGTCGTGCTCCACGAGCACGCGCAGGGCCGGCTCGCTGACGGCCTCGATGGCCTTGCCCGTGCGCGCCCGCAGGCGCTCCATGAGGCGCTCCACGAGGGGCGCGATGTCCTCGCGCCGCTCGGCCAGGGCCGGGATGCGCAGCGGGATCACACGCAGCCGGTAGTAGAGGTCCTGGCGGAAGGAGCCTGCCTCGACCATGGCCGCCAGGTCGCGATGGGTGGCGGCCACCACGCGGGCGTCGGCCTTGCGGGTCTCGGTGGAGCCGAGGGGCCGGTACTCGCCCTCCTGCAGGACGCGCAGCAGCTTCACCTGGAAGGCCGGCGAGGTGTCCCCGATCTCGTCGAGGAAGAGGGTGCCGCCCGCGGCCCGGTCCAGCAGGCCCTCGCGGTCCTCGCGGGCGTCGGTGAAGGCGCCGCGGCGGTGTCCGAAGAGCTCGGACTCGAGCAGGGTGTCGGGCAGGGCGCCGCAGTTGAGGGTGACGAAGGGCCCGCCGGCACGCGGCGAGTGCTCGTGGAGGGCGCGCGCCACCAGCTCCTTGCCCGTGCCGCTGGGGCCCTCAACCAGGACCGTGGCGTCGGAGTCGGCCACCACGGGGATGAGCCGGAACAGCTCGCGCATGGCCGGGCTGGCGCCCACCAGGTCGCCCAGCGTGCGCGTTCCCGACAGCTCGCGGCGCAGGGCCTCCACCTCGCGCAGGTCGCTGAAGACCTCCACGGCGCCCATCAGCGTGCCGTCCTCGCCGCGCAGGGCCGCCGTGGCCACCGCCACCGGCACGGGCTCCATGTCGGCGTCCAGGATCTCCATGCGCTGGTCGCGCAGGGGCTCGCCCGTGGCCAGGGTGCGCTTGACGGCGCAGCCCTCCTGGCAGCGGTCCGAGCGGAAGACCTCGTAGCAGCGCCGCCCCACGGCGTCCTCGGGTTCGACGCCCAGGATGTCGGCGCCCGCGCGGTTGAGGCTCGTCACGCGCAGCTCGGGGTCCACGGTGAGGACCCCCTCGTTCAGGGCGTCGAGTATCAGGGGATAGAGGCGGGGATCGGTGCTCTCCACGGATTCCTCCCGGTCGCCTCGCAAGATACACGATCCGTTCCACTCTTTCCAGTGTTGTGAGGAACAAAATGTTCCAATTATCTACGCCGGCTTCGACCGTCACGGGGCCCATTGACCGCGGCGCCCCGCTGATCCACATTGTGGGCGCGCGGATCGGACCTCCGATCGAAGCGGGGCGGGCGGGAGTGATCAACGCGAAAGCATTGGTCCCGTCCCGCGCGCCCGGCGCGGGACGCCACCCCGGAGGTCCCCATCATGTCCGTCATCCTCACCGGCAACGATCTGCACATCGAGGACGTCGTGGCGGTCGCGCGCCACGACGAGAAGGTCGAGCTGCATCCCGACGCCCTGGCCCGCATCCAGAAGTGCCGCGCCTTCATCGAGGAGCGCATCGAGGCGCGCGAGATCATGTACGGCGTCAACACGGGGATCGGCGAGTTCTCCGAGATCGTGCTGGACGACGAGCAGGTCAAGCAGTTCCAGCGCTTCCTCATCTACAACCACGCCGCCGGCATCGGTGAGCCCGCGCCCCGCGAGCACGTGCGCGCCGCCATGCTCCTGCGCGCCAACGTCCACGCCAACGGCCACTCGGGCTGCCGGCCCGACATCACGCAGACGCTCATCGAGATGCTCAACCGCGGCGTCACGCCCTCGGTCTGCGTGAAGGGCTCCGTGGGGGCCTGCGGCGACCTGGCGCCCATGAGCCAGATCGCCCTGTGCATGATGGGCGAGGGCGAGTGCTTCTACGGCGGCGAGATGATGCCCACGGTCAAGGCCTTCGAGAAGGCGGGCATCCCCGTGCCCGGCCTGCGCGCCCGCGACGGCCTGGCCACCATCAACGGCTCGAACCTGCTGACGGGCATCGGCATCCTCACGCTGCACGACGCCGAGCGCTGGCTCAAGCAGGCCGACATCGCCGCGGCCATGACCCTCGAGGCCCTCAAGGCCAACATGAAGCCCTACGACACGCGGCTCCACGAGCTGCGCGGCTTCCGCGGCGCCGTCACCAGCGCGTCCAACATCCGCCGGGTCATCGAGGGCTCGGACCTGCTCACGGGCAAGGAGAAGGTGAAGGTGCAGGACGCCTACTCCATGCGCTCGACCCCGCAGGTGCACGGCGCGGCGCGCGACCAGCTCCGCTGGACGCGCGAGCAGCTCGAGATCGAGGCCAACGGCGTGGGCGACAATCCCATCTTCCTGTGCGATGACCACGTGGTGCTGACGGGCGCCAACTTCCAGGGCTCGCCGGTCAGCATGCCCATCGACCACATGGGCGGCGCCGTCACCATGATCTGCGTCATCAGCGAGCGGCGGCTGAACCGCCTCACCAACCCGGCCCTCAGCGTGGGCCTGCCGGCCTTCCTCACCAAGGGCGCGGGCATGTTCAGCGGCCTCATGCTGAGCCAGTACACGGCCGACATGCAGGTGGTGGAGCAGAAGATCCTCTCGACGCCGGCCTACCACCAGTCCATCCCGGCGGCGGCCGACCAGGAGGACTTCGTCTCCATGGGCATGAACTCGGCGCTGAAGACGCGGCAGATCATGGACACGGCCAACGGCGTGCTGGGCATCGAGCTGATGGCTGCGGCCCAGGCCCTGGACTTCCGCGACTACACGCCGGGCGCCGGCACGCGGGCGGCCAAGGCGGCCGTGCGCGAGCGCGTCGAGTTCCTGGACGAGGACCGGCCCCTCTACCCCGACCACAACGCGATGCTCGCGGCCGTCACGGACTGCAAGATCCTCGAGGCCGTCGAGGCGGAGATCGGCGAGCTGGGGACCTACTAGGCCGCGCGCCGGCGGGCGCCGGCGAGGCGACGAGACCCGAGCGGATACGGCGAGGGGGCGGCGCGGGCCGCCCCCTTCGTCTTCGCGCGGCAGGCGCGGCCCTAGCGGCCGGCGCCGAGGGCCTCCAGCAGGTCGCGCTCCGAGTCGAGGCCGGTCACGCCGAGGAGCCCCCCGTCCGCGGCGCGCACGGCCACGAGGCCGCGGTAGGGCACCTCGCGCACGCGCGCCCGCTTGCCCGCGCGGCCCTTGCCCTTGCGCCAGGCATCGCCCAGGCCGTCGAGCAGGTCGGCCGGCGCCTCGTCCCCCTCGGGCAGCATCAGGAAGACGGTCCAGGCGGCGCCGTCCTCGCCGGCGTACTCGGCGTGGACGCACCGCGCCAGCTCGTCCAGACCCAGGAAGGCCGCGCGAGTGAAGCCCTCGCTGGCGGGCACGCGCCTCTCGGCGGGCAGCGCGTCGAAGGCGGCGGGCAGGCTGTCCCCGCCCGGCAGGCCGCCGGCCAGCGCGGCCAGCAGGGCCGCGCCGTCGGCCTCGGGCAGATCTCCGGCCAGCTTGTCCACCTTGACGTAGAAGCGGTCCTTGAGCAGCAGCCACTGCCAGGGCGGGCTGGCCTGGCTGGCCGCGCCCACGCCGAGGTCCGCGCGGTCCGGCGAGCGCTCGGCGGCGTAGATGCCGAAGGCGTTGAGGGGATCGCCCATGTCGTAGATGCCCACGGTCACCCGCGCCTCGCCCGCGGCCAGCTCCCCCTCGCGGAGGTTCCGGAAGCCATAGGCCAGGAACTGGTCGGCGGCGCCGTTGATGTGGCGCCACAGGTCGTCGGGGCCGAGGTCGAGGATCTCCCCCGCCGCCTGCCAGCCGGCCGGCCGCGGGAAGGCCGCGGCCCGCGCGGGGGGCGGCGCGCCGCTGCCGGCGAGCCTCTCGCCGGCGGTGGCGAGGGCGGGGCCGGAGAGCGCGGCGAGGCAGAGGGCGGCGAGGGCCGCCGCCAGCGCGGCGGGGCGTCGCGGCGTGGGCGTCATGGCGTTCCTCCTCAGGCCAGGCTCAGCAGTTCGTGGGCGCGCACCATGGCCGGCTGGATGGCCACGCCGTGGGGGCAGGCCCCCGCGCAGGGCGCGTCGCAGGCGAGGCAGCGCGAGGCGTCGCGGTCCAGCGCGGCGTACTTGCGCATGGCGTGCTTCTCCCGGTGCTGCGTGGCGAAGTAGTAGCCGTAGCGCATGATGCGGCTCACCGGCGTCCGGTGCGGGCAGGCGCCCATGCACGCCGCGCAGCCGATGCGGCAGTGGGCGGCGCCGAAGGCGGCGGCGTAGTCCCGCAGGAACGTGGCCCCGGTCTCGCCGAGCTGCGTTCCCGAGAAGGAGACGCCGCGGTCGACGGCCTCGAAGCTGGGCAGGGTGAGGCAGACCGAGTGCATGCCCGGCTGCGACAGGGCCCACTGGACGCAGTGGTCGCGCAGCTGCTCGTCCGTCTCGATGCCGTGCTTCTCGACGAAGGGCCGCATGCGCGCCTGCACCGCGCGCTGCTGGGCGATCCAGCCGACGATGCGCTGGATGGCCTCGTCGCGGCTGACGCCCTGGCGGCCCACGCGCTCGATGTAGCTGGTGTAGCCCTCGTAGGGGTTCTCGGGATCCCAGTCGGGGACGTCCATGTACCCCGGCAGCGTCTTCATGGCCGTCGTGCCGATGTTCTTCTCCCCGCAGGCCGCGAGCACGCGGCCGCCCTCCTCCGCCTCGAGGAAGCTGAAGCGCAGCAGGAAGAGGTCGTAGCGCCCGTCCTCGGCGGCCGCGAGGAGCACGTCCGCCATGCTGTCCTCGGAGTCGTCGTTGGGGCCGTGGGACGACATGCCGGCGAAGCGCAGGCGCCCCTCGGCCTTGAGCTGGGCCACGGCCGCGTGGAAGCCGGGGTGGCCCACGCGGTCCACGTCGCGGACGTCGTGCATGAGCAGCGCGTCGGCATGGTCGATGCGCATGCGCTGGAGGCTTCCGGCGAAGCGCTCGCGTATGCTGTCCGCGCTCTCGTCGGGCTGCAGCAGGATCTTCGTCGTGATGAAGAGCCGCGAGCGGTCCAGGTGCCGCATGGCCTGGCCGATCTTGGACTCGGAGTCGCCGTTGCCGTAGTTGGGCGCCGTGTCGATGTAGTTGATGCCGCGCTCGACGGCGTAGCGCACGACGTTGGACTCGGCGAAGTAGCTGCCGCCCAGTCCGATGTCCGACGCGCGGAAGCCGGTGCGGCCCAGCACGCGGTGGCTCAGGATCGTGGGCCGGGCCGGACGCTCGACGCGCCTGGCGGCGCCGGCGGTCCCCGCGGCGAGGGGCAGCATCATGCCGCCGGCGGCGAGGGCGCCGCCGGCCTTGAGGAAGGCGCGGCGCGACAGGGCGGCGTCCCGCCCGCTGGGGTCGTCCCTTCTCATGGTGGCCTCCTGGTTTTGGGGGTCGAGCGGCGGTCGGGGAATGATAGCCGCACGGCGCGCGCGGATGAAACGGGAAAGGGGCGCGCGGGGCGCCCCTTTCCGAGGATCGTTCAGTGCACGGACCGGCGGCCTACTTGAAGGCCATGGTGTAGAAGCTGCGCAGGGCCTCCATGCCCTCCTTGACGGCCTGGGCGGAGCGGTCGAGGACGGACCGCTCCTCGCTGGTCAGCTCCAGTTCGATGATCCTCTCCACGCCGTTCTTGCCGATGACGATGGGCACGCCCAGGTAGAGGGCCTCGTACCCGTACTCGCCGCGCAGGTAGGCGGCGGCCGGGACGATGCGCTTCTCGTTGGTCAGGACGGCCTCCACCATCTCGGCCACGCTGGCCGCCGGCGCGTAGAAGGCCGAGCCGGTCTTGAGGTAGCCGACGATCTCGGCGCCGCCCTTGCGCGTGCGGTCCACCAGCTCGTGGATCTCGTCCTTGTTGAGCAGCTCCGTGATGGGGATGCCCGCCACCGTCGTGAAGCGCGGCAGGGGCACCATGCTGTCGCCGTGGCCGCCGAGGACCATGGCGTGCACGTCGGTCACCGCCACGCCCATCTTCTCGGCGACGAAGTAGCGGAAGCGCGTGCTGTCCAGGATTCCCGCCATGCCCAGGACGCGCTTGAGGGCGAAGCCGCTGGCGTCCAGGGCCACCATGCACATGATGTCCAGCGGGTTGCTCACCACGATGAGCGTGCTGTTGGGCGCGTACTCGGCGATCTTGTGGGCCGCGCCCTTGACGATCTCCGTGTTGATCTTCAGCAGGTCCATGCGGTCCATGCCGGGCTTGCGCGGCACGCCCGCGGTCAGCACCACCACGTCGCTGTCGGCGATGTCGGCGTAGTCGTTGGTGCCGTGGATGTGCACGCCGTAGCGGCGCAGCGGCGCCGCCTGGGAGAAGTCGAGGCCCTTGGCCTGGGGCACGCCCTCGAGCACGTCCAGCATCACGATGTCCGCGATGTTCTTCTCGGCGATGTAGTAGGTGGTGGTGGCGCCCACGTGCCCGGCGCCGATGACGCTGACTTTCTTCATGCGCTTCCTCCCTCCAACGCCCTAGAAGAGCTGGCGGATCGGCTCGGCCGACGCCTCGAAGTCCTGCAGGTCCTCGCCGCGCAGGGTGATGGAAATGATCTCCTCGATGCCGCCGGCGCCCACCTTGCAGGGGACGCTCAGGGCGACGTCGCTCATGCCGTACTCGCCGTCGAGCACGACGCTCAGCGGCATCACCTTCTTGGTGTCGATGCAGATGGCCTCCGCCACCTGGGCGATGGCCGAGCTGGGCGCGTAGTAGGCGTTGGCCTGCTTGGACAGCTCGACGATGACGGTGCCCGCCTCGCGCGTCTCGTTGACGATGACCTGCACGGCTTCCGGGCTGAGGAGCTGGTCGATCTGGATGCCGTTGACGCGGCTGTAGTAGGGCAGCGGCACCATCTGGTTGGTGTGGCTGCCGACCACCAGCGCCGTCACGTCGCGCGGGCTAACGCCCAGTCGGGCGGCGATGAAGTGGGCCATGCGCGTGCTGTCCAGGATGCCGCCGATGCCCATCACCTTGTGGCGGTCGAAGCCGGTGGCCTCGGCGGTCACCATGACCATGGCGTCCACGGGCTCCGTGGCCACGATCACGCAGGCGTCCCTGGCGTACTTGACCACCTTGCGGCAGATCTCCCTGACCGTGCTGGCGTTGTCCTCGAAGTGCTCGAGGCGGTCCTGGCCGGGCTCGCGGATGCGCCCCGCCGCCAGCACCACGACGTCGCTGCCCTCGATGGCCGCGATCTCGTCGCTGCCCTCGATGCGCGTGCGGTAGCTGCGGATGGGGGCGGCCTCCATGAGGTCCAGGGCCTTGCCGGGGGCGATGCCTTCCTTCACGTCCACCAGGGTGACGTGGCCCGCGCCCATCTCGGCGATGAAAAAGGCCGAGTTGACCCCCACGTTGCCGCTGCCGACGATACTGACCTTCTTCAAGTGCGTTCCTCCCGCTGCGCCGGGGCCGGACGGCCGTGCCCCGCCAGTGCGGCGTCACTATCTCAGAACGGAAGGGGCGACTCAAGGGGCTATTGACGCGCCCTTGTAACGGGCGGGCTGGCCGCCGGGCCACCGATGGTCTATATTCGGGCGGTCGAACCAGCGAGGCCGCCATGGACACCCACGCCGTCCCCCAGAGCCGCAAGCAGCAGCTCCAGAACATGACCAACACGGTCTGGCGCCTGGAGCGCCTGCACCGGGAGCAGGCCCTGCCCCTGGCCGAGCGCATCAACCTGCTGCGCACCCACTACGAGATCCAGCGGATGAAGGAGGAGGACCTGCAGATCCCCGAGCGGGACCGCAGCTTCCTCTACCTGCAGGAGCAGCCCACGGCGGCCGCGCTGCTGGTGCCCGGCGGCCACAGCACGCCGGCCCAGTACTTCCACCTGGGGCGCCACCTCTACCGCTCGGGGATGACGGTCTACGGGGTCCTGCTGTCCAACGAGGCCGCCATCGGCGAGCAGCGCGGCGGCGTCCCCTGGCAGCACACCATCGCCGAGCTGGAGATGGAGTACGAGCGGCTGGCCCTGCTGGACGTGCCCATCCACCTGGTGGGCTCCAGCTTCGGCGGCATCCTGGTGACGCTCCTGGCCCTGCGCCGCGAGGCGCGGACCGTCACCCTGCTCTCGCCGCCCTTCAGGCCCCACCTGAGCCTGCGGGCCCGCTCCGCGCTGGGCCTGCGCCTCGTGCTGCCCTGGCTCTTCGAGCGGATGGTGAAGCGCAGCCCCCACCGCTGGCTCGCCGACCGCTTCAACGCCATGCGCGAGGCCCGCGGCCGCCTGGGCGAGCTGAAGGCGCCCCTGCTGGCCATCCACGCCAGGGACAACGAGGAGCTGCCCGCCGAGGGCCTCAAGGCCATCCGCAAGGCGCGGGGCGACCGCGGCGACCGGATCCTCGAGCTGGACGAGGGCGGGCACATGCTCCTGCAGGGTGCCGCCTCCCGGCGGGTGCAGAAGGAGATCCTGGACTTCATCCAGGCCGCGCAGCCCAAGAAGGGATAGCGCGCGAAGCGCCCGCCGCCGGCGCGCGGCGTTCCGTCTCGTGACGTTCGATTCGTGTGCGGAGGCTAGTTGCCGGGGCCGGCGCCGACGCCCAGGTCCTGGCAGAGGTGGAACCACTCGCCGGGGCTGAAGCCGCGGATCAGGTGGAAGTACTCGCCGCGCATGGTCTCCAGGATCCGCAGGTACTCCTCGAAGCCCACCTCGATCTTCCCCAGCAGTTCGTCCAGGCCGCGGCGGCCCTCCTCCAGGCGGCCGGCGTAGGTGGCCGCGCGCCGGTAGTACCACCTGCCGCGCCCCACGGCCGCGCGCCGTCCGGGCGCCCAGGGGAAGGCGGCCTCGCGCGGCGTGCGCAGCCAGGCGTTTCCGAAGATGCCCAGCGAGACGAGCAGGTGGTCGGCGTTGTACCGGTAGGCGAGATACCTGTCGCGCGCCTCGCCCTGGTCGGCCACGGAGTCGAAGAGATCGGTCTCGTGGGGGAAGATCATGCCGGGCGGGGCGCCGCCGGTGGGGTCCTCGGCGTAGCGGCAGAGCAGCTCGCAGAGGTACATGTTGACGTCCTCGTCGGGCCGGTGGCTGCCCGTTTCCAGGCCCGCGGCCTGCCGGCTGCGCAGCAGGGCGTCGATGACGAAGAAGAAGCGCTGGCGCCGGTGACCGGGCCGGCCCTTGCCGTCGATGGGAATGTAGGCGACCTCGGTGACCACGCGGGCACCTCCTCGTCGAGCCCGCCGGAAAACTGCAAGGCGTATGCCACCGGTACGGGGCTTCCTGGGCCGCCGACGGAGGTGGCGGGGAAGCCCGCGGATCGGCCGGCCGGGCGCGGATTGCCGCACGGTCCTTGCGCCGCCGCGCGTCGCGGCGGCAAGCCGCGCGACGCGTCCCACCGCGACGGGGAAGCGCCGGATGCGGCGCGGCCGTGCAGGCCTTGCCCGGGGGGCCATTCGGCCCGATGCACAACTTATTGGGAATCAACGGGATGGGAATCATCCCCGGTGGCATGGATGTTGCTGATCGCGGGGCATCGGGGAAAGCTTCGTCGGGATATCCCTCGAAGTGGTCAGCGTTCTGTCACGGGCAAGTGCTTCCGTTAAAGCTTTAGCGGGAAGACGTGCTTTTCCTGCATCGTGCGGAACCTGCAGACGAAGGATGAATACCGATGTCCGACTGGAAGGAAACAGAGTACTCGAACATCTATGTGGGAACGGAGGAGCAGGTTTCTCCGGTGCTGACCTCAGTGGAGGCAGCCGAGTATCTGAAGATGCATGTGAAGACCGTCTGTCGCCTGGCCAAGGAGGGCAAGATACCGGCGAAGAAGGTCGGGAGCGAGTGGCGGTTCCTCAAGAGCGTGCTGGACCGCTGGCTCGCCATGGAGGTCAGCTCCTAGAGACTGGTTCGAGAGGCATTCGCGCGGGCGCGGGGCGCGCAGGGAGGCGCTCCCCCGCCTGACGCCAAGACACCGGCATGAGCTCGTGTTTTCGCCGTCCCCCCACAGGGCGGCGTTTTCTCTTGGTCGCCGGTCGCGCCCCGCCTAGAATTCCGGCCGGACGCCGCCCGGCAGGCGTCGGTCGCGTCCGGAGGCTCCTTGCGCACCCTCGTCGTACTTATTGCATTCCCCGCACTCCTCGCCGTTGCATTCTGCGGCGCGGCGCGGGCCCAGGCGTCCCTGGGCGTCCCGCCGGGCGACGACGCGTACGAGCACCTCGAGCACTTCCGCTCCCTGGGCCTGTGGCGCGGCGACCTGGAGACGCGGCCCGTCCGGCGGAGCGACGTGGCCGAGGCCCTCGCCGCCATCCGTGCGCGCCGCGGCGAGCTCGACGGCGCCGACCTGCGACGGCTGGAGGCGCTCGAGCGCTTCGCCGCCGGGTGGGGGGATGCAGGCGGCCGCGCGGCCGCTCCTGGAGAGCGGGAAGACGGCGGCGTCTCGGCCCTGTGGCGACCGGGCGGCGGGCTGCGCTTCGCCGGCGGGCCGGCAACCCTCGACTCCCTGACCGACCTGGACCGCCGCCTGCGCCGCGAGGGGCTCCTCGTCGCCACCCTCGACGCGGCGCTGGGCGAACGCCTGACGGCCCAGCTCCGCTTCACCGAGGACTACGGCCGCCTCACCCCGGCGCCCAACTCCGGCGACTGGGCGGACAACCTGCCGCCGGACGCCGGCGCCGTCCTGGACGATCCCAGCGCGCGCAACGACCGGGCGGTCGTCGCCTGGGACCAGGGCTGGTGGGACCTGCGCCTGGGCCGCGAGGATCGCCGCTGGGGGCAGGGCCGCCGCGGCACGCTCTTCCTAAGCGAGAACCCCTTCCCCCTGGACGGCGTCTCCTTCCGCTTCCGCACGCGCTGGGTGAGCGGCGCCAGCCTCCTGGCCCAGACCCGCCGCGGCCAGCAGCCGCCGCCGCTCGTCGCGGGCGAGCCCTACCCCGGCTGGGAGCACGAGAGCGGCGACGCCTGGATGGCCGCCCACCGCTTCACCCTGCACCTGCCCGCGCCCTTCACCCTCGGGCTCTACGAGGCCACGGCCTGGGGCGGGCGCGGCATCGACCTGGGCTACGCCAATCCGGCGGGCTTCCTGGTGGCCATCACCCAGGACATCTACGACCGCTCCGGCACCGACGACAAGAAGGTGGTGGGGGCGGACCTGCGCGTGGACCTGCCGCCGGTCACCCTCTACGGCGAGTTCCTCCTGGACCGCCTCGTGGCGCGCGAGAAGGCCGAGGCCGGCGGCGACGCCGCGATCTCCAGCTTCGCCCAGCTCGCCGGCCTGCGCTGGGCCAACCCCCTCGGCTGGGCGGGCGCCGACCTCGACCTCGAGTACGCCCACCTCGATCCCCAGGTCTACTTCCACCACGACGGCGACCTGCGCCGGGCCTTCCTCACGGAGGACCGCCTGGGCGAGGGCGCGGTCATCGGCCACTGGCTGGGCCCCAACGCCGACGACCTCTTCGTGCGCCTGGGCCTGCCGCCCGCCGCCTGGGGGCGCCTGGCCCTGAGCTTCGAGCAGGCCCGCTGGGGACTCATCGACGGCGAGAGGGGCGTTGAGACGGGCTTCGCCGGCCTGCTCAAGAAGGACAAGGCCTGGATCACCGGCGCCAGGGCCGTCGAGCGCGTCCTGGCGGCGAGCTGGGACTGGCGCGCGCCCGACCGTTGGACGCCCGGCCGCTGGGACGGGCGGCTCACCGTGGCCCGCGTCGAGCGCTCGGGCGCCTGGTCGGGCGACGGCTGGCAGGCCGAGCTGCGCCTCAACTGGCGCTTCGACAGGATCTTCCGGGAGCCCTGAGGGCCACGGGCCCGCTGCCGCGGCGAGGCGCCGCCGGCCCCGGCCGCCGCGACCGGCCGGCCGCTCCAGCGGGCGCCGCATCCACCCGCCCGCACCCGTGCACGCCGCCGACTTCAATCCCTTGATACGTTTTGGCTTAGAGGCCGCGGGGCGTTGCCGCCTCCGCCGGGGTCTGTTATAATCATGTGCTGCGCGGTTTCCACGGAGCCGCGCGATGCCATATGGAAGGATGCCAACCCCGGCCGAGGAGCCCGACAATGCGTGCTCGTAGCTTTCTGGCCCTTGGGGCGCTGCTGCTCTGCGCCCTGCCCGCCTGGGCCATCGACATCGTGGATGTGCACCAGAACACCGCCGCCGGCGTGCCCACCCTGCTGAACCAGCAGGTGACGGTCAGCGGCATCGTCACGAGCCCCAACAACATCTTCAGCACCTACAACCTGGAGATCTTCATCCAGGACGCCACCGCCGGCGTGAACGTCTGGGTCAGCGGCGGCGCCGGGGCCTACTCGGCCGAGCTGGGGGACAGCGTCACCGTGACGGCCAACGTCGCCCAGTACAGCGGGCTCACCGAGCTGGGCACGTCCACCGCGACGACGACCATCGTGAACCACGGCGGCGGCTACACCGTCCCCGAGCCGATGGTCATCACCTGCGCCGAGCTCAACGCCACCTTCCAGGGCGACTACAGCGAGCCCAACGAGGGGCGCCTGATCCGCATCAACGGCGTCTCCATCGTCTCGGGCTCCTGGCCGGTGACCCCCCAGACGGGCAACAGCTACCTGGAGATCAACGACGGCACCGCCACCTGCGACCTGTTCATCGACAAGGACACGTCGGTCAACGGCAGCGCGGATCCCGGCGGCACCTTCGACGTCATCGGCATCCTCAAGCAGTACGACAGCTCCTCGCCCTACACCAGCGGCTACGAGATGTGCCCCCGCTTCGCCGAGGACATCGTCATCCTGGAGCCCGGCCCGCCCATCGTGGGCCTGCCCTACGTGCGCAACGTCACCGAGAGCTCGGCCGACGTCCACTTCGAGACCCAGACGCCGGGCTCCAGCGAGGTCGAGTACGGCCTCGACGACTCCTACGGCATGACGGCCGGCGACCCCGGCGCCGAGGAGACCGAGCACGTGGTGAACCTGACGGGCTTGTCGGCCAACACCGTCTACCACTACCGCGTCAAGAGCTCGGACGCCAGCGGCACGCGCTACGGGCCCGACCAGCTCCTGGCCACGGCCAGCGACATCCCCGGCCAGATCCACGTCTACATGAGCTACACGGCCGACGAGAGCTACGCCACGGGCGACCCGGTCCAGGAGAGCCAGAACATGAGCTCCCAGGTGACCAACCTGATCAACCAGGCCAACTACTCCGTGGACGCGGCCCTCTACAGCTTCAGCCTGGACAACGTGAAGAACGCGCTGGTGGGGGCGCACAACCGCGGCTGCCTGGTGCGCATCATCATCGACGACGGCAACTCGTCGGCCGCCGCCGACTACTGCGCGGGCTTCGGCATCCCCTACATCACCAGCACCTACGGCGGGAACCACGGGTCCGACGACGGCTACGGCATCATGCACAACAAGTTCGTGGTCGTGGACGCCCGCGACACGAATCCCTACAACGACTGGCTCTGGACCGGCAGCGCCAACATGAGCGTCTCCGGCAACGACGACGTCAACAACGGGATCAAGATCCGCGACTACGGCCTGGGTCAGGCCTACACGCTCGAGTTCAACGAGATGTGGGGCTCCGACACCCAGACGCCGAACGCGGCCGCCGCCCTCATGGGCGCCAACAAGGCCGACGACACGCCGCACGAGTTCACCATCAGCGGCCTGCGCTTCGAGCAGTACATGAGCCCCAGCGACGGCGTGCGGGACAAGATCACCACCTGCATCAACGGCGCGGACCACTCCATCTACTTCGCGATCCTGGCCTTCACGGACTACAGCCTGAGCGACGCCATGCAGTACCGGCGCTACGACGTGCCCGACCTCGAGATCCGCGGCGTCTTCAACCAGGACCAGGGCGCCTGCGGCGACGGCAGCGTCTACTACGAGATGGCCGGCGACCCCTGCTCGCCCTACGCCTGGAGCGAGCCCGCCGACGTCTGGCTGGACACGGCGCTGCCGAGCAACCGCCTGCTCCACCACAAGTACATGGTCGTGGACGTCAACTGGGCCGCCGACGATCCGCTGGTGGTCACGGGCTCCCACAACTGGAGCTACAGCGCCAACACCTACAACGACGAGAACACGCTGATCATCCATGACGCGGGCGTGGCCAACCTCTTCCTGCAGGAGTTCGCGGACCGTTACCACGAGTCCGGCGGCACCGGCCCCCTGGGCGCGCTCACGGACGTGGGCGATGCCGGCGCGGCGCCCGGCGGCGGCCGCCTGCTGGGCGCGGTCAGCAACTACCCCAATCCCTTCAACCCCTTCACCAACATCGCCTTCTCGACCAAGGCCGAGGCCCGCGTCACCGTGCGCGTCTACGACGTGGGCGGCCGCCTGGTGGCGACCCTCGCCGAGGACCAGCTCATGGAGAGCGGCTACCACGTCCTGGGCTGGAAGGCCGAGGACGCCAGCGGCCGGCCCCTGCCCAGCGGCGTCTACCTGGCCCAGGTGGACGCGACGGAGCCCAAGACCGGCCACAACGAGAAGAAGCCCAAGAAGGTGATCCTGGTCCAGTAGGACCCGCGCAGCGCACGAGCGATCGGCCCTCCCCCGGACGGGGGAGGGCCTTTTGCATACGTCCCCTGGGCGCGCGGGCGCTTTTGCTGTATGCTGCCCGACGCGGCGCCGGGATGGCGGCGACCGCGATGCACCTCCGGGAGGGGAGCGTGGCCTTCTGCTTCATCCTGCGCGCGGGTCTGTTTCTGGCCCGCGTCCTGCCCGTGCGCTGGTGCCTGGCCGCCGGCGCCGGGCTCGGCCGCCTGGCCGGACGCCTCTCGCCGCGGCGCGACGTCGTGGCCCGCAACCTGGCCGCGATCGCCGCGGCCGGCGGGCGCGGCGGGGCGCGCCCCGGCGACGTGTTCGCGGCCTACGGCCGCTACTGGGCGGAGTTCCTCGTCCTGGCCGCGCGACCCGACCAGCTCGAGCGCTGGCCCCTGCGCGTGGAGGGGCGCGAGCACCTGGAGCGCGCCACCTGGCGCGGCCCCATCTGCGTCCTCTCGGCGCACCTGGGCAACTGGGACCTGCTCTCCGCCTGGCTCGCCCGGTGCCTGCCCGGCTTCACGGTGACGGCGGAGCGCCTCGAGCCGCCGCGCCTGTTCGCCCTGTGCCGCTGGATGCGCGAGCGGGGCGGCACCCGCGTCCTGCCGGCCGAGGGGCCCGGCCTGACCCTCTTCCGACGCCTGCGCGCGGGGGCGGCCATCGGCCTGATGGCCGACCGCCCCTTCGGCCACGGCGTGGCCGGCGGCCGGGGCCAGCGGCCCGTGGAGATGCTGGGTGGCCGGCGCTGGCTTCCCTCCGCGGGCCTCGACCTGGCGCGGCGCGCGGGGGCCTCGCTGCTGCCCGTCTTCCTGGTGCGCGAGGCGGGCGGCTACGCCGTCAAGGTGCGCCCGCCCCTGCCGGCGGACGCCGATCCCGTGAGCGCCTTCGCGGCGGTCCTGGAGGAGGAACTCCGCGAGCATCCCGAACAGTGGGTCGTGCTCTATCCCCTCCACGACGCCGCCGTGACCAGCATCCCCCGCGCCCGAGGAGCCGTGGCCTCGTGAAGATCGGCATGGTCAGCGAGTTCTACTACCCCCAGCCCGGCGGGATCAGCGAGCACATCCGGGCCCTGTCGCGGGAGCTGCGCCTGCTGGGCCACGACGTCACCGTCCTGACCAGCCGCATCCGCGGCGAGGTGCCCGAGCGCGACCCGCGGGTGCTGCGCCTGGGGCGCAGCCTGCCGCTGCGCTACAACGGCAGCCTGTCGCGCGTCACCGCGGGCTGGCGCCTGGGGCGGCGGCTGGAGGAGACCCTCGCGCGGGAGCGCTTCGACCTGCTCCACGTCCACAACCCCCTCATGCCGACCCTGCCGCTCATGGCCACGCGCCGCGCGCGCTGCCCGGTGGTCGCCACCTTCCACAGCTTCTACGAGCGGGACCTGCTGACGTGGCTGTTCCACGGCCGCCTGGAGCGGCGGCTGGGGGGGCTCGCGGCCCGCGTGCCCGTCAGCGCCGCCGCGCGCAGCGCGGTGGAACCCCACTTCCCTGGCGAGTACCGCATCATCCCCAACGGTGTGGACTACGAGTTCTTCTCCGAGGCCGCCCGCCGCGAGGACGACTGCCTGGCCGGCCTGACGCCGGGCTGCCTGCGCCTGCTCTTCGTGGGGGCCGCCGTGCGGCGCAAGGGCCTGCCCCAGCTGCTGGATGCCTTCGCCGCCCTGCGCCTGCGGCGCGAGGACGTCGAGCTGATCGTCGTGGGGGACGGCCCCGACCGGGCGCGCCTGCAGCGCCGCCTGCCGGGCCACGCGCGCGAGGCCGCGCACTTCGTGGGCTTCGTGCCGCGGCAGAAGCTGGCCGAGTACTACGCCTCCGCCGACGTCTTCTGCGCGCCCAGCCTGGGCCGCGAGAGCTTCGGGATGGTGCTGCTGGAGGCCATGGCCGCCGGCCTGCCGGTGGTGGCCTTCGACATCGACGGCTACCGGGACGTCGTGCGCCAGGGCGTCGAGGGCCTGCTGGTGGCGCCGCGCGACACGGCGGCCCTGGCCCGGGCCGTGGACTGGTTCCTGGACCGGCCCGAGGAGCGCGCCGCCTACGGGCGGCGCGGCCAGGCGCGGGCCGAGGGCCTGAGCTGGCGCGTCATCGCCCGCCGCCTGGAGGCCGTCTACCACGAGGCCTGCGGCCTGCCCCTGCCCGCCCGCGAGGAGGCGCCGCGGGCCGCCGCCGCCGCGACCTGATCGAGCGCCTCAGCCCGTTGCCGGGCCCTCCAGGCGGTGCATCTTCAGGCAAGCGCTCTCCCACTGCATGTAGCCGAGCCGCGCGTAGAAGGGCAGGGTCTCCGGGTCCGTGATGAGGACGATCTGGTAGATGCGCTCGTGGGGAGCGACGACGCGGCGCATGAGCTCGGTGCCGATGCCGCGCCGCTGCCGGTCCGGGCGGACCAGGATGTCGCAGACGTAGAGGGTCGTGTGGCGGTCGGTGATGGCGCGGGCCAGGCCCACGAGGCGGTCGCCCTCGCGGGCCGTCACCGTGAGGTCGGACTCCAGCCAGGCGCCCTGCAGCGCGTCGGGGAAGCGGTGGCGCTGGTCGTCCACGGAGGCGTAGAGCTCGGCCAGCTCGCCGGCCGTCACCGTGTCGGCCGTGTAGTACTCGACCGCGCCCTCCCCGCCGCCCGCCGCCGCTTCCGCGGCGGCCAGGGCGAACCGGCGCCTACCCTCGCCGTCCAGCATCAGGCGCGGCCCCAGCCAGAGGGCCATGCCCACCCCGTCGAGGAAGTAGCTGTCCCCCTTCTCGGTCTTCACGCGGTAGGCGGCGCGGCTGACGCCCTCCACGCGGAAGCCGAAGCGGGCGAAGAGGCGCAGGGCCCGCCGGTTCGACGACAGCGTGCCCAGCCACAGGCGCAGCACGCCCCGCTTGCGCGCGTAGACCAGCAGTTCCTCCATCAGGGCGTGGCCGATGCCGTGGCCCTGCCAGGGCCGCAGCATGTCCACGTGGAAGTGCAGGTTGTGCATGCGGTGATAGTTGCCGGGCGTCCCCGGATGCAGGCTGATGGCGCCCACCACCTTCTCCTCGTGGAGGGCGGCCACGTAGCGGTCGGCGCGCTCGAACTCCGTGGGCTCGCGGTCGGTGAGGGAGAGCACGGTGTCCTCGGGCCAGCCGGAGCTGGTGGGCAGCGTCGCGAAGAAGGCGGGCAGGCCGGGGTGGTCGCGGTCGACCAGCTCGATGCGCAGCGAGGGAGGCAGTTCGTGGCATGCCATGCTTCACCCACCCGGCTGGCGGGCGCGCGGGCTCAGGGGCCGCAGCGCCACGGCACCAGGATCTGCAGGTCGTCGCTGCCCGCGACGTTGTAGGGCGTGACCTCGGCGCCGCCGCCGATCAGGTAGATGCGACCGTCCAGGGCCACCGCTACGGCGCCGGCCCGCGGCGCGGGGGTTTCGGCCGCCGGCGTCCAGCGCCCGTCATCGAAGCCATAGACCTCGACGGCGCCCGTCACGCCGCCGGCACCGGCCAGGCCGCCCATGACGTAGAGCTTGCCGGCGTGGAAGGCGGCGGCGGCGGCGTAGCGCGGCGTGGGCATGGCCGGCTGGTTGAGCCAGAGGTCCGTGAAGGGATCGTAGCTCTCGAAGCCGGCGGAGGGACTGGCCCCGTCGGGGCTGCCGCCAGCGGCGACCAGGCGGCCGTCGCTGAAGGGGTCGTTGCCCCACACGGTGGCGGCGGCCATCCAGGAGCGCGTGGTGCGCATGAAGTGGGCGGCGTCGATGGACCACTGGTCGGTGGCGGTGTTGTAGACCAGGCTCGTGTCGTTGACGGCGCCCTCGGCGATGCCGCCGAAGACGAGGATGGAGTCGCCCACCACCGAGGTGCCGCTCAGGGGCGCGGCCGAGAAGCCCAGCTTGGGGATGGGCATGGTCTGGCCGATCGCCGGCGGGTCGAAGGTGGTCCAGATCCCGGCGGGGGGATCGTAGATCTCGAGGCGGTCGAAGACCTGGCCCGAGGCCGTCATGCCGCCGATGACGTAGATCCGGTCGCCGATGGTCACGGCATCCAGGTCCCAGCGCGGCGTCGGCATGGGGGCGGCCGCCGTGCTCCAGGCGCCGGAGGCGGGATCGTAGATCTCGACGCTGTTGCGGACCACCCCGTTGTCGCGCCCCCCGAAGACGTAGATGCGCCCGTCCCAGACGGCCGCCGCGTGGTCGGCCCGCGGCTCGGCCATGGGCGACCCGCTCTCCCAGCGGGGCGGCACGCCGACGGTGATATCGTACTCCAGCTTCACCAGGTGGCCGTCGTTGTCGCTGGCGCCGAAGGCCACGGCGTAGATGCCGGGCTCGTCGAGGACGAGGCTGGCGGCCAGCTCGATGCTGTCCGTGAAGGTTTCGCTCAGGTCGGGGCTGCCGTCGCCGTCCAGGTCCCAGAAGGCGCGCAGGCCGGCGTCGTCCACGGCCTTGCCCCAGAGCGCGATCTCCTCGCCGCAGCCCACGGAATCGGGCAGCGTTGCCTGGACCACGGGAATCGCGTCCGTGATCGTGACCCGGGACGTGGCGCGGTAGAGGTGGTTGCCCACGGTGGTCACCTGGAAGGTCGCCGTGTAGTCGCCCGTGCGGGTGTAGATGTGGCGGACCTCGGCGTCCTCCAGATAGTCCTCGTAGTCGTAGCCGAAGCCGCCGTAGTTGGTCCACACGTAGTCGAAGATGCCGTCGGAGTTGAAGTCCCAGGAGTGGCGCGCGACCTCGT
>Ga0272442_10002102_pt1 | contig 29288 bp, 24 predicted proteins | sample SSMForm2O_FD_200262 | JGI IMG/M metagenome (GOLD analysis project Ga0272442, IMG submission 200262) | Marine sediment archaeal communities from Little Sippewissett salt marsh, Falmouth, MA, United States - SSM-Form-2O | ecosystem: Environmental > Aquatic > Marine > Wetlands > Sediment ...
CATAAAGTCCGTAGTGGGACAGGCCTTGTCGTGGTCTTGTCGTGGTGCCTGGCACCATGGAACCAACTGATATTATTCAGTTTCAATCGCCCTGGTCGTGGTTGAGAAGCAGTATCCTCATGGCCAGCGTATACTTGATTAAATTATCTAACTTGACAACATCGTCATGTTGAAGTATTTAGTCAAGCATGAAGATTCCATCCGAGCAGAAGGCGATCCGGGAAGTCGCCGCGCGTCTTGCCGAGCTGGTCGGTGTCGACCTGAGCGGGATTCGCATTGAGAAAGACAGAAATGCACCGCAAATCACCGGGATCATTTTCGCTGACTCCTTCACCTTTATCATTGAATGGAAAGGCTCGGGGCTTGCTGCCACGGTTGACTCTGCTGTCAAGCAGGTCCAGGGCTATGCCGCTGAGATTGATGGCGCAATCCCTGTCGTGGCCGTCCCCTTCATGGGCGACACCGGGCGCGAACGCTGTGCTGAAGCAGATGTCGCATGGGTGGACCTGTCAGGTAACGCCAGGATTTTTGCTCCAGGACTGCGCATACTGGTCGAGGGCAGGCCCAACCAGTTCAAGCGACGGGGCCGGCCATCTTCCGCTTTCGCCCCGAAAAGCTCGCGTATCACGCGCTGGCTTCTTATGCATCCTTACGAGCCAATGACCCAGCGAGAAATCGCCAGGGCCACCGATACCGACGAGGGGTACACGAGCAAAATCGTCAGCAGGCTGGAGCACGACGGGCTGATAATCAGGGACGGCGCTGGATTGATCAAACCTCGCGACCCCGGTCTTCTGCTCGATGCGTGGCGGGAGGTTTACGACTTATCGAAGCATCAAATCATCCGGGGTCACGTCGCCGCCCGCTCAGGGGATGTGTTGCTGAAGCAACTTTCGAACGCCCTTGAGAAGGCGTCGGCAGAGTTCGCTGCCACCGGGCTGGCAGCGGCCTGGCTTCTGGATCACTTCGCCGGGTTCAGGACGACCACTCTCTATCTGGCTGATGATACATTATCCATCCTGATCGATGATGTCTCTTTCCGTGAGGAGGAGCGCGGCGCAAACGTATGGCTGATCCTGCCCAACGACGACGGGGTCTTTTACGGCGCCAGCAGGGTGGATGGCGTTCGATGCGTTCACCCTGTCCAGGCATACCTCGATCTGGAGGCTCATCCAGAGCGGGCCGCCGAGGCTGCCAAGAAGCTTCGGGCCGCACACCTGAACTGGAAAGCCGATGCCTGACAAACCAGCAACCGCAGCTGGCTACAGGATCGGGCAGGTCGAGCTCGTCCGCGAGGTCTGTCTCTACTTTGCCACCAGGCTTGGCGACCTCCCTGTCGTGGTCTTGTCGTGGTGTCTGGCACCATGGAAACGACTGATATTATTCGGTTTCAACAGCTTTGAGCGGGTTCTCGTTTACTATCAGTTTGAACACGTCGGGTCTTGCGTAGTGGCCGGTTACGTCGAAGTCGAACCTGCCTTTTTCTATGAGGCTTAAGTCCAGGTCCGCGTAAAGAATCCCTTCCTCGTCCCACAGCGGCCCGGCCAGGTATTCGCCCATGGGCGATACGATTGCGCTTCCCCCCCGGCACATTATTTCGTCCTGCTTTTCAATCTCTTCCATGCATTCGATGTCATTCGGGTACATGGACCTTGTCACGAACTGGTTGCACCCGAGCACAAAGCACCGGCCCTCAACCGCAATATGCCTGAGCGTGGACTGCCATGCGTCGCGCTGATCCGCGGTCGGCGCCATGTAGAGCCCGATCTTTTTCCCGTACATGGCCATGCGCGCCATTGGCATGTAGTTTTCCCAGCATATGAGCCCGCCCCACCTGCCTATTTCAGTGTCCAGAACCGTGAGCGTGCTTCCGTCACCCTCGCCCCAGATCACGCGTTCAGCCGCCGTGGGCTTGAGTTTCCTGTGCCTGCCCAGGAGTTTTCCGTCCGGCCCGAAATAAATCAGGCTGCAGTACAGTGTCGTGGTGTCAGACTCCTTTTCCACAACACCCACTGCCACGTATGCGCGCGCCTTTTTCGCGGCCCGGCCGAATTTCTCCGTTTCAGGCCCGGGCACTTCAATGGAATTTTCAGAATATCTGTGCCACAGACCGCGGCCCTCGTTGCTGCGGCTTCCCACGGGGGAACCGAACGTAAACCCTCTCGGATATGCCGGAACAAACGCCTCGGGAAGAAGTATGAGGCGCGCGCCGTCTGAAGCCGCCTCTTCAATGAGCCTGACGCCTTTTTCAACCGAGGCGTCCCTGTTCATGATAACGGATGCGGCCTGGATTACGGCGGCCCTGATATTCATAAGTCACCTCCTTAAGCGGAAAAGAGGTTAGCAGGAAGTATCAGCTTCCACAAATCATCCTGCTCCAGCACTTTTCCAGATTTTCAGTCGTGTCCTTTGTCCATTCCTGCACTGAATGCAGTGACTTGCGGATTTCATAGAGTCCGGGCCTGGAAGGAGACCCGGAAGGGGAGGGCGCCGAAAGGACGTGGTCCGGATCAGTTTTCCACTGTTCCGTGTTTCCTTCTTTCAGTTCCTGCGCCGTCTGCGCGTACGCATTCCTGAAACTAATTCCCCCGTTCACGAGTTCGACCGCCCGGTGAGTGGCAAACAGGTCGATGCTGCACGCCTGTTTCATCTTTTCTGCATTCCATTCAAGACCCGGGATTATCTTTGACATGATGGAGATCATTTTCCGTCCGTGTTCGATGCCCCTGAACAAGGGCGGCTTGGTCAGCTGGAAATCCCTGTGATAGCTCGATCCCAGGCCGGAAATGATATCTTCAATCTCATTTCTGGCAGCCCTGATCACGGCAGGCGTGGCCCTGAGGAGCTCAAGAACATCCGGGTTTTTTTTCTGCGGCATTATCGAGCTGCCGGTGCAGAATTTTCCGGGAATTCTTACAAATCCGAATTCACTCGTGCTGAACTGCAGCAGATCCCGGCACATTTTTCCGATCTCACTTCCGGCCTCTGCGAGCCAGTTCAATACCGCGCCTTCCTGCCTGCCCCTGCTGTTCTGAACCGCGCCTGCATTGACCTGCACCCTGCCGAAACCCATGAGTTGAGCAGTGTATGCCCGGTCAAGGGGCAGTGGCGCTCCGAATCCGGCTGCAGCTCCGAGGGGGGATGAATCGAGTCTCGAATAAAGCGCTTTTCCGGATTCAAGTGCTTCGGTCAGGCCTTCGGCATATTGAGCATGCCAGAAGGCGAGGGTAGAGGGCATGGCCCTCTGCCCGTGCGTGTAGCCCGGCATCGTAATATCTCTGTATTTTTCACCTGAGCTGCACAGCAGGCCGCACAGATGCTCAACAGAATGCATGAAATCGAGCACGGTCTTTTTCATGAAAAGCCTGAGCGCGGTAAGAACCTGGTCATTCCTGCTTCTGCCCGCGTGGATCTTTTTACCCGTGTTTCCGAGCTTTTCTGTGAGCACCCTTTCGAGCATTGAATGCACATCCTCGTCCTGTTGTAGGGGCGAGGCCTGCCTCGCCCGCACGTCGTTTTCATGCCTCGCCCCCGCATCGTGTTCATGATAGATCTCACACAGCACCCCGCATATGGCACTGGTTTCATCCTCATTGAGAACACCGATCCTGTTCAGCCCCCTTGCATGCGCAATGCTTCCGATCACGTCGAAGGGCACGAGATTGATGTCCAGGACGGGATCGTCGCCCGTTGTGAAGGCGAGGATCTCTTCATCTGTTTCACAACCATGTTTTTTCCATAATGTGTCCATTTGTTTCTCCATTGCGCGTTAGTATGAACACGGCCTGCCTGGGGGCAGGTACCCCTCCAGGCTTTCGCGCCACCTGCCCCCGTCGCGGCCTTTTAATCCAATTGGCAGCGTGATGCGGCCCGGCGAGGGGGGGCCCGAGCATATTATCCCAGAAACTCCCTTATCAGTTTTGTGTAAAAATCCACTCCTTCGTTAAGTTCGTTTACGCTTATGTATTCATTTGCCGTATGGGAGCGTTCGGTCTGTCCGGGGCCCACTTTTATCGTGGGCACATGCCTGGTCCATACTGCATCAGACATTGTGGCCGAGCCGATTATGTCCGCGCCGGGCCGGATTTTTTCTGCAGCCTGCACGATGCCGGAGTTTTCATCCGTCTCCATAGGCTTCATACGATTGCTCAGGATGCTGACGCCGGCTCCTGTCCGTTCAGTGACGAAGCGTACGATTTCATCCGTTTCAGCACCGTGAACCGTCCTGATGTCCAGCGTGAATCTGCAGCTGTCGGGTATCACGTTTTTGCTTTTTCCACCCTGAATCGTGGTCACCTGGCATGTGACCGATCCGAGGAGTTCGTGATCATAACCCGGGATCCGGTCTTCGAGGGCGAGTATCGATCGGGCTGCCTCGATCACGGCGTTTTTACCCTTGATATTGTGCGCGTGCGCGGCGTGGCGGGCGGTGCCCGATGTTTCGACCTCGAGTATCAACAGCCCCTTCTGCGCCCTGCATATATCAAGGCCGGTGGGTTCTCCTATAACGGCCGCGTCTATTGTGCCCAGCCTGTTTATGAGCCATTCGAGCCCTGCGCCCGTTTTCGCGGTCTCCTCTTCCACGGTGAGTGCGAGCACGAGCTCCCCGTTCAGGCTATGTGCGCTCACTGCTTCGGCCGCACATAGCATTGCGGTAACGCATCCCTTTGCATCATTGGCACCCAGACCCGTGATGCGCCCGTCACTGACAAGGGGCTCGAACGGATCCGTTTTCCATGTGTCCTGGACACGGACCGTGTCCAGATGGGAATTCATCAGCAGGCGCCTGCCGTTGTAAGTTCCCAGCCTTATGACCACGTTCCTGCCCGCGCGTTCGACCCTGAGGCCCCTGTCATCTGCATGGTTTATTACGTACGAGGCGATCTTTTCCTCGGAACCGCTGATGCTGGGAATTCTGACAAAGTCGCACAACAGGGCGACGGGATCGGTTTTTGATCGGTTTTTTTTCATTTTATTCCCATGTAGGGGCGGTTCATCCAGCCTTCGCAGCCGAAGCTGCTTCGGCGGAGTAGGCCGAACCGCCCTTACTGCGTTTCGTTTTTACCCAGCGTTTCGTTTTCGATTAGCGTTCCGCATCCCTCGTTGGTGAAGATTTCGATCAGAAGGCTGTCCGGCCTTTTTCCGGAGATGATGTGGCTTCTTGGAACTCCGCCGTCCATGGCCTCGGCGCATGCCTGAAGCTTTGCATGCATTCCTTGGACCGCGGATTCTTCCAGGATCCTGTCCAGGCCTTTTCTGTCCATGACGGATATCAGGCTTGATTCATCGTCTTTGTTTTCCAGAACACCCGGGGCCGAGGTCATGAGTATGAGCTTCTGCGCCTTCAGGGCCGAGGCAAGGTTCGCTGCGACGGTGTCCGCGTTGACGTTGTAGACCTCGCCGTTTTCACCACCTGCAATTGAACTGATAACGGGCATGAAGCTTCCGTCCAGAAGGTGATCAATAAGCTCAACGTTCACTGATTTGACATCACCTACAAATCCGAAATCGACTTCAACCGTACTGCCGCTGTCCATATCCCTGATTTGTTTTACAGGCCTTCTTGCGGCGCTGATGCATCCCGCATCCACGCCTGAAAGCCCTACAGCGGGAACCAGCTGCTTCTGCAGCGCTGCCAGCAGGTCGGTGTTCAGCTTGCCGTTATAAATCATTTTGGCCACCTCAAGCGTGGCCGCGTCGGTAACGCGTCTTCCGTTCACGGTTTTCACTTCGATTCCCAGCTGTTCGCACAGTGCCGTGGCCTGGCTTCCTCCGCCGTGCACGATGACCACGCTGATGCCGAGCTGGTGCAGAAGCGAAACCTGCTGTGCAAAGGAATCCATTGAACATGCATCGGAGATGACTTCGCCGCCCACCTTTATTACAAAGGTCTTTCCCTTGTATTCCCTGAGCCATGGGATCGCTTTTTTTAAACCCGTGATTTCTTGTTTCATTGTTTCACCCATTTGGCGGGCGGACACCATCCTGCGCCAAGGCTTCGGATGGCAGGCAGGGGTCCGCCCCTACATATGATTCGAATCGAATCGATGTTCATTGTTTATTACCTATTAATTTCAATAAGAGTGCCTTCTGTACGTGCAGGCGGTTTTCGGCCTGCTGAACCACCATGCTGTATTCAGAGTCCAGCACCTCGTCGCTGACCACGACATTCCGCCTTACGGGCAGGCAGTGCATGAAAACCGCGTTATCGGTTTTTTGCATCAGGTCACCCGTTACCTGCCACGAACTGAAATCGTTCGTGAACGCTGCATGCTGCTGTGCATTTCCGTATGCCTCGATGCTGCCCCACGATTTCGCATAAACGACCTTTGCCCCGGCCAGCGCGTTCACGTCATCCGTATGCGTTACCGAGCCCCCGTTCTTTTCTGCTTCTTCTGAGGCCATGGCGCACAGCTCAGGATCAAGAGCAAAAGGAGCCGGCCTTATCACGGAGATGTTCAGTCGCATCTGCGCGGCCATCATCATTACCGAGTTCGGCACTGCCATGGGCAGTGGTTTCGGGTGCCGGCACCAGACAAGGGCGATGTCATCGCCCGGCCTTATGCCGGCCTGATTCCACGTGAGCGCGTCAGCGAGCGCCTGGCACGGGTGCCACAGGCCGGACTCCATGTTGATCACGGGGACTTCAGAGTAGGAGGCAAATGCGGACAGCACCGGGTCTGTCCTGTCGAAGGCGTAGTCCGCGCCCTGTGCAAAAGCCCTCACACCGAGCACGTCAACGTAGCTGGACAGCACGGGTACGGCCTCTTTTACATGCTCGGCGCGCGCGCCGTCCATTACCACTCCGTCCGCGGTCTCCAGGTCCCACAGATCGCCCCCTACGGCAAGATTGAGCGCGTGGCCTCCGAGCTGGAACATGCCGGCCTCGAAAGACGTTCTCGTACGCAGGCTGGAATTGAAAAACACCATTCCCATGGTCTTTCCGGCGAGAGTGCCTGCAGCTTTTCCCTGCTTCAGCCTCTGGGCATCATCAAGCAGAGAGTTCAGTTGATTTTTTCCAAGATCCAAAGTGGATAAAAAGTTTTTCATATTATCCTCACTGTATTCGTCCTGACATCGTAGTAGGGGCGGAGCACTGTCTCCGCCCGTTTGTTTCGTTTCCTCTCAAACAGGCCATGGCGCGGGCGTGGTCAGTCCCGCGGTTTCCTCGAACCCGTTCATTATGTTCGCGTTCTGAACTGCCTGGCCGCTCGCGCCCTTGATCAGGTTGTCCATGGCCGCGCACACGGCAATGCAGTTGTCAGCGACATTCACCGAAATATCGCACCTGTTCGATCCCCACACGGCCGTTAGCTGTGGTGAACCGTCCACTATCCTCACGAACGGGGCATCGCTGTAGAACGACTCGTACCACTGCCCGGCCTCGTCGTGCTTCAGCCCGCTGTCGGCAAACATGTGAGCGGTCACGAAGATGCCGCGCGTCATGGGAGCCATGTGGGGCACGAATGATATGCAGGCATCACCGGATCCGCCCGCGAGCTTCCATCCCATTCTGATTTCGGGAAGGTGCTGGTGCGCGAGCGTCTTGTATGCCGCAAAGTTGTTCATCCTGAGCGGGTGATGGGTGCTCATTTTCGGATTTATCCCGGCCCCGGAAGAGCCCGTTTTGCCGTCAATGGCGCAGTATTTTATTTCCGTACCGGATGCGGCCGCCGGCAGTACGGCTAGCTGCGCCGCAGTGGCAAAGCAGCCTGGGTTGGCAGTTAAACGTGCCCCGGCAATTGTGCTTTTGTTCAGCTCGGGCAGCCCGTACACGAATTGATTGAGAAGATGGGGTTCGGAATGTACGGCCGGATAATGCTTTTCGTACTCATCCGCGCTGTCCAGCCGGAAGTCGGCGGAAAGGTCGACGATTTTAAGCCCCGGGTTTTCAGGTTCCCTTAAAAGGGGCCCGATCAGCTTCATTGATTTCGTATGCCCGAGCGCGCAGAAAACCGTGCATCCGGTGTTGTTAAGCGAAGCCGGGTCGAATGATTCCGGGTCCGAGAAGCCGATGTCCGTCCATCCATCGAGCCCGGGGTGCACCTTCGCAATGCGTTCACCCGCGTAAGTGGAAGAATATGCGGCGTCGAGTTCGAACAGAGGATGCATCGCAAGAAGTCGCAGCAGCTCGGCTCCAGTAAAGCCCCCGGCGCCCATTACTACGGCGGATTGTTTTTTACTGTTCATTTTCAAATACCTTTTCCATTACAAAGCCCGCGAGCTCTTCGGGCTCGTTCATTGCATTTGCCGGATTGATTCCGAGGGATTCCCTTATGAAGCTTTTTCCAACCTCGTTGTCTGTTGCAGGCCCGGTTATCGCTGTCACGTTCATGTTGAAGGTTTCGGTGAGCAGCTTGACTCCGCCCCAGGCGCTCACGGGATCGTTTGCGCAAAGGACAACGGATGAAATCGCCGATACAATGGAACTGCCTTCCAGTATGCTTTTAACGCCGTATTCGCCCAGGATGCCGTCTCCGAACTCAAGAACGATCGCATCCGGTCTGTGCATTGAGAGCCTGCTGATGATTTCCCTGGCGCTCGAAGCAGAGTTCTCAGTGTCCGTGCTCACCACTCCGGTATCCACGAATGACAGCGCTTCGCATGCGCCGTGATCCTTCATGTTCAAGACGTCACGCTGCAGGGCCACTCCCGTGACTTTGGCGGCCGCGATTTTCTTTCCCTTTCGCGTAAGCTTGTGGATGATTTCGCAGGCGGCCACGGTTTTTCCCGCGTTCATGCTCGTGCCGAGCACGGCGATGACGGGAACACAGCATGCGGCCGATTGATCTGTTTCATTACCACTGCCTGAAATGCACAGGGGCACGCCCTTTCTCTGTCCGAAATAGGGGAAATGCAGAACCGCACCCAGCACTTCCACTTCAAAGGGCTTTCCCACGTCGGGCGCATACGATGTGCACCGCCCCATGACGCCGCCCATGTTGAGTATGTTCAGCCGGTCTCCGGTGTTTATGATGTCGGGGACATCCCCGGCATAACCCATGAGCGCCCGCCTGTGCCCGAGCACGCCCGCGATGATGTCCCCGGACTTGACCCGCGTCATCCTGCCCTGTTCGTTTTCCAGAACGTTGTAGACGGCCTTGTCGTTAAGGACCTTTACGGCGACCACGTAACCCTCCCGCGCAGTGATCGAGTCCGAAACATAAACCTCGTTCTCGATTTCGGAGCATTTCGCGGCGGACGCTATCTTGTCCAGCATGATGCGCATCATGATGTGCCTCCTGCATGTTCTTCTGATGCCGCGGCGTACAGCATGGGTCCCATACCGTGAATCAGGCTGAATCCTTCTGCATCCCGGCCGTTCCACATGCCCGTGCTCTCACCGTACATGGCCTTATGCATGTTCATGACCGAGTGCGGGCTCCGCACCCCCTGTATCGTAATGACTCCTTTGAGCAGCTTCAGCCGCACATCGCCCGTGACCCTGTGCTGGCTCGACCGGATCATGGCGGTGATGTCGGTGACCACGGGATCGTAATAAAGTGCCTCGTGCAGCAGCATGCCGTAAAAATCCGCAATCTTGTCCTTCCAGAACTGCTGCCACCTGCTGAGCACGAGTTTTTCGAGCTCCCTGTGCGCGCTTATGAGAATCGCGGCCGCGGGCGCTTCGAAAGCTATCCTGCCCTTGATGCCCAGTATGGTATCGCCAAGGTGCACGCCCCTTCCCACGCCGTGGGCTGCACCCGTACTGTTGAGTTTTTCGACAAGCGCGGGCCCGTCGATTTTTTCTGAGTCAACGGCCACGGGGATTCCTTTCTCAAAGGAGATGATCATCTCGATGCCGTTTTCAGGCGCGTCCTTGATGCCGACCACGTTTTCGTACGCATCGTCCGGCACACTCTTCCACGGATCATGGGTTTCGGCGCCTCCGATTGTCGTTCCCCACATGCCGGCGTTGACTGAATAAACGGAAGTCTTCTGTGGAACGTGGATGTTGTTTTTTTCAAGCCACGCTGTTTCCTCGTGCCGGGAAAGAGCCTGATCCCGAATAGGCGTGATCAGCTCCATTTCAGGCGCGAGCGTGCGCACGGCAACGTCGAAGCGCACCTGATCGTTTCCCGCGCCCGTGGATCCGTGGGCGATTGCATCCGCCCCGATGTTTTTTGCATATTCAACCAGAAGTCCGGCCTGTGTTACGCGTTCCGCGGACACGCACAGGGGATATACCTGCCCCTTGAGAACGTTGCCCTGTATCAGTGTAGTGATGATGCGGTCGAACACCTCGTTTTTTCCGTCCAGCGTAACGTGTTCGTGCGCGCCCGCCTCATGGGAACGCGCTTCGATTGCTTCGAGTTCCGAAGCACTGAATCCGCCCGTGTCCACGGTAACCGTGATAATCTCAGCGTCAGAGGTGTGCCTGAGCCATGCCGCGCAGTACGTGGTGTCCAGGCCGCCGCTGAATGCTACGACTGTTTTTTTACTTTTACTTTTCATTTTCCTTCTCCATTTAACGACCCTCAACAGCGACACATGCGCCGCTTAAAATGCAGACCGTGTCTGTTTGATTGATTTTAAGGGATAAGACGACGCAGCCGTCGCGTTATCAGCTGTCCGGCCTTCTTGTTTTCAACGGCGGCAAAAAGCGTGTCGTCGCCCGCCACCGTGCCGATGAGTCCGTTCCATCCGCACCTGTCCAGGTAAACGCCCACGCTGTGCGCGGTTCCCGTTATGGTCTTGATTACCACGAGGTTGGGGCCCGCGGGCTCTGCGCCGGTTAGAAAGGCGGAGATTGTCTGTGCGAGTTCGTCCAGCTCCATGGGCATATCCGGATCATGCGGCACAACATAATGCCCGCCCTTTTTGACAAGGCCGAGATAGCCGATGTCCCTTGATATGCTCGCCTGCGTGCAGGCGACGCCGGCCTTTTTCACGAGATCGACGAGCTCGGACTGTGTCTCCACGTTCATGGACTGAATGATTTTCAGTATGAGCGCCTGTCTTTTGTTTTTCGTAGTCATGTCGCCTGCCATGAATATATATTCATAAAATATGCATAAAAATACATAACAGACGCATGCGTGTCAAGCATTTTCCAAACAATAAATCGTAAATGTTTTATGCGGACAGAACGAGGGAAAGGAATGCCCGTGGGATTACAGGCCAACCGTTGTAAGCCTGAGGTTATAGAAGGATCCTGGATTTTGAAGTTGAGTTAATAGTGCAGTGTCTGGAAGTGGCTGATTATTATACATCGCTCCCATTATTGCGGTTCCGAAGGAAATAGCCTCGGGACTTCCTGCTGGAGAAAAATAGTAACTGGTTGTCGCATCCCAGCCCACAAGAATTACGTAGTAATTACCGCCCGTAAGAGGAACATGTATGCTTCCTGAGCTGTAATATGCCTTGCCCACGCCTGTCTGGGGGCCTGATGATTGATGGATTATTGTGTAGGGCCCGGCCTGCGTGGTTGACTCATACACGGTCCAGTAAAGAGTGTTTGAGCCTGTGAAATTCAGCGTGGATTCGATTTCTATCAGAACTACATCGGTGGCTGCATGGACAAGGTCGCCCCTGTGACGTAGAGTGCCGCCGCCCGGGACCGCTGTTTCACCAATTTCGTCATAGAACAGCTCGGGCCCGTAGGTTCTGAATGCATGATCGTAGTCGTCGTAACCCGAAATAGTCCAGCCGCTGCCCAGATCCCACGCAACGCCGCCCTCGGAATAGCTTCCGCCATAATCACATCGCCACTGATGGCAGTTCGAAGTGTCTGTATCCTGGCTTCTTTCATGAACGATCCAGTATCTGCGGCCCGACACCAGGGGCACATATCCGAAATCCAGGCAGTACCAGTCCGCGCCATCAAAGTGATTTGCTCCCATCATACGGCTTATGCGCGGGCCGGGATAGCTTGCGTCGTCATCAGCAATATAGAAGAACGAATCCGATACAGTGCCGATCTGATACGCATAAAACTCTATGGTGGAAATCCCGTCATAATCCGGCACAAACGCCATTGCGCTTTTTGAACCGGGCTGGCAGCTGACATAATTATCATGGAGTTCATAGTACTGATCCAGTGTGCCGCGGGGGCATGCCGCCGGAGAGTATGTCCTGAATCTGAAGTCATAAGCGTCATAAGCGTTCGTCATCCAGCTTGCTCCACTGTTGTAAGAGTACTTGATGCCTCCTCCAGGATACGGGTTTGAGTTAGACGCAATCCACTGATGACGATATTCTGTTCCTGTATCCGAGCTCGAAGCCTGAAGGATCCAGTATGTGTTGCCCGCAACCGTCGGCACGTTCCACAGGTAGAAGCAGTACCAGTCCGGAACACTCTCGATAAAGTCGTTCCTGTCCACTGGCCCCCATATTATGGTTCCGGGTTCTCCGGAATTGTCCTCGGCAATGTAATACTTTGAGGCGGAAGGGATCGGATCGGTGTCGTGAGCATAATTCTCTATATAAAGTTCTATGGCCGAAAGCCCGTCAACAGAAGGTATAAACGACTGGGCGAACCATATGGATGAAGAATACTGTAATAGAAAGGTTCCGGTGTTCTGGTACTGATCCAGGAAACCGTAAGGGCATACATCTGAATCAGCGTCTGCATCAGCGTCCGCGTCTGAATCAGCGTCTGCATCAGCGTCTGCATCAGTGTCCGCATCTGCATCAGCGTCAGCATCTGCATCAGCGTCTGCATCAGTGTCCGCGTCTGCATCTGCATCGGCGTCGCCATCGGCATCTGCATCAGCGTCCGCGTCTGCATCAGCGTCTGCATCCGCGTCCGCGTCTGCGTCTGCGTCAGCGTCGGCGTCAGCGTCGGCGTCTGCGTCGACGTCAGCATCAGCATCAGTGTCGGAATCAGCGTCGGAATCAGCGTCCGCGTCAGTATCCGTGTCGGTGTCAGTGTCAGTGTCAGTATCGGCGTCGGTGTCAATGTCGCTGTCGGTATCAGTGTCAGTGTCAGTATCGGTGTCAGTATCGGTGTCAGTATCGGTATCAGTATCGGTATCAGTATCGGTATCAGAATCAGTATCGGCATCGGCGCCCTTTTTGTCGTCCCCGGTCGATGCATCATGCACTGAATCTACATCGCTGAAATCATCGAGAAGAAGATTACATCCTGACGTTATAAGAAATAAAACCAGAAAGCTTGAAATACTGTGTTTTTTCATTTCGCCCCGCTGTTTTTTTTCACCAGTTTATTCCAGAGGAGGGAAATCGTCACAGGCGAGCGTCATGGTGTCAAGAGCCTCCCTGAGACATGTGGAAAGGTCTCCTTCGCATATGTTTCCGAAAATGCCGTAATCGCCGCAGATTTCCACGAACCTTTTTACCCTTTTTGCATAGATAGCGCTTCCGAAATCCGAGTCGCAGGACTTTGGTCCCGGCCCTGCAATGGCGGCGACAACGTACCGGCCTTCTCCGCCGGTCAGATCATCCAGAAATTCCTTCATGGCCTCGACCTCGTAAATGCCGATGCTTTTTTCCTCGTTGCAGTCGGACACGTCGGCCAGGTTCATGACGATGGTCCCGCCTTCCTCGACCGAGCAGTCGTCCTCGTCCGTGATGATAACGACCACGAGGAGAGAATCTTCGTCCTTCCGGTAAAAGCCATCGTTGGGCCCGCCGGGTTTGCTGTGTTCCTCCAGAGCGTTTACCAGGGCGGCAAAGGGCATCTCTGTTCCCGAGCCCGTGGCGCCCACGCTCGCTATGCAGCTGAACTTCTGCGCCATATCGGCTCCGGGACCGTCGATCCAGGGTTCGGAAAGGCCGCAGGATACGGGGGCCTGCAGAACGCCGTCAGGCCCGGAGCTGGAAGCCGGTACCGGGATGTTGAAGATGGGCAGCTGCTCCTTGTATTTCCTGTCAACGCCCGTTGTGGTGACGCCCACCCTGTATTCCACCTGCGTATCTATGGGGGTCCGGTAATCCTCGAGCACTTCGATGAAGCGCGGGAAATTCAGTATCAGGTTGTCCTGCTCCTCTGTCATGCTGCCCGAGTCGTCGATTACGAAAAGTATATCCATTTTCGAGCACCCGGCCCCGTCCTGGCTGTCCCCGTCGCTGTCGCTGTCACTGTCCGAATCCATATCAGAGTCGGTGTCCGTGTCGAGATCCAGCGTGCCCGGGCCGCCGTCCTTTTCCTTTTCGCTGTCGCGTGTTCCACCAGTGCCGCTGTCATCGGCCTGGCAGGAAAACGCAAGCACCGAGCACACAGAAATCAGTGCGCATGTATTAAGAAGTCTTGCAAGCATGGTAATCCTCCTTGAATACACATTATAACAGATCAGCGATTCAGTTCGGGTTTTAAATTCAGGCTGCCTGTTTTGCCGGGTTCTGTCCCGACGTTTCCGACACAAAGTGTCTGACATCCGGGGAAAAATGATATATAAAATAAACGGGAGCAGGAATTTCCAATTTATGTGAATGCTTATAGCACTTTTTGTGCAGGTGAAGAAAATGCCAAATAAATACACTGCGATAACAAAACAGGACGGGGACTGGTGGATTGGATGGATTCTGGAGGTTCCCGGAGTAAACTGCCAGGAGCGCACACGCGAGGAGTTGCTCGAAAGCCTGAGAACAACCCTTAAGGAGGCCATAGATTTCAATCGCGAAGAGGCTATCAAGGCGGCCGCAAGCGATTATGTCGAAGAACTGGTCACCATATGAAGAGAAAACGGTTTCTGAAGCATCTTCGCATGCATGACTGTATACTGCTTCGCGAAGGGAGCAGTCATTCCTGGTGGATTAATCCTGAACAGAATAAAAGATCTTCCGTTCCACGACATACTGAAATCAAGGATCAGCTAGCACGCAAGATCTGCAAGGATCTCGGGATTCCTTACGTTTATTAAGATATTATCTGTCAAACGTACAGTTTATTCTTTTTTGCGCATTACGTTCGTGATCACGGTAACGGTGTAGGTCGCGTCGCTGACCGTTATGTCTTCCCCGCAGAGCCGCCCGCCTCCCTCGCGCGAAATTTCGAGAAGGTTGAAGAATGCGGCGCCGCCGAGCTTGACTTTCTTTACCCACTCCGCCGGGATGGTGAACTCACCGTCGTCAACGGCAGTACACGTGATGCTGCCGCCTATGCTCGACAGGCTGATGCGCACCGTGCCGTCCGGATTGCCCCCTGTCCATTTCAGAAGCAATTCATCTTCCGGGTCGGCTTCGAGCGCGGGCAGGTCGAGTTCGCTCTGCACGAACTCGGGGTGGGTTATTTCCATGGCGTCGGGCAGGTACATGGTGCCGCCGAACTCTCCGAGCCCCTGCGAGGGATCTCCATCACCCTCGATGACGTATTCAGTGTCAAACTCGATGATGGACGGGTCAAGGGTTCCGTCCGGCGATGCCATGTAGGCCCCGGACTGGGCGGGATTATAAGTAAATGTAAGGGGTGTGCCTGAAAAGCCCGTAACCGTGAAAGGTCCCACGTCCATCATCTCTCTCGGAGTCACGCAGCTTTCCGTTCCCGGTATGGGCTCGCCCGTGTCCGGGTCGGTTTCCGGGAGGCACTGCTGCTCTGGAGCGCAGTCCTCATTCCTCGTGCATTCGGGAACTGGGGTCTCTTCAACGTACTCGGTGCAGGTATCAAGCTCTTCATCCGCGTACTTGACCTCCGTATCGAACTCCTCGCGGGCGGCGGGAGTGAACCCCCCTGCTGCAATGGCCATGTTCTGTCCCATCATCTGTATGACGCCTATCATGAAGAACATGCTTATGCCGGGATCGTCTTCTTTGAATGTTTCACTTCCATCCGGGCAGGGGAGACCATCATAGTCTTCCGCGTCCTGATCGGAATCAGTGTCGGAATCAGTATCGGAATCAGTATCGCTGTCCGACCCCGCATCGGTACTGTTTCCCGCACCGTTTTTTTCGTCAGTGTCCTCTTCAGCTTCGTCGCATGCGAAGATGACGCCGTTCAATAAAAAGAATGCCAGTATGTATCCTGCGTATTTCATTACTTCCTCCAGTCAGGGCTGGTTCGCCCGTATGCACCACTGGTTCATGCTTCCTTCGTTTCCGTCTTCGTCCCGGTCCTGGACAATGATGCGCCAGCGACCGTAAACCCATTCGCCGTTCATCTGGGTTATGGCAATGGGCTGTGTTATATCCGGGCTCGTGGAGCCGCTGTCCTTGATGCGTATCTCATCTCCCGACGCCGTAATAAGATCGATTCTAAGATCAGCGGGGTCGGCATGCGTTATATTCAGCGTGAGTTCGGGACTGCCCACGGCCTCGACTTGGCTGTCTATCATTATTTCCGCGTCCTCGGGGTAATAAGTGGTCGAATGGTCATCCCAGTCATAATACGGGTCGTCCAGATCATATGACCCGTTGTCGCATACCTGCACAGGGACGTGCGGATTATGCGAGGCCCAGTCGGCCGGATCAAGCGGATAGAAGCACCACTTGTCCAGGATTGAATCCACGGCGCCAAGGCATGACTGGGCGTAATCCTTTACCTCGAGCGTCCATGTCCCGCCCGCATTTTCGCCCCACCATTGTGGAAAGTCCCACCAGGTATCGAATACGTAATCACCGGAAACATGGTCGCCTTCCATTTTATGCATGAACTCGTGCTTTGTTCCATCCGGTGATTCGATGGAAACAACCAGGTCGCTGAAAGGCTGCGAGATGGTGAAGCATTCCCTGTCGTTGAGGTCAATTTCGAATCGCATCACGGCAAGAGTGCCCAGGTCCGCCACGGTAACGGTGTCACTCCATACTTTCGGGCTGAAACAGAACATGCTGCAGTCGGGTATGACAGCGGCTGATCCGCATTCAGGAACTCCCCAGTCCGCATCCGCGTCCGCATCAGCGTCTGCATCGGCGTCGGCGTCCGCGTCAGCATCAGCGTCTGCGTCAGCATCGGCGTCTGCATCAGCGTCTGCGTCAGCGTCAGCATCAGCATCAGCGTCTGCGTCTGCATCCGCGTCAGCATCAGCGTCCGCGTCTGCATCCGCGTCGATATCCGTATCAATGTCCGTGTCAACATCAGTATCGGCGTCGGCATCAGTGTCCGCATCAGCATCGGCATCAGCGTCTGCATCAGCATCAGCGTCGGCGTCTGCGTCTGCATCAGCGTCTGCATCAGCATCTGCGTCTGCATCAGCATCCGCATCTGTGTCAGCATCGGCGTCCGCGTCGGCGTCCGAGTCCGCTCCCGTGCATTCTCCAACCTCGAAATCGTCTATCTTCCAGTACATGTGGTTGTTGCCGGTGTAGTGAAACCTGAGCCTGAACTGTTCATAGCTGCCCCATGTGTCCTTCTGCAGGTCTATGTACTGGTGTGAACTGTCGTCCGCCGTGTATGCGGCCATGGAATACCAGTCAGTATCATTGAATGAGATTTCCAGATCGCCGCGATCTCCCACAATGGGCGAATCATCGTATTCATGATCAAAATTCACACACACAGTTGAGCAGGCCTCTGCATTGAACCAGTGTGATACAACGCTCGCATTTTCCTGATCCGAAACTGAAGAGTTGATCATGAATGTTCCGGATCCGCCCGCAGGTGGAGTTCCGCTGTTGCAGCTCCAGCCGTCGCCCGGTCCATCATTGACGTAATGCCAGCCGTCAGGCGGGCAGACGGTATTGAAGCTTTCCGTAATGGACTGCGGGCAGATATCAGAATCAGCATCAGCGTCAGCATCAGCATCGGCGTCAGCATCAGCGTCGCTATCGACGTCTGCGTCGACGTCAGCATCAGCATCAGCGTCAATATCTGTGTCTGCATCGACGTCAGCATCTGCATCAACGTCCACATCCGCGTCTGTATCCGCGTCAGCGTCGCCCCCTGCATCTTCAGGATGGGAAGCATCCTGACCCGCATCCACAGGATGCGACGCGTCCGCGTCCGCATCTGCATCAGCGTCTATATCTGTGTCTGCATCACTGTCAGTATCCGTGTCCCCATCTGCTCCGCTGTCACTTCCTTCTTCACTGCCGTCCTTTGAACCCGAATCCTGAATTTTTGTATTTTCTCCCGCATCTGAATCCTCTCCCATCGATATTCTTGCGCAGGATGCGGACAGAAAGATCACGGCAGCGGAAACCCCTGATAAAACAAATAAATATGAACCCTGATTTTTCATCTTATTTCTGATTTTCAAAGTACGTAAGGCAGCAGGCCACATAAGCAGGGGTCAATTCTTACAGTACTGTTAAATATATTTGCCATTATTGTAACTAAATCAATCCTGCATGTTTGGGGGTACTTGTAAAGAGAAAAAAAATGCAGCAAAAGAACAGGGTGTTTCACAAAAAAATTACCGTACTTCAACGCTGAGGAAAGCTTTTTTTCAATCCGGGCATCAGGTGACTGTCTACCGATTCTTTCACGCCTTTTTTGTACTTAAGTGCTGCTGTGTGATTTGCTTTTAACACGGGAGCGTGTTCATGAGTGACGGCGACTTTAAGGAAAAACTTAAACAGGGCTTTGAACACGCATTTTCAATCGAGAATGTAAATGCGCTGACAGATGCCGAGAAAAAGCTTGTCGAGATGACGGCCAGTGCCGTGATCGAAAGAGGCATGGAGGCGCCCGCCCTGATGCTGCTCGAATCATGCCGGCCGCTGGGTGAGCTGAGCTCTGGAGCAGCCGCCTTTCTGGAGCCCATACTCGCTTCTTTTGTTTCCGCTGAAAAGCTGGATGTTTTTCTTCAGCTTATGGAAAGAAAGAACGCTATAGAGATGCTGATTGAAGCCATAGAAAGACAATCGAAAAACCGATGACGGATCCCCGCGTAATAGCCGTGACCGACTGCGGCAGCACCACGACCAAGGCACTTCTGTTCGAAAATGAAAACGGGCACTGGCGCCTGAAGGCGCGTACGGATTCGCCCACAACGGTTGAGCCTCCGGCCGGGGACGTGCTGGTGGGTGTTACGAACGCCCTGTTTTCGGCCGGCCAGATCGCGGGCCGGAGAATAGTCGATGAGAACGGCCGCATAATAAGGCCGGCCGCAGAAAACGAAGGAGTCGACCTGTTTCTGTCCACATCGAGTGCGGGTGGAGGCCTTCAGGTCGCGGTTGCGGGCGCGGTAAGCGATTATTCCACTAAAAGCGCACAGCGTGCGGCACTGGGCGCAGGGGCCATAATCAGCGGCGCCCTGTCACTGAATGAAATAGATGACGGACTAAACGCCGTGGACTTTCTCAGGCAGATAGAGCCCGACATCGTGCTGCTTGCGGGCGGAGTGGACGGCGGTGGGGAAAGGCAGGTAATGGAGCTTGCCGCTGTGCTGGCGTCATCCGGCATCCGGCCACGCTACGGTTCAGGCCGGCTCCCCCTGATCTACGCTGGCAATGCCGCGGTGCGGCAGAAAGTTGAGAGCCTGCTGGATGATCAATTCGTACTCTCCAGCTCAGACAATGTTCTTCCCGATCTCGAGACAGAGAACCTCGATGCGGCAAGGGAAATGATCCACGAGATTTTCCTCGATCACGTTATGTCCAGCGCGCCCGGTCTCAGCGGACTCAAGGAACGTGTCGACGCCGATGTGGTGCCCACTCCGGCCGCTGTGTCGCGGCTGTTGGAAATGATCGGAAAAGACATGGATACCGATGTAATCGCCGTGGACATCGGCGGCGCAACAACGGATATTTTTTCATGGAAGGATTCCACACTGAACAGAACCGTTAGCGCCAATCTCGGGATGAGCTATTCCGCGTACAATGTTCTGGAAGAAACCGGGATCCGGAACATACTCAGATGGCTTGCAGTGGATGAGGAAGAGGGCGATTTGCTCGACGCCCTGATGAACAAGGCGGCAAGGCCCACTACGATTCCGGCCGACATGAGGGATCTCGTGATCGAACAGGCGGTTGCAAGGGAAGCTCTCAGGTTGAGCTATCAGCACCACAGGTCGCTCACCGGGCAGAATGAATCCCGTGCCGCGTCTTCAATCGGTCTCGGTTCTTTCAGCACAGCCGAAAATGAAGATCTGTGCACCTGCGGACTCATAATAGGCTCGGGCGGTGTGCTGAGCCATGCTCCGTCAGACGCGCAGGCGGCCATGATGATTCTGGACTCCTTTCAGCCCGCTTTTCGGACAACGATTGCAAAGGACAGCGTGTTCATGATGCCGCACCTGGGAATTCTGTCGGAAATACTGCCCGAAGCCACGCTCGAGCTTTTTCACACCGAGTGCCTGAGCCGCATTGCGGATACATTTTCGCCCGCAGGCCGCATAGCTGCCGGCCAGCCGTGTATGAAGTACACGGCCACATCCACTGCAGCGCCTTCAATAGAAAAGGAAGCGGCCGGCGGGGAAATCACCAGGCTTGAATTCAATCCGGGTGAAACAGTCGGGCTGAGAGTAAGACCGTACAGGGGAGTGGACGCCGGGGCAGGTGCTGGAAAAGAAGTGGAAATGGAACTTACGGCAGGTTCCGAAGGAGTGATAGTGGATACGAGGGCGAGGCCCCTCATCATGCCTGCTGGCGAAAACGCCCGTGAAACACTTTCCGCATGGGCGCAAAGTCTCGGTGCCTTCAGGGAGGCATCGTCATGACGCTAACGGCTCCGGGGCTTGCTGCAAGCGCGCTGTGCCGGATTACGAAAAAGCGCGCGCTTTCGCTGAAGGGCAGTGTGCTCGTAAAAGAGGGTGATGCCGTTTCATCCGGCGACATAATTGCCGAAGCACAGCTTCCGGGAGAAGTTCACGCAGTGATGTGTGCTTCACTCATGGGCATCGATGCTGCAGAGCTTGATGGGTATCTGAAGGTCGGGGAGGGAGACAGGGTTATAGAAGGACAGAAGCTGGCAGCGGTAAAAACACTTTTCCGGAAAGCCGGTGTCGCGTCGCCCGTAAGCGGAAGGGTCGAGCGCATTTCAGGAGCAACGGGCACCGTGCTCGTAAGGTCGGATCCGCGCCGCATTGAGGTGAAGGCGTACATCAGCGGCACAGTGACAGACATCGTACCCGGTTACGGAGCAGTTGTTGAATGCACGGCGGCCATGGTGCAGGGCGCGTACGGGACTGGATCCGAAACAACGGGCAGGCTGGTGTTCGTGCCCGCCGGCGAAGGAGCTCTTCCGGCCGGCCGCGTAACGGATGAGCATGCGGGATGCGTTCTTGTCACGGACGGGAGTGTTTCAGTCGAAACCGTTGAAGCTGCTCTGAAGAATAAAGTGCATGCCGTTGTCTGCGCAGGAATGAAGGCGGACGATTTTCACAGTGTGAAGGACACTGACATCGTGCTTTTTGTGACCGAGGGTTTCGGCATGATGCGCATGTCAAAGAAGATCGATGGAATTCTGAGAGATAATGAGGGCAGAAGCGCATCAGTATGCGGTATCACCAGGATCCGCGCAGGAGCCCTGAGGCCCGAGATAATAATTCCGCTCGACGAAGAACTGTCCGCTGCAGAACGGGTTTCGGTTCCGGAGCTGGCCGCAGGGGTTGAAGTTCGCATTGTGCGCGGCGGGTTCTCGGGCATGACGGGCACGGTAAGCCATCTTCCCGTAGAGCCGGTTAAGATAGCCACGGGCGCTGTTGTTACCGTTGCCGTTGTCATGCTTGAAAAAAATAACAGTACAGAGGTTCCCGTGGCCAATATCGAGGTTATATAACCTAGCAGGGCGTATGGCATGCGCCCATATAGAGGGAAGCTGAGAAATTGAATATTCATAAAAAACCGCCGCTTGTTTCCATAACGCGTCTCGAATCATACGAGCCGGCACATGTAAGAAAGGCGCTTGAAGAGCTTCTCGAACCGCTCGGAGGCATGAAGTCATTCGTTGAAAAGGGCGGCGAGGCCATGCTCAAGCCCAATTTTTTAAAGGCGAGCAGTCCGGAAGGGCTGGTGAATCCGCATCCTGATCTTATAAGGGCGGTTGCATTCTCGGCGCTCGATGCCGGTGCGAAAAATGCCGTGATGGTAGACAGCCCTGCCGTGGGCTCGCTCAGAAAATGCGCAAGAAAGCTGGGTTTTACGGAAGAAGAAATTTTCACATGGGAAGAGCTCGATGAAGCTGTAGAGATGAATTCAAAAAGCGGGCAGTTTAAGAAGATCAAGCTCGCCCGGCGTCTTGTCGAAGCGGAATCCATAATAAACATCGCAAAGGCAAAGACGCACGGCCAGATGGTGCTCACGCTTGCGGTAAAGAACATGTTCGGAGCGGTTGTGGGTCTTGAGAAGGCGCAGTGGCACCTGAGGGCGGGCAGGGACTACGCTACGTTCGCAAAGCTCATGGTCGAGATCCACGAGATGGTAAAACCCCGCGTCAGCATACTTGATGCCGTGACAGCGATGGAGGGAAACGGGCCCGGAAACGGCGATCCGAGGCAGCTGGGATTTCTCATGGCTTCTGAAAACGCGCATGCGCTGGATACCGTGTTCTGCAGAATAATCGGTATTGATCCGCTCAAAGTCTTTACAGTGAACGAGGCCATGAAAATGGGGCTTGCGCCTTCCGTGGATGAGATTCAGGTCGAAGGCCCTGATCCCGAAAGCCTCAGGCCGCATCCGCCTCTAAAGATGGCTGCGCCCCTGAATCTGGACAGCTTCGGTCCGGTGCCCCGCGTGTTTATAAACATGTTCGACAGGTACCTGGAGGTGCGGCCGCACGTTGATGAAAAAAAATGCACAATGTGCGGCGAGTGCGCAAAGGTCTGCGCCGCAGGCGCCATGACACTGGACAAGAAAAAGAAAATCGCGGTTCTGGATAAAAAGAAGTGCATATCGTGCTTCTGCTGCCAGGAGGTGTGCCCCGAGGGCGCAATCACCGTGTCCGCGGGCTGGCTCGCCCGCATGCTGGGCCTCGGTACGACTCCGCATTAATAGCAATAACTATGGCGCGGGGGCCCCGGCTGCCGGGCTCGCAAGCTCCGGCCGGCCGCAAGGGCTCGGCCCGGATCTTCCTTCGCCCTGCCGCCCCACGCTACCAGTGAGCTTCTGGCAGAGCCCTGACAGGGCGAGAATGTCTGAGTCGTCACACCATGTCCGAGTTCCGCAGCGACCGTCAGGGAGCGAGGACTGTCTGAGTTGTCACACCATGTTCGAGTTTCGCAGCCCGGAAGGGAACTGCCAGATGCGAATGATAAACAGAGCCCCGCGCTACTGTTTGTACAATCCTTGACAGTTCGCATCAGGTCGCTAAACTACCTTCTGCTCAAATGCAGAGGGAATTCATGAATTGCCTCTGCGGGTGTTCCGGCTTAGCTCAATCGGTAGAGCGGGTGGCTGTTAACCACTAGGTCGCAGGTTCGAGTCCTGCAGCCGGAGCCAGAAAGAAAATCAGACGAACCAAAGCGTCTCTGGTTAACAGTAACTCAGAATCCCCACAGTCTCTTAACAAGCCGGAAAATCTCAAAGTTTTTAGATAATGCATTCAGTCTTGGACCGGCTTTTTCGAGAAATTTAAAGATAAAAAGTACCATGTAATTTTACAGCAAATGTTAAAAGAGTCTTTAAAATAAGTCTTTAAATCTGAGCCAGGGGAGTCTTTAAAGGCATTTAAAGACCATTTCAGAACGTGGATCATAGATTCATTTTTTCCGTTATTTCTTCGGCCAGAAGACTCCGAGAACAATCCATGTACGATACTGGGCTACGGTTCCAACAAAGAAATGTGTATCGATTTCTGGGGCGCACATTTTTTCAAGGAACTGCTGTTTGACCTTCTGGACGGCTGTTTCAGGATCGCCGAATTTATCCTTCATCGATATATACAGCTGTCCGATCTCCCAGTCCTCAATCATCATCTTGTGGCCCTGGCAGCGCGGATCGTCACACGAAAACTTATAGGAGAACTTGAAAGGGATCTTTCTCAGGGGCTTCTGTTGAGGGCCGAAAAGATTGATTTGCTTAAATAACGCCTTCCGCTCAGCATTCCAGTCAGCCTCATCTTCTTCAATAATGAAATCGTGAACAGTTTTCGGGCGAACGATTCCTAAAGAGACATTCTTGCTTTCCTTCAGGTTCCATAGGTCCTCCATGGATTTGGCACCCTGGGCAAGCACATATTTCTTTCTTGCAGCCCATTTGTTTTTTGTATCGAGAGGTTTCCCCAGAAGCTTGATGGTCTCCAGGTTTGGCCGGTAGCTTTCAAAACGCGGATCGTCGGTGTTCTTTTCGATTTCTACTTCTATCCATTGATACTTCTTATACCACTGCCAGTATGGACGATAACGAAAATCCACAGGGTAAAGCCGGATGAATGAGCCATCCTCAAGAACGCCGGCAGTACACACGAGTTCCTGGTATGATTTGGATGGCAGTGGATATGTTTTTACTGTAATGAGGACTTTTTTTCGTTCTGACATTTTATTGTATTTACAGATTTTGTATCGGCAATTCAGCTATTTTCGAAACCTTTTTAGCAAGCCTGCCTCTATGGCAATAGTTGGAATCTTTTTCAAAGCACATCATGGCCGAGGGCAGCTCTTGAGCCATTCTGGCCACATGCTGGATGCTTTCATCCTCAAATGGCAGAATTTCTTTTTCGTATCGGTCAAAAAGACGAGTGTATGCCATGTCTGAATCCAGATCTGATCTGAGATTGCTCGGGATTCCAAGAGAAGGGGTGTGGATGTATTCAATACCTGTGTCAGTACAGATTTTTCGAAGTGTTTTGCCCGAGAAACCGTATTTTCGGGAAAAAGCATTCTTTCGCACATCGATCAATCTGCTGATGCCTGCGTGTAAAAGCAAGTCAATCAATGCGTCAACAGACCTGCCCTCATATCCAACCGTATAAACTGCAAGTGCTGCTGCGGGTACTGCTGATACTGTCGGTTTCAACTCGCTCAGACTTGCATACCATGGATATCTTTTATAAATGTCATCGGTCAGGTGCTGCCGAGAGTTCCTTCCGTATTTTAACAGGATGATATCGATCGATTTCCTAGTATTCCTGCTCAACTTTGAAGTTTCCTCGCTTACGATTTCTTGTACCCTGTCCGGTATGCTCAGTGTATCAGCTCCAACAAGGCCATCTGACCTCAGTGCTCCCAGTTCGCGGTATGCAAGGAATGAAAAGGGTCCGTACTTATAAGGAACGAAATCATAGAATGAAGGTGACCTGCCAGTTTCAGTCTCATGTTTCATCAGGAACAGCCATTTCATCAGGTGGGTATGAGTCGTACTGGACGGAGTACGCTTTATGATTTCAAGCATTATGCGCTGTCTTTCAAACAAGATGCATTCTCCAGATATTCAGTGGACCCTTAAAATAATGTGCCACAATATCCAATCTACCTCAACATCTGATCAGTGCATAATAAATATCCACAAACCAAAAATTTCTGGTTAACAGGAACGGCTATGGCTGTTAACCATACGAAAATACAATATTATTCCCGAAAAAGATATTAACCAGCGAGTCTTCGGTCTGAGACTTATAGAGAGAGCCAAAACGAAAATCAGACGAACCAAAGCGTCTCTGGTTAACGGAGAATCAGAATCCCCACGGTCTCTTAACATGCCGGAAAATCACAAAGTTTTTAACAAATGCATTCAGTCTTGGGCCGGTTTCTTCGAGAAATTTAAAGACTAATAATTGCTATGTAATTTTACAATGAAGGTTAAGAAAGTCTTTAAAATGAGTCTTTAAATCTGGGCCACGGGAGTCTTTAAAGACTCTTTCAGACCGTGGAGTGCAGCGTTCATAAATTAATGTCCACATTTGCCATCTTTAATTAGTTTACACGTCCCTCTACCGGGCACGCCAAGCAGCCATGAAATCTATACCCGCAAGTCCACGGACGAGGGTCTGGAACAGGAATTCAATTCATTGCCCAATGGTGCCATACTTCTTCAGCTTCCGGTAGAGTGTCGCCCCGCCTATTCCAAGCTGTTTGGCCGTGTGTGTCTGGTTCCCGTCGTTCAGCTCCAGGACTGCAAGGATATAGTCCTTTTCGACCTCGCTGAGCAGTTGTACGGTTTCCCCGTTGACCACCGGTTTTGGAAACGCCTGGCGGATCTCCTCCGGGAGATCCTCGAGCTGCACGCGGCTGCCCCGCGCGAGCGCGACAGCGCGCTCCATCGCGTTCTCAAGCTCCCGCACGTTGCCCGGCCATTCGTAACGCAGCAGTTGATCTGCAGCGCCGGGCGTAAGGCCCGATATCTTACGATCCATCCGAGTCGCTGTGTGCGCCAGCAGCAGCCGGGCGAGCGGTAGGATGTCATCCCGGCGATCGCGAAGCGGTGGAACGTGCAGTTCGACAACCTTGAGGCGGTAATAAAGGTCCTGACGGAAAATGCTCTCAGCGACCCCGTGGGCGAGGTCGCGGTTGGTGGCGGCAATGACGCGCGCATCCACCGGTCGGCTTTTGTTCTCCCCGACCCGACGGATTTCCCGTTCCTGCAATACACGCAGCAGCTTGACCTGCATGCCAGCGGAGATCTCACCGATCTCGTCGAGCAGCAGGGTTCCATGGCTGGCGGCTTCGAACAGCCCGGGGCGGTCCGACGCCGCTCCGGTGAACGCACCGCGCGCGTGCCCGAAGAGTTCACTCTCCAGCAGTGTCTCGGTAATGGCGCCGCAATTGACGGCAATGAACGGCCCCACCGCCCGGGTCGACTCGTCGTGAACGAGCCGTGCGATGAGCTCCTTGCCCACTCCACTCTCGCCAGTGATGAGCACCGTGGCATCGACCTTCGCCACACGTCGCGCCAGGTCAACGACCTCCTGCATCTTCCCACTCTTGGCAATGATTCCCGGTGGTTCTTCAACGTCGCGAACCACCTTGATCAGTGCCTGGCGGTGCGTGCGGAGCTTTTCCTCTGCGACCCTCAAGGATTCCGTGACCCGGCTCAGAGAAACATCTAGGCATTCCTTGAGGCGTTCTCCATCGAAGAACGCCAGGTCGTCGGCGTGTTCATCGCCCCACTCTTCGCGCGTCCTCCCCACAATGTGGCACGCCGCGTGCCCCTGGCCGAGACAGCGATCTTCAAGAACGTAGATCTCCTTGCCTGTTGTCTGACTTACGTAGCCGCTCAGCAGGCCGCAAATGGTCCAGCACACGGCCGAATCGGAGCGTCCAAAGTGCAATAGATGCTGCTCTGCCTCGTAGGACGCGAGCAGCATCGTCCCTTTCCTGGTGAGCGTGTCCTCGCTGCCCGGCTGGGCGCGAAAGAGGCCCTCGAGGGCATAGATGTGTGGTCCGGCACGACGCCATTCTTTATCGCTTGCCCACTTGATGCCCCTTTTCATGGACTCTGCCATGCGCCAGCCATGGGCAAAGCCAAACTGGGTCAGCACCGCTCGAGCGGCGATGAGACCAAAGTTTTCAACGAGATACTTCCTGTGGAGCCCCATGGCCACGGCGTCGAGCAAAAGCGCTCGCTGCCCGGCGAAGCGGATCACGCCTCCTTCCGGGTCCAGCTCCAGGAGCTCCTTGTGATTCAGATCCTTGACGCGCATGGATTAGCCCCACCCTTTCAATTTGAAATTATAATATTTCATTTTGATTATATACGCAAGGGCTTAAGCTTGAGTGCCAGTGTATCCATCTAATTTTTCGGGATAATATTCATTGGCGCGAAACTTGCTCTTGACACAGAGGAAAGAGCGGAACGCCTCAATAGACTCGCTGAAAGAGAAATATGTCTGCCAAGGAGAGAAAATCGATGTCACAGACAAACAATTTATATGAACTGCCCAAACTCGAGTACGATTACAAGGAGTTAGCTCCGTACATGTCGGAGGAGCAGTTGAGCATCCACCACCAAAAACACCACCAGGCCTATGTAAACGGCGCAAACGGGATTCTGCAAAAGCTCGACAAGACGCGCAAGGAAAACGCTGATCTGGATGTAAAATCCACTTTGAAGGAGCTGTCGTTCAACATCGGCGGCCATCTTTTGCATTCGCTTTTCTGGGGTAATCTAGCGCCCGAGGGAAAGGGAGGCCCCAAGCCCGAAGGGAGGCTGGCCGACGTTTTAAGCAAGGAGTTCGGAAACATCGAGAGGTTCACGAAAGAATTCACCCAGGCCGCGGTCAGCGTCGAGGGCTCGGGCTGGGCCGCGCTGACCTACTGCAAAAAGACCGCGCGCCCGATCATCATGCAGGTCGAAAAGCACAACGCCAATGTCTACCCGACGTTCACCATCCTGATGGTAGTCGACGTTTTCGAGCACGCTTACTACCTCGACTACAAAAACGATCGCGCCAAATTCGTCGATGCTTTTTTCCATGTCGTGAACTGGAATGTCGTCAACCAACGTTTGGACAAAGTGCTCGGGTAAAAAGGAATCAGGCTGAAGGAAGCAGGTAGTTACGAAAGATGCTTGGAAAACAAATCGTTCTGTTCAAACTACTCGGATTTGAGGTCAGGCTGGATCTGAGCTGGGTGTTTCTGGTCGTGATGATTACATGGGGACTGGCCGTGGGATTCTTTCCTGCTTATTACAAAGGCCTTTCCGAGACGACGTACTGGTGGATGGGAGCGCTCGGTGCGGTGGGGCTTTTCGTGTCCATTATCCTTCATGAGCTCAGTCACTCGGTGGTGGCCAGACGATTCGGAATCAAAATACGAGGGATCACTCTGTTCATTTTCGGCGGTGTGGCACAGATGGAAGAGGAGCCGCCCACGGCCAAGTCCGAGTTCTGGATGGCCGCAGCAGGTCCACTGATGAGCATGATGCTCTCCCTGGGATTCTACTTTCTATTTCTTGTGACCGGTCAAGACGGCAAACCGGAGATGATGAACGGTGTCTTCTATTACCTGGCATTTATCAATATAGTATTGGCCGGGTTCAATATGGTTCCAGCCTTTCCACTGGACGGAGGTCGCATTTTAAGGGCTGTTTTGTGGGGGTGGAAAAAAGATTTCAGATGGGCCACCAAGATAGCTTCAGCCCTGGGCTCGACATTCGGTATCCTGCTCATTGTCCTCGGAATTTACAGAGTGATAGCGGGAGATTTCATCGGAGGCCTCTGGTACTTCCTGATCGGCTTGATGGTGAAGAACGCGGCCAGGTCGGCGGTTTCTTCAATCGCGACTCGCAGCGCGCTTCAAGGTGAAAAAGTCAGTCGATTCATGAAGACCGATCCCATAACCGTACCCAGGCACATCTCGGTCACGGAACTGGTCGATAACTATGTGTACAAATATCACCACAAGCTCTTCCCGGTGGTCGACGGCGACCGTCTCATCGGCTGCGTCACAACCCGGCAGATCAAGAAGCTGCCAAAGGAAGAATGGCCGAACCGTACGGTAAAAGATATTTCAGGGTCATCTCCCAACCGAGTGGGTAAAACTCGTCTGAGCTAATTCCAGAAAGCCTTTAATATCAAGGGAATGCGTGGGTTTCATTGCGTGAAAAATCTGGCATGATTGTTCCATGAAGACGACACG
>Ga0272442_10002103_pt1 | contig 29275 bp, 27 predicted proteins | sample SSMForm2O_FD_200262 | JGI IMG/M metagenome (GOLD analysis project Ga0272442, IMG submission 200262) | Marine sediment archaeal communities from Little Sippewissett salt marsh, Falmouth, MA, United States - SSM-Form-2O | ecosystem: Environmental > Aquatic > Marine > Wetlands > Sediment ...
GAGCAAGACAGTGCTCGACGGAGGGCCGTCGAGCAGGTATTATTGGCTTACGGTCTCATGAAGGAATTGGGGGACGTGTCAACCAATTACCGGGCCGAATCGCGGACATCTTAGCTGGGCGCTACAGACACGGATACGGATTCTGATACGGACTCTGACACCGACACCGATGTGGACACAGACAGCGACACCGACACAGATACGGACAGCGACTCTGATGTGGACACAGACTCGGACATGGATACAGACAGCGATGTCGATAGCGACACCGATAGCGACACCGATTCCGATACGGATGTGGACTCGGACACGGATACGGACACCGACACAGATACGGATTCCGACTCCGACACGGATACCGACACTAACCTGGATTCCACGCCGCTGTTCAACTCTGATCAGACTGCCGCCCTTGAGACGACCACAGTCATTCTCATCGCACCCGAGGGTTCCTACCTGGCGATCCAATGGGGCGATGGTGAAGCCGATGTCGTCACGTGCGATGGCAACGAGCAGACTATGAACCACGACTACCTTATCGCTGGCGACTACACAATCAGCCTCGCAGGGGACTTCGAGGCTGTCACGAGGATCGACTGCAACAATCCCTTTGTTCATGGTGACCTGTCTGCATTCTCGGCATTCCCGGCGATCAACACGATTCGACTTCACGCATCTTCGATTGGCGGAGACATCGCCGCGCTCGGTAATCTTCATAATCTCGGCAACGTATCCCTCTACTACACGCAGGTGTACGGCGATCTTTCGGATATCAGTAACCTCACCAAAATGGGCCACCTGAACATCCATGACACTGCGATTGGGGGAAGTCTTGCCGACTTGGGTGGATTCTCCAGCCTGAGCTACCTCCGTCTGAACGACACGCCCGTGGAAGGTGATATCGCGCAGTTAGCTGGCCTTACTAATCTGAACAGGATCTACATTCAAAGCACGTCCGTGACTGGAGACATCGGTGACCTCAGAGGCTTGGAACACCTGAATTACCTATGGCTATACTCAACATCCGTTGATACCTACACCCAAGGCGATCTACCACCTTTGGGTGGCGCGGACATTAGGCTTCAGCACCTGGGCCTTGATGAGACGGAAGTGAACAATTTTCTGATCGACTTGGCCGACGGTGTGGGGGCGGCGGGCATCCTGTACCTCTCCGGGGACAACGCGGCTCCGACAGGGGCTGGATTGACGGCGAAGGACGACCTTGTCGCTGCCGGGTGGACAGTCGCCGTCTCTGACTGCATGAACCCTACGAACGCCCCGAACGGTGACCCATGCTGTGACAACCCGCAGGGCTACCCGGAGTGCCAGCCCGCAGACGATCGAGGAGGCCCCTATGTCCTGCTGCCAGGTGGCACGTTCTGGATGGGGTGCAACGACGCCGAGAACGATCCCCAGTCTTGTAGTATCATTGGCTTCGATGTTCCCCAGCACTCCGCCACCGTCCCATCGTTCGGCATCTCGAAGAACGAGGTGACGCAAGCCGAGTACAAGGCGTTCGTAGATGCCACCGGCCACCCGGAACCCAGCGTCTGCGATCAAGGTGATCCCGATTGGGATCCCAGCAACAAGCCAGACTACCCGGTGACCTGCGTCTCGTGGGATGATGCCATCGCATACGCCGCATGGGTTGGCGGCAGGCTCCCAACAGAAGCCGAGTGGGAGTACTCGGCCCGAGGATCGATGAGTAGTGCAGACGACTACGCTGCCTATCCCTGGGGAACGAACGAGGCCGACTGCACGCTGGCGAATACCTCAGAATGCTCCGGGCGCGTTGAACCTGTCGGCAGCTTCCCGCTGGGGATGTCCCCGTTCGGTCTGAACGACATGTCGGGAAACGTCCACGAGTGGGTCGAAGACGACTATCACGGCTCCTACGACTGCGACGCCAACCCAAGTGCTGACTTCTGCTCGGTGGGTGGAGTCGCTCCTGCAGATGGCAGCGCTTGGATCGACTCGCCCAGAAGCTCACGCCGAGTATTCCGAGGTGGAAGCTGGTACAGCGGGGCGCAGGACAGTCGAATCGCCAATCGGCCCAGGAACGCACCTGGCGTTAAAATAAATCGAATAGGATTCAGGATCGCAATGCCGAATCTTGGGTTCGACTGCAACACCGAAACCTGCACCGATCCCACAACAGGCCTGGTGTGGCAGAAGACTCCCGACGGGCAGTACACCTGGGAGAACGCCAAAAGTCACTGCGAGGGGCTGGATCTGTCTGGAGAGGCCGACTGGCGGCTGCCCAACATCTCCGAGCTGATCACCATCATTCGCGGGTGCGAGAACGGTAACGCGACCGGAGACCAGAGTCCGAGTGCCTGCGTGATGACACCGGAAGGATGTGCAGCCACGGACTCCTGCGGAGCAACGAGCGCCTGTGCATACTGCTCGCCCGACTCCGGGCCATCCTCTGGGTGCTATTGGCCGGAGGTGGGGCTGGGCGGTGAATGTGCAGGTTACTGGTCTTCGTCGGCGGTCTCCGGAGCGCCGGGCAAAGCGTGGGATGTGCGCTTCTCCAACGGCGGCGTCTTTGCCGACGACGTGGGCCTCACCCCTTACGTTCGCTGCGTCCGTGGTGGGTTCTGACACCAGAGAGCAGTGGATTCTTTCCGGCGGGGTAGCGGGAGTAGTCAGCGCAGTTCTGAGCGGACCTCCTAGCTCTCGTCCATCGCGTTCCGGAACTTCTGCGCGACCTGCCGAGCGGCTTCCAACGCCTCCGTGCGCGACTTCTGGGCAGCAAGCATCCCAAGATGGTTGGCCACCTTGTCCCCCAGCGTCTCGATGTTCACAATGAGGTCATCCCCAGCGATCCACACGTCCAGATACGCAACCTCTGCCATCGCCTCGATCACCCGAATCACCTCGTCGCTCGGAGCCGACCGCGCGAAGCGAATGACAGCGTCCTCATCGAGCCCCGCAGGCTGATTGCCGCTGGCATCGTCCTCGCCATCGACCACCTGGTCGTCGGCCCCGCCAGTATCAGCGTCGTCATCCTCGGGTTCACCTTCGTCCTCGGGCTCCAGGTCGCCAGCCTCGTCGGTGCCCTCGTCCTCGGGCTCGATAGCATCCTCGGTCTCGGTCAGGTCGTCATCTGGCTTCTCGTCCGAGATGTTGTCCGAAGCCTCGGCTCCGTCCGCCGCAGTGGTGTCGGCTCCACTCGCGGCCACAGTGTTGGTATCGGCATCCTGCTCGATCTCGACGGAATCCTCGACGGGGTCTTCCCCAGCGTCAGCGTCGGACACGGGCGTGTCCTGGCCGCCATGAGGCTCAGCCTCGTTGCCCCGCTCCTTGGTCTCCGGGCCAGAGGAGGCGGTAGCCGCCAACTTCTTGCCGGGCTTCTTCTTCGCAGGCGCCACCAACACGTTGTACGCGGCGGAGATCGACACCTCGCCGCTGTTCACTTTGGCCAGGAGGTCGGCGTCGCCCTCGGTAAAGACCTTCTTGGCCTTCTCGGCAGTGTTCTTGGATCCGAGACCAGATCTCTTCGCGGCCTCGTCTCGGATCTTCTCCGGCTTCCAAAAACCATCCCAATGTTGGGTGCCTTTTTTCGGGCGGCCCTGCGCGCGCCCATGCTGGGTAGTCAGAACCTCAATGGCGAGCTTGTAGAGGTTGACCTTCTCCTCGACGTTCGTCTTTCGGTTGGCGTCGAAGGCGTCGAATACGAAGGCCGCGATAGCTTCGTCGCTGTCGATCCCAGGGACGACGGTGACCTCGACCTCTGACCATCCGAGGAGCTTCACGGCCTTCCAGCGCCGCTCGCCATCGAGGATCATCCCACTCTCGGTGATCTCAATCGGCTGTCGCAGGCCGTGGTTCCGCTCGATGTTCTCGGCCAGAGACTTGATGCTCTCCTCGGCCAAGGACTCAGTGAAGGTGGCCGAGTTGACCGGGTTGGGTTTCAGGCTGTCCACCTTGACGGTCTTGCGTTCCCTGGTCTGCTTCTCTTCTGTACCCGAGTTTTCGCCCACAGCCTGCTCGGCCTGGGCGGGCCTGGGCCTGTCGACCACGCTGCTACCCGTCATCACGCACCTCGCTCTCCAGGTCGTCTGCTTGCACGAGCTTGGCGATGCCGGAACGGGCAGAGTCCTCCACGACGAGGCCCTCGATGTACTCGCTCAGGCTGATGCCGAGACGGGCGGCACCCATTCTAGCGGCCTTCTTGGGCGTATCGCCCAATACGATCAGTGTCTGGTTCTTCTTCTTGGCCATGCTGTCCTCCTTCGAGGCCACACTGGACAGTCAGGTGCACCTCCTCAGGACTCTACCGACGAGATCTCGATCAAGAACACGGCCGAGAGAAAAAAGATCGACGGATCCTGGCACCAGTGGTCCCTGCTCGGAGTATCTGTAGACGTGGGATCTACCGTGGTCCCGACCGGCCACCCGACCTGGCCAGTCGCCGGAGGCGGGTTCTCGACCACCGAGATCATCCCCACGACCCGGATTTGGCGTCCAGATCCACAGATCCGAGGATCGCACCCGCGAAGAGCGGCCCCGGCGCTGGTCGGTAACAGGTCGATAATACGCAGTTATCGGTCTCTTGCTGGTAGGCGGTGTGTTTTCGGCTGGATGGGGTAATAGTACCAGGAGATGGGGATGATCCCTGCCTCCGCAGCAACCCGATTCCGGGCCGACGAAGCCTGGAGCGAACGGAGGTAAGATCATGCCCCCCGGCAAGAATCGCGAGACCGAGACCGTCAACCCCTTCACCTTCCCGACGTGCAAGGGAGTCGGCATCGTCTACCCGGACAAGGCTCCGGTGTTCACCTGCCAGAAGTGCGGGAACCACGAACTGCTCGTCGTCCACGAGCGTGGAATGATGGTCGATACGGTCGGCACCCTTAAGTGCACCTGCGGTAGCCAGAAGGAGTTTGCCTATCGCGACCAGGCTTGGGAGGCGGTCACCGAGCGCAAGAAGTTCTGGCTGACGGAAGAGCAGAAGATCGAGTGGATGTCCACCGAGCGGATCGTTCGAGAACAGAACGTGGAGCCGACCGCCAAGCCGGAGGTTGGTTGTCAGAAGTGCTACGAGCGCTTCTCCGCAACCTCCGCCAGCGGCGTCTGGAAGACCGAGGCGATCGAAGAGATGGAGGACACTGGCGACGACTGCCCGGACGATAGCATGTTGTTCTACTGCGCCCGGTGCGGCGAGGAGGTGGACGTGCACATCGGTCGTGATGGTTGGATCTGGCAGATCGCCAACAGCAGCGAGCATCAGTAGGCAGTCGCGCGGGAATAAAAGGAGGTTCTGCAATGAGTACCGAGTTTGTGTTGCCGGGATTCGACTTCGAGTTTCGAGAGGCGGCGTTCGTTCAGTGCTTCGACTGGGCACGGCGATCGTGGCCCGACGTGGACATGGAAGATTTCCGGTGCGTCGCTCTCCTGCGTCGCGTGGCCGAGGTCGCGTCGTTCTATCTGACTGCAGTCGCCGCCGTTGACGATGAGACCAATGCCGAGACCAAGGCGTGGGAGCTGACAATGGCGATGTACCCGCAGTCGATCCTGTGCATGGAGGATCCGAGTGTCATCCTGACGGTAGCCGGAGGGACCGCCTCCGAGGCGGCCGTGGTTCTTGCGCAGCACCAGAACTGAGCAATGACGGCGCCTACGCACCGCGAGAACAAGGCCCACAAAGGGCCACGGGAGGATTGATCATGCCCATCCAGAAAGTGGAGTTAACCAAGAGAGAAGTCGCGTTGATGGCCCACGTCCTTGAGCACTTCAACGACGGATTCAACCCTGAGGATCTTGCTGCCTCGCTCGGGTGGCCGGTCGCAGAGGTCGAAGACGCACTCAACGTGTGCGCACTGTTCGGGCTGCTCGACGGGCCAGGAGCAGCTGAACTCCGCGATTCTGTCGTTGGCTTTGGAGGCCCGATGGTCACTCCAGACGATTTCCTCACTCCCGAAGAGCTGGAGGCAGCGAAGAAGGGGCGCAGGCAGTAGCCGAGCAATGGGAGCAGGCTCATGACCGCTGGAGTATTTCGGCTTTGGGTGCGGAGTCATCGGGGTGTTCATCGGCGGCCTTGTGTTCGCGTACAAGAGCCACGGTAACACCGGCCACCCAACTTGCTCGTTGGCGGGAGGACGGGGCTGCAACCGGTAAAGCAGACACAGAGCCTCCGCACGCTCACGCGGCGGAGTTCGGAGAAGGAGAGAAACGATGAGTGATTCGAAGTGGACTATCAAGAAGGTGGACGAGAGCGATCCGATGGCGCTCTGGCTGCAGTACAAGTGGAGCGGTACCTACGCCCGCTCCGACGGCCCGCAGCCGGTCTTCATCCTGGTCGATCATGACCAGAAGGAGATCCGGACGTACATCGAGGCCGAGCCGCAGGGGTCTGGCTACACGGTCTTTGGTGATCATATCGAGCGGTTCGCCGTTCCTGCGGGTGCCATGCCCTCGGTCGTCAACAGGCTGATGGACGAGATCAAGGAAGCTCTGGAGCGTGGCGAGTGGGACGGCGACACCGCTGACTTCGACTATGAGTTCTTGACCCCTGATGACACGAACCAGGCCGTCTGGGACTGCGAGGACTACTTCGACTCGGACACGCACCTGGCGATGCTCACCGAGAAGGGCAAGACCATCGATGATGTCCGGGCTGACATCGAGTCCCACGCTGGCAAGGACAAGGCGTTCCTTGGAATCGAGGGCTACCTGGAGGCGCTGGTGCAGGAAGCTGCCGAGGGCGACTCGTAGTCGTCGCCGCCCTTCGAGGATTCACCATATTTCGGAGAGCGCTGCCTCTCAATCGACTCCCTCGCCCTGCATCCGCAGGCCCACCTCCGGCCCCTCCACACGATGCGCTGGCCGCAGCGGGTGCAGAGGGCGGCGTCTGTATCAGCAGGGAGTAAGAATAGCGGATCAGTCGGGCCCACCTTCAATATGGAATCGGAATAGCGTATCCGCCCTCTTCACCGAACCACTCCAGGACACGCACAGCGATCCGAACCGCCTCAATAGAGCCATTGCGCGAGAGACTGAAGGTCGGCTTGCCCGAAACGACTTCTCCTGTATGAGCGATCTTGTCTCTGGTTCGTTTCAACTTCAGATACCCGTCATAGAGTGTCTTGTCTTCAAGGAGCAACGATCTACCCAGCAGATACAGGGACACCTCATGGACCAAGTTCTTCGCGTTGGCCCGCTTCTTGAGAAGCCCATACACCGGATCATCTGGCGCCGCCTGGTGTTCCTGCTTGGAAGCCGAATAGGCGTCTTCGAGCTTGGATGATGCCAGGATTTCCACCGCCATTGCCGCAAATAAGATAGCTTTCCTGAAGTCGCAGTTTCCAATGCCATCGATGGAATCCAACAAGAGGGTGGAGTAAACAGGGAATGTGCTGTCCAGAGGAACATTGGAGATGTCTGCGATCGATTTGAATTCCACCGCGCTGTCTAGCCAGTGTTCCATCGGCAAGGGCACAAATCCCAGTGGTTCAACTGAAGGTGCAGGGGGGAACTCATACCGTTCTACTGATATACTCTCCTCCTCTGTCCAGTTTCCGAAGCCGATCAAACTGATCCTTGTCGACACTTCGGCCTGCCTTGATCGGTGTCTGAGGATATTGAGAACTTTCCTGAGCTTTTCGCTCAACACAGGGAGTTCCGTGTCGGCGGACAGTATGCATAGGCTTCTGCTTGCAAAGTAGCAGCTCACTTCGTCAAGTGGGACCAGCTTCGTCTCACGAACCATGCCATTTGGCACCATCTTGTTCATCGGAAATACGATGTGCCAGTCTGGCAGACAGCGAAGGGGGACCGTGTCCGGATCCTCTCTGCCCAACTTCCACCAGATCTCATTCGGTAGATTCACGAATACTGGCCGCATACACGCCCCCGGTGCCGCATCAGGACACGGCATCATATCCTGCCGATTGGCCCCGTGCCAATCCCGCTGCTCCATACTAGTTCTCTCAAGCGCAAGCCCCTGCTCGCGGGGGTGGGCTGACAGTTGGTCTGGCGACTGGGTGGAACCAGGTGAGCACGGCCTAACCTCGACGCCCTGTGAAAGCTCCTGCTGGCCAGGTATAATCCCGAGAAGTACTGCTCGAGAGGAGGTGACCTTGGCGGGATCGGATCAAGGAGGGACCAAGACCCTAAAGCTCGTTGCTAGCAAGAAGATCCAGGCCGCGCTGACGGGCGTGACGCCCGCCGATATGCCATCCGATGTAACTCTGGTCGAGTATGTCACCAGAAGATACCATCCACCGGCCTACCTCACCAAGATGGTGCTGATGCTTCTCACTGGGTCGCGGCTGCGGGTCGGCGGCGACAAGTCCGCCTGGACCCAGGCAGTCGCGTTCCGAGGCAAGACCTGGGTCCTCTGGGATTGGAAGCGATACGCCTGGAACCTCGCAGGGCCCGAAGACTCCGAGAACGACGCGCAGGCGCTGGTGATGAAGCTCCTCGCCGCTGGCGAGATCGTGAACAAGCAGATCTACAAGCAGGGCAAGGCCCTCATCGAAAGCGACAACATCTCCCTCCAGAACCAATACCACCGGACGAAGCACCTCTACAGGCACTTCATGGAGCAGACACGAGCGGTGCTCTCCGATCCTCCCCCATCCATCAACAGGCAAACTCCAGACGGCGGAGACACAGGCCCTCTCCCCGATCTGGCTAGCGTGCTGAACGAGTCAACCCGCCGAACGAATACAGCCTGGGCCAACTGCGCAGCGACGGTGGTGTTCTTCTTCGCGCACCTCGAAGCGATCATGGACAGCTGCTTCGCGTTCGGTGACCGCAAGGGCCTCACGTTCAACCAGTACAGGGCGAAGAGGTGGCCCGAGCGGTTCAAGGCGCTTCTTCCCGTGTCGGAGAAGGCCATCGAGAGCCTGTACGTGGCGCTAGACCTGGCGCGAAAGAGCCATCGCAACCCGGTCGCTCACTCCGACCCCGTGTTCTTCTTGCCAGTCGAGGGACACGGGCTGATCCCCGTGAGCTACGAGCATATCTTCGAGCCGCGCTTCGAGGTGCCATTCCAGTTCCAGGAGGAGGAGGCAGAGCGTCTGTTCACGCTGTTCGAGGAGACACTTGAGCTATTCAGGACCAGGGAGGAGACCCGATTCGCATACGAGTACGCGAGATCCGGCTTGCCGATCCACCTCCACCGGGACGCCATCGCGGAGCTAGAGCAGCACATGGGCTCGATGGAGGACTTTCAGGAGGAGCTCGCGAGGCGCAGTGCGTACCAGGACGCTGTGGACAACATGGATGTCTAGAATGCGTGCCGTAGCCCGCAGGATCAGCGAGGCGAAGTAGATGTCGACCTACAAGGAGCTATTCGCAGAGGCGGTTGAGCGCACCCGCGCGTGGGATCTTCTCTGGTACGAGCCCCCGGTCTCGTCCGATTTTCGGCTCGACATCCCGCAACTCAAGGCTGCGGTGATCGAGTACTACCGCGAGAGCAACGTCTCCTGGGATGACGTTGTGGGAGAGTGCTTCAGGCACTGCGTCGAATTCCACGACCTCTGGATATTTTCCGGACAGATCCCGCCGACCATCACCATTGGAGACGTGCTGATTGACGGCGACCCCAAGTACGGAGTCGATGAGAGCGTCTTGAAGCGCGAGTTGGAAGCCGGATATCAGCCCGAGACTGTGCTCAACGCCCACGCCTGGCTGACCTTCCCCGACTTCTCGATTCTTGATTTCACCGTGAAGCCGTCGGAGCTGTGGCGCAAGCGAAAGAAGATGCGTCTTTCAGAGTCACTGACGATTCTGCATCCAAGAACCAAGAACTCCCACTACTCGTATCGCCCCTTCCTTGTAGGGGACAAGTACCTCAGGACGGTGATGGACTTGTCGGCAAGGGATGCACGCCTGCTGGAGTTCATCCGCGAGATGAAGCTGGAGCTGGAGGGTCAGTGAACAGCAGTCCAGCAGCTGCACGGGGCGACCACCGAGCCGCTATCGGGACATAGGGCTGCACTAGGGGATCGGCATGGCTTATATCGCGCTGTTCGATGTGCTGGGATTCAAGCGCCTAGTAAGAGCAAAGGCCCTCCCAGAAATGGTAGCCACTATGTCCAAAGTTCATACATGTCTCCGTGCATCGGTAGCGTTCGCCAAAGACGGGCCAGACCTCAGGGGGCTATCAGGTGACGCTTATCTAGCTGCGCACGCAGAATCTGCAGAACTAAAGTTTCCTTCCCTTGGTTTCTCAGACAGCTTCCTGATGTACTCACCTACAGAGACAGACCACGACTTTCATCACATCGTCCTTGCCGCAAACAAATTCGTGTGTCTCGCTCTTCTCGGTGGTTTGCTTGTACGCGGCGCAGTCACAAAGGGAGATCTGCACGTGTCAGATGACAGTTCGCTGTTCGTTGGTGAGGGCCTTGTTCGCGCATACGAACTCGAACAGCGCCAAGATTGGCTGGGGGGCATTCTCGATCCCGACCGAATAGAAGTTCCCGACGTCTATGATCCCATGAGGAATATCTGTGAGTCCTATGACATCCTGGCGGAACGAAGGTATATCTTGATGTACGACGTGCCCATGAAAGCAGGTTCCGCCAGCTCCCGCTGCTGGTGCCTAGGCTGGCCAGCATTCATCGAAAGAATGCCAGAGGGCGAATTGATTGAGTTTCTGGCCAAAGAACAGCTTCCTACTTCAGACTCCGCGACCAGAAAGCATGCGAACACAGTCGAGTTCTTTCGGTATCATCGAGTGATATCGAAGGAGCCGCTGGACTACACTACAGCAGGGGGGCTTCGGTTCAAGGTCCGTCGAGACTAGCCCACTTCAGGCCCTATCCCCGCACACCTGGCACAGCACGAATCCCGCCCACGTGCCGTATAGGATGTGCCCTGCTGGTAGTTGCGACAGCGATCACCGCGACCTATCACCCGGCACTTCCTGTTCATCAGCGACTGTCGGCATCCTCTTCTCCGCAAATGAGACAGACCGCAGGGCCAATGGTTCGCAGAGCGTTTGTATCAGCTGTAGTCCGGAGGTATGCTGATGGCTACGAGAACTTGAGGAGGCAGCTACGGTGCGAAGGCCGGTGGCAAGCATCAGAGCAAGACTGAAGTGGCTGCCTGAGCTAGAAGGCGGGAGGAAATCGCCCCCGTCCGCTGGGTACTGCACTCCAGCGCGGTTCGCTTCGGAATACGACAAGTGGCCAGAGGAAGCCTGGAGCCTCTATATCAGCAAAGTGCTGGAACTCCAGTGCGACGGTAAGATGGAAGCCGAGATCAAGTTCTTGATGCCGAATGCGCCGATGCACCTGCTGTCGCCAGGGAGTGAATTTGAACTCCTGGAAGGCGATATACTAGTAGCCAAGGGTGTCGTGGTCGAGTGATTCTCAACAGGCTCACGGGCGCCCCGAGGGATTCACGAGCATGCCTGAACCCAAACCACTCCGTCGCGGCAAGGCCTTCCACCGAGAGGTGCAAGCTCACTGGGAAGCCCAAGGCGCTCTCCGTTCCGGCACAGCCAAGAGGGAACAGCGTACTCCCGAGGTCTCTGCACCACCCGGCAAGCGAATTCGCCGTGGCCGTATGGACGTCTATGTCACCGACCTAGATGACGACCAAGGCGAGTTCGTCTTCATCGTGGAGATCAAGGCCACCGACTGGGACAGGATCAAACCTAAGAACATCCGCCGGAACCTCTCAAGCCACCGACGACAGCTCTGGCGGTACGCCGAGGATCCGCACATCGAGCAGGGAGTTGATGTCGGCCTCGGGATCGTCTATCCCCGGAAGCCGAAGCGGAGAGGGCTGGTGCGGGAGATCGAGAGCTACATGGAGGAGTACGGGATCGTCGTGACCTGGTTTGACGATGAAGTCTAGAGTAGCTGACCGCTGAAATAACACGGTCGACCAAGGGGGACTCCATGAAGAAGGCTGTGTATGGGCTACTGACGCTAGCGGGTTTCGCCGGAATAGCGGTATCGTATTTCTACCTTGCAGAGAAGTCCGTATTGCTCACGGTGGCTTGTTCGTTCTCTGGGGCATGGATCACCCTATTTGCTGGTCTTGTCATTTCTACCACCGGTCCTAACGCAGAGAAGCTGGCCAAAGTGCCTGAGATCGCCAGGCTCATCGATGAAGCCGAATCACGGGAGCGCCAAGTTGAGATCGCCAAGAAGAACCTGGCAGATCTCGAAAAACTGGTGGCCCGTGAAAGCAGACGCCTGTTCTTGGAAAAGGAACTCCGAAATCTAGAGCACCGCCTGCTAGAGCTGACCAGCGAATACGAGAAATTGGAATCGGAGATCAAGGCGAATGAGCAGCCACTCGAAGTTGATCCCGATTTCGAGAAGCGCGTTGGTGAACTGATAGAATTCGTGCGTTCACGCCGCCAGTTCAAGGAGCAGCTCTGGGAGGTCCAGACCGGCAACGTGTTCGCAGACTTCCTGCTAGATTTGCTGAAACTTGTTTCTGCAAAGGGCCGCAACTAGCCAGCAGAGTCTACTTGGCCATCACTCCTCCGGATTCCCAGCCCCGCAAACGTAGCTCTGCCCCACCGGCTCCCTGAACGTCGCCCTACCCTGCGCCCAGGTGACCTCGCCCACGAACCAGTGGCAATCTTCTGCGTCTAGAACCCGCTCACCGTCGAACAGGTGCTCTGGCTCCTCAGGAGGACCATCCCCAGAGTAGATCCTCACCCTGGCCACCGTCGATCCCCTACCCCAGTCCTCCTCATACGTGAGCCAGAGCCGATAGGTGTCATCACACGGGTTGTCGTGAACGAGCATCTCGGGGCCATAGCCGCAGTTGTCTTCATTGGCGAAGAACGGATCATCCAGCGGGTCGCCAGGGACACAGTAGTCCGGTGACGGATTCCCCTCGTGGAACGCCTCCTGCTCGCCACAAGGCCCCGGATAGTCATTACCGGGGAAGCAATCGCCTCCGGCACCGATGTCGCCGTACACGGCGCCTGAGCGTATGTAGTGCACGTCGACGTTGCCGTTGGGGTGATCCCATGTGGCCTTGATCACGATGTGCCCGAGGTAGTCCGTCGAGATCCACATGCAGAAGTCCCGGTGACACTCCTCCTCGGCGTCTGGAGATGTGCATCGGCCAGAGCTATCACAGACCTGGAGGCAGACTTGGTACTGCCCCCTCACGTCCAGCAGGAATGACGGCAGGAGATCAGTCGACTCGGATTCAATCGAGCTCGCAGATGGGGCCGACTCCGGTTCTATTCGTGTCTCGGATTCGTCGGGCACCGAGCTGAAGTACCACCGATAGGTCAGCTCGTCGTCACTTGCGCTAAGGCAGCGAGAGGAATCGAGGTAGACACGGTCACCGACCATGAACCTTGACTCGTCGCGGATGACGGTCACCGACGCGATCGGCCCTGCCTCCAAATCGCAAGCGGAGTCTGCGAAGCACTCCTCCCCGAAGTAGCCTCTCTCGACGCAGAGGGTGTCTTGGCCGCAGTCGTCGCCGACGCAGTTTGCGTTAGTGGCGAAACTGCAGGACAGCGGACCGCACAAGACCGCAGCTCCTGCCAGGAGGCGGGCACTCGGTGTCACGACTCTACCTGGGCGCGGCATGTTACCATTGACTCTACACTACTGTGCACGAGAGGGAGGAATCGGACTGGATTTGGTGGACGGCCATCCGTCGACCGTGATAGAGGCTCGCTCGATCGCGAGGTGAGTCACGGAATGGCCTCAACAGACCCCACGCTAGAAAAGCACCCACAGAGGAAGCTCCCCCTCCAGGACGTGCTCGACTACGCCCATGAGCGCGGCTTCAGGTCAAGCCGAGCGCGAAGTACACCGAGGCCCAGGTAATGCACGCGACCCTCGACAACGGGCGGTCCGTGGGCGTCTTCTGCGAGGACAGCGAGGACCGGCCAGCGGATCAGCCAGGGCCCGTCGTCGCCACATTCGACAGCGACCTGCCCGACGAGAGGCGCCTCGACAACATCCCGATCGAGAGGCTCGCAGACCTTGACCCAGTGCTGGAATGGCTCTCGGTGCCCTGGGAAGATGCCGAATGGCCGGGGATGATCGAGGGGAGTGCGTGACGTAGGGTGCAGGCTAACGCGAGCTCGAAACAGGACCGAATCCTCAGTCCAATTCCAAGACGCTAGAAAATCCAGTCTCCTCCGGCTTGCCTTCGCACTATGTCCATTGGTAGGCTGTTTCCCGAGGCATGGGGGTGGAGATCATGGCCTCGACTGACACCGTTCCTCGCAACGACCATCGGCCCCTCAGAATTCTCTTCGTAGACGACAACCCGCTGGAATGCCGCACTGCGAGCAAGATGCTCTCCTACTTCGGCCACCAGGTCGTCACGGTACAGAGCGCCGAGCAGGGACTCGACCTGCTCAAGCAAGACAGCTTCGATCTCGTTGTGACCGACTGGGACTTGCCCGGTGGCGCAGACGGCCTGTTCATGGCGTCGCGGATACGCTTCGAGAAACCGGACGTCCCAGTCATCGTGTGTAGTGGCAAAACCAAGGAACTCGGGCCTGAAGCGAAGAGGAGCGGAGCCTGCGACTTCATCCCCAAGCCATTCACGGCTGACGAACTCAATGACATCTGCTCCAAGGCTGTCGCGGAGGCCGCGCGCAAGCTTGCCCTCGACGAGGTGAATCAGAGCACAGACGCGCAGCGAAATCATCCGACCAGGGTCGAGCGCGAGCTGATTCTGGCGGCGCTCAAAGAAACCGATGGGCACCTCGGTCGCGCAGCCACGATCCTCGGGTTCTCCTACTCCAAGATGCAAAGAAAGATGAAGCAACTCGGGATTGAAAAGGAATTCAAGTGAGAATGCAGAATCGGCCTTTGTTACGGAATGACCGAATTAGGTCATTTGTGACCGAATTCGGTCATGTGGTTCGGTGGCAATGACCGAATTGTGTCACGCGTTGAGTCACGTAAGCCGCTGGTTTCTTAGGGTTTTATCATTGACAACCCCTCCCTCCAATGGCACACTCCCAGGCATCATGAAGGCGAATCTACGAAGCCGGGGACTGAACGGAGAGTCGTGTCTTTCACACGGGAGGGAACAAAGATGAGTAGATCTTCGATTGCGGGCGTGTTTATCTTCCTCGTGGCCACGAATGCCCTTGGGGCAGAAGGAGACTGCGAGGAAAGAGGCGTATGCACCAGCACGAACCAATGGAAAGAATATAAAATCAACATGGGCACGCTCGATAGGCTTCCCTACTGGATTTCTTGGGAGGAGGCTTGGAACGCGATCGTGACGGCCGCAGATACCTGGAACGAGAAGACCAATGCCGCCTACTTCCGGGTAACAGGAAACACCGAGATGATCAACCCGAATTGCGGTGACTACTCAGTCGTATGGGTGGACAACTACTGCTCAGGCAGCACTCTGGCGTACAACTACGTTCAGACGTTTCCGTCAGGCTGCACAAATGAGTTTGAAATAGCAATATGCCAGGCTAACGCGAACGGTTATATCCCTTGGCGAGTCGGTCATTCCGGATGGGGATCTATTGACCTTGTTGGCGTTCTGACCCATGAGTTCGAACATTCCTTGGATTTGGACGATAACTACGGAGACGATGCTGCGATAATACACGGAACCTACTTCGGAAACGGGCAGAGGATGAGAGAACCATACCAATACGACCTGAAGTGCACTCACGAGATTTCGGGACACAGAACCCTCCAAGTGCGCAGGCTATATCAGAACTTCAGCGGTAGTATTTCCGGCCCCTCCTCAATAACAGGCGTGTACAGAGTAAGCAAGGCGGCTGTCGGCGCATATGGAGCATACTGGTTGTACGGCTTCAAGGCAGAGAACTACAGCGGAAAAACATACATGTTCAGAAACTCTATCTCGAATCCCAAGGACCTTTCTATCGATCGACGGTATGGGATGGGCCCTCGGATTGTATCATTCCATGAGGACTCCAAATCATATGCTGTCTACTCAACCTACGAGGAATACGATAGCGACTATTTCTTTCTAGGCACACCTCAGTACGATCCCTATGAGTTCGACAGCAGTCACGCCGTAAGGTACGTCGTTTCTTCAGATGGTTTCTATTCAGTCGACGGTCACGACTTCCTACGGCACTGCCTTGATATGGACCACAACGGTGACGATAGGGACGACCTCAGGTGCTCCTCCTACAGGCCTGTGCTTTCTTCAAGCCCAGTCGCCTCTGCTTACGACAACTGGAGTTCCGCACAAAGAACCATTGTCGTCTGGGTCGACCAAGACCGTGACGAAGGATTGGGCGACGATAATCGCGTTAGCCTTTCTGTTGGTCGGGCGTCTACTTCGTGGCTTTCTGAAGGCCTGCTGGCAGAACCCGAGACGGTCTATGACCCCAGCGCTAGCGACCCAATAATCACATATTCTACTCCGGGAATTGCCTGCTACGCAATGCATGCCTACGACTACAATGACTGTGTCCTCGTCTATAATGACTCGACTGAAGAAAAGAACAGGATCAAGGCGATAACATTTTACGTTGCGTTTGATACCAGCCAGGATAGATACAGGATCTACAACGCCGAAGGTCCCTTTGTTGTCGACTCATCTCCCAATCTTACAACAGGATCTGCGATCGCCGCATGGTACCATAATTCTGACGGAGGAAAGTTCTGGATAGCCGTTAAGCCGACCAGTTCGAACCAAGAATTAATGATCTACTCCTCCGACGACGGCAGTAGTTGGGACTTCGAACAGACTGTTGAGCCTGCTAATGTCGGCCCAGTTGCCACAAATTATTCGACCTCGTACGGAAATATGTTCAACTACGCGCAGATTACTTACGTTTGGTAGAAAGGAAGGCAGCCAATGACCATGTCGAACCACTATCTAACCGGCCTGACCATGCTGGTCCTAGGATCTTCTCTTTTTTCATGCAAGGACGACTCGGCAGGCAGCAGGGGCTATCAGTTGCCGACAGTCGTCGGCGTATCCAGTTGCGGAGAGCGACCGGAAGGCCTCGATCTTTGCACTTGGGCCCATTCGGCTGATCTTGTCATTCACGGGACTGTCGGTTCAGTAGAGGGCCAATACCAACAGGCCGTGGTCGCCAACAATGAAGCAGAAATTACCGACGACTGCGAGGGCACCGTATTCCCTTCATTGAAGATACGCATGTCGAGCTTCGAGGTCATTCACAACAGCAAGGCCGAGTATTCCAAGATTAATGACGTCGTATTCTACGTCGGTGCTTGGCACGCAAGGAAGTTGAACCCTCGGCCTTACTTCGGCACAGACGGGGGACTGGGCTGGGTCTCCCTTGATGGCTCAGAAGCAAATGACCTCGGCATTCTACCAGGGCAAGAAATAGGGTTCGCGCTCCACTATTCTACTTTGGACGGTGTCTGGAGTGTGCTTGACGAGTTGATGTTCACGTACGACAGAGACGAGGAAAGGCTCAAATTTCAGAAAGTATTCGACAATTGCATTGAGGCTCCTCCGGCTGACCGAGGCGACACTGATCTCGAGGAAGTCGCCAGCGAAATATCCTCCTGCGGACTGGATGCCAGAGAAAAGGCCGCGTTGCGAAAGGACAACAAGGAAAAATTCTTGTTCACAAGGGCGGACTACTACAAGTCTCCGGAGTGCTCGCCGACGGACGAACCGGGCGGCACTGGATGCACGATCGACATGGAATGCTCTGGCCATAGCGTCTGCGACAATGGCAGGTGCGTGCCAGCCGACTGAGTGTCGTTATCGGGCGCCGCGCAGCCTGCCGTTTGGTGGCCGCTTTCGTGACTGGGAAAGAGAGAACTGGGGTAACCCGACGATGACGCACCGACGACAAATATCCCGCAAATCGAAGGCTCGTGCGTGCGTGTTGATACCGATTCTTCTATACAGTCTACCGGCAGACGCCACCTGCATGGCGGGCGCAAGTTGCTACTGCGGAGTCGAGCCCGTGGCCCCTTGGACCTTGGTACGCGCCGAGGTAACAGGCTACCGAGCACACCAGGACGGGACTGGGAACAGAGTCGACATCATCATTCTAGACGAACCGTATCTCGTGGGGAACAGTTCGTATTCCCCTGACGCTGAACAAGACAACCTCAGGACACTATTCTCAATGCGGAATGGGCAGACAGGCCTTTTCTGGATCGAGCACAAGCCCGTCGACGACCTAGTTGTTAATTTCACAGCAGAGACCAATGGCAGACTCGAATGCTGGTCAAGCGCAGAGTTCATTGGTCTTGGATACGACGACGTGGCGGCCTCCGTGCTATCGGACGACTGCTGGTCCGAGGTGTATGATCGTGGTTTTATTGACAGCCCGTGCGACGACACGATAGAGTCATGTGGCTGCGGGTCTACTTCGGCTGGCCTAGTATCGCCATTGCTGTTTCTAGTTTTTTTAGTCTCGGTTTCGCGTCTGATTTCCTTGAGGGCCGTGCCGTCTCCTTGCTTGTGGCCCCGGGAGTCTTCGCCCTGATAACGGGGCCACCCTTACAGCATCGACCGTCGGCACTCCCCCGCTCGCTATAACGCCCCCGCTCGCGCGTGCGTTCATTCTAGTAGGCGCTGTGGCGCGTGGCTGCAATCGGGGCCTGGCTGGTGACAAAACCTGGACGCTCGTGATTCCCTCGTAATCCCCGCCCCCTACCTACCCTGCTCCCCTCCGTGCTCAACGCTGGCAGCACCGTGGGCAGTTACTTTGCCTAGCGGCGGGGTGGACCGGTGAGCGTGGCTACGCGTCAGTTGTGTCGGCAGATCGCAGGCCGTATACTGTCGGCTATGTCGGGGGACAAGAATCAACCTGGGTCCGGTTTCTTGTACACGGCCTTGGGAGCCTCGTGAGAAGGTCCACGCATTCAGCCTTCATCGTGCTGGTGGCGGTCTGTATCTCCGGCTGTCGGGGAACCGACAGGCACCACCGTAACGCCGAGGACAGTGAAACTGCTGACGCAGATGCCGACCTGCCAGGCGGCGACGAGGACATGAAGCCTGCTGACGCAGACGCTGACCTGTCAAACGGCGATGAGGACGATGCTGACGCGTTGGACTCCCTGGAACTCGATGCGGAGGAGACGCTAGGAAGGGATACCGAGGACTATCCTGACGAGTCTGCGGAACTCGAGCCCGAGGATGGCAAGGCCGAGGCACCCGACTGCCTCGACGAACCTTTTACCGGTGACTACACGATCCAGACCCAAGCCGATCTTGAGTTCATTGCTCGATACCGGACGATCGCGGGAAGCCTGAGTATTCGTCAGTCAGACCTGGAGCAACTCCGTACGGCAATTTGCCTGACTTCGATAGAGGGCGACCTCAACATATCAGACAATACCCACTTGACCGACGTCGCGTCCCTCGAATCCCTGGTGTTCATCGGACGTACCCTGCACGTCGATTACAATGATTCACTGGTGGACCTGTCCGGCCTGGAGAACCTCACGCACATCGGAGACATGATCAGTATCGAGTGGAATATCTCGCTCGTTTCGCTCCCGGTATTTGCAGCGCTATCTCCTGCCATTGGCTCTCTCTGGATCATCATGAATGTCAGCCTGTCCTCTCTCGACGGCCTCGAGCGTATCGCGAGCGTAGACGGGGTGGCGGTAATCTGGAGGAATCCAGCGCTTACAGACGTGGACGGCTTGTCCGGACTGACAGAGGTCAGTCGCGACCTAGAGCTGTCGGAGAACCAATCTCTCGCGCATCTTGACGGCCTTAGCAGTCTTCGGTCCGTGGGCGAGTACCTAATCATGGAATCGAACGACACAATGACTAACATCGAAGGCCTGCTTTCGCTGGAGTATCTGGGCAGGAATCTCCTGATCGACGACAACGCCGAGCTCCCAACATGCCAGGCGGAGGCGGTCCGTGATAGCCTGATCGCCAAGGGCTGGACTGGCGATGCAGAAATCCATGGAAACGGTGAGGGTGAGTGCGAGCCCTGACTCCGGTGGCGTCGACGGACCCCGCTACTTCTTCGGCATCGTCAGGAACATCGCCACCGAAAACGAGGGCATGCTCATCAGCGAGGCGCTGCTCGACGCCAGGCTCGACGCCAGGGACCGCATCCTCAAGCGCCTCTCCGACGCCCACGAGATCATCGCCTTGGTCAATCCCGAACCGCTCGACTTGTACAGGGCGCTCGTCGACAAGGCCCTGGCGCCCAGCGCCGCATCGACTGGCTCTTCTGGCTCAAGGCCGCTGCCGACCTCTCCGATGCGCAGCCCTTCGTGCAGCGCGCCGAGCTCTTCCGTGCCGCTGCGTGGCGCATCCACACTACGCACGCTGTCCCTTACGGGGAGCGCGCGATCGTCGCCCGCTTCCTCGCTGACCGAATGGTCCCGCTGACCTGATGCCGCTGCGCTGAGACCGCCACGCGAGCCTCGCGCAAGACCCCGACAAACCGAAGCCCGTCCTGCTGCTCGACGCCACCACGAGACTGCGCCACGCTCGCTCGGCGTTTCAGGCCTCCTGCGGGATGGTCGGTGTGCGGTAAGTCCGAGTAATCTCGGCAGGTTCCCCCAATGCTCTCTTGCTTGATCACCGGCGAGAGCACCGTGGGCAGGTTAGAAAGCCGCCCAAAGGGGGTGGGCGGGGTCAGAGGCCGGGTGGCTCATGACTTCCCTGATCACCGTTCCTCCTCTTCACCTACCTCCACCTCGCCAACGACACTGATCCGCAGCGCCAGCGGTGCCTGCTCGTCGCTGGACAGGCTGACGGTCATCCGGACATCCACGACCTTGCCCGCCGGGCAGTCGAACTGCCAGGGCTTCTCGGGCCGAATCGCGGTCACGTTCTCACCGATAGCACCCTGGATGGTGACTCCGAAGCTGTGCTTTCCCGCTACTATCTTCCCGCAGTACACCTTGCGCTGCTGGCCAGGCTCCAGCTTCTCCTCAAGGTGATAGGCCCACCCGTCTAGTACCCAGCCGACCGGGCTGGCGGAGGTACTGGCCGGGAGCTTGTTCACGATATTAATCTTGGCGCAACAGAGGCCGTCCAGAATCACCTTGTCCTCATGGACGAACAACCTCGCAGCGTCTCGATAGACAAGCTCGCGCAACTTGTTCAACTCTTCGAAGAAACGAACCACCTCGTCCGAGCCCTCACAACGCTGCATGGCTGGGCGGAGCCCGTCGAGGGTCAATCTCAGCTCGCTCAGCCTGGAAGCCTGCTGCTCGTTACGCTCGATTGACTCTCGGATTATCCCGGACACTTGGCTTGCTCGTTCTTCCGCGCAGGGCCCGAAGGACGGAGGGACCACCATCTCCTTGAGCCTCGCATGGTTCTTGGTAATTCGCTGTTCGGTTCTATCAATTACTCCATCGGAGTCCCGAGAGCAGTCGCTTTTCTCGGAGCACTCCTCGCTGTGCATGGCGCTGACCTGATCGATGGCCTTGGTTTCTCCAGGTTTTGCTCCGGGCTGGGCGCAGCTTGCGAGTGTCAGCAGATGTAGAGCCAGCCAAAGCGGCAAGGTGCGGTGCACGGCATCCCCCAAGTAGCGTCAATGATACAGCGAAACTACGATGAGATCTATCTGGGCGCTGCCTCCACCAACTCGCCCCCAAGACCCCACCTGTGATACGATTCGGGCTCTGGCTACGGGGGAGGGTCGGCATGAGAATCCGGACGGTATTTGGGGTCATGTTGGTGGTGTCCTTGGTGCTAGCTGTGGGCTGCGGCGGAGACGACCCCGACGCTGACTACACATCGAGTTGTCAAAGCCTGCTCGGTCCCTGCGCGGAACAACCCCATCTCAACGATTTGTTCGTGTTCGGAGAAGATGCCACGTCCTGCGGCGAGGGCCTCGATTGCCTTGTCACCCATTTCCAAGGAGAGTGCGGCGTTAAAATGGTCGCGGTTGTCGAATGCCTCGCTGGAGGCCCGCAGGATGACGCGGGCTGCCAAGTCTGCGACGATCACTTTCTGTGGATCGATAAAAACTGCGATGCTCCGGAGGCGTGCCGGGAACTGGCCAGCAGGTAGACCCTGTGTACCCCGACTACCAGCACAAGATCACTACCGACATTAGAACGTCCGCAATCCGTTCCCCTCTCCCTCCTCCCCATACTCATTCCCTTGATCAACGGCGAGAGCACCGTGGGCAGGCGGAGTGAAGCCAGGAAGCGGGGTGGACCGGTGACCGTCGGCTGCACCGCGTTGTGTCGTTCAACGTCAGACCGTATACTGCTGGCTATGTCTGCCGACAGGAATCAACCTGGGTCCGGATTCTTCATTGAGGGCGAATGCGGGACCTCCAATGACTAGTAGCCGTGAATTGATCTGTACACTCTGCATCGTTTGGTGCGTTGCGGCCTGTGAATCCAATGAAGGCGGCGGACCACACACCTGTCAGCCAGACGCAAGCAACGCGGAAGCCGGATGGATCACTATCCAACCAGGTTCTTTCACCTTCGGCTCTCCCGTTGAAGGCACACCATGCAGAGGAAAAATAACCGAGACCGAGGTTGAAGTCAGGCTGACCAGAGCCTTTGTCATGGCCAGCACCGAAGTCACTCAAAGGCAGTGGGAAGCGCTGTGCCTGCAGAATCCCACGCCAAAAAACCAACGCGGCCCAGACTACCCGATCACCACGGTCAATTGGTGGGAGGCGCTTGCATACTGCAATGCCCTCTCCGCCGCTGCTGGCCTCGAGTCTTGCTACAATCTGGCAGGCTGCACCGGAACGATCGGTCTTGGGTGCCCGGATTCATGGTCCGAAAGCTGCCACACACCGCAACCGCCAGAGCCAGCAAGTTGCCCGACTGACGGCGGGCATTGTGTTGAGGATGGCTTCGTGTGTCGGGACCGCGAGAGCGTACGCAAGTATCCGAATGTGTATGAGTGCCCAGGCTACAGACTTCCTACGGTCGCTGAATGGGAGTACGCTGCCAAGGCTGGGACGTCCACGCACACCTATGTCGGCAATATAACGACGGACGACAACGGGTGTGTCTTTGACCAAGCCGTGGAGCCGATAGCCTGGTATTGCAACAATGCTGACCATGCGATGCCAGTTGCCCAGAAGCCACCAAATCCCTGGGGTCTGTACGACATGCTTGGAAATACGAGAGAGTGGCTGGACTTCGTCTACACTGGCTTGAGCCTGGAATCGAATGAGGGGAAAACCGGTCCACTAACCGATCCGATCGGGATTCCCCTCGGACGTTTCAACGGGGAAAGGCGCGGCCTTCATGGTGGAAGTTGGACTAGAAAAGCATGTCGGGTCAAAGCGTCCAATCACACCGGTCCACTGCCGTACTATCGAAATTATGACTATGGCCTCAGGCCGGTCCGGACAATACAGAAGTAAGTTCTCGCTCTGTGAAGTCGCTCTACGCTGTCTGGCTATGGCTCACCGCTGTATTGTGACTCCTCGCCCCGTCTGGCTGGTTCTCCGTTGCTCCGGCACATGCGAGTAGGCTGCACTTTCGCGCTCCTTCCCTTGATCACCGGCGAGAGCACCGTGGGCAGGCGGAGTGAGCCGGGAGGTGGGGTGGACCCGCTTCGCCCCGTTGGACCTCACCTACGTGCCGAGTTATCATGGGCAGGCTGGGGGATCGATGAAACGCCTACATCACCTTGCCGTGCTGGTCGGGCTGGTTCTGGCTGCCATGGCCGGTTGCGGGACCAATGGTAACGCAGACGCGGACGCGGATACAGACACCGATACAGACTCGGATACGGACACCGATCCTCCTGAGTATTCATACTGCGAACCGATCAACCAGGAGCCTGGTCTGGCCTGTGTTCCAGATAATGCCTGCTGCTCCCTTCCCCGAGTTGAAGGCGAGTTCGAGCAGTTCTACGTCGGCATCGATGCCTGCGACATCACGTACAGAAACACTGGTAGGAGATTCCAAATCAAGTGCGCTGACCTCGGTTCAGAGAACGCCGAGTGCACTTGCACAAGGTTCTGAGTGCCCTCTGGCGCGAGCGGCCAAGTTAGACCCCACCGCCCGCTCGCGGTATCATGGGCGGGCTGGGGGATCGATGAAGCACGGCCTACTGCTGACTATGATCGTGCTGACAGCGCTCTCCTGCTTCGAGGGTTCTTCCAAGCTCATCCGACAGGGCGCGGATGCTGACCTGGACGCAGACGCCGACAGTGATACTGACACCGATACGGATACGGACGCGGACACCGACACCGACACCGATTGCCCCACCAACTCGGCTTGGCCCTGCAACTGCAATCAGGCGATCTGCGGCGATGGCTCCCAGTGCCTGGCCTTTCCGGGCATTGGGGACGGCACGATAGGCTTCTGTTCGGTAGACTGCGCTGCCACGCAGACCTGTCCGACTACCGAATACGCAGCAAAGGAGCAGTGCGTTTTGGGCCCGGGGGGTGCCGCCGAGAAATGCGGGTTGATCTGCTCATCCAATTCCCAGTGCCCGCCCGAACAGACGTGCCAAGACGCTGGCGGAGCTTCGATTTGCCATCCGGTAAGCGGCGGCGATGCAGATACAGATGTAGACACCGACACCGACACCGACTCAGACACTGACACAGATACGGATACGGATACGGATACGGGCACGGATACCGATACCTCGCTGCTATGCGAACCCGGCGGTGTCTTCAACGGAGACTACGAGATCCACCGCGCTGCTGATCTGGCCCGGCTCTCGGGTTGCACCGAGGTCGCCGGGAACCTGACCATCAGCGACGCGGATCTGACATCGCTCTCCGGTCTCGAGTCCTTGGTCGAAGTGCAGGGAGACCTTGAACTCTGGAGCAATGACAACCTGCTCTCACTTGTCGGGTTGGACAACCTCGTAGAGGTGGGAGGTAACTTGTCCCTGGGCCTGGAGTTTCCGGTGTGGCCTGGCGTATATGACATACATGGCAACCCCGCCCTGTCGAGCATCGACGTGCTGGCGAATCTGACGCGGGTCGGCGGTGCCCTGCGGCTGGTTGGTCTTCCAAGCCTCTCGGAACTCGACGGCTTGCAGGGGCTGGCCAGCGTGGCTGGAGTTTTCATCTACGAGACCGGCATCATCGACCTGACCGGTCTCGAACAGCTTGCTGCGATAGGCTCCGATCTGCACATCTGGTACAACTGGCGACTGGAGAGTCTGGCCGGGTTGGTCAGCCTAACCGAATTGGACGGCTACCTGATTGTCCGCGAGAACGAAGCTCTGCCGACCTGCGAAGCCGAGGCCCTGCGTGACCATCTGCGTGAAGCCGGGTGGGATGGCCAAGCAGACATCGACCACAACGACGACAACGGCACCTGCGAGTAGGCTGCGGACTCTCCATGCTCTCTTCCTTGATCACCGGCGAGAGCACCGTGGGCAGATAGCTGAGGCCAGGGGCGGGGTGGACCGGTGACCGTCGGCTGCACCGCTCCTCCCAAGTTGCCAATCCCCACGGAATCGGATAGCGTTAGCCCGCTCCGTTACCAGGAGGGGATCAATGAAACAGACGTCATTCGCAGCCATTGCGCTGTCCCTCGCCGCGCTGTCCCTGCAGGCTTGCGATGGCAGCTCCAAGCCCCCCGGCGGTGACTCGGACACGGACTCCGACACGGACACCGACACGGATACGGACATCGACTGCATCGACATCGACCGGGTGGCCCACACTGTGCATCCCCCAGCAGGCGTGCGGGTCAGCTTCCGTGTCCTCGACTGCGACGGGCGTCCCGTGCCGCCGCTGACCGACCAGAACGTCACCGTGATCAACGATGAGAAGGGCGAGCCCTTTGGCACCGGCGGTGAGGGAGGCGGCGCCTCGGCCCCGGGCATCCCCACTGACTACGGCCTGTACTCGATCCTCGCGCTCGACATGTCCGATTCGATCTTCAACAACAACGCGGTGGACGACGTGATCGACGGGGCGAAGATCTTCGTCCGGGATATGGTGATCGAGGCCGAGCCCGGCCTGGAGCACTCGGTGGCGTTGATGGTGTTTGGCCGCACCGCTGCCACTCAGGTGGTGTTGGAATTCACCGACGACGGCGCTGCGCTCAACGCCAAGCTGGAGGAGCTGCGCAACGGTTCGAGCCTCGGAACGACCAACCTGTACGGGGCGTACATCGCAGCCCTTGAGGAGGTCGAGAAACAGGGCGAGAGCCTGGAGCTAGTCGAGCGCTCGATGGTGCTCCTCACTGACGGCACGCACGAGGCCGGGGACGAGGAGACGATGCGCACGCTGGCGCTCAATGCTAAGACCTCCGCCGAGCAGGAGTCGGTCACGATCTTCAGCATCGGTATCAAGGGCGCGTACGACCAGAGCAAGCTCCAGGAACTGGCCACCAAGCCCGAGTACTTCGTGATGGCCGAGAATACAGCGGCGTTGCAGAACGTGTTCGAGAGCGTGGCCGAGCACGTGTCTGCGCTGGCGCACAGTAACTATGTAGTCGGCGTCTGCACGCCCATCGAGATGGGCAGCCCGAGCCTGACCGTGGAGGTCAAGGTCAGCAAGGCCGAGAAGAGCGTGACCGTGCACTACTCCACGACCGAGTTGACCGGCGATGTGGCCAGTTGCGACTCGGAGGAAATCGCAGATCCCTGCAAGGGGCGGGAATGTGGGCCCGGTGTCCTGGCTGGTTTCGAGTGCGGAACGTGCGGGGGCGGCGAAACCTGCACCGCCGAGGGGCAGTGTGAAGGTGGAGGTGATTCGGACACGGACGTCGATACCGATACGGATACGGACAGTGATACGGATACAGACATTGACACGGATTCTGACAGCGACACTGACACGGATACAGATACGGACACCGACTCGGACACGGATTCCGACTCGGACAGCGACACTGATACCGACTCCGACACGGATACGGATTCCGACACAGATACGGATACGGACACAGATACAGACTCAGACACGGATACGGATGCTGACACCGACACCGACACCGATACAGACACAGACACGGACACGGACACGGATACAGACACGGACACGGGCTGCCCGCCGGGTTTTACCGGGCCTAATTGCGACATCTGCATGAGGTACGTGGACGTCGATTCCGCTTCACCGAACGAGGGCAAGACCTGGACCGGTGCATTCACCACCGTGCAGCAAGGCATCGCCTCTGCCTACGCCGCTTCTCTTAGCTTGGGCAGTTGTGAGGTTTGGGTGTCCGAAGGTACCTACTACATCTACGGCTCGGTTCCGGGAAACCCAGATCATCGAGATGACACGGTTCAGCTAGAACGGAACGTCGAGGTCTATGGCGGCTTCACTGGCATCGAGACGACCCGGGAATCAAGAGTCTGGGACGCAAACCTCACCGTCCTGAACGGTGCCGATCCAACCGGGACAGATCATGTGCTTCATGTAGTCACCGGGGAAGACAATACCGTACTTGATGGCTTTGTGGTCAACGGAGGCCGAGGTGGCCCGGGCGGCGGCATGGTGAACATCGTTGGAACCTCACCGGTTGTGAGGAATGTCGTGTTTGCGGACAACGCCTCAGACGCAACTTCGGGTGGGGTTCATACTGATGACAGCTCAGCAATATTCATCGACTGTATATTCACCGGAAACTCGTCGGCCTCCGGCGGAGCTCACATCGGCAACTCTGGCTCCTTTGTGGTAGAGAACTCAATATTTGTCGGCGGATACGGTCAACCCCACGGCGCTCTCAGTTTCATTTACTCCTACAACTCCTTGGTCAGCAACTCGACTATCGCTGGCAACGTGATGCAAGACGGGGTGGGAGCCATCTGGACCAACCAGAATTCAACTCCGGATATCATCAACAGCACCATCACAGCCAACTATGCGAACGGCTCCGACACCACTATCCGTCAGCACAACGGAAGCAAACCCGAGGTCATCAATACAATCATCTGGGGGAATGCCAACGATGGAGTTTCCGGAGCTACGACATTGGATTACAGCATCGCGGAAGGCAGCCACCCGGGCGAGGGCTCGTTCTACTCCGATCCGCTCTTTGCAGGGTACCCCAGGGAGTCAGGGAACACCTGGACCACAGTCAACTACAATGCGGCGAAAGTACAGACAGGTCTAACCGATTCAAGCACGAGTTGGATGCCAGGCGAACTGACGGGTCTGTTCGTGAAGCCCGACTCGGTCGATGACCATCGATGGGCGTACATTGCGGACAATACAGCGACTGAGATCTTTGTTTGGGGCGATGTGACCGATTGGGTCGGACCAGGCGACCAGTACGAGATCTATGATCTCCGCCTCTCTGCTGGCTCACCCTGCATCGACGCAGCCGACGGCGACGTAGCACCCGAGTTCGACGTCGATGGCAGTCCCCGAGTGGACGATCCCGATACCGAGCCGAATACTGGCGTCGGTAGTCCCGACTACGCAGACATGGGAGCCTATGAGTACGGTTCTCTACCACCCGTGTGCGAGGAGAACGACCAGGGTTATCAGGAGTGCTACCGGGCAGACGGTAGGGGTGGGCCGTACATCCTGATTCCGGGAGGGACGTTCTGGATGGGGTGCCGTGATGATCTGAACGGCAGCTGGGATTGTGACCCGAATGAGCTCGACCAACACGAGGTATCGGTGCCAGGATTCGCAATCGGAAAATACGAGGTCACCCAGGCAGAGTACAGCGCCTTCATCGATGCCACCGGGTATCCTGCCCCATCGGACAACTGGGATCCGACGGGCAAGCCGAACCATCCTGTGACCTTCGTGGACTGGTTTGACGCAGTGGCTTATGCCGAGTGGATGGGCGCACGGTTACCGACCGAAGCCGAGTGGGCATACACTGCAAGAGGGCCCATGGAGAGCGCGGATGATTACGCAGCATTCCCCTGGGGAACGAATGATATAGATTGCAGCCATGCCAACACCTCGGATTGCGCCGATCAGCTAGAAGCGGTAGGTGGCAGACCTCTTGGCTCATCCCCGTTCGGCGTGCAAGATGTGGCTGGTAACGTGTGGGAGTGGGTGGAGGACGACGGTCACGATAACTACTCTGGCGCTCCGTCGGATGGTAGTGCTTGGCTTGACGAGCCGCGAAGCACAACAAGGGTTCGTCGTGGGGGCGGTTACATGAACGGCGGCATTCGATGTCGAGTAGCTGCTAGATATGGAGACACCGCAAGCGCCCACGGGTTTAATCTCGGCTTCCGAATTGCGATACCTGTTCCCTAGCTTGACTGCGGCCAATAAAAAACACCGCCTGACACCAACTCCGCACCAGATTCACCTATAATCCCTATCGTTTACCTGCTCCGCTCTCCTCCGTGCTCACCGGCGAGAGCATCGTGGGCAGTTTCTTTGCCTGGCGGCACGGTCTACCCCGAGCCGGGCGGGCCCACCAGCAGCAGGTTGTGCCCGCCCGCGGCCGCCACCTCCAGCGCGCGCTTGGCGCTCTCCTGGCCCCGCACGTCGCAGAGATCGAGCAGCTCGCCCTCGGGC
>Ga0272442_10002104_pt1 | contig 29263 bp, 20 predicted proteins | sample SSMForm2O_FD_200262 | JGI IMG/M metagenome (GOLD analysis project Ga0272442, IMG submission 200262) | Marine sediment archaeal communities from Little Sippewissett salt marsh, Falmouth, MA, United States - SSM-Form-2O | ecosystem: Environmental > Aquatic > Marine > Wetlands > Sediment ...
CATGCGATTCGGGCGGTTTGTGATTCTGTTTTTTGGAAGGATTCTTCCTTTTTCCCCGAAGATGTGGTAAGGTGAATATAAGTGATATGTCGTAATGGATAGCGCTTTTAAAAGCTGGGGGCTAAAATGAAGACTAAAGAAAAGACAATCAGGCGCAAAACGAGGGGATTTACACTTATCGAATTGCTGGTCGTCATTGCTATTATTGCCGTATTATTGGCGATTCTCCTGCCCGCCATGCGGAAAATGAAGGAAACGGCCAAGGAAACCATCTGCAAGGCGAATTTACGCCATATCGGCATTGCGATCATCATGTACGTTGAAAACAACGATGGGAAACTGGCCGATCCGAGAAACGCCAACCGGTTTCTCTGGTACGATAACCAGGGCAGGCTCCGAAAGACAAGCGACAATGATGCCTATTGGGGTATTGTCTATATCGATTATATCAAAGAAACGAAGATCTTCAATTGCCCGAGCCTCGTCCGTCAGCCGGAATTGATTTATGACGTCGATCCGGAGGCCATTCAGGAGGCGTCCTTTGGTCTGAGTGGGTATGCTCGAGGTTTGGATACGAATAAATTGCGGTCCCAAGCGGAATTTATTGTCTGTCAGGACCACGTCGAGCCGAGATTCGAGCAGGATAGCTTAGATATGTTCTTCAATGACGGCCCGGGGACGATGAACTTGCGACAGTATCGACAGGGTGGCCCGCGCTCGAAATTCTATCGAGAAATCTTCCGGCACCAGGTCCGCTACCACGAGCCTTTCAGAACCGGCGGACGAGCCAGCATCCTGTGGATGGATGGACACGTCAGCTCCATCAACGAGACCAACGGGGACGACGTGCCCAAACGCTGGTACACGGGTGAGTAAATATTGGGTGGTTTTGCATAGGACGGGGAATGGAATCCAGATATGCCCCTTGACTTTCAAAGCTTGCGCAGTAGCAGCCAGGGCAACTGTCTGTTGCTCCGAACCGGTCGCACTCAGGTTCTCATTGATTGTGGTTTGGGTTCGATGAAAAGAACCCGAGAGTTGCTCGGCAACCATGCGGGCGGCCTGTCTGATATTGATGCCCTCGTCGTTTCTCACATGCACACCGATCACATCAGCTATTATCCGCTGAGAGTTTTTGAAAACGAGGGGATTCAAGTCAGGATTCACGAGAACTGTCTGACGCAGTTGAAAGAGAAGCATTTCAACGGATACGGCTTTAGCTCGCTCAAGCTCAGGCCGTTCGCCGACAAGGATTTTCATGTAGGCGATCTGACACTTCGGCCTTTTGAAGTCCCGCACAATCCATTCTTTCGAACCTATGGTTTTGTTGTCAGGTACAAGAACACGAAGGCGGTCATTGCCGCGGATTTCAACGACTGGGGGCATTTGGTGGAACATTTCGTTGATTCGGATTTCATCTTCGTCGAAAGCAACCACGATTTAGAACTTTTGCAGCTATACTATAATCCCAACAGCCGGTATCATATGCCCAATCCCGAAACGAGCAAGTTGCTATGCCATGTTAGAAACAACAGCAAAAAGCCGCCGAAAGCCGTGATGCTCGGCCATTTGAGCTTAATCCGCAATGCGCCGCAAATCGCTTTGAGGGAAATTGAAAGCCGCTTTGCAGATGAGCAGATCGAACTGGATTTTGAATTGTTGGCGGCACCGGGATTGACCGCCGGCGAAATTGTGAGGATTAGCACGTCAGATTGAAAAATGACATCGTGACCAGAGGAATAGGCTCATGGATCGGCGACGATTTATACGGAATACAGGACAATATCTGGGTATTAGTTTCATTGCTTCGTCAACGAGGAACTCGAAGGTTCGAGCCGCTCGTCCATCTAAAAAGATTAAGATCGGGCAAATAGGAACGACCCATGCACATGCGGCGGGAAAGATGGCGACGTTGAGGAAATTGGACGAAGACTTTGAGGTCGTCGGAATTGTCGAGCCGAATCCGGACCAACAGAAGAAAATGAAAAATCATTCGGCCTATCGTGTTGAAAGCCAGCGGAGCACCGTTGAATTGACAAGAAGATTTCTTCAAGAAATCGGATATAGTATGGAACGTGTAGCAATATCCATTGGAATTTTGATCGCCATGGTGTTTCAGGCGTTATCCACCGCCTACGCAAACTCATCCGTACAAATCCCTTCCGTCCCACCCGATCATCCGCGTGTTTACGTCCGGCCGGCGGATCTTCCATCTATAAAGGAAAAGCTGAACGTGCCGGAATTCAGAGAAGACTGGACCGTGATCCGGAACAACCATCGTCCGTTGTCTAAGGCGTTTGTATACCTGATGACGGGGAATAAGAACACAGGGAGAGCTGCCGTTGCGGAAGGCTTAGCAGACTTGAAGAAATGTACCGATGCCCGAAGGCCGGATAATGCGATGCATTGGGGCGCCTGTATCTATGACTGGTGTTACGATCTTATCTCATCGAGTCAGAGACAGGAATTCGTCAGAGAATTCGTGCGCATCGCGGCCTCTCACAGTCCGGGCTATCCGGCGAATCCGAACGGTCACGCCGTCGTGGGCCATGGCACGGAAGGTTGGCTCCTGACGGATCAGCTCCCTGCGGGTTTGGCCATCTATGACGAATCTCGCCAGATGTTCGAAGCGGCCGCCCAATTGTTTTTCTCGAAATTCGTGCCGGTGCGCAACTTCTTCTATCCGGCCCACATGCATCATCAGGGCGATTCGTACATTACAACGCGGCTCCAGCACGACCTTTTGGCGAGCTGGCTTTTTCGTCGAATCGATGCCGGCGACGTGTTCACCCCTGAGCTGCAATACGTTCCATATCAACTGATCTATCATCTTCGCCCCGACGGCCAGCAGATGCGCAGCGGGGATACCTTTGACCCGAGGGGGACCGACGTGCCGAAACGCCGCTTAATGATGTTGGCCGGGGCGTATTTTGAAGATCCTTACCTGCTGACCATGGCGGATTCCGACTTCTACTACGGGCCGAGAAGTTTTGATCGAATCTTCAAGCTGCTTTTTCTAAGACCGGGTCTGGAGCGACGGCCTTTGGATGAGTTGCCGCTATCGAAGTACTTCTCGGAGCCCATGGGAGAAATGATTGCTCGTACCGGCTGGCGAATGGGGATGGACAGCCCGGATGCCGTCGTCCATATGCGCATCGGGGAATACTTCTTCAGCAACCACCAGCGAAAGGATTTCGGCACTTTTCAGATATATTGCCGCGGCTCCCTAGCGATTGCTTCGGGCATATATGAGGGTGAAAATCAACCGTATGGCAGCCCTCATTGGCTCAACTATCACCACCAGACCATCGCCCATAATGGTTTGCTCATTTACGATCCTTCCGAAATCATGGCCAAAGGCGCAGCTAACGACGGAGGACAGCGTTGGCCCAGCAATGGCGGTTATGCCCGGGATCTGTCGGACCTGCTGGAAGAAGACTATCGAATGGGACACTTGACCGCTCACGCCATCGAGCCGAACCCGGCGGCTCCGGTGTTTAGTTATCTTGCTGGCGATATCACCGACGCTTATGACGCCGGGAAAGTCGAGATGGTCACCCGCAGTATGATTACCGTCAACACCGGCGATCCCGCCCGGCCCTGTGTTCTCGTTGTCTTTGATCGTGTGATTTCGACGAACCCATTGTTCAAGAAAACCTGGTTGCTCCATTCCATTGAGCAACCCCAAATCCAGGGAACCACGTCGTTTGTCTTTCGTACCGGCAAACATTACGAACTGGATGAATATTACTCGGGCAGGATGATCGTCGATTGCCTGTTACCGGAGGACGTTTCGATAGAGAAAATCGGTGGCCCGGGTCGAGAATTCTGGATCGAAAGCACGAATCAGAACTATCCCTCCACCAGAGGGGGCGCTGCGGAGCCGGGAGCATGGCGAATTGAGGTTTCACCGGCGATGCCCAGTCGCCAGGATACCTTCTTGCACGTCTTAACGGTCGTGGATGTGAGGGTGCCGGTAGAAAAAGCCGCCGAATTGTTATCAAACGCCGACCTGGTGGGGGCGTCCTTTGTAAATCATGCGGTGTTCTTCAGCCGCGATGGAACACTCCTTGAAGCCGTTGACGTTCCTCTCGATACCTCAGTGGAAAAGTCGATATTCATCTGTGATCTCAGACCGGGATTATGGTCGTTGAAGAGGGATGACGGCGAAGGTACTAAGATTCAGGTCGATGAGCAGGCGAAATCCCTTTATCTGGAAAAGGCCCAAAGTCCGCTTCGTCTGGAGTATCTGAGGCCTTAAATACCGTTACCGGCGAAGGAGCGGGATCAGTTTCGGGTAGAGTTCCCGGTACAATTCATAACGCTGTTTATACGCTTCAACGTTTTTACTGCACGGCGTGATCGTTCGATCCATGTTAACGACCTCTTGAACGGCGGAATTCACATTGTCATAGTGTCCGGCGCCGACCGAGGCAAGGATGGCGGCACCCAGGCAGGCGGCTTCGGTGACCTTTGGAATGCGTAAGGGCGTTTGACAGATATCGGCCTTGAGCTGAAGCCAGATGTTGCTTCGAGCCCCCCCGCCGACGGCATGGAGCTGCTCGATTTTGATACCGGAATCCTTCAGGAGATCGAGATTGATGCGCAGCTCGAAGGTCAGGCCTTCAAGGATGGCCTTCGCCAAGTCGGCCTGAGTGGTGGCAAAGGTCATCCCGAGAAAGGCGCCTCTTGAGGTCGTGTCCAAAAGAGGCGTACCGCTGCCGGCAAAGTGTGGCAGAACCATCAAATCGGTAGGCCCCGGCCGGGCGTCCGCCAACATGAGATCGTAAGCGTCGCTGGCCCCCTGCTCGGCCGCGAGCAGCTTGTCTTGGCATAGGGTGTCTCTGAACCATCGCAGAAGAAGCCCGCCACTGTGATTGAGGGTCATCGACAAATACAACTCAGGGACGACGTGCCGGTACACGGAGATATTGCCCTTGCGTAAGCGTTCACTCAGCACGGGTGACGACATGGCGACTTCGACGACCTCGGCCGTACCGGTCGAGACCATCGCCAGGCCCGGCTCGATTACCCCGCTGCCCAGCGCGGCGCAGGCCTGGTCGTGGCCGCCGCTGACAAGTGAAATATCGCTTTGAATACCGATCCGGGCGGCGATTTTCTTATCGAGGCCGCCGACGATTCCTCCGGTGGCAGGCGGCAGCTCGGCCAAGCGCTCGGGTTCGATGCCGCACGTTTCGAGGATATCTGTTGCCCAGCAGCCGTTTTGCAGGTCGTACATTTGCGTGCGCGAGGCGAGACAATGGCTGATCGAGGCCTTGCCTGTAAGGCGTCTCAAAAAGTAATCCTCATAGAGCAAAAACTGATGGCTTCGTTCCCAGATCTCAGGTTCGTTTTTTTTGAGCCAGAGCAGTTTGGTCAATGTGTTCATCGTGTGGATTGGCATGCCGGTCTGGTTGAAAAGCACTTCAGCGCCGAATGTTTCGGCCAGCCATCTGTTCTCTTCCGTCGTGCGTGTGTCCATTCCGAGGATGGCATTTCGTAAAGGCTTGCCGGCTTGGTCCACAGGGATGACGGCTTCGCCCTGGACCGATAGCGCCATCGCTTTCGGCGGATCCGATGAGCACTGACCGACCGCCTCGGCAAGGGATTCGACGGCAAGGTTCCAGACCCGTTCGGCATCCTGCTCGGCCCAGTTAGTTTGAGGTGTTAAGATTGAATATTCTCTTTTGCCTTGTCCGAGGATTTCCCAATTATCGTTAAAAACAATCGCTTTGCAGCCGGTCGTTCCGATATCCAGTCCTATCACAGACATGCCGATCTCTCCAATAACACCTAATACCTCATGGTATGGAATATTATTGATTCTCTATTAGCAATAGGGTGGCATCCTCATCCCTAAGGGATGAGGATGCCACCCTATCGAATCTATCCATAAATTCACGTGCATTCAGATAGTAAAAGCTCTATTCAATGGCCATTGCATCTATTGTTTCGAGCATCTTTTGTTCGTCGGTCCGGCCGGACATCCACTCGTCCTGCAAGCGCCTCAGATCGATAATCGCAGACGGCTCGCACAGCTCGACGTCGTCGTATGTAACAGGCGTGTCCTTCGCGACGGCCCGAATCAATTGGGCGTTTTTCGCGATCCCCGCGGGCAGAAGCCCTTCCTGTGATGCGATCTTATGCTCGTCGATCAGGCAATAGAAACAGCATCCTCCGATACCATCGAGGACGTCGCCGGGCCGCAAATCCTGTTTGGCAACCACGAAGACTTCGGAAACCAGCTTATCGAGCGGAACCATATTGGATTTGCCCCGGATGGCGAGCATCGCGCAGGTCAATGGCACTTCGATGCTGCAAAGATGATACGGCCGAAACAGCGTGTAGTAGGGACCATCGCCCATGTCGCGATAGACCAGGGCCTGGCGCAGTCGCGGATGGTCGGTTGTGACGACGGCGAACACGCCGGGGTGGACTTGGCCGATGCCGTAATCGACGACGCCCGTTTTGTTCAGGACGCCGCCGTGCTCTTTCAGGGTGAACGTCGCGTTGAGTTTCTCCCGGCTGGTCTTCGGGCCGTGCATCCCGCGAACGTCGGGAACGAGACCCGTGGCGTTCGAGACCGCGGCCATTTCAATCATCGTCTTGCTGCCGTCCACGAATTCGATCAGCATGTTGGGGCTAAGTCCCCGCCGGGCTGCCTCAGCGGCCCATTGCTCATCCGTCGGCTTGGCATGACGATCGAGCGGATTATTTTTGCCTTTGCCCATAGCGACGATCGTGAAGCCCAAAGCATCCGCGAAGTCGTATAGCTCTTTGCATGCGGCCGGCTCGTCCCCCGCCGCCAAGGCATACAGAACGCCTTTGTATTCGGCGTAGCGCCGTAATAGCGGCCCGACCGTAATGTCCGTTTCGACGTTCATCATGGCCAGATGTTGTCCGTTTCGCGCCGAGCGCAGCGCCGCCTTGGCGCCGATTTCTGGAACACCCGTCGCTTCGAGCATCACGTCGATACCCTTCATGTCCGTAATCACGCGATAGTCCGGGGCATAGACGTATTTTTTCTGCGCGACAAGCTCATCGGCTTGTTCGACTGAATCGGCCCGTTCCCTTTCAACTTCCATCCTGGCTACTTCATACGCTCCCCTCGCACGCTCAAGATCGACATCTGCAATGGCAACGACCTCGATGCCTTTCATCCGTGTCACTTGCGCCACGACATCCACGCCCATCTGTCCGGCCCCGATCAAGCCGACCTTAACCGGGTTGTTGGTTTTTTCTCTTTCGGCCAATTCGGAATTCATCCCAATCACGACTCTTTCCTCCCGATCTCGATGACGACCTTGAGGGCCTCGCCGCCGACGGCCGTCCGGTACGCCTCGTTGATCTCGTCAAGTTCGAATGTATGGGTTATCAGCGATGCGACCGGCAGCTTCTTCTGGGCCAGCAGGTTCAGCGATAATTTGTGAAACCGCGGGTGATAGGAGAAGGCGCCGATCACTTCAATCTCGCCGTAATGGATCACATTTCCATTGAGCGTGGTCATCGGATTGGCCTTGGGCAGGCCCCCGAAGAGCATCACCTTGCCGCCTTTGCGGACCATGTCCAGCGCCAGGGCATGGGTTTGCGCAACGGGATTGGCACAGATGACGGTATCCGCCCCGACGCCGGATGTGAATGCCTTCACACGGTCAACGACGTCGGCTCTCGATGCATCCAAGATGATATCCGGATCGAACATCTCGGCCATCTTCCGTCTTGTCTCCATGATTTCTAAAACGACAACTCGAGCGCCTCGGTTCTTGGCGACACAAACGTGCAGGCAGCCGGCGGGTCCGGCTCCGATCACAACAACCGTATCCCCTTTGTCGGTCCCGGCTTTCTCGTGTGTCGCGAGCACTGAATTGCACAATTCCGAGACGGCCGCGTGTCTAAACGACAAGCCTTCCGGCATCTTATTGACAATGCCATCGACGAGAATCTCGCCGGTTATCGCCATCTGCTCGGCAAAGCCGCCGGGATAGCCCGGTGTGATGCCCACGAATCGCAGGTTATCGCATAGATTGTACAACTCCTTTTTGCAATAATAGCATCGGCTGCAATGCACGTCCGGAGCTATCGCAATGTAATCGCCAACTTTGAAATCGCGACACTGAGGCCCGACTTGGATCACAACGCCCGCCGCCTCGTGACCGGGGATGATGCCCTCGCAGCCGGATGGAGGACCCTCCTTCCATCGTCTAAGGTCCGAGCCGCAGATCCCGCAGGCCCTGGTTTCCATGACAAGCCCGTCGTCCGGCACGTCCGGCTCAGGAACCTTCCGCACTTCCAGAGTTTTCGATGATGTAAGAAATGCCGCTTTCATTTGATAATCCTTATCAATGCCGGTTTTTCCTGAGCTTTTTGCCGACGGCGCCTCCCGGATGCGTCCGGCCGAATTGCTCCCTGCTGTAGCCGCGCATTTCCAAAAGCAAAACGCACAATACGTCGCACGCGGCGGCGTTGACAAGCGAGCTGCCCGTCGCGATCATGCCATAAGGATCAACGTTCTCCGGCGCGACGACGTGATAGATGACATCGCTAAGACGCCCGAGCTGCGAATCGGGTTTTTCCGTTTGAGCGATGATCTTCGCCCCGCTTTCCTGAGCAATCTGAATGAATTGATTCAATTCGGCGGTCTGCCCGCCTTTGGATATCACATAAACGATGTCCTTATCCGTGACCGATCCCGCGCCGCCGTGAATGGCATTGGCGGCGTTGATGAACAAGGCCGGCGTCCCGCAGCAGGCCAGCAGATGGGCGAGTCGTTCCGCAATCGCCCAGCACGTGCCGGCCCCCGCCACGAGCACGTGCCCTTTGCAGTTGAGAATCATCTCAACGATTCCGGCGATGTCCATGGTCAACTGGTTTTGAAGATCACCAATCGCCTTCGCCTCCGATTCGATGACCTGGCGGGCTTTGGCAAGCATTTGTTCACTGGGCAAATTCGTCATTTGCATACCCTCACATTTATAGTCCTTGCTCGATTGTTCATTCTTCAACCCTGATGTTTCGCCGGCTCAGCTTCGCAAGGTACATGTTGCGGAGGCTGTCGATAAACACCGCGAAAAAGATAAACGCCGCGGCGATGAGCGGATGAAGATACAGATCCACACGCGCCGAAACGAGGCTGTTGGAAACGGCCTGTATAAAGACGGCGCCGAGCACGACGCCGGGGAAGACTTTGCCTACTCCTCCGAACAAACTCACACCGCCTAAGACGGCGGCCGCGATGGCGTCGAATTCGTCACCTTTGCCGAAGCCGGCGTTGACGTTACCGAGCTGCGCGACAGAGATAAAACCTCCCAATGAGGCAAAGAGTCCACAGAGTACGTATGCCGTGATGAGAGCCCTATCCGTGTTGATCCCCGCCTTGCGGGCGGCTTCTTTGTTAAAACCCACCGCATAAATCTGCCGGCCGAGCGTGGTGCGTTCCAACACCACCCACGCGCAGAATACGACAGCGGCGAATAGCACGATAGGATAAGGAATCAGGCCGAACAGCGCCGAAGAGCCCAGCCCCGTCACCGAATCGGGGAAGTTCACCGCACGCGATTTGGAGAACATCAGGCCGATGCCCCTTCCGGTTACCATCATGGCCAACGTCACCACAAAAGGAATGATTTTTAATTTCGCGACGGCGAGGGCATTCACGGCGCCAAAGATCGCCCCGACGACCAGACATAAAAGCAGTGCAAGCCATGGTCCGATTGAAAAATGCTGCATCGCCAAACCCGCCACGACGGCTGAGACGTACATGTTCGAGCCGACCGAAAGGTCGATCCCGCCCGTCAGCAGGACGAACGTCATGCCAACGGCGATGATGCCGATATAAGAGGCCTGCTTGAAGATATTCTCGATGCTCTGATAACGCAGCGATTGAGGAGCCACCAGCCCAAAACCAACGAACAACAGCACAAACAACAACAGCGGTGTGTTATTCAGCAAGGCAAACGTTACTTTTTTTCGCTTTCCGTTCATGTCTTGAATCAGTTCATACCGTCGCTGTTTGCAGGTCTGTCCGACGCACTGAAGGCGGCCTGGAGGATCGCTTCCTGATCGTAATCACCGCGAAAAAATTCGGCCTTCAGCCGGCCGTTGCTCATGACGAGAATCCGGTCGCACATGCCCATCAGCTCCTCCAGCTCCGAGGAGATGTACAAAATGCCGGCGCCCTCTTTGGCCAGCCGGTTGATGATGCGATAGATTTCATACTTGGCGCCGACGTCGATGCCGCGCGTGGGTTCGTCGAGAATCAGCACGGACGGATCGGTCAGGAGCCATTTGCCGATCACGACCTTCTGCTGGTTGCCGCCGCTGAGATTTTTGGCCCGGTGTTTTCGGATCGGCCCGCTTTTGATGTTGAGCCTTTTGGATATTTGGTGGGCGCCTTTCGACGTTGTGATCCAATCAATCAGACCGACGGGGCCGAGCTTCGCGAATCTTTTTAACGTCAGCAGATCGAGATTCTCTAAAACGCTCGCTTCCATTAAGAGCCCTTCTTCCCGTCGATTCTCGGTGACAAAGGCCAGCCCATGTCGAATGCTCGCCGCCGAAGACGGTTTGGCGATGTCGGTTTCTTCGATGCGGATCCTCCCGGCTCTGAACGGATCGAGACCGAAAATGATTCTGACCAGCTCGCTCCGGCCGGCGCCCATCAAACCAAAAAGGCCGAGCACTTCTTTCTTTTGCAGTTTGAAGGAGATGTCCCTGACGATACCGGGCTGCGACAATCCCTGAACTTCCAGAACCGACGTCGTTTCGGGATGTGTGTCCCGGGCGGGATACATCTGCTCGATTTTGCGCCCGACCATATCCGAGATCATTCGGTTCACGGAATAGTCGCTGCAAGGTCCGGCACTGACCAGACGCCCATCCCGTAACACAGTGATCGCGTCGGAGACCTGCAGAACGTCTTCGAGCGTATGAGAGATATAAATGATCGTCTGGCCCTGGTCCTGCAATCTCTGGATGATCGCAAAAAGCCGGCTTCTCTCGGTGGCCGTCAGAGACGTCGTCGGCTCGTCGAAGATGATGATCCGCGATTTTCGTCTCATGGCTTTGGCGATCTCAACGAGCTGTTTCTCACCGGGGGCGAGCCGCTCGATGGGGGTTTTGGGGGGAATCTGCAAATCTACCGAAGTGAGCAATTCTTCCGCCTGTCGATGGGTGCTGCGTTTATCGATGAATGGCGATTTGTGGATATGCGGAAAACCGTCGATAAAGAGATTATCTGCGATGCTCAGATTGCCGAACAGATTGAGCTCCTGATGGATAAAAGCGATGCCCGCCCGCGTCGCATCCGCCGGACACGTGGGACAATAATCTTCGTCGAAAAGTCTCATGGTGCCTTCGTCCGGAGGCATCACACCGCCCAGAACGTTCATGAGCGTGCTTTTTCCGGCGCCGTTCTCGCCGATCAAGCCCAGGGTCTTTCCCGCGTGAACGCAGAGACTCACGTCACTCAGCGCCCGAACGCCGAAGAAGCTTTTGCTAATCCCATTGATTTCGAGCGCCCACTCAGTCATATTAGCCCCCCGCCGCCGGGATCAATTGATTGGCGCCGATGCGTGTCCGCAAGGCGTCCAATAGCGCCGCCATTAAAATCACGCACCCCTTGATGATGTCTATGGAGTAAAATTCCAGCGGCATTTTATTCAGGGAATTGTCGAGCACAACAAAAAACAGCACACCATACACCGCCCAGAGCACCTTGCCTTTGCCGCCGAACAAACTGATGCTGCCGATCACGGCCGCTCCGATGACATCCAGCAGAAGGTTTCGGCCCAGCGTCGGCCGGCCTGCTTCCAGTCTGGCCGAATACAGGATCGAGCCTACGGCGGCGCAGAAACCGCTGAAGATATACGCCAGGATAATCACGCGCTCCGTCGGGATGCCGGAGACCCGCGCCGTGCGGATGTTCTGGCCGACGGCGTAGAACCAGCGACCCAGCACGCTCCGATTCAAAATCACAAAGGCAATGACCGTCAGCGAGACGACAATGAGTAAGGCCGACGGAACGGGCCCGACGGCACCCTTGCCGACCGCGATGAAACGGTCCGGCAAGTGCATGATGTTCTCGGATCGGGTCAGGTAAATCGCCAATCCGCTGAAAAAAGACATACCAACCAGAGTGACCATAAAGGGCGGCATCCTCAGTTTCGCCACGGCGAGGCCGTTCAGAAATCCGATTGCGATACCGACCGCCAGCATGAACACAATGGCCGCCGGCACCGCCCCCGCGCTGCCGGCGAGCCATCCCCCCTGCTCTGAAAAGACGATGTCCCAGAGTGGATTGTGCTGGAACTTGGCCGGATCGAAGCGTGTGGCCATCACCATCGCGCCGAGAACGCTCGTGACCGCCATGATCGAGGTTTGAGATAAATCAATGCCGCCGACGATCAGCACAAACATCTGACCGATCACCAGGGCCAAAAGAGGCCAGACATTGCTAAAGAGATTCGCGAGATTTCGACGCCCCGCCATATGCGGATAAATCGCCCAGATCAGAAGGAAATAGAGAACCGTCAGCACGAGGATGGAGTGGTCCGATAAGACCACCTCTCCCGGCAAACGAAGTAGGATCTTCCGCATCTTCATTTTTCTATGCCGGCCTCAGCGTCTTTAAGAATCCGGCATCCCCACATGTCCATTTCCCGCTCGGCCATATTCTCCTGGGTCAGGGCAAAGCCCGGATCCTGGATCCATTTCTCGGGTGTGCTTTGGCCTTTCTCGATGGCCTCCAGCAGCGCATCCATAATCGCGTCGGCCTCGAAGAACAAATCCTGCACACCCGTGGCATCCACGTACCCTTCTTTCATCAGCTTGTACGCCGTGGAATCTCCGTCGAGTCCGCCAAGTATCACATGATCTGCATCGCCGATGGGCTTCCATTTTCCGAGCGGCTCCAACACCGCTTTGACCTGGGGATACAAAAAATCCGACGACGTAAAGAGAAAGTCCACTCCCGGCTCCACCTGGAGCGCCGCTTCGAGGTTGGCCAGCGTCGTGGTGGCGTCCCATTTCGTCGGCACCTCAATCGGCTTCTTAAATAAATCGGGATGCGCGTCCACTGCGTTATAAAAGCCGCTCTTACGCTCGATGGAATTTTGATCTCCGAGATCGCCCACTAAGATGAGCGGTGTCATTTTGCGATTGAGTTTCCGGGCTGCCTTGGCCATATAGGCGACGGCTTCTTCGGCGATTCTCTCGTTATCCGCCACGACCACAAGGGCCGGCTTGCTGCGATCGGCGGGTGGACGGTTGAAGACACCGATGGGAATTCCTGCTTTATTTGCCTCGCCGATGATGGTTACGGCGCTTTCGCCGTCCTGTGGAATCATAATGATGCCGTCCACCTCCTGGGCGATGGCGTCGCGGATTTGTTCGAGCTGACGATTCGCATCCTGGTGAGCGTTGCGTTCCAGAACTTTGATATTTTGAGCCCTTAGGGTTTCGGTGATCGCTTTATGAGCGGCCACCCAATACTCCGTTTCGAGATCCTGAAAGGCAAAACAGATGGTGATCTGAGCCGATTGCTTGTCCTTGCGGGAGCAGCCGCCGGGCACAAACACAACCAATCCGAATAAGACCATCAGGATAAACCTTTTTGCGTTTTTCATTCCTTTTGTCCTTCTCATGATGCCGGCAATCCATATAATCCTATGTTCAGTCTTGAACGTATGAACATTATTAAACGAACTGGGATTTGTCAATGGGCCTCTCGCAGAGGCACTACATTGCCGAATATCCGGATACGGATTAAAAACGCATACATAAGCCATCAATAAAACCGATGCAGTAGATGTATATAAGGAGCCATTCGATGAAAACAAATCAGACTTTTGCCGTCATAGTGACCTCTCGGGACCTTTTTCCAGCAGAACTGGCGTTGCAGGAACGCCGGAACATCATCGCTAAGCTGGAAGAGCTGGATTTTGGCTGCATTCTTCTCAGCGAGGAGGACGTACCGAACGGCGCCGTTGAGACGTATAGCGACGCCAAGAAATGCGCCGCCCTTTTCAAGAAGAATCGGGATGATATTGACGGAGTGATTGTGATCCTGCCCAACTTCGGCGATGAGCAGGCCGTCACGCAGGCCATCGATATGTCGGAGCTCGGCGTGCCCGTGCTGGTTCAGGCCTGTGACGAAGCGGACGCCACGAAGCTGGCTCTGGGTAAACGTCGCGATTCCTTCTGTGGCAAGCTGTCTCTGTGCAACAATCTTTACCAGTACGGCATACCGTTTACGAATACGACGTATCACACGTGCTGCATCGCGGATGACATCTTCACGGAGGACCTTAATCGATTCGCCGCCGTATGCCGGGTCGTCAACGGCCTGCGCGGCGCGCGGATTGGGGCCATCGGCGCCCGGCCGGAGGCTTTTCACACCGTCCGGTTTAGCGAGAAGCTCTTACAAGCCTCCGGGATTCAGGTGGTGACCGTGGATTTGTCGGAAATCTTCTCCGCGGCCGACGGGCTGGGTGACGATGTCAAGGAGGTCCGAAGTAAAATAAAGGCCATTAAAAACTATGGGACAATTCCCGCGACGGTATCCGAGGATAAAATCCTCAGACAGGCGAAATTGTCCGTGGCGATCGACGATTGGATGACTCAGAACGAATGTCTCGCCAGCGCCATCCAGTGCTGGACGTCCGTGCAGCAGCATTACGGCTGCGCGACGTGCCTGTCGATGAGCATGATGGGCGAGCAGGGCAAGCCGAGTGCCTGTGAAATGGATGTAGCCGGGACGGTTTCCATGCTTGCCCTGAATCTGGCCTCGGGCGGCAAACCCTCCGGATTTGTGGATTGGAACAACGATTACGGCGACCAGAGGGACAAATGCGTTGTGACCCACTGTAGCAATTATCCGAAGAGCTTTATGGGCGATGACATTGAGATATCGGAACTGGACGTTCTGGGCGAGGCCCTCGGCAAGGATCGTTGCTTTGCCGGAATTAAGGGCCGGATCGCGCCGGGCGAGATGACGTTCGCCCGCATCAGCACCGACGATACGCTCGGCGTCATCAAGGCGTATGTAGGCCAGGGACAATTCACGGACGATCCGCTCGAATGCGACGGCGGTGTCGGTGTCTGTGAGATACCCCGGCTTCAGCACCTACTCGATTTGTTATGCCGGAATGGTTTCGAGCACCATGTCGCGATGAATCGCGGCCACTACGCCAGCGCCCTGGAAGAGGCCTTCGGCAGGTATCTCGGCTGGGATGTCTATCACCACAGTTGATCCCAATAGGAGAATGACCCGTTTCGAGTGGGGTTAATTGTTTAGGAAATAGTGCTTAATAATCCTTAAAAATCTTCTTCATCATCGCCGGCATTTGTCTTCTTCAACGGCGTGGTCCAGAGATAGATCGTGTGCATCTCGTCGTATTCCTCATTGGTAGAGACCTCCACGACCTTATCCGGCTTGACGCCCCTCATGTTGAAGTCGTGGGAGACGATGCGGGAGCCGGGCTTGAGTTTCTCCAGTTGGGGGATGAGCTTCACGTTCAGTTCCGGGAGCAAATAGAGGGTGACGACATTGGCCTTGCTCAGGTCCAACGTAAAGATATCTTTCTGCTCGATGCGCACCAGATGTCCGACGTTATTCTTTTCGACGTTTTCCAGCGATTCCTTGACGCGCTTGCGGGCGATGTCGTACCCGATGGCTTGGCATCCATATTTCTTGGCCGCCGTGACGACAATCCGACCGTCACCACAGCCCAGATCGTAAACCAGATCGTTTTTAGTCACTTGCGCCAATTCGAGCATCTTGTCCACGACCGGTTGGGGGGTGGGCACGTAAATGACGTCCGGTTCCCGGGGGGTTTTCATAATCCGGACGGCTTTTTGCCGGACTCCCGTCGGACGCCTTTTCTGGCCGGTAACGGTTCGGGTGCCGCGGGAGGTTGTGAGCTCTCCGGTGAGCTTTCTATTGTTCACTTGGCCCGAAAAGCTCATCTCATACTGTCGATCGCCAAAGGTCAGAGTCGTTTTGAACGCCACCCGCTCGTTGTCGAAATCGACTTTCTCGATAGCGATCGGTCCGTACAATGCGCTCAGGTCGGGATTGATTCTCAGCAACTGCTTGCGGTTGCCGGAATCCGAAGTGATGTCGAGCTCCCACAGGCCGACGATAGCCGCCCCAACGCGTTTGCCTTCGACGGTGAGGTGGCCTCGGTCGGACTTGATCGCGCCGGTCAGGGTATGCCCTTTGATCGTCCCCTCGAACGTCGAATCCCATTGCCGATCCTGGATTTTGCTCTTACGGTCGAACGTCAGCTTGCCCGCTTTGAAGTTGACGTTGCTGATTTCATGCTCGCCCCATTGACTTTGCCAGTCGATGGAAAGTTTTCGATCTTCGTTCGTTTTGATGTTGAGAACCGCGGAAAATTCCCGCTCACCCATTTTGAGCTTTGTCTCCCAGTTCCCTACCGCCATGGGCAACCGTCTGAAGCGTATACCGTCGGCTGAAAACTCTCCCCTGTCGCTGGAAAAAGTTCCCGAGAGCTTCCCGCGGCGAATCGTCCCTGTGAAATTCGTCGTCGTCTCCTGGTCGCGGTATCGATTAACCTGCACGAAGCTCAGTTGATTGCCTTCGTGTTTGACGTCACGTAATGGGCTGATTCCCCAGAAGCTGATCATCTCTCCCTTCAATCCATCGTCTTTATCATTAGACAAAGACAAGATCGATGTCATTTTCCGACCGTCGAAGTCCACCTGGACTTGCCAGTCTCCAATAATCCCCCTCTTGGCTGGTCCGGCCGAGACCTGCCCAAGAGAAGTCAATACAATGATAAGCCCGAGAAAGTGGACTGTGCTTGATACTGCCGATAGTTTCATAACGTGGTTCTCCTAAAATAAATATGTTTTAGTGTCCCACAGCCCTCATGAACGGCTTTAGGATAAAAAGATAATACACGATTTAATGGCTAAAAACAAGATTTAGCGAAAAAAAAACCATTGCTTTGACGGAACGAACGGTTCCCTTTGAGTTGGGGGAATGAAGGAAAAATGAGATTTTCATGTAAGCCTTATTTTTCCCGGTATCCTATGTATAACGGCATGATTCTCTCAACGGCGTGGCCGGTCCCGATCTCCGGGAACTCGGAAGACGGGAAGGTCTTTGTTGTTGCTTCTCGGTCGTCCTGAATGTAGAACTTATATGTCTTATCGCTCTGCATGAAACGTGTGATGATCGAAACGTCGGCGCCGTGGGTTCGAATATAAGGATACGGCTCCGTGTACCATAGCGGTCTTCCATGGTTTGTATGAACGCCTCCTAAGATTTCAACCCTGGAGGTTCCTGCGATATCGAAGCCGACGCCTCCGCCTTCGGTCTTGTATCCCAGGAGCACGACGCGGCAGTTGTCCCCGATATGAAATAGATGATCGCGATATTCATCGTTGCCCCATCGCCAAAAGATATTCACGTTCTTCGTTGCATAATCCTTGTCCGCCCGTGAAATACTCGAAGAACAGAGAAACGCCTTGGCGCCCGGATGGTTGCCGGGATTGCCGAACCGTCCGGGCACCAGTTCCGTATAGACGGTCCGTTTGCAGTCCTGTTCAATGAAAACGCGCGGCCGGCTGCCCGATTTGCATAAATCGCGGAAGAGAATCGGATCGGGGAAATCCTCGCTCACGCGAAACGCAGGCGAGCCGGAAATGCGGCTGAACATGAAATCGACGACTTTAATATGGGCGGGGATATGGACCGTTCGTCTGATTCGGTAATTCCGCCTGGAAAAATAGAACACGGATTTGGTCGTATCATTCATGGCCTTCTGGATCGTTGCTGAGTCATCCTTTGTTCCATCGCCCGCTCCGGCGGTCGTCCATTTGGACAAGTCCTGCTCCCAGGGGACAAATGGAACCTCCTCAATGGGTAGATTCATCGACGTATCGGGCATATCGGGGGAGCACTTCGTTATCGGATCGGATACGTTCTCGATCACACTTGCCGGCTGCACGACGACGCCGTCTTTCCTGACACCGCTATTGTACCCGGAAACGGCAATATGACGGGCGAACAGATGGCCGATGCCGTACCCCTCGTCAATCATATCGATCGCGGGATTTACGGGGCTTCCACCAGTGAATTGACTGTCGAGGACGACGGCGTGTGTATAGGCGTCGGTAATCTTGATTGCAGGGACGGAATTTTCGCTTTTAATCGATCTCAAGGTTCCGGAACCCGACTCGCATAAGATACCCGCCTTTTTTTGGTTTTTCAGCGTCACATATTCGAGCGTGGGATTGTAGAAATACCGCTTATGCGTACCAATCCGAATACCGTAATCGAAGCCTTCGACGATAATATCACGGAAGTAGCCGCACGGACCTCCCATGCAAAAGTCATACCCGACAAATCCCTCTCCGTCACCGGAACGGATTAACAGCTCGTTAGCCTGGCCGTTATTCGCCGAGGTCCATCGGATTCCTACGGCTCCCGGATTGCCTTTGCCGGCGTCAATGGTCAGGTTCTTAATCGCATTATTGGCTTTCATCGGATTGACATCGGGCTTTTTGCCGAAGGAGAAGATCGATTTGGGTTTTTCCTTGTCATCGAAGCCCGCCGAATTATCGGCAAGCCGGATAATCGTGTTCCGGCGGCTCTGTCCGATGAACCGAAGCCAGACGCAGTATTCGCGTTGTACCCCGGCCACCCGGCGCACCGGGCCGGAGTAGATCAGCGTGTCGTTAACGTAATACACGCCGTTCGGGATATAGACGATATATGAACATGCCGTGGAAGATGGCTGGGTTACCTTTTGCTGCATATCGCCGTATTTATCCAGTTCCTTCATGATAAAATCATAGACGGCGATAAAAGCTTTCGTGTTATGATCGGCGTCGGCGGGATCGCCCGATCCTTTGGCATGGTAAGGCGACTTTGTTATATCGATGATGGGTCCTCCGTCTTCAAGGAAAGCGCCGGACGGATAGATCATATTCAGGTGGTGCCCTCTGTCTCCGCGTGTTTTAGGGGCGGCAAAAACCTGGGAAACGCCAACAACAGTGACTGTGCAAAAGAAAAAAATAAGTCGTTTCATGCGTCATATTCCTTATAACAAAACAAAGACTTCACAGGAATTGTTGGTGTGCATTATATCCTAAGACGCCAATTTCTGCAATCGGGATGGACTGACGAATCTGAGAGAACGCTGGTAAATAAGTTCACAACTGGTAGAATGAGCGCATGAATAATTCAGAAAATAAAATAGAACCTGATCGAAACATTCTCGACAGCAAAGATGACGGCATCTATAACGTCACAACGTCCGCATCAGGCCCGCAGGGCCAACTGCCCCTCTCCGAAAGCCGGCTCGTCGAAAGCCCGAGCGGCGATATCTTCGGCATGATTCACAATGTGGGTATGGGATGGGAGACATCCAAAACCGACCGGGAACAGTTTCTGCTCATCAGCACTCAGGGAGGAATGCGCTCGGAGGATGGCAAACCGATAGCCCTTGGCTACCACTCCGGCCACTGGGAGCTCAGCTTATTGATGCAAACGGCCGCGGAGGAATTACAGCGTCTTGGCTATATCCCATTTGCCGCGTTCTGCACCGATCCGTGCGACGGACGGACGCAGGGGACGCCCGGGATGATGGACAGTCTGCCCTACCGCAATGACGCCGCGACGATCTTTCGCCGCTTCATCCGAAGTCTGCCGGAGCGCAAAGGGGTGCTCGGTATTGCGACGTGCGACAAGGGCCTGCCCGCGATGATGATGGCGATGGCGTCGATGTGCGAGCTGCCGTCGGTGCTGGTGCCGGGGGGAGTCACCCTACCGCCGACCGAGGGTGAGGACCTGGGCAAGATTCAGTCTATCGGAGCACGTCTGGCCCACAAGCAGGTGACGTTGGAATACGCCAGGCAGATGACCTGTCGGGCCTGTGCGAGTGCTGGCGGCGGCTGTCAGTTCCTCGGAACCGCGGCGACGTCCCAGGTCGTCGGCGAAGCGCTTGGTTTGAGCCTCCCGCACGCCGCACTGGCGCCGTCCGGTCAATCCATCTGGCTGGATATGGCCAAACGCTCGGCTCAGTCGCTGGTGCAAATGCACAAAATGGATCTAACGGTTAAAAATATCCTTACCGATTCAGCCATTTATAACGCCATGGTGATCTTTGCCGCTTTCGGCGGCTCGACGAATCTGTTGTTGCACATCCCGGCCATCGCCCATGCCGCAGGACTCAAACGGCCCACTATGGACGACTGGAGAAAGGTCAACCGATCCGTGCCGCGCCTTGTTGACGTTCTGCCCAATGGCCCGGTCGGCCATCCTACCGTGCGTGTCTTTTTGGCGGGTGGTGTGCCCGAAGTCATGCTGCACTTACGACGGCTTGGGCTTTTGCATTGTGACGTCTTGACCGTAACCGGTGAGCGATTGGGTGAGCTGCTCGACTGGTGGGAGACATCGCAACGCCGGCGCCGGCTGCGTGATTTGCTCTATGAAAAAGACGGCGTCAATCCGGACGACGTCATTATGAATCCCGATCAGGCCCGCCGGTGCGGCGTCAAAAGTACGATGACGCTGCCCCAGGGAAATCTCGCCCCGGAAGGCTCGGTCATTAAAAGCACCGCCATCGATCCGACGCTGCTGGATTCGGATGGCGTGTATCGCATCGTCGGTACGGCGCGGGTCTTTACGAGCGAATCCGGCGCGATCCGGGCGATAAAGGTAGGTGCCATTCGGTCCGGCGATGTCATTGTCCTTATCTGTGCAGGCCCGATGGGCAGCGGGATGGAAGAGATTCTGCAAGTGACGGGCGCGCTGAGATATATCCCCTGGGGCAAGGATGTCGCCGTCATTACCGACGGCCGGTTCAGCGGGGTCAGCACGGGCGCCTGTATCGGGCACGTCGCGCCGGAAGCCTTGGCCGGCGGACCGGTCGGCAAAGTAATGGACGGTGACATTATTCAAATCGTTATTGATACGAATCGTTTGGAGGGACGTGTTGACTTGATCGGCCAGGCGGACACGCCGGAGGATCAGCGAAGCGTTGAACTGGGCACGCGCTTATTGTCTGAGCGTTCGTTGCGGTCCGACCTGACGCCGCATCCGAAACTTCCGGATGACACGCGATTGTGGGCCGCTTTGCAGGAGATCGGCGGAGGCACGGCTGGGGGGTGCGTCTATGATGTCGATGAAATTATCAAAAGATTAAAAAACCAGTAGTACAATTAAACGTGTAGGTAGATTAGAAAAGGGTGGCAGCCTCAAGCGCAGCTTGGGGATGGCATTGCCCTACTATCCCCAAAGCCTTTGGCTTTGAGGCTGCCACCCAGTCGATCCAGGAATGTACTTGTAATGAGGTTATAGAGGATTTTTTATGAGAGACAATCAAAAGAAGCTTTCGGGGGTCTTTGCTCCGGTAGTGACACCGTTCCGATCTGACGAGCCGGCCCTCGATGACCTGAGGTTTAACCTGAGAAAACTCAGAAAGACCGATCTGACGGGTTATCTGGCGCTCGGCTCGAACGGCGAATTCAGGAGCCTGACCGACAAGGAGCAGATTCAAGTCCTCGATGTTTTCGCCGAGGAAAAAGGCGACAAAGTCGTCATGGTCGGCACAGGCTGTGAATCCAGCAGGCAGACCATTGAGAAATCCAAAGTCGTTTGCGAGATGGGCTTCGATTATGTCAGCGTCCTGACGCCGTGCTATTTCGCAAAGCAAATCAACGGAGCCCTCCTGAAAAGACATTACGAACGGATCGCCGATTCGATTGACGTCCCCGTGCTTCTTTATAACGCGCCCGGCTTCACGGGTGGAATACGCGTACCAGTGCCTACGATCCTCGGACTCTCCCGGCATCCTAATATTGTCGGTATGAAAGATTCCTCGCCGGAAGGGCCGGCCAAGCTCCTGACGCGCCTCGATCCTACCGAGGACTTTCACGTTCTGGCCGGGTCCGCGAATTTCTTTTATCCGTGCCTTCACTTGGGGGCCCCCGGCGGGGTGATCTCCCTTGCCAACGCCCTGCCTGATCCATGCTGTGAGCTATATCGATTGTTTACGCAAGGCCAATATGACCCGGCACGAGAACTTCATTGCAAACTCGCCCGGCTCAATCAGGCCGTTTCAGGCGCCTGGGGCGTGGCGGGCGTGAAAGCGGCGATGGACCTGACCGGATTTAAGGGAGGCCAGCCTCGTCACCCGCTCCGGGCCGTGACAAATGAGGCCATCGAGGAGATCAGACGCCAAATCTTCAGTGAAGGTTTTGTGACCGTATGAGTAAAATGCCGAAAGCGCAAAATACGGAAAAGGCCATGATCCTGGCGGTCGATATTGGAACGACCGGGATGAAAATGGGCGTATTCCGAATCGTCAATAACGCGCTAAACCTCACCGGGCAATTTTCTCAAGAATACGAAGTCAACATTTACAACGAGGGTTTATTTGGTGACATTGAACAGGACAAGTGGAAAAGGGCCTTTATCGCTGGCTGCAAAGCGATGGAGGAAGAAATTAGCGAGATCGATGTCATTTCTCTTTCCGGCACGACGCCCGGATTGACGGCAATGGATGAATATGGCGAGGCATTGTATCCGGCCATACTCATGCTCGACCAGCGCTCTCGCAAACAGGCGGGATTCATCATAGACGTTATTGGCATATCAACGCTCTTGGAAACGACAGCAAATATGCCGGTTGCTGGAGGATGCTCATTAGCGAGCATTCTCTGGATCAAAGACCATCATCCTGAAATCTTCAACAAAACATACAAGTTCGGACATTCCAATACCTACATTGCACACTGGCTGACGGGAATCTTTGCCATCGATCCCTCGTCAGCGTCGCTAACAGCTTTATACAACACCGTTCGCAACGATTTGACCTGGAATAAAGACATCGCCGGGGCATTCGATCTTTCGCTCAATCAGCTTCCGGATGTCGTCCCGGCTTATAAATGTCTCGGCCGAACCACAACGTCGCTTGCTCGGGAGTTGGGATTCAGGAAGGAGCCTGCTGTATTGGTCGGTGGCAACGACGCCGTCCTGGCGGCATATTCGGTTGGTATCTGGAATTCCGGGGACATTATCAATGTCAACGGCACATGTGAAATCAATTTAGTGTGCCTCGATCAATGCCTGTCGTCATCCAACTATAATATCCGGGCGCACGTGCTGCCGGACCGATGGCTGACCTTGCATGTGATGAACGCCGGCGGGAAGGCCCTGAGCTGGTTCAAAGAGCTGTTCTGTAATGAATTGAGTGATGAGGAGTTCTACGATGATTTTCTCCCGCGGGCGGTTGACCACTGGCTCGATCGCGAAAGTCATGTCACCTACGTGCCTTATTTGATGGGATCACGCTACAGTCTGGAGCCGCTCCGGACGCAGTTATTGGGATTAACACATGAGACCACGCGCGAGCAGATATTGGCGGCTATCGTCAGAGGTCTCTGCGAGTATCAGAAGACCCATTTGGACGAAATCGGCAAAAGCGTTTCTCTTCAGGACGTTATCCATGTAACGGGCGGCGCGGTTAATCCAGCCTTGATTCGCGCCAAATCCAAGTGGATGCGAGACGGCGAATACGTCTTCGACGAGCAGTCGTCCATGAAAGGTGCGGCCATGCTCGCTCAGAAGTATATCGAGTCTTACTGCTAATCCACGTCCGTTATTTTATCCCGTCACCTATAGATTCTCATAGATCCAGATTTTGGGATTGTTCCAGCCGACGGAGATAATGTCGAGGTCCCCATCACAATCGAGGTCCACGGCCTGCGTGCCATCGTGATGGTCGATAGTGTTCTTGGAATCTTTGTCGATGACGTGCTCGCGCCAGGACGCTCCGTTATTGATGTTTTCGAAGAGAACCACGCGATTTTCCGTCTTGCCCCGGTGCTCGCCGATGACCACATCCGGGTCGCCGTCTGCATCGAAGTCGGTCGTGTCCATACTAAAGCCCTGACCGGCTACGACTCCGAGTTTGTGCTGAATCCATTTGCCCGTCGGATCGTCGGGCGCCTCGAACCACCAGACGTCCGTGCCTTTTTCCAGGGCGACCACAGCGTCCAGTCTGCCGTCGCCGTTGACATCGGCCAGATCCACGCGGTCCGGCTCGCCGCGGGTGATTTTGCCCATGCGGAAGGTGGGCCAGGAGTCTCCGTCATTTCGCAGCCACAGATCGCCCAACAGGAGGTCTAAATCTCCGTCCCGGTCGATATCCCCGAAGTCGAGGTCCTCGCCTTGTGGAGGACTGCTGACGGTTGTACTCAGCAGCGTGGTGGTCCATTTATCGTCGGCGGGTTTGGCCGGGACGTTCAGGGCGTAAATGCCGCCGCCGTCGCGATGCCATGAGAGTGCGACGCGAATGGTTTTACCTAAACGTGCGGCCGTGCAGCCCTGAAGGAAATCACCGCCGCCGGTGTAATTGATATTCTTGTGAATAGTGAACCGGCCTTTGCCGTCGTTTTGGGCCCATACGAAATTGGTGTTCTTCGCGGCCCCGACGCCTTCGGTGCCGAGAATATCCGGGACGCCGTCCAAATCAAAATCATAAACGACGGCCATATTACGGAGTGGTTCTCCAACGGTATTTTGCTTCCACGTCCCGCCTAAAGCACCGGGATTCTTCCACCACCAGCCGCCGGCAATCAGGTCAGGGTAACCGTCGCTGTCCACATCGGCGCCCAGGACAAACATGGCGCGGTCCGGCAAGTCCGCAATCGCATGACGTTTCCACGTATCCAATGACACCGCTTGCTTTCCCTGATTCAAAAGCACATCCACACGCGGCGAATTGTGATTGTAAGGTTTCAAGAGGATGTCCAGGTCCTTGTCGCCGTCCAGGTCGGCCAGGAGGCCTTCGTGGATGCCCTGGCCGTGCGAGGCCACCGTTTCCTGAAAGGCTCCCCGGCTGTTGCCGTACCAGATATAGGTGTTGGCGTTGTCGCCGGCGCCGGGATTGCCCATCTCACCGATAAAGATGTCCAGGTGGCCGTCGCCGTCCACATCGCGAATCTCGCAGGTGTGACCGTGGATGATGTAGCGCAGTGTATGCGGGATCCAGGTCTTGCCGTTCCACTGATACCATTTGATATCCCCGTTCATGTCACCCGGACTAAAGACGACTTCCGGCCGACCGCCCTCAACCAACTGGCCGGCGGCGCACTGGGTAAAAGCCATTGCTTCGTCAATGACGTGTTCCTGATACTTCGTGCCGCTCTGGTGCTTGAACCAGCGCCCGCCGCCGACAATGTCGATTTTACCATCCAGGTCGATGTCCACGGGAATGGAGGGAAAGCCTTCGCGCTCGCGTCCCTTTGTCCAGGAATAGATTGTACTGGCTTTCCAGGGATCAGCTTGGTGGGGATTGTCGGGGATTTCGTATAGGAGCAGTTGTTTTGCTCTTTGGTTCCAGGATATAAATTCCACCTTGCCGTCTCCATCGAAATCTCCCACGGTCTGGTCGTGGTGTTTGCTCTTGCCGGAGTTTTTGATGAGGCGGCGCGTCCAGGGCCGGGAGAAATCCGGATAGGGGTTTTCCCACCACCAGATTTCGTTGCCGCTGGCGTCCTGACCGAAAATCACGTCAATGTCCCCATCATGATCAACGTCATACGTTGTCCCGCCAGCCTCCGGTCTGAGGCGGGTATCATCGATGACCTTCACGTCCCAGGTGTTGCCGTTATACTTGTACCAGACCACGGACGGCGCCCTGGTCCGTTCGGTGATGACAAAGTCTTGGATGCCGTCCTTGTCCAGGTCCGCCACGACGCATGCGGTCTGCTGGTTGCCGCTGTTGGGGCCGGGTAGGGTGACGCGTTTCCATCGGATGCGAGCTTCGGTGATATGACAGCATACCAGAAGGACACTAAAAGAAATGAGTTGGAAAATAATCTGTCGTCTCATGGTTAGGTTTCTCCAAAGTTATTGTTGATCGTTTCTTTGTTAAGCTTGGGCCACTTCGACCCAAGCCTTCTTTTCCGCGGCCATCTGCATGGCGTCGAGAACCTGTTGATTGCGCAATCCATCCTGGAAGTTGGGCGCAATGGGCTGGTCCTTACCAATGGCGGTCAGCAGGTCCCCGACCTCATGGATGAAGGTATGCTCCCAGCCGATGATATGGCCCGGAGGCCACCACTTGTTAATGTAGGGATGGTCCGATTCCGTGGCGAGAATCGTGCGGAAGCCCTGTTCGCATCCGGCCTCGCTCCGCGTGTAGTATTGAATTTCGTTGAGCCGTTCGAGATTAAACAGAAGACTGCCTTCGCTGCCGAACAGCTCGAACCGCAGATAATTCTTTCGACCACTGGCAAATCGCGTGGCCATAAACGATCCCAGGGCGCCGTCGCTGAACCGGGCCAGAGAGAATAGCGCATCGTCTGCGGTGACTTTGCCCTTCCCCGAACCATCCGCCAGCTTGCGCTCTTTGATGAAAACTTCCTCGGCGCCGCAGACCGCCTCGATCTCACCGACGAGGAACCGGGCCAAATCTACGATGTGAGCGTTCATATCCCCGTGCGCTCCCGAGCCGGCCACCTTCTTATCATGTCGCCAGACGTAGGGGAATTCGGGATCCACCAGCCAGTCCTGATAATACACGGCGTTGAAATGGAACACCTTGCCGATTTTGCCGTCTTCGATCATTTGCCGGGCTAAGGCAATCGCCGGGACGCGCCGGTAGTTAAAGGCCACCATATGCTTGACGCCGGCGGACTGTGCCGCGTCGAGCATGGCCTTTGCCTCGGCGGCGTTCATGGCCACCGGTTTTTCACAAATGATGTGTTTGCCGGCCTTGGCGGCCGCCACGGCAATCGGCATATGCACGTTGTTGCTCGTGCAGATGTCGATCACATCAATATCGTTCCGGGCAATCAGCTTCTTCCAGTCCGTTTCCTGACTTTGCCAACCGAAACGTTCGCAAAACGGCTCAAGGTTCTCGGCCACGTTGTCACAGGCGGCCTTCATGACCGGCCGGGCCGGCAGATCGTAGAACTTATCGACATCCATCCAGGCGTTGCTGTGGGCGCGCCCCATGAACTGGGTGCCCACGATTCCAATATTGATTGTTTTATTCATGGTTTAGGACTCCTTTGTATATATGTAATCAAGACTTCTTAAAAATTGAAGTTAGGCATACTTTTGGAAAGAAAAAATCTGTTTTTTTGATTTTTTCTTTTTGAAACAACATACGTCATCTTCCGATGGCAAAAAATTATCATAAGATACCAAATTATTTTCAGAAAATCATGAAATCGATTTTCTGAAATAATATATGCCTAACTTCAATTTTTCAGAAGTTGTTATACGCCCTCATATTCGGGTAAGCTTCGGTCATCTCTTCCAAACGGCACGACGTCGGACGTTCGCACATACCAATTAAGCATCCGGCTTTCAAGGTCCTTCTGCTGCTGGGCGTAAGTCGCCTGTCCGTACACATTGTTCATCTCTCTCGGATCTTTTTGCAGATCGTACATTTCGCTCGTGCCTTGCGGTCTGACGGCCAGTTTGAATCGACGGGTTCGGATCGTGGTCGTGCGGGTGATGGTCTCCGGTGACTCATTTTCCAGGGCAATCTTGGGATAATAAATGTGTTTGGTATCAAAGGCTTCGAGCGGTTCGAAGCAATGCGGTTCATTCGTGTTATATCCGCCTTCGCTATACACCGCGCGGTTTGGGTCGCCGGCACTTCCCTTGAGGTGTGGAACCAGGCTGCGGGCGAAATGCGTATGTTGCTCTTCGATGCCGGCTATATCCAGACAGGTGGCCATCACGTCGAACAGCTCGACCGGCTCATCGCATACGTGTCCCTTCGCCCCGCCGGGAATCCTGGCGATCAAGGGCACGCGAAGCAGAGCGTCGTCCATCCCCGCCGACCACTTCTCGACCAGGCCGTAGTCGCCGGCCCACTCGCCATGATCCGAACAAAAGATAACCGCCGTGTCATCCCTGTGTCCATTGAGATCTACGGCATTGAGGAACTCTCCCAGCAGCCAGTCTGTGTAGCTGACCATGCCGAGATACACGGCATTGATCTGCCGGAACTCGTCCTGGGTGAGTTTATCCAACCGTCGGGAGCGATGGATGGCTTCGTAGAAGGCAGGCTTGCCCTCGAATCGAGCCGGTCTGAGCGGAGGGACATCCGAAGGTGAATACATATTATAGAACTCGGGTGGTGCCGTAAAGGGCGGATGCGGGAAGAACAGGGGCAGGAAGATACAGAAGGGTTTACTATGCCGTCGTTGTTCGAGAACCTTTACGGCGGCGCGCACGCGGGCGTAATCGGGGTAGGTCGTCCGGTTGCCTTTTGCTTTGAACAGAAAAGTGAAGTAGCGACGGTCCTCAAAGGGCCAGGGATTATCCTTACCACTCCATTCCGGCCCGTCCGCCATGAAGCTCCACTCGGTGGCGCTTTCGGCAAAGCGGTCGTGGACCAGGACGTCGTTCTTGCCGTACCAGTACACGTCGTAACCGTTTTGCTTGAGATATTTGAACAGATTGGGCTCGTTCGGTTTGAGCAGGTTGTACACGGTGCGATGCCCTGCCGTATGCGGATACCAGCCCGTCAGCATGCTGCAACGGGCCGCGGTGCATACGGGATAGGGGCACTGGCAATGGTCGAACCGCGTGCCCTCACGGGCCAGGCGGTCGATATTCGGCGTTTGAACAAGGGGATGTCCATAACAAGCAATACTCTCCGCCCGCAATTGGTCCGGCATAAAAACAACAAGATTCGGACGCTGTTTAGTCGAGTTATTTGCCCTGGTCCGCGCGGACTGCGAGACGAGTCCGGCGGCCATAGTGGTTAATGAGGCCCTGAGTATGTCTCTTCGGGTGAGCGTACCGGTCATCATAAATGATTCCCTGAATTATGGCCTTCTCATGGCCCGGTTTTCATAAAGCAATACTTTGTTGTGCGTCCAGCCGACGGAGATAATATCCAGGTCGCCATCCCGATCGATGTCAACGGCTTGCGCGCCTTGGTGGTGTTCGTCGCCTTTATTGACTAAATGAATCGACCAGTCAGTACCGGCGCCATCCGTATTTTCGAAGATCAGCAAGCGACAGTCATACGGCTTCGGAGGAGAGTGCTCGCCGGCAATAACATCCAGGTCACCATCGCCGTCCATGTCGGCCGCATCGATGCTCAGGGGATCATAGTTGAGCCGCCCCGGCCCGGCGATTTGACTCTCCTTCCACTCGCCGAGAACGGAATCTCCCTGCTTGTACCAGTGGAGCATCTTGCCTTTGCTCCCTGTCAGGACATCCAGTTTTCCATCGCCGTCGATATCCGCGAGTTTG
>Ga0272442_10002106_pt1 | contig 29242 bp, 22 predicted proteins | sample SSMForm2O_FD_200262 | JGI IMG/M metagenome (GOLD analysis project Ga0272442, IMG submission 200262) | Marine sediment archaeal communities from Little Sippewissett salt marsh, Falmouth, MA, United States - SSM-Form-2O | ecosystem: Environmental > Aquatic > Marine > Wetlands > Sediment ...
CGTTCCCTTCGTAGTCCGACGTCACGCGGTTTGCGCGGTACAGATCGCAGAAGACGCCGACGAAGTTGCCTTCTGAATCGAACTCGAGGATTCGTCCATTGATGAAATCGGTCGCCAGCACCGCGCCTGTGGCCTCTACCTGGTGGTAGTCGGACAACATCGTGGGAATTGGATCCTCATCCGAGCTCATGTACGTGGACTCCTCCTCCTGAATGAACGTCACAATCCGCGTGTAGTCCGGCCCGATCGCTCGCGCGATCGGAACATCGTCCTTTCCTCCCACGAGAAGATCCCCCCGGTAGCGTCCTACCTTCAGCACACAGAGATGCGTCGGACCCAACCGGCAATTCGCATCCAGCGCACCGCATTCACGGATCTCCGCACCATCGATGATCTTCTCCGCCGTCGCATTCGGACCTGGATTGCTGACTCTCCAGATCCCTTCCGATTTGCCACGGTTGTCTCCATCGCGATCGTACGTACTAAACAGGAGATTTCCCTCGAGATCGAACTCTAAATCGTATGGATACAGCTTCGCATCCTCGAACACCGTCGTTGGCTTCCGAGTACGGGGGTCGAACCGGAGGATCTCTCCGTTGGGCGTGTCCGTGCAGTAGAACAGCCCGTCCGGCCCAGCGATGACGCAACCACTCCAGTCTCCCGGCAGCGGCCGAGGCATCGGGCTTGGGAATGCCTGCGGGTCACCCGAGATGATGAACAGCTGATCGCCTGAGTATCCGTAAATCTCCCAGCTGGTGGGCGCCGGGCCACGCACGTACGTTCCGATTGGAGAAACGGCCGTTCCTGTATCGCTTCCCGGGATGAACCGCTTGGCCGTGTTTGCCGAAACGGCCAGCTTATGTGTTTCGGCCCCTTCTTCGACCCCTGTCCACGTGTGGACCGCGACGCCGACAATCTCGCCGGTCGCGTTGATCACAGGGCCGCCGCTGTGGCCGTGGTCGAACGGAGAAACATCAATCTGGATAAGGCGCACATCGTCGACATCCAACGCGATCCGCGATCCCAGGAACGTTCCTCTTCCGATGATCAACCCGACGCCGGCCGCTTGCTGTGGATACCCGAGCAGCCGGATCTCCTCGTCGAGCTGCAGTGTGTCCGAATCACCCAACGACAGCGAAGGGAGTCCCGTCGCATCGATCTTGAGGATCGCGATGTCTGCGTCGGCTGACGCTTCGATGATCTCCGCCTCGTATTTCGAGAACTTCCCGCTATCCGAACCGGATGCTGGAACGTACACATGAACGCTCAGGGTTTCGTCGATCACATGCTGTGCTGTCAGGATGTAGCCATCTGAGCTGATCACCGCGCCACTGCCGAATGAGGACATCTCCTCATCCACCGGCGCCTCGATCAACACCACCGCCGGTGCTACCTGTTCGAGAAGCGAGGGCCAATCCGTCGTGGCCAACGAAACAGAGAACGCCGTCGCAACGACAAGCAAGACCATGAGGGCGCCGCACAATACCTGACTTCGACTATAGCCTTTTCGTATCTTTGGCCTACGTGCCAGCATAGCTGTTTCACCTCTTTTGCAGCCATTATTGACAGTCCTCCTTCCCGTGTCAAACATGTATTCCCACATCGCAACAGTTCGCCAACGGCACACGATATTCGTTGTTGCACTGCTCGCAGATTGATGTGGAGCGCTGCGCTCTCTCGAGGCGCTGTTCTGACGTCTCGTCGGTGTTGGATTCGAGTATCCCATCGGGCAGGGCGCCCGCTCAGATTCCGCGGCTTTCCTGTATAGTGTCCAGCAGGAAGCAGATCCGATGCAGGCTTCTTCAGGAACTCCATGGAGAGGAGGGTGGACCATGGATCGTATACCGATCTCCGTCACGCCAGATATTCCCTATGGATCTCGCCACGGTGTTCAGCTGTCGTTTGACGTCTATGCACCGCCGGACGCAAATGGTGCTGCCGTACTGTTTATCAACAGCGGCGGCTTCATCTCCGGGCAGCTTGTCCAGTATGCGAAGACAGGGCCCTCAGAGTATCGGTTTCTTGAGCCAACTGAGCTAGCAACTCAGGGAGCTTCTCCTCCGATTCCATTGCTTGCCCAGTTCAGCTTCCGGGGTCTTTTGAACGCGGGGTTTCGGGTCTTCGACGTTCGCCATGGCAATCACCCTCCGACGATGCTGGATGAGATGGTTGAGGACGTTCATGCAGCGGTCCGCTTCATTCGTGATCATGCAGCGGACTACCCGGTCAACCCCACTCGTTTGGGGGTCTGGGGAGCGAGTGCAGGCGGATACCTGGCACTTCATCTTGGCCTGGGTTCCCATGACGTTCCGTTCCGTGCTGTCGCAACGTACTACCCCGCAGGCTTCGACTTCGTACAAGATGTCGAGCGGTTCCCAGACCTGACCCAAGCCCTGCCGATGCTTCGTCTAGAGACATCGAGACTCGACGCGCTGGGCCTCAAGCATCAGGTTCGATGCGATGCACCGCCAGTGCTCATGGTCTACGGCACCGATGATATGCCCTTCATCACAGAGCCATGTCAGGCGCTCCGCGCCGCGCTCGAAGGGAGCCAAGGCGGTGTCCGCTGTGTGGCGATTCCGGGAACTGGGCACGAGTTTCGTGGCGAGAACGGCTATCACGAGGAATACGGAGAACGGGCACAGGCCGAGATGATCAACTGGTTCGTCAAGCATCTGGGCCACGGGGATTCGGATCGCTAACATCACCGTTCGTCACAGCGCATCTGGCCAAGCCGGAGGTTGTTGCGTTGCACGTGAGATTGCTGACGGCCGTTCGTTCCAGGACTGCAGGTTGCCCAGTAATCGCTTTCTCGAGACGTTGCCTTTCCGGGGAGGGCAGGATCACTGCACCAGGCCGAAGGCAAGAACACCCATGGCTGGGGAAAACAGTGACGATGGAAGCAAGCATGATACGCTACCGCTTCCTGGTGGAGCCTGGGTGAACGATTGGAGAACCTTCGTTCTCACCTGTTCCATGGCCTGAAACGTCCTTCCATAGGCCACTAGCTACGTGCAACAACCAACACGCCATCAGTAGATTCCGAGACCCGAGGTGAACGTTTGGAGAACTTGTCAGTGCGTGCTTGCAAAGGCATGGTCGAGAGACCGTCAGCTGTCCCAGGCCACTGAGTACGCCGGGGAACCAGGAGCTTCGTGGTGCCAAAGATCGATCAGGCTCAGATCGATCTCCGCTTCCTGGCCGCGGCCAACGTGAGCCGCTTCGACATCCCGTACACCTCGAGCGAGATCATCGAAGTGACCGTAAACCAGCAGATAAGCAGCAGCGTATCCAGCAAGGCGCCGGTAGGCCGTCAGCGTCTTCAAGTCTTTTTCAATGCGATCGGGTCTTGCGTTGGCTGGCTTGACCTCCATCACCACCGCGTTCTCAAGACGCCCCGGTACATGCACGAGGAAATCCGGCTTTGTGTCATCGAGGTTGTTGCCCCGAATCAGAGGGTGGTTCATCTTGTCGACCTCTCCGCACAGGGAGTAGCGAGAGTCGGGAGGCCAGAGCGTCCGGAGCTGGTGGTATAGCTCATAGCAATAGACCCGTTCTCTGTAGATGGGGTCTTCTTGCCCTGCCACAGGGAGCTGGAAGTACGTCTCGCCAACACGTTGCGTCGCCTCTTGAAGGAGAGTCGCAAACGCGTCCATCGGATCTACTTGCTACCCGCCAAGAGCATTCGGGTGAACACGACAGCCTCTGGAGATCCATAGAAGCTTAGGACTGCCTTCTGCGCATCTCCAACTTCCAGTGTAGTGCGTATTTCAGCAACGACGAGCAGCTGCCCCGTAGGCAGATGTGTGCCCCCTGAGCGTGATCCAAGCCAGCTACCCACAAATGCGCCTACTGATCCAGCGATCAGAGCTCCAGCAATTGCCCCGCCAACCGTCAATTGAGCAGCTGTCGAGTCTTGCTGGGAAGCGTTGGGGAGAGTAACGTCAACGGACAACACGTCGCTTATCCTGGCTAGTATCCTCGCGCCTGGCTGTGGGTTCCCTGACGAGAGCCCTGTCACGTTCCTCACTTGGACGACGCCAGCGTTGCTGCAATCCTCAGCGAGGTGCACTGGGGTTGGCCCCGAGATCCCGGGAATGCCCTTCTCACAAAGCAGGAATACTCCTTCTATGCTCACGGCTCACCGTAGCGAGTTCGACTCGACGGGGCAAGTCCCAGTTCAGGGTGCAGCGGCCTTCTCGAGGCGGGGACGCGGTGATTGGACATCTTCTCTCGGAAAGCTGGTTCTCGGTTCATGCCCCCCGGGTCCAACTGGGGAATCCACGTAAGACGAAGACAGGAATAGCGCTTTGGCTCATTCCGGTAGAGCCGTAGTGGACGGTTGGAGAACTCGCTACTGAGGCATGTCTACGGTCAGACACCTTGGCTTGCGTCGCCTTCTCGCTCCTTGAGAATCTCCCGAGCCTCCCGGATGTCGATGTAGGCTTTGTGTCCCTGCTTCTCGAGTAGGTGCAACAGGTTACCACCATCAATGAGGTTGATTGGCCACTCTGCAGCCAGATGTATCGCATCTGGCCCAAACTGCGATGTCGTGACGAGGATGCCAAGTTTCGCACCTTCGTTCTGGACCGTACCTAGTAGCTCCCTGACTGCAGCAACGGATACTGTGTTCGTGTATCGCTTCGCTTGTATGATGATCTTGCCCCCCGTAACGGGGTCTGGATCGAATACCACTGCGTCTACACCCTTGTCACGGCTGGCCTGGGTCACTCTCACATCCCCACCGATATCAGCGAAGTACCCTTCGAAGACACCCCGAATCAGGTGTTCGAAGTCCTCCCAGTCCATGGCGGCTAGATTGCTTCCCTCGCTGACACGGCCCAGGATGTCACGGCCTTCCACAAATCGAGAGTCTTTCTTGTCGAATGACAGAATCGGCGCGATTGGTGCCAGGGCATGCAGCTTAGAGCTCCCAACACCTCGCAGCTTCCTTACGCACTCCTTGGGATCCACTGATGCCAGATCGATCGGTGAGAACTCACTACGCTGGGCTTGAATTGACAGGATGCACGGGCGAATCCGTTTTCCAGTAGCTGCATCTTTCGTCCTCACATAGCCGTTGAACACCACTGACTCGAGAACACCGTTGGGGGTAGCCTTGAAGCACTCGTGCAATGTCCTGAGGGCTACTTGGTAGATAGCGGAGTCGTACAGCCTCTCACGATCACGCACGGGAATGGCCTTCTCTGTGAATTCGTCCCTTGCCTGTACGTAGGTGACTCCCTTCGCAGTCGGCAGATCCACTGGGGCCGGTAGCCGGGAGTCTACGATTGCCACCTTCGTTTCGGGGTCGTAGTAGATGTCGTACTCCCTAGGGAACCAGTCAGGGTATATGCTCTCATCGAGGACAGCTTCGACATAGGTCCTTACCGCTTCACGCTCCCCATTGCGGTACCGTTCGAAGAAGCTTCGGACTTCGGCCTCATGCGATTCTCGCTCCTCAGCCCAGCTTCTGCACTTCTCTTCCCACTTCGTCACCTTGGTCTTGTAGGTCTCTTGCTTCTCGGCGTTCTTCTTCCGTACTTCGGCTACTCGCTTCTCCCACTCCAAGAGCGCGGCTTGATTCTTCTGGCTCGCTTTCCGGCAGTGCAAATCCCACTCTGAGAGAGCAGCTTGGTCCACAAGATCCAGTTCCTGGCAGCGGGTATTCCACCTCTCAAGTGCTTCCTTCTGGGCAGTTTCCCATGCTGCCAAGTCAGCTCTGAAGTGCTGTAGAGCAGTAGCTTCTCGCTTTGCGCGAGAGCCGCCGAGTAGCCAGGCGAGGAGCCCTGGTTTTGCTTGGTACCTGGCGGCCGTTTCACTAGGCTTCGTTCCAACGTCTGGCTCAGGCTTAGGCGGCCGACGTTTCCTCCTTGGCTTCCTGGGTTCCTCCCTTGGCTTGGGTTTCGTCGGCTCCTTTTGCAGTTCGGGTTTCGTCGGCTCCTGCGGTTCCTTCTCCTGGAATCTGAACCGCTTCGATCGAGCTGTTAGCTTGATCCCCTTTGCGAGGCCCGCCTGCAAGATTCCTTCTGCCTCAGCAAGTTGCGCTTCGGCGAGTGCCGTCCTTTGGGCAGCCTCCCCCTTCTGCTTGCGGATGCGCTCCTTCTTCTCCCATTGCTGATGCCATTCCTTCAGTTGGGCGAGTGCCTTTGAGCCGGCGATTCGGGCATCGGGATCCTTAATCACCCGGTACTTGCCGAGCTCAAGATGCTGGATCTCGACGACATGGCGTACAAGCCCGGTCTTCGTGTAGGTCCTGCTGCACTTGACGGATGTGTGCGGATACTCCTTGGCCTTAGGCACTTCGGGTCACTCTCGCTTTTCTTGTTGGGTCGGGCACTAGTCTATGGGATTCGCATCATCCATGGCCAGCAGCAAACGGGACTAGCTCGTCGTGCGTGAGTCAGGACTCACAGGGACCGAGACAAGGAAACTTCCACCAAGCTGCCACTCCAAACCTAGTTGCCATGGCGCTGGCTCGTGGTTCTCCATTCATGAACCTAAGTCGGTTGTGAAGATCGGGTTGAAAAGCAGGTAGGAACTGCGTTCTAGCTTGTTCTGGTGGAGCTGGTGTGAACGATTGGAGAACTTTCGTTCTGAGCTGTTCATGGGCCTGAAGATCCCTTGAAGACTGTCGTTCATCGCTTGACTTGCCCAAGGTGCGCTCTTTGACACGGAGTCCTAAGGTGAATGATTGGAGAACTCTGCCAAGCTTCGTGGGGATAAATCTGCCCTGCAGATGTATTTGGCGCTGTGCACTGATCCAGTCGATCAACTGTGGCAGGACAGACAATCTAGTGAAGTTTGATTCCCACAAGGCGTACCATTTTAAGGCAGCCGTGTTTATGGGGCGTTGCAGATAGATCTTGCAGGACGCCCTTCGACGCATCATCGAGGTCGTGAGATCGAGATGCAACGACGAGCCAACAAGAAGACGGCCGATCTCTACTCACAGGTGGTACAGTGACAGGGGGCACGCTGCGGGGAGTGACCTGAGGGCTGGCTCTCTCAGCAAACTCGATATGCAGCTCGAATTGGTCTAGTCGCCCATCCTTGGGGGGATATCTAGACTGTCCAGTCCCACAAGGCGTACCCGGAACTAGACTGCAGTGTTCATGGGATGTTGAGGATAGACCTTCCGGGACGCTTTGGAACTCGGCCGTGTGGTTTTCTGGAAGAGCAGCGCCACCTGCCGTCCTCAATGTGAGTTCTGACTCTGGACCGACTTCGGTGAGCTCATGTCAAGCCTACTCGCCCTCGGGAGGTTGGATCGTGGCTTGGCCTTTGGGGTTAGAGAGATCAAGCACCCTCAGCCCGTCGTACCCAATCACGTAGGCACGCGTCTCATCCACAACATCCAGACGCCATAGCAGATCGCGAGAGACGAAAGGCGCCATGAGAACGCCCAAGTACTCAACTACGGGGAGACGATCAATGTCGAAGACGAAGGCACCGTGGCGCCCCGCTGTGCATAGCCTGTATCCCTTGCCATGCTTGTACGCGTCGACCGAGCAGACCCAAACGTTCTCGTCGCCGTAGGAGAAGTAGTCGGCCTCGACCTCATCGATCGTGTTTACGAGCTTCGGGTCCTTCGGATCGGTGACGTCGACCACATAGAATCCGTGTTCGCCCCTCGAAATGAACAGGTAGTGCTTGCTCGTTCTTGGGTCCTCGTATGTGGCCATCTGGGAGGTGTAGTCGTAGGTGATATATGTGTCGCTGCACACTTGACGCTCGCTGGGCAGTTTCAGATCTGCGAGTTTCGTGGGCGTTTCTTTGTTTGTCACATTGAGGATCACGAGGCCCGGAGTCCTTTCATCATTGAGGACATAGGCAGTATCGTTCTTGACAAGGACATCTATCGCTGGGGAGCCGGGACTCATCTTCTTGTACGGACTTACACTGCTCTGCCAACTTGTGTTCACGATTTCGGGGTCCGAAGGGTCTCCAATGTCCACTATGAGTACTCCGCGACTCCCACTGCAGACATAAGCAAAGGTACCTTCCACATCCATCCGGCCGACTGTCCCAGGAGTAATGTCTATCTTGGATAGGACATCGAGTTCCAAGTTCAGGATGAACAGGTCTTGGCCTCCGCTTACCGCCAGATAAACGTTCGGGATCGAACCAGCATTCTGGACAAGCTCGATGCTTTCCACATAACCGAGGCTGCGGATCTCTAGCTCACCCTTGCCTGCGAGCCAGTAGCGTCGCGGATTCTCAGTATCCTCCAACCCTAGCTTCCCACCTTTCTCGAACCTCCCGGTGTCGAGTACCATGACCGCTTTCTCGAAGGCGATGAAGACCCAGTCTGTGTTCGGCCAGTCTGCCACGTCTGTCGGCGCTCCGAACTCTTCGTATAGCGCTGTGCAATCAAAGAACTTTGCCACCTTCGGCGCTGACTGTGTCTCGAGCGACGCGCAGATGGGAGCAGACGCCGCAATTACGACTGCAACTATCACCCAGCGGCTTCGCATGGTGAGTCTCCTCCATGTCAGGTGGATACTGGGATTATAGACTACGATCCTCCTTGTCTTCGAATCCGCTCCGCAATCCACGCATGAATCGATATAGGCTAGCGTTCGGGAAGCAGAGTAAGAGCACGATCTGATAGCCTGCAGAAGGCGTGGACCTCCGCTGGCTTCAGGATATCGAGATAGACAGGGAGGTTTGGGGCCACGGGGATCAAACTCGCATCGAGTTCAAAACCCGTCCAGCAAGGTGTACCATTTCAGCCTGCCGTGCTTGTAGGGTGTAGCGAATGAAGGCATGTGATTCCAACGGTTGCCAGCCCCGAAGAGTCGAGTTCTCCATTCATAGACATCAGGTCTGTTCATCCGAAGAGAAAGAGAGAACTGACAGGAACAGCATTCCTGCTCAATCTGGTGGAGCTGGTGTGAACGATTGGAGAACTTTCGTTCTCTCTAGCTCTTGGGCTTGAAGTTCCCTTTGCAAAGTAATTCCAGAGCTCCGGTCGTTCAGAGTCCTGGCTTAAGCGGGAGTCCTGAGGTGAACGATTGGAGAACTCCTCTCTACCTAGGACTGCACCACAGCGAGGGGTGCCCACCCGACCTGTTTTCGCATCGTAGATGACGTGTAGTAGTATGCTGACATAACACCGTTCGTTGATTGCACGGATGCGCTCGGCGAGCGGCTAAGGAGGCCAGCATGAGGACAATCGCCAAAGTGGTCGGCGTGGTCTGTCTCATTGGGGCAATCGGCAGCCTCGCTCTCATCATCCCAGGAGGTTTCCACACTGTGGCGCAGACGAGTCAAGGAGGGGAGTCTTCTTGCTGTGATAAGACTTTCGCGGTTGCAGCACACCCTACCATAGCTGCGGTTGGCTCCGGATTGGAGTTCTACCTTGCTTCTATGCAGAGCCAAGTCCTATGGGATGGGCGCGCATCCGGAAAGAAAGCCTTGGTAACGGTTGGGTGCACAACAGGTGAGGTAGTAGTCGAAGCAGATGGGAAGGATGTGAGGCTCTCTTTCAATGCCGCTCTTGTCTTTGGGGACTACACCACGGTCTACGCGGAGTACGTCGTCGTAGATCAGCGAGGTTCCGGTGCGGCGGCTGGTGAGTACTTCATCGCCGTAGATATCGCGGATTGACCAAGGCAGTCTTGAAGCGAGGTGACGAGCATGGGAGGTCATCGACCGGGCGTCTGTTTGGTCTTCCTGGTGACGCTGGCTGTCTCAGCGGCCGTCTCTATAGAGACGGCCGCTCAGTACTACAAAGGGCTTGGCGATCCCAAGATCATGGATCTGGGAGAAGGCGACTATGAAGGATTAGAGCCCGGCGCACGCGGAGGCACACTCTACATCACGGCAATGCACGAGCCTCGGACGTGGAATCCTCTTACGGACGAAAGCATATCGGGCATCTTCTACACGAGCCAGATCTTTCGCGGATTGCTGGGAACGCACCCGATGACAGGGGCGCTTGCTCCCGAATTGGCGAAGTCATGGGATGTGTCGATGGATAACCGAACCATCACGTTTCATCTCCGTCAGGGGGTGAAGTGGTCGGATGGAGCGCCGTTCACCGCGGATGACGTCGTCTTCTCGTTTGACAGTCTCTATTGCAACGAAGACGTAGAGACCACCACCCGCGACATCCTTCGCTTACCGGATGAGAGTTACCCAGTTGTGCGAAAGCTCGATGACTACACGATACAAGTCAGGCTTTCTATGGTGTTTCGCCCGATCCTGAAGGCGATGCGCGCACCAATCCTTCCCAAGCATGCAGTGGCGGAGTACGTGCACAAGCTGAATCCCGACGTACCCGCAGGTACATTTGACTCGTGCTGGGGGCTTGAGGAGGGGCCAGAGCTTGTTGGTCTGGGCCCATTCACGGTGGAAAGCTACGAGCCTGATGTGCGTGTGACCATGCGGCGTAATCCTTACTACTACGTCTACGATCAGAACGGAACTCAACTTCCCTACTGCGACAAGTATGTCATCATCTTGGTGTCTAACGAGGATACGGCGTTACTGAAGTTTCGAAACGGTGAAGTGGATGTCCTCAGTGCGCGTGCAGAGGATGTCCCAGTCTTATATGGAGAGGCAGACGCCAAGGGGTTCAGCATCAAGATTGGAGACGTAGGAGATGGGGTCTGGGGTACCCAGTTCATCGTATTCAACCAGGATGTAGCTAGTCCCGCGGCAATGGAACCGTCGGACACACCTCCCGAGACAAGTGCCGACAGAGAGACGTATTCCCCATGTCCGCATTTCATCCCTCCACACCGGCCTGCCCATGTTCCCAGCCGGCTGCTCGGCTGTTGGGATGGTTCTGCTGTGTCTGGAGAGGAAGCCGTGAGTTCTCTCGAGGAGAACCTACGAGGGCTGTTCCGTGATCTTCGCTTCCGGCAGGCCGTGGCCCACGCGCTGGACAAGGAGACCGTTATCAGCAATGCCTACAATGGTCTGGCTGTGCCGATTTGGTCGCCGGTCAGCGTTTCCTCTCCCTTCTACGCAGGGCGCGATACCTACGGGGGGCCGATCACCGAGAATGATGCAGTGGTCTACGACTACGATCTGGAGAAGGCGCGCACGTTGCTCGATGAAATCGGGATCGTGGATACAGATGGCGATGGATATCGCGAGTTTGCCGACGGGAGTCTAGTGAGATTCGAATTGCTTGCCAACGATGATAATGCAGGGCGGGTCGGGCTATGCCTTGTGCTCAAGGACGATCTGGAGGCCATTGGGCTCAAGGTGGACTTCAGTGCTGTCGATTTCAACACACTAGTCAGCCGGCTCCTAAAAGGCGAGTATCACGCGGCGGCGGTGGGTCTGACAGGCAGCCCTGAGGTTCATGGTGACTCCAACACGTACAACACAACGGGAGGCCTGCATTTCTGGCATTATTCGGCGAGAGACGAACCATACGGATATGAGAAGCGGATCGACGAGCTGTTCGATCTTGGCGTGAGCACCTGGGATCACGATGAGGCATTCCAGTGCTATAGGGAATTCCAGCTATTGTTTGCCGAACAGGACCTTGGATTGATCTTCGCAGTCCGTCCATCCTTCACATACGCCTACTACAACTACGTCGGAAATGCAGCTGCTGCAAATGCCTGGGCGTCGCCGTCAGGTAGCAACGGTCTTGCCTGGGATCTCGTGTGGTTGCGGAGCAAGAGGTGAGCACTGCCGTATTCCTGTGGTCCACTCTTGAAGCGCCAATGGTGTAGGTTCTCTGCTCGACCTTCACCCTCCAATCCGCTGCGATCATGACGTCGAGGTCAACATGATGGCCCGGCTATTCCCAAGGGAAGAAGACGGAGCCTCGAACCTAAAGCCCTTTGCCAACGCACTGCAATCCTGGGTTCTCTATTCATGAACCTCAGGTCGGTTTCGCAGATCGGGAATAAGTGCAGACAGGAACTGCATTCTAGCTAGCTCTGGTGGAGCTGGTGTGAACGATTGGAGAACTTTCGTTTTGACGTGCGCGTGGGCTTGAAACCCCCTTTGAAAGTGCGGTTTAGCGTTCTGGGCTCTCAGGGAAGCTCCTTGTGGGGGAGACCTGAGGTGAACGATTGGAGAACTCCTCGCAGCGGGGGCTGTTCATGGATGCAAAACTCGCGGAGATTGGCTTCGCGCTGATGCCACACCCCTAGTTCGAGTCCTTCCGGCTACCCTGACGTCGCCATACCAAGAACTTTCGTTAGAACGTTCTCGATCTGATTGAACGAGTTCGAGTCCCACAAGGCGTGTATCCCCCTAGAAGCGCCTTCAGAACGTCCTTTCAGAAGCAACTTCTGTGCAGGTTTGGAGCTCCAACACCTGATTGCAGAGAATGGTGCATTTCCAGGCCTGGAAGTATAGAAGCCAGTTCCAAACCTCTGACACCGATGGATCAGTCTTGGAGCATACATCACCCGTGAAACCGAAGATGCTTCGAATGGGCACTTCGGACCTCTTGAGGCATCTGAAGCTTTCGAGACGAAGCGAGCTACCTCCCGCTTCAAGCGAGGACAGGATCAAGGAGGATTGGACTATCTCCAGAAGTGGACCTGATTCATGTTTCAGGTCAGCGAATGAGTCCTTCTGCTGTTGACACCATGCGTCATCCCCAAGAGTGGCTGCGACTTTGAAAACGAGTAGATGAAGTAGATATTGGTGTATCCGTGCTCAGTGTCTCGACTCCACGAAATCTGCTTGAGGTGTGACGGTTGACATGTGGGGGCGTGTTCGTATATATTGACAGCATATTCATATAATGGACTACCCAATATGGCAACTGCCAACGGGAATCACAACAAATCAGTGGATCGGGCCCTTAATCTCCTGGACCTGTTTTCCTCCGAGACACCATCGCTTTCTGTTAGGGAACTGGCAGGGAGGCTCGGGACTACCCGCGTTACCCTGTACCCCACCATCAATGCACTTGTTGCACGCGGATTCCTTGAGCGAACAGATGACAATCGCTTCGCCCTAGGGATGAAGCTAGTGGAACGAGGAGGAGCCAAGCTAGCTTCACTCGATATCAGACGGGTAGCCCGACCGAGGCTGCACAGTCTTGCGATGAAGCTTTGTACCAACGCTCATCTTGCTGCGCTGCATGGCGACGAGGTTCTGTACTTGGAGAGAGAGCAAGGACGCCCTTCTGTCTCACTTCGCGAGATCGTTGGAGCGAGGGTGTCCCCTCACTGCACGGCGCTCGGCAAAGCTCTCCTCGCTTTCTCTCGGCAGGATGTCGCTACGGAAATAGCACAACGCCTTAAGTACGTACAGCATACTCAGCACACCATAAGTAACCCTCGTGATTTCCTTGAAGCACTTGAGAGCGTGCGTCTTCGGGGATATGCGTTGGAGGCAGAAGAGTTCCATATCGGGAGTGCCTGCATCGCTGCCCCTGTAACCAGGTTGGAGGACCGATTAGTGGCAGCAATCAGCGTATCGTTCACCAGCGCGGATCTTGATGTTTCTGGAGAAGATGCTCTCGCGCGAGCTGTCATGGGCGCAGCAGCTGCGATTTCCACAGATCTCGGAGGTACCCTGAAATGCCTTTCCACATCTTGCTGAGGGAGGTGATCGCAGATATCCAGTAGTGTTGAAGGCACGGCTCAAGTCAATGGATGAACATCCCGCTTGCTGCTAGGAGGTTGTAATGCAGAACTGGAGAACGTTTACGAGTGGAACCTTGGTGTTCCTGATCGCAGTCGTGGCACTCACTTGCGCTGTCGTCGCTCAAGGCGATGGAACTCTGCGCATTGGGATTGAGACTTCACTAGGGAGTATGGACCCCATGGGGAATGCTGTAACTACATCGTTGAGCGCAATGCGAAACATCTACGATGGTTTTTTCGAGAGGTCGGCAGACGGCACGATTATGCCAGGACTCGTGGATTCGTGGGAACGCATCGATCAGTTGACTTGGAGGCTCCATGCTCGCGAGGGCGTGAGCTTTCACAATGGCAACCCGCTAACTGCAGCTGATCTCAAGTTCACTCTGGAGCGTACTGCGACATACCAACAGTCGGAGTACCAGGAAGTCGGTGGCGCCATCGACAGGATCGATCTGGTGGATGACTTCACTCTGGATGTCTTCACCAAGAACCCCAATCCTATCTTTCCTAGCTCGATCTACTCACTTGCTGTGATGGACCAAGAGTGGACGACGAGCAACGATGATGCATACGTTAGCACGCATGCCATGGGAACTGGAGCGTACAAGTTTGCTGAATGGGTTCCTGAGGATCACCTGACTCTGGAGGCGAACCCTGGATACTGGCGAGGTGCTCCATCGATTCAGCGTGTCGAATTCCGGCCGATCAGCGATGAAGCGACGAGACTGGCGGCACTTGAAAGCGGAGACGTGGACCTCATCACCTTTGTCCCGATTGAGAGCATCGAACGTCTGGAGGAAAACAGCGACATCGATATCATCGCACAGCCTGCGGATCGTATGATCTTCCTCGGCTTTGAGCATTCTGAGGGATACCCGACGGCGGATCTCCGCGTGCGTCAGGCAATGTATATGGCGATCAATATCGATGAGATCATCGAGGTTATCTGGGATGGGTATGCGACGCCTGCAACAACGATTGTGGCTGGACCCGAATCCGCGTACCCTGGATTCGATGGAACGATGGATCGTCAGTTCGCGTACAGTCCTGAACGCGCCAGAGAGCTGCTTGCAGAAGCCGGTTATCCGAACGGGTTTGAGATCACGCTCGACTCAGTCTTCGATCGCTATCCGAAGGATGAGCAGGTCAGTCTGGCAGTCACAACCTACCTCCGACAAGTCGGAATCGAATGCCTGCTTAACGTGCGTTCACGGTCAGTCCATTTCGGCGAGATCATGAATGCTGAGACCGACTTCTGGCTAACTGGTTGGAGAGAAGGATCCTACGATCTGTATGAGGCATTTGCACAACACATAATGACCCGAGACCCCAATGGAAGCCAGGGAGGATGGAACGCTGGTTGGTACAGCAACGCTGACGTCGACCGCCTGTGTGTTGAGGCAAACCAGGCACTCTCGGCCGACGAGCGCGCCGATCTCCTCAAGCAAGCCAACCGCATCGCTATGGAGGACATTGCCGTCATTCCGCTGTATGCGCAATACGACATCTACGGTGCTCGAGCTGGGCTGATCAACTTCACGCCACGCTCAGATATGTACATCATCGTGCGCGACATCAGCTTCAAGTAGAAGGGGCAAGAACTCGGCGGGGTGGGGCTGTTAGCCTCACCCCGCATCAAGAGAGGAACGGATGCTGGCATATATGCTTCGTCGGCTTGGCGAAACCATCCTGGTACTGGTTGCAGTCTCGTTCATCTGTTTCATGATCTTCCAGTACTTGGGCGATCCTGTGATGGCGGTCATAGGGTACGAACACTCGACGCCGGAGATCGTTGCTCGAGCTCGTGAACAGCTGGGACTGGACAGACCTTTCTACGTTCAGTATGCGTCTTTCATTGGCCGAGCGCTGAGGGGAGACCTTGGCAGGTCTTACGTACACATCCGCCCAGTAGGCGATGTGATTATCGAGAGGATTCCCGCAACGCTAGAGCTAGTGACGGTTTCGATAGTGATTACAGCCGCGCTTGGATTGCTGCTGGGTATGTACACGGCAGTTCGCCCGAGGAATTTCCTTAGCAAGAGCATACTGACGACATCGATTCTTGGCATCTCAACGCCAACCTTCCTGATCGGTCTTCTACTGATCTTGGTCTTCGCTGTAGAGCTGAACTGGCTTCCATCCTCTGGCCGAGGCACTACGAAGACCCTTGGAATGTGGCGAACGGGTCTGTTGACTATCGACGGACTTCGTCATCTCGTCCTCCCAGCGTTGGCGCTGTCATTCTACCAGTTCGCACTGACCGTACGCCTCGTCCGAGCCGAAATGCTTGAAGTGCTTTCCAAAGACTACATTCGCACAGCCCAGTCGAAGGGACTTGCACGTCATAAAGTTGTCATCAAACACGGTCTGCGGAACGCGGCGTTGCCCGCCATCACGATTCTGGGACTCCAGTTCGGAGAGATGCTAGGGTTCTCCATCGTAACGGAGACGGTGTTCCAGTGGCCAGGCCTCGGGAGGCTCCTCATATCGTCTATCTACTCCAGCGACAACCCAGTTATCGTCGTCTATATCATGTTTATCGCTGTTGTGATTGCCGTTGTGAACCTTGTCGTGGACCTTGCTTACTCGCTACTCGATCCTAGGATCGTGTACAGCTGAAGCCAGAAGAGACGGAGGATGAACCGCATGCAGATCAGTCGTATCGCATACCTCTTACGCAAACTAGCTGGCAATCCATCAGCACTTGTCGGGGCATGTATCTTGCTCGTCGTCCTTTTTTCTGCTCTTCTCGCTCCATGGGTCGCGCCAACGAACCCATACGATTTGACAACCATCTCGTTGAGGAACAGCCTTCTCCCGCCCTTGTGGCATGAGGGCGGCAAGTTACCGTTCCTTCTGGGGACAGACGAGCAGGGCCGAGACATCCTATCATTGATCATCTATGGATTGCGGACCTCGTTGCTGGTTTCCCTAGGTGTTGTCAGTATGGCTGGACTGCTTGGCGGGCTGTTGGGACTCCTATCTGGATACTACGAGGGGCGTATTGGAGGATTCATCATGCGAGTCGCCGATCTGGCGTACGCATTCCCGGCCATCTTGATTGCCATCCTACTATCCGGGCTAGCTGACAGCCGCGGCATTGGTCCTGTTGTCTTGGCAATCTCGGCAATCTACTGGGTGCGCTACGCTAGGACGATACGCAGCAAGGTCCTTGGAGAGAAGGTGATCGAATATGTGCAAGCGGCAAGAGCCATTGGGGCTAGCGACGCTCGCATTCTATCGAGGCATCTTGTCCCGAATTGCCTCCCACCCCTCCTAGTGCTGGCTGCAGTAGACATTGCTGTTGTGATCATGCTTGAAGCAACGTTGAGTTTCTTGGGAGTTGGTGTCCCTTTGACCGAACCTTCATTGGGGCAGGTAATCTACATGGGAAAAGGCTTCATCCAGGCTGGCAAGTGGTGGCTTGTGGTCTTTCCGGGAGGGGCATTGATTGCCTTGGTGATTGCGATAAACCTCGTCGCAGACTGGCTCCGGCTTGAGCTGAGTCCACGAGTCATGCTTTCGTAGTATGTGGAAGCAAATCGAAAGGTGACTATGAACAAAGATAGTATCTGGCAGCAGATCGACGCGCGTGCGGATTTGCTGTGGGAGATAGCCAGTAGTATTCATGCACGGCCTGAGCCCGCGTTTGAGGAGAAACACGCGGCCGCGCTGCTAACCGACACGTTGGAAGCTGCGGGCTATCATGTCAGACGTGAAATCGGACAACTTGAGACTGCTTTTCGAGGCGATCATCCGAGCAATGCAGGAAAACAAGGTCCAACCATTGCGCTCATCGCAGAGTACGATGCATTGCCCAATCTGGGACATGCGTGCGGACATCACCTCATCGCCGGTGCGGCAGTCGGAGCTGCTCTCGGCTTGGTCGGAGCATTCCATGACATCTCGGCCAAGCTTGTCGTGCTCGGCACACCGGGAGAGGAGAACGGCGGCGGGAAGATCAAGCTCCTTCGTGCAGGGGCTTTCGAGGACATTGATGTAGCCCTGATGATCCATCCTGGGGACGAGACTTGGTCAGTTCGTGAGTATCTCGCCCTGCTGGAGTTCGTAGTGTCGTATCACGGAAAAGCAGCACACACCGTTGCAAACGCGGAGAGCGGGATTAATGCACTCGATGCCTTACTGCTTCTCTTCCAGGGGATGCACGCCGCAAGAGTCGGTTTCGGCAGGGATATCTGGATTAGTGGTATCGTTGAAGAAGGGGGCACGGCTCCGAACACCGTACCTGAGACAGCGATAGGGAGGTTCCAAATCCGTTCGCGGGGCAACGATCATGCCGTGGAGGTTCTTGAGAGGTTTCGAGCGATCGCGCAAGGCTGCGCACTTGCGACTGGCGCGGATATGGAACTTAGAGAATTGGGCGAGATGTACAAGACACTGGTTCCCAACAAGGCCTTGGCGGAAGTATTCGAGATGTATGCGCGTCAACTTGGGTTCCCGTGCGAGCCCTCACCCACAGGAGTTGCTTCAACTGATCTGGGCAACGTCTCTTGGTGTCTTCCCGTCCTGCATCCGCACATCAACGTCCTCGGACAAGAACGCGCAGCACTCCACTCAAGACAATTCGTGGAGAAGTCCACGCGCCCGGAGGCAAGATTGGCGATGCTCGCAGCTGCGAAGTGCCTCGCGGCCATCGCAATCGATCTCGGCACTGAAGAGGAGTTGCTCACAACAGTGGTAAGGGAGTTCTCTTCCCGTACCGATGCAGCAGGACCGGGCTAAGGAGAAACGATGATAATCGGACAGTTGCCTGTAGCGGATCCGCGCGATGTGCTCTCAAGACCGTTCATGGCTGGAAGGCTACGAGGGCCGAATCGGTTCTGTGCCCATCCAATGGAAGGATGCGACGCAGATAAGGTAGGTTGTCCCACAGAGTTGACTACTCGACGCTATGTAAGGCTTGCCGCAGGTGGCTCTGGCCTTATATGGATGGAAGCGTGTTGTGTCGATCCCGCCGGCCGCGGGAACCCACAACAACTGATGATTGGACAAAACACTGCCTTATCCCTGAAACAACTGGTTGAAGAGACAAGAGAGCATGCGACCGATGCATCGGGGGCAGCGCAAGAACCAGCCATCGTGCTCCAGCTGACGCACTCCGGTCGATACAGCAAGCCATTCGGAAAACCGAAACCGCTTGTCGTGGTGCCGTCGAGAGTCTCCTCGGAATCCCCAGGCACTGTGATTCAGGACGCCGAACTAGATCATCTCCGCGACATGTACATCGCAGCCGCAATGATTGCGCGCGATTGCGGCTTTGATGGAGTTGACATCAAGGTATGTCATGGCTACCTGCTGCACGAACTCCTCACTGCCCGATCAAGGAAACACAGTCGATACGGTGGCTCCTTTGAGCAACGAACGCGACTGCTGCTCGATATCGTGGCGGCTATTCGCGATGAAAGCCCGAATCTTGCGATCACTATACGTCTCAATGTCTTCGATGGCATTCCTTTACCTGAGGGATGGGGAACAGATGGCGAGGGACAACCCGATTTGACCGAGCCCGCATCTCTGCTCCAAGCGCTGAAGCGGGCAGGTGTCGATCTCGTCAGCCTTGCATTTGGGAACCCCTACGTTAACCCCTACCTCGAGCGGCAGTTTGATCGGCCAATTCGTGGGGGTGCCCCCGCACCTGAACTCCCCCTGGAGAGCATATTCCGCATAATCAGCCTCACGAAGCATATCCACGACCTCGTTCCGGATGTTCCGCTGGTCGCCACCGGCCTTTCCTGGCTGCGCCATCTGGGTCCTTACGTAGGTGCCGGCATGGTGGCCGCGAAGTGGGTCGAGCTGGCCGGCTTCGGTCGGCTGTCTGTCGCCAATCCGTCCTTTGCAAATCGCATTCTGCAAGACGGGCGGATTGCCAACAATCAATACTGCATCACCTGTTCAGCATGCGTAGAGCTCATGCGAGGCGGATGTCATTCAGGGTGTGTTGTGCACGATCGAGCAATCTACGCGGAAGAGTATCGGAAGATGCTATCAGGCGTCTGCGTGTCATCGGCCTCGGATGGTGAACGGAAAGGACAGGAAGAGTCATGAGCCGAGCTTGTGCATTGGTAACAGGGGCTTCTCGAGGGATCGGTGCAGCAATTGCCTGCGCGCTTGCGGCTGAAGGATTCGACCTCGCACTCAACTACGCAACCTCGCAACCTGCTGCGTCACGGGTTGCCGCATCCTGCGAGGTGCACGGTATACAATCATTGCTGGTTCAAGCAGATATTTCGGATAAGTTCTCAAGGCAACGCATGATCGATGAGATCCGGCGTCGATTCGGTAGATTGGACGTTCTAGTCAACAACGCCGGCATCGCGCCAGAGAAGCGAGAGGACATCCTTGATCTATCGGAGCAAAGCTACGAGCGCGTGATGTCGGTCAACTTGACAGGCTCTTTCCGTCTGACGCAGCTGGTGGCGCGTTGGATGCAGCAGCAGCGTACCGAAGATGCAGATCGGCCGCTTACCATCATAAACATCACCTCCATCTCGTCCTTTACGGCATCACCGGATCGCGCAGCTTACTGTGTGAGTAAGGCGGGTCTCTCCATGATTACCAAGCTCTTCGCAGATCGTCTGGCATCAGAGGGTATCTTGGTATACGAGATTCAGCCAGGCATCATACGAACGGACATGACAAGCTCTGTCGAGAAGAAGTACGATCAGTTCATTGAGGGCGGTGGACTCCCTGTTCCGCGCTGGGGCGAACCAGAAGACGTTGGGAAGGCTGTAGCTATGATCGCGAAACGCTCCCTACCATACAGCACAGGAGAAGTGATCCGAGTCGATGGCGGTTTTCACCTGCGGAGGCTCCACTAATGGTCAGCTCAGGATTCCTTGGATCTTGGATTGAAGACAAGGCACTCGAGAAAATCAGCTGTGACGTGCTGGTCGTTGGAGGTGGAGGCGCTGGGCTTCGCGCAGCATTAGCTGCGCACGAGTGTGGCTGCGAGGTAGTGCTCGCCACACGCGGTTTGTTGGGCTCATCTGGCGTGACTGCCGTCGCATGCTCTGATCGAATGGCATTTCATGCCACGCTCCCTGCCACCGAACCTGGCGGGTTTTGGAATTGGGCGCATCACGCAGATGACATTTTTCGAATCGGTGGAGAAGTCTCCGATCCTTCCCTTGCCGAAATCTTGGCAAGGGAATCGGCAGCTGCATTCGACTATCTCGACCAAGCCGGAGTTCCATGGAGTCGTGACGAACACGGCATTCCGCGGCAGTTTGTTACCGATGGTTCGAAATATGCCCGCGCATGCTATACGGGCCCGTACACTGCGAACGATATTCATGCCGCGCTCCTTGCCCAGCTGCACGATACAAGAATCCGCGCCATAGAACACTGCTTCGTCGCAGATCTTGTGTTGGATCCGTCCCGAGAGGAAGTTCTTGGCGCGATCGCCTTCAACGAGGGAGACTTTCGGCGAATGCTGATTCAAGCGGGCAGCGTCGTGTTGGCTACTGGCGGAGCCGGTGCTGTGTTCGCACGTTCGGTATATCCACCAGGAATGACGGGCGATGGCTATGCACTTGCGCTCCGAGCTGGCGCAGAACTCGTCAACATGGAATTCATCCAACTTGGCCTGTGTTCGGTGGCGACAGGTCTCGCTTGTTCGGGTAGCTTCATGCGCGCACTGCCTCGAATCGTCGACAGCTCAGGGAACGAGCTTCTGGGCGAGCTTCAGCAATCGAGCCGCTCGGAAATCCCAGCGTTGAGCCTGCTATTCGACAAGGGGGCAAGCTGGCCCATTTCCGTTGAGCACCCTTCGCATCGGATTGATCTTGTCGTTGCACGGACACAGGCACGGGGCAAGAAGACCTTTCTTGATTTCACCGCGAACCCAGCGCTCCTCGACGGGATGCGGCTTCCCTCTTCTGTTGACAAATGGTACAAGCGGAACACTGTAGTCCGAAATGCTCATCAGATGAATCCTTTGGCGCGCTTACAAGCAATAAACCCGGAATCCATTGAGTGGCTTAGAAACCGAGGTGTAGATCTGGTTGCAGGTGACCGAATCGAAATCGAGCCCTTCATCCAACATTTTCAGGGAGGGATCCGCATCCGTACTGATTCGATGACTTCCATACAAGGGCTATTTGCAGCGGGGGAATGTGCGGGCGGACAACATGGTGCAAATCGTCCGGGAGGAAGCGCGCTTCTGGACAGCCAGGTGTTTGGCGCGCTTGCCGGAAGCAAAGCAGCGGAATACGCTAAGCGTGGTGCCAGCCATGGTATTCCGCACTCAACAACTCGCGAGGTGTTCAGCCAGTGCTTCTCCCCGTATTTATCCTCGGCAATTGAGATGGCGTTGCCCTCACTCCAAGACGTGCAATTGTCTCTCCAAGCTGCTGCCGGTGTCATCCGAACAGCGGACGGCCTCGGTGCAGCCATCGACAGAATCGAGCAACAGAAGCAAGGGCGCCCTTCGTTTGATGCTTTGGCGCCAACGCAACAACTCGAAGCGCGGAATGCAATGCTTGTTGGGCTTTCCGTCCTTCGATCTGCACGACTTCGTGAGGAGAGCCGGGGCCCGCATCTTCGTTTTGCATCGAAAGACGCCATGGAGCCCATGCCGAGAGACAGTAAGTTTAGTTGGAAGATGACGTCATCACATTGGAGGGCTGATACGTCCCTACTCGATGTTGGTTGGACCCCGATCCGTCTCCCGAACCGGCGCTGCGAAATGGGGTCGTCCGTTTCCGTGGCCCGTAACGTACCTGGAGGCATGACATGAACAGAACGCAAGAGACAATCCAAGCGCTGCTCCGATCCAAGATCGTCGCAGTGCTTCGCTTGAAGCGCAGCACTGCAATCGCAGATGTGACAGCGGCTCTGTTGGAAGGCGGCATTCGGTGCATCGAGGTAACGATGACGACACCGAATGCTATTGAATGCATAGAGTATCTCGCTCAAACACCAGGCATCGTGGCAGTGGGTGCCGGAACCGTGCTCACACTCGAGCAGACCCTGCAGAGCATGCAAGCAGGCGCAACCTTCATCGTGTCCCCAGTGATTGTAGAGCAAAGCATAAAGGCCGCAGTGGAAAACGATATTGCTGCAATCCCAGGGGCGATGACACCCACGGAGATCTACACCGCTATGCTCCTCGGAGCTTGTATGGTCAAGGTGTTCCCTGCAACTGCACTTGGCCCCTCCTTCATCTCCGCGATTAAGGCTCCCCTCCTCGATGTCTTGCTTATGCCGACCGGCGGCATCACAGCGGATTCCGCCCCGTCCTATCTCAAAGCCGGTGCAAGTGTCTTGTGTGCAGGCAGCTGGCTCGTCAGCGATTCTGACGTGGAGAGAGGGCGTTTCGCTGACATCGAGCGCAAGGCGAGACAGCTGGTCACTGCTGTGGCAGATGTTCCGAGTTTCGAAACGAAAAGGATGTAGGATGCCAAGCAAAGAGTTCAAGGTTGCGACGTTTGGAGAAATCATGTTGCGATTGTCTCCACCTGGCGTCTTGCGGTTCGATCAAGCAGTCAGGTTCGACGCTGTTTACGGTGGAGGAGAAGCCAATGTTGCCGTGTCTCTTGCCAGACTCGGTCTTGATGTGGAGTATGTGACGCGTCTGCCAGCTAGCCCGATCGGGCGTGCATGCATTCAATCCCTGCGCCAGCATGGCGTGGGCGTCTCGAATTCCATCTATGGGGGAGAGCGACTCGGCATCTACTTCTTGGAAAAGGGCGCCGGACCCAGGCCTAGTCAGGTTGTATACGATCGCGCGAATTCCTCATTCGCTCAGGTGGCGCCCGGGATGATCGACTGGGAGCGCGTCTTCCAAGGCTGCAACTGGTTTCACTGGACAGGCATCACCCCAGCTATCTCCGCCAGCGCTTCAGAAACTTGTCTTGAAGGAATCCGGATAGCAAGAAAGAAGGGCCTCACGGTCTCGTGTGATCTTAACTACCGAAAGAAACTCTGGCAATGGGGCCAAGGTGCGAGTGACGTAATGCCCGAAATGGTTTCACTCTGCGATATCGCGATCGGAAACGAAGAAGATGCTGACAGGATCTTCGGCATCGCGCCACCCAACATCGAGGTCACAGAGCAAGGGATCGACGGACGAGGATATGAATCTGTTTGCCAGGCACTCTCGGACCGATTCCCGAACTTGCGCACCATCGCCATTACCCTCCGCGGATCACACTCTGCCGATCATAACTCGTGGTCAGCAATCTGCTGGTCAGAGGGGCGTTTCCTCGAAGGACCCACGCATCAGATTCGGAATGTCCGCGATCGAGTGGGCGGTGGGGATTCGTTCGCTGCTGGATTCATCTACGCGCTTCTCAATTCAGATCAGGATATGAAGTTCGCCCTAAGGTTTGCAATTGCGGCATCTTGTCTCAAGCACACCATCATCGGGGATGCAAACCTTGCGACTCTAGAGGAGATCGAGCAGCTTATGTGCGGAGACTCCTCCGGCAGGATTTCCAGGTGATGAGGCGTTCCGGGATGGCAATGTTGACGCTTTCATGTGTTGCGTGTTGATCTTCTGATTGGAGGGATGGTTCACGAGGTTGCAGACAGGATCACTTTGCCAGAGAAGCCATGCCTAGGGATCGACATTGCCCACGGTATCTCGAGTCAATCAAGCCCAAGGAGGTTTCGTCATTGATTGAACAAGCGCGGCATCCTGCATCAAAGATCATGGGATCACCTGTAGGCGCTCGAATGATCATTGCCAACCGAGAGGTCGACTACTTTTGTGGCACAAGCTACTATGGTTTGCATGGTCACCCAGATGTCATGGAGGCAGCGTGTGAAGCAGTCGCTGCATTTGGCCTTGGCCCAGCTACGAATGCTCAAGTTCTGCCTATCGAGCGAGTGAAGGGCCTGACTAGGACATTCTTCGATGTGGCGCATGCAACTTACATCGTCACTGGGTATCTGGGAGCAATGGTGCTCGCACAAGCTTTGGCACCCGATTATGACGTTGCTTTCATCGACGAACGGTCGCATTTCAGTATCTTCGATGGAGTGGCCTGCTCGGGGAAACCGGTGGCGAGATTCAAGCATCTCGATGCGAACGACCTGCAGTTTAGACTGCGAGAGCTCCTACATGACGGGGAAGTGCCGCTTGTGATGACCGACGGAGTGTTCCCGATTACTGGAGCAATCGCCCCTCTTCCGGACTATGTCGAAGTACTACGGAACCATCCGGAATCATTACTTTGCGTCGACGACTCGCATGCGGTGGGAGTGATTGGCAATCTGGGGCGAGGGACGTTCGAGTACTTCGGACTAACTGGCGGCGATCGGCTCTACATGACTGGAACGCTCAGCAAGGCGTTCGGGGGGATTGGAGGCATCATACCGGGCAATCTGGCACTTGCCGATAAGATCTCGCAGAATGTTCGCGTTACAATTGGGGCATCCCCTGCACCGGTTCCAGCCGCAGCCGCAGCCGCAGCCGGTCTTCAGCTTCTGATGGAACACCCTGAAATGCGCGAAGTGCTCTGGGCGAATGTCTTGTCCGTTCGAGAGGGATTCCGAAAACTTGGCTTCGCTCTGGAGGACACTCCGATACCGATTGTGAACCTTGTTGGTCGACCAGGATTGGATCTGAGGCGTACTGAGGCTCGGTTGCTCAATAGTGGCATCGCGGTACTATACGTTCCGCCAGGGAGCTACTCAGATGCACCTAGCGTCGAATCGTTAAGGATCGCAGTGTTCTCCACTCACACCGCAGAGCAGATCGAGAGACTCTTGGATACGTGTCGGCGCAGCCTCTAGGAAAGCCGCCATGGTGAAGCAGACTTGGAGGGAGTAGACGTGGAAGCCAACGGATGTGTTGCAGTTCTCTGCGGCGGGTGTTCGACAGAAAGGGAAGTGTCGCTGATATCTGGGCGCAATGTGTACGAGGGACTAATCGAAGAAGGGATCAGCGCAACATATCTCGACATAACGGAAACAAGGGATATCAAGCAGACTGTCTCAAGCTTTGAATCTGTCTTCATTATGCTCCACGGTGGGGACGGCGAGGGAGGAGGGGTTCAAGAGCAACTGGAGACACTTGGCATCCCGTACACAGGATCCGGACCACAGGCTAGCTCTTTGGGTATGGACAAGCTTGCGACCAAAGCACTTCTTGAGGCGGAGGGGATCTCCGTACCTAGCTTCGTGAGCGCTACGGACGCGGATATCGATATCGTCGTCGAGCAGGTGCTAGAAAGACTGGGCCTTCCAGTCGTTGTGAAAGCGGTTGGACACGGGGCTAGCCTTGGGATCAGGCCAGCGGCATCGCGCATTCAGCTTCTTAACGCGCTGCAAAGCCTGCGAAAAGAGTATGGATCAGTGTTTGTGGAGGAGTTTCTCCACGGGCGGGAGTTCTCTGTACCCATCCTGCGGCTCGATGGCGAGGATGTGGCTCTGCCGATTGCTGAGATTTTGATCCAGACAGAGTTCAATGATTTTGTCACAAAGTACACAAGCGACTTGCACGAGACGATCGTGCCGGCAAAGCTTGACGCGGGCGTCGCCAAGGAGATCTCACGTATCGCAGTCATGACACATAAGGTAATGGGTTGCTGGGGATTCTCGCGAGTCGATATCATGCTTGGAAACGGCGATATCCCAGAAGTCCTCGAAATCAACACGATCCCGGGGATGACACCACAAAGCATCATGCCGCAGTCCGCTTCGGCCATTGGAATCCAGTATTCGCGGCTAGCGGTACATATGCTCCGTACCGCCTTTGATCGCAAGTATGAGCAGTAAGGGTTGACCTTGACCCACTTGCTGTCGAAATTGACATGCATCGAACCCAACCCCGGTTCGCGCGCCTGGTTCTCCATTCATGAACCTCAGGTCTGTCCGCACGATGGAGAGGAAATAAAGACAGGAATAGCATTCCAGCCTGTTCTGGTGGAGCCGGGGTGAACGATTGGAGAACCTTCGTTCTGAGCTGCTCTTGGGCCTGAAAGCCCCTTACCAGAGGCACTCCAGCGCTTTGCCTCCTCGGAGCCGGATCTCAATCAGGAGACCCGAGGTGAACGTTTGGAGAACTCAATTGCGCGAACTGCTTCCTCAGGTCGCGAGTCCCTCGCCAACCTTCGGTTCTCAGACACGAAGTGTCTGCGATAAGATGGCTGCGGTGCACAAGCAGCAGACCTATGGGCTAGTTCCGAGTACTTGCCAAAGGAATGCAGAAACTACAGAGCAGATTCCCAAGGCTCCAATCACCGTACCCAGGCAGCCGGATCCCGCTCTCGTGGTTGATCCCTGCTCGCGATATGCATCCACCGTCTCCTTGGCTTCTCGCAGGCTGCAGCCCGTCTCACTCTTCAACTGGGCCACAGCTTCCACATACCGTCCCTCGTCAGCCAATGCGCGAGCAGACGCAGTGAGATAGGGTGTCTGATGCTTCCCATTCGGGATTACGTCATCGACCGCGAAGCCAGCTATCCGGTGACGATCCAGGAGGTGGATGAGCTCATGCGCGTCGACAAGCTTCACTCCCATCTCCTCGGCCTCGCGGACTGCATCTGGCGTGAAAGACGAAGATGTCACAATCACTACAGCATCTACGCCGGGTCTGTGTTTGAGACTTGCGTACTCGCGGACATCGCGGACCCCCACCGTGTTCTCTGGTGAATAGAGCTTCGTCTGGATGTAGACAGTGATTGGCGGACCCGTCGCTGTAGTCGCTATCACGTCCACACCGCGGTCTCGCGTGTGCTGTGTGGGGAATGCGTTGTAGCCCATTGCACACCACAGCCGTGCGACCAAGTGCTCGAACTCCTGAGGAGAGAACCGCTGCAACTGCTCAGCAGACCAAGCCCCCTGTGACATCGGGGCGACACCCGATGAGCGAACCGAGGGTACGCCAGGTACTCCCGGCGGGATAATGTGCTCTGTCTCGGGCCGGAAGTCCCACTTCTCCCAGGAGTGCTTCGTGTACCACTCCGCAGTCCGCTCGACATAGGAGACAAAAGCTCGAATGACGTCTCCTGTGCTTATGGACTGGTCTGTACACTGGAAGTGATTGCTGGTCGACTCCTTCTGGTACTCGAGGATGAATGCTCCGCCTTCGAGGCGACGTGCCTGAAGGTAGGTCATCTCAGAGACTTTGAGGATTGCGTAGCCATCCCCGGAAGCCCATTGCCTCCGGAGTGCGTTAGCTACTGCCCTCCCATCAGGGTTCTCAAGTACTGGTCCACTCTCGAGTTCTAGCTTCATTCTTCCTCCACCGGTCCGGGCCCCGCAAGTTGCGGACCACTGTCCTGATACGGCAAGTCTACGCCGACGCCCTGCCTGAAGCGGAGCGTAGACATCTCGTTTGATCTGAGAGAGTCACATTCTCTACACTCCCATGTGCAGTAGCAGGTGGGTGAAACCAGCTATGGATATTGGGCGCTTGGTGCTTGACTATGTCTCCGCGCTTGTATGGCCTGCTCTCATTGTGGGTCTGATTGCTGTCTTCAAGAAGCCTCTAGCACGACTCGTCAAACGCATCGCAGAGGAATCCGAGGAGTTCCGGATTCCAGGGCTGCTCTATGCCCGCTTCCGCAAGAACATAGAGGGGTTCACCGCTGCCGTGGCGAAAGCCCTAGCCAACGAGGCAGAAGGGAAGGTGGATGCAGCTATCGAGTCTCTCGAGAAGGAAGCTGACAAGGCGTTACTTGAGGCTGCCGAAGCAGAGCTTCGAGCTCTCTCCCCTCTGTTTTTGACTGCACCGCGGAACGCAAGGGATCAGGCGGGGAGAGCAATTGAAGAGCTCGCCTTGGACCTGCCGCTTAGTCGCGTGTTGGAGTACTCACTGTCCCAGTTACCAGGAGAGCGAGTCTCGGCTGGGATTGTGCTACGCGTTCATCTGGAGAAGACTCCCGAACTAGCGACTCAATCTGAAGTGCAGGCGTCAGTTCGCACAGGGCTCCTCGATCCGCACTCCCGAGTGCGCTTCCGCTTCCTGCAGGTGGTCGGGAGCAGCAGCGAACTTCTCAGAACGTTTCGTACGCGCGTTGAGGAGATCGCACGTAGTGACGAGAACCGCCCAGTGCGTGGAGAAGCCCGCCGACTGCTACGAACGAAGGTGGCCACAGACTAGCCCTCTCGCTGGAGGTGCCGATTGTCAAGGTGGTGCACTCTGTGTGGACGCAAGATACGACTCCACGAATCGAGAGAGACCATCGAAGGTCAGCTCTACTGCAATGGCTGCGCCGCTAGGCGGACAGAAGAGGAGCGCCAGCGCCAGCTCGCCGAGATAGAGGAACTACAGGCCAAGCGTGATAGGGTTGTCGAAGCAGTGCGCGAGGAACTCGCCAGCACCACCCTGGAGCACGATGATCCGGCCTTCACGCGGAAGCTCGACGGTTTGCATGGCCTTTTCGCAAGAGGAGTCCTGACCGCTGCGGAATTCGACACTCTGAAGCAGTCGTTGATACGGCATTGGACGCAGTCGGATGAGCCTCAAGGACGATTTGCGATAATGTACGCGGCGGCCAAAGGAATGATCTCGAGAGCACTTGTCGCCCCTGCGACAGCGGAGTTTCCCCCGCTTGAAGCGAGCATGATCGTCTTCGAGGAATGCGGGCCTAACCAGTTCGTCATTAGCTCGTACGTAGATAGCCAAGCGCGCAGTTCCGCGTTGCTCCGCTCCAGGTATCGGGCGAAGTTTGATCTGAGTACGGACACCTGTC
>Ga0272442_10002107_pt1 | contig 29235 bp, 25 predicted proteins | sample SSMForm2O_FD_200262 | JGI IMG/M metagenome (GOLD analysis project Ga0272442, IMG submission 200262) | Marine sediment archaeal communities from Little Sippewissett salt marsh, Falmouth, MA, United States - SSM-Form-2O | ecosystem: Environmental > Aquatic > Marine > Wetlands > Sediment ...
CAAAAAACGAGAAATTAATTCTTTGAAAAGATTTGTGCATTGTCTAGTTCGGAAGAACTACACAATTAGTGCACACTATGATAGGTTGATGTTCTGGTTACGTGAACACAAAGTGTTATCTCACTTATAAGCACTTGCCTGAATAATAAAATGCGTAAAGATTATACGATAAAGTAAGGTTATTATGAATATTCCCACTCGGGCTTCCCATATGAAGCTGTGTAGGAACTTGATAGTATAGGGCCTGTTGGACAGATTTGCTTAACTTTTAGTCCTAATGAATCGGAGAACCCGATAGGTGAAAAAAGATAGGTTGCTCTGAGAGTCAATTTTAACCGGAAATTGAAGCTTGAATTTCATGGAGCAAAAGTTGAGAGTCACGCGGGTTTTCACGCCCACCAAGAACTGGACGAGACACTTGGGCTTACAACTATGATTTAGTGAGAGTTCTGTGACAACCAAATGGAAAAGGAAACAATTATGGAAAGAAGTGGGTCTGGTCGCCGAAAAAAGCTCAAAGAATATTTTGTTAATGCAATGATATTTCTATTTTCAGCTCTGATTTGTTTTGCAATTTTCGAATGCCTCATTCGCATTATCTACAAGGGCAACGTTGTTCTTTTCCCACGCTATCACACAGATGCTGCCTATGGTGAATATACGATTAGAAGGCTGCGGCCTAATTTGGAATTCTGGCATACTAGTATAGATGGATCCTGGAAATTCACAACCAATAGCCAAGGTTTCAGAAGTGACCTTGACTTTAGTTATGACAAGCCGGATGGCATGTTGCGTATTATCTGTCTTGGTGATTCACAAACCCAAGGATTTGAAGTCCGTCAGGAGTGCACATATTCGTCGGTTATTGAGAAGTATCTGTGTAATCACGGTTACGAATCTGAAGTGTTTAACACAGGCATATCTGGATTCAGCACGGCCGAGGAATTGGTTTTCCTTGAAAATGAAGGTATTAACTATAAGCCAGATTTCGTTGTTCTAGGTTTTTGCGCAAATGATTTTGACGACAATATCAAAGCAGGTTTATTTGAATTGAATGATGGAAGACTGATTGTCAAAAAGAAAGAACACATACCGGGAGTTCGAATTCTAAACGTCATATACAAAATTCCTTTTACACGCTATTTAGGTGAAAACTCCCATTTCTATTCGCTATTGTTCAACTCTGTGTGGGAATACTTTAAGAAGCAGCTTCACTCACAGCAGGAAGCACAGTTGCTCACTGAATCGGCAGTTCCTTCCGGGGAGCTCACTGATTACAAAATTGAGATAACAGTTCGCTTAATTAAGCGTATGTATGCCTTTTGCCAAAAGAATTATATCACTTTTGTTATCTTGGATATTCCGCGACTCGACTTTAGGCCTTCCATCCCCGATGAAGTGCGCCGTATTATAATAAATAATTGTGATATTTTCGTTAAGGGTGAAGAAGTATTGGAAGACTACAAGAAGGTAGTCGAGATTCACAAACCACACGGCCACCGACATATTTCGGAATTTACCCATTGTCTTTTAGGCGTGCGCATCGCGAAAGAGATAATCGCTAAGGGAGATAACTTATGAATATTCTTGGCATATCCGCGTTTTATCACGATAGTGCGGCTTGTTTGGTCCAAGATGGCAGGATAGTGTCTGCTGTCCAGGAGGAGCGATTCACCCGAAAAAAGCATGATTTCTCTTTTCCCAAGAATGCCATTCGTTTTTGTTTGGAAGACAATGGCTTGAAAGATACGGATTTGGACTATGTCGCTTTCTATGACAAACCCTTTCTCAAATTCGAACGCATATTAGAAACATATATGGCTTTTGCACCGGTGGGAATCCGGTCTTTTACCAAAGCTGTGCCCCTATGGATAAAGCAAAAGCTCTGGATTAAGGATCTTATTTCCAATGACTTTGGTTATGCAGGTCCTATTATATTCCCGGAGCATCATGAATCGCACGCCAGTTCGGCTTTTTTCCCATCGCCATTTCATGAAGCAGCATTCTTGACCATAGATGGTGTGGGCGAGTGGACAACAACCAGCTATGGAATTGGGAAAGACAACAATATAAAAATGCTCGCAGATATTCACTTTCCTCATTCTCTTGGCCTGCTCTACTCGGCATTTACGTATTATACGGGATTCAGGGTGAATTCAGGCGAATACAAGGTGATGGGTTTGGCACCGTATGGTGAACCCAAATACAAGGATTTGATACTGAACGAATTGATAGATCTCCGAGAAGATGGTTCATTCAAACTTAATATGAAATACTTCAACTATTGTGCCGGCCTTACCATGACCAACAAAAGGTTTCATAAACTTTTTGGAGGTCCCCCGCGCAAACGAGAAACCTTATTGACTCAACACGATATGGACCTGGCCCGCTCTGTGCAGGAAGTGACTGAAGAAGTAATGCTGCGTATGAGTCGACATATCCACGAGGTCACGGGGCAGAAAAACCTGTGTCTGGCTGGCGGTGTGGCCTTAAATTGTGTAGGTAATGGAAGAATTCTGCGCGAGGGCCCATTTGAGGAGATATGGATCCAGCCCGCGGCAGGCGATGCCGGGGGCGCCTTAGGTGCTGCATTGCTTGTTTGGTATCAGTATCTTGGAAATGGTAGAAAGACAGATGGTGAGAAAGACTTCCAGCGCGGCTCATACCTCGGACCAGACTTCAAAGACTGTGATATTCTCGACTATTTGCAGGCCAACAAAATACTGTATACCAGGCTCGATGAGGAGGATATTCCCGAGAAAGTTGCCGAGTTGATCGCAGAGCAGAAGGTTGTGGGCTGGTTCGAGGGACCAATGGAATTTGGCCCGAGAGCCCTTGGGGCCCGCTCTATCATTGGTGATGCTAGGTCATCTAAAATGCAGGAAACAATGAATCTTAAGATAAAATTCCGGGAAAGCTTTCGCCCGTTCGCACCATCCGTACTCGAGGAGAAAGTCTGCGAGTACTTTGAACTCGACACCCAAAGCCCGTATATGTTGCTGGTTGCGCCTGTAAAGCGGGGAATCCGGCGACATATGACCGAAGAAGAGCAGAAGCTTTTCGGCCTTGATAAGCTTCACGTGGTTCGCTCCAATATCCCCGCTGTTACGCATGTCGATTACTCAGCCCGTGTTCAAACAGTCAACCGCAAAACGAATCCTCTATATCACAAGATGATATCGAAGTTCGACAAAAAGTGTGGCTGTCCCGTGATCATAAATACGTCGTTCAACGTCCGCGGTGAGCCGATCGTTTGCACTCCAGAGGATGCCTACAAATGCTTTATGAGAACAAATATGGATTACTTGATTATGGGAAGCTTCCTTTTGAATAAGAATGACCAGAAGCTTCTGGAAGATGATACTGATTGGCGCAGCGAATTTGAGTTGGATTGAAAACTGTTCAGGAAGATCGGAGTTCTGTGATGACCGCATTAACACATATAACTGAGAATCTTAGTATTTTTGTGTGTCCCGGCTGTGGCGGGGATCTGGAGATAGCCAGCGGCAAGATAAAATGCTTGAACTGCGACAATTGCTATGAAGTTACGAATAATATTCCTCTTTTGTTCCAGCCGAATGAATGGGACAGTTCAAAAGATGATATTACGGCGGTGGAAAAAGCGTTCTATGAAGAAACACCATTTCCAAATTACGAGGATTTTGAGAACGTTGGGGACCTTATTCAAAAGGCTCAAAGAGGAATTTTTGCTCGTCTATTGAACGAACAAATTCCTTTCAATATAAGGATTTTAGAAGTCGGGTGTGGAACAGGTCAATTGAGTAACTTTTTAGGCGTTGCTAATAGAATTGTTTTTGGGGCCGATCTGTGTCTCAACTCACTAAAATTAGGCCAGGAATTCAAGGAGAAGAATGGTCTGGAAAGAGTTGGTTTTTACCAAATGAATCTATTTAGACCCATATTTAGAGAAGAGAGTTTTCCTCTTGTTATTTGTAATGGAGTTCTCCACCACACAAGTGATCCTTTTGCTGGATTTCAATCTATATCAAGACTTGTAAAGAGAGGGGGATACATTCTTGTCGGTCTTTACAATAGGTGCGGTAGGATTAGTACTAACATTCGACGTATTCTCTTTAAGATTTCCGGTGATCGTTTCAAAATTTTAGATCCACGCTTAAGAGGTAAAGATATTGGTAATCTTAAAAAACTTACATGGTTTATGGATCAATATAAAAACCCGCACGAATCAAAGCATACAATCGGAGAAGTTTTGAGATGGTTTGATCAAACTGGTTTCGACTTTGTAAATAGCATACCAAAATCAAAAGCCTTTAGAGCCTTTTCAGGCGAGGAAGGATTATTCAAACCAAATCCTAGAGGGCATTGGCTTGACCATTTTCTTGTTCAAACCAAGATGATATTTAAGGGTAGTAAGGAGGGTGGGTTCTTTTTAATGATTGGCAAAAGGAAGTTTTGATGTTGGAAGGAAGTTCCATTACGAGGGCATAATGGTCATTGAAGAAATTAAGAATACTAAAAGCAAGACAAGCGAGTTTCGAAAGTTTGGCGTGACGATGGCAGTTGTTTTAGCTTTGATTGGTGGATTAATTCTTTGGCGACATAAGAATTACTACTGGTATCTCTTTGGAGCCGCGGCCTTGTTTCTCCTTCTGGGACTGCTTGCCCCGAGCATGCTCAAGTCCGCTCACAAGATCTGGATGACGTTATCAATCATAATGGGCGGGTTCATGAGCAGGCTGATTCTGATAATTTTATTCTATTTGGTATTAACACCTACAGGGCTGTTGCTGCGGATATTGGGTAAGGATATTCTAAACACCAGAATCACAAAAGACTCTTCGGAAAGTTACTGGATCCCTAGAAAAACCAACAAATCCCAAGAGAGAGACTATGAAAAGCAATTCTGACAACCTGCATAAGATCTCCTAAGAAACACATTATGCATTCTGGAGCAAGTTTTCTGAAATTTTGGAGGCTATTATGAGCAAATTGTCGATAGTATTGGAATTCTGGCAGTTTCTTAAGGTTCGCAAGAAATGGTGGCTCATTCCAGTCATTTTTTTCCTGTTATTGTTTGGAATCGTGATTATCTTGGCAGAGGGCTCGGTTCTGGCTCCATTTATCTACACTTTGTTTTAGACCGAAATTCATCGAAGGCGTGGAAAGGCCCCGGCCTCTAATATAGCAGGCAAAAAAACCGGTCCGTATTAGTGTTTTGCGGTGGTACTCTAAGAAAGATTTAAAGGAGCAGCTATGCCAAAGCGCAAGGATATTCATAAGGTGCTGATTATAGGCTCCGGCCCGATTATTATCGGCCAGGCCTGCGAGTTCGATTATTCAGGCACCCAAGCGTGCAAGGCCCTTCGAAAATTAGGTTATGAAATCGTGCTCGTTAATTCCAATCCTGCAACTATTATGACCGACCCGGGTATGGCTGATGCAACGTATATCGAGCCGTTAAATGCTAAAATCATAGAGCAGATTATTGCAAAAGAAAAACCCGATGCTCTGCTGCCGAACCTGGGCGGGCAAACGGGCCTTAACCTTTCGTCAGAGCTGTACCGCAAGGGCGTTCTGGATAAATACGGCGTTCAGATTATTGGCGTCAAGGCCGATGCCATTGAGCGGGGGGAAGACCGTCAGGCCTTCAAGGATACAATGAATTCGCTGAGTATCGAGATGCCCAGAAGCGAGATAGCAAACAGCCTTGAGGAAGCTGAAAAAACACTTGAGAATATCGGCCTGCCCTGTGTTATTCGTCCCGCTTATACCATGGGTGGAACGGGCGGCGGTCTTGTTTACAACATTGAGGAGTTTCGTACTGTAGTCAGCAGGGGCCTATCTTTTAGTCTTGTCAGGCAGGTCCTTGTTGAGGAATCCGTTCTCGGATGGGAAGAACTTGAGCTTGAGGTCGTTCGGGACGCCAAGAACCAGAAAATTACCGTGTGCTTTATAGAGAACGTCGATGCAATGGGCGTACATACCGGCGACTCCCATTGCACCGCCCCTATGCTGACTATTGACCCGGAGCTTCAGAAGCGCCTTCAGAAACATTCATACGATATTGTCGAAGCGATCGGCGTAATCGGGGGAACCAACATTCAGTTCGCTCACGATCCGAAAACCGGCCGGGTCGTGGTCATCGAAATCAATCCGAGAACTTCGCGTTCGTCGGCGCTCGCCTCCAAGGCAACGGGTTTTCCAATCGCGATGGTCTCCTCTATGTTGGCGGGCGGCCTGACTATGGATGAGATCCCCTACTGGCGTGAAGGCACGCTTGAAAAATATACACCCTCGGGGGACTATGTGGTCGTAAAGTTTGCCCGCTGGGCCTTCGAAAAGTTCAAGGGCATTGAAGATAAGCTCGGTACGCAGATGCGCGCCGTCGGGGAAGTAATGAGCATAGGCAAGAACTATAAAGAGGCGTTCCAGAAATCTATTCGCTCTCTTGAAACCAGCCGTTATGGGTTGGGCTTTGCCAAAGATTTTAATAAGAAATCACTCGATGATCTTATGGACCTCTTAAAGGAGCCCAAGAGTGAGCGCCAGTTTATTATGTACGAGGCCCTGCGCAAAGGCGCGAGTATCGATGCGCTTCGTGAGAAGACCCATATTAAAGCCTGGTTTATCGAACAGATGAATGAATTGGTGGAGCTTGAAGAAAAGATTCTTAAATACAAGGGAAAGAAACTGCCGGAAAGGCTTCTAATCCAGGCGAAAAAGGACGGATTTGCTGATAAGTATTTGGCCCAGCTTCTGAAGGTTCCAGAAAAACAGATAAGAGACAGACGTCAGGGACTTAAAGTTGTGGAGGCGTGGGAACCTGTTCCGGTGAGCGGCGTGGAGAATGCCGCCTATTACTTCTCCACATATAACGCCCCGGACAAGGTGGAAGTAGGCGATAAACGCAAGATAATGGTATTAGGCGGCGGCCCTAACCGCATCGGCCAGGGTATTGAATTTGACTATTGTTGTGTCCATGCGGCCTTTGCACTTCGGCATGAAGGCTATGAAACCATTATGGTCAATTGTAATCCGGAGACCGTTTCTACGGATTACGATACCTCGGACAAGCTGTATTTTGAGCCGCTTACTGTCGAAGATGTATTGAGCATTTATAATAAGGAAAAGCCCGAAGGCGTTATTGTCCAGTTCGGTGGTCAAACACCCCTTAATATTGCGAGCGAGCTGGAAGAGTCCGGAGTAAAAATTATCGGCACCTCACCCGAGAAGATTGACCTTGCCGAGGACAGGGACAGATTCCGCAAGCTGATGAAAAAGCTTGACATCCCGCAGCCGGAATCCGGCATGGCGAGCACACTGGAAGAGGCTCTTGAGATAGCGGAGACAATCGGCTATCCGTTAATGGTCAGGCCTTCGTATGTTCTTGGCGGCCGGGCAATGGAGGTCGTGACCGATGAAGAGATGCTGAAGTTTTATGTTGCAAGGGCGACCGATGTCTCTCCGGAAAGGCCCATCTTAATCGACAAATTCCTGGAGAGCGCCATCGAGGTGGAAGCAGATGCCATCGCCGACGGAACAGATGCCTTCGTGCCGGCGATTATGGAACATATCGAGCTTGCAGGTATTCATTCCGGTGATTCTGCGTGCGTGCTGCCGCCGGTCAGTATTCCTGAAAAACATCTCAGGACAATCTATGATTATAACCGGAAGATTGCCATTGAGTTTAACGTGGTCGGGCTGATGAACATCCAGTATGCCATTTGCAATGATACCGTTTACATCCTCGAAGCCAATCCGCGAGCTTCAAGGACCGTTCCGTTGGTTTCCAAGGTCTGCGACATATCGATGGTTCGCATTGCCACCCAGCTTATGCTCGGCAAGCACCTCTCGGATTTGGATCTGAAGAGATTATCGATACCACATTTTGGTGTTAAAGAGGCCGTGTTCCCATTCAATATGTTCCAGGAGGTTGACCCTCTGTTAGGGCCTGAAATGCGCTCGACCGGTGAGGTTCTCGGGATGGCGGACTCGTTCGGACTCGCTTTCTATAAGGCGCAGGAGGCGACGCAGCTACCTTTGCCCTTGAACGGGACGGTTTTGATTAGAATATCGGATAACGACAACTCCGCCGCGATTGAAGTGGCAAGGCGGTTCAAGAATCTTGGCTTTAACATTAAAACGACTCAGGGGACCAATGAATTCTTGGCCGGGCATGGAGTGGAAACGGAAAGTATCCTTAAAATGCACGAGGGCCGGCCGAACATTCTGGATAGTATAAAGAATGGTGAGATACAGCTTGTAGTAAATACACCGGGTGGCAGGCAAAGCAAGCATGATGATTCCTATATTCGCAAAGCGGCTATCAAATACAAGATACCTTACATAACGACCATGGCCGCCGCCACCGCAACCGTAAAGGGCATAGCGGCCTGCCGGGAAAAACCCGGACAGGTCAAATCTATCCAGAGTTACCATGCGGAGATAAAGTAAAAACGGATGAGGTGTGTTTAACTATGTGATTAATGAACTATTTGCCGATTAACCGGCATATCAATAAAGTGTTGAATTTTGAGACCTTGACTTCAATGGTATTTATAGAAGCAGATTTTGCCAAAAGATAAATCGATAAGGAAGATATTGGTCATCGGCTCCGGCCTGATTATTATCGGCCAGGCCTGCGAGTTCGATTATTCAGGCACCCAAGCGTGCAAGGCCCGTTTAAGGGGTTGGCGGTTAGTTTCCTGGCCATGTTCAAGTTAGCCATGATACAACGATATCTCAAAATGGCGTTTTCAGACACAGTCTAGTTAAAAGATAAAAATGGTGAATATTTAATATACTTGGTTACAAATGCAACCACTAACGTTATTAATCGCTTCAATAGCCAGTATCCTTGTCCTTTTCTTATCACCGATTTATGGGCTCATCGTATATATTGCCACTATTTCCTTGTATCCTGAATACCTTACAGTTCCTGTAGGAACAATTGATTTCACGGTGGGTAAAATAGCGATTGTTGTAATATTTGCAAAGCTGTTTCTGCTAACGGACCTGCCTAATCGATTTAAATTTATATGGCTTGACAAAATTGTGATTATGTATTTTATAGCTCAGATTGTAGCCGGGGCAACAAACCCGACATCACTTGGAGCATTTCTGGAAAACCGCGCCGGGGCAGTTTTTAACATGGTCCTGCCATACTTCGCGGTACGGATGATAGTACGAAACAAACAGCAGTATTTAATCTTGCTTAAGTGGATCCTTATTATAGCTGCACCTTTGGCGATAGTCGGATTCTATGAATGTCTGACAGGAAATAATCCGGTAGGATTTTTAAGAAAATATAACGCTTGGAGAACTCTTACAGGAGTTCCAATAGACGATACTCCGTGGGTAAGATATGGTTTTTTTCGAGCAAATGTTACATTTTCTCATCCGATTATGTACGGTTTATTTTTTGCAACATTTTGCCCCGCTTGCGCGGGGATTCTGGCTCATGTGAAAAAATATAAAATGCTCTATTGGACAGGTCTGGGATTGATGGGTGTTGGTGTTTTCTCATCCATGTCGGCCGGGCCGTGGCTGACTACTTTGTTAGTAGTACCATTCATTGCATTCTATCGCTGGCGCAAATATTGGAAACCAGTTGTGATAAGTATCATCGTAATATGTGGGCTTGTAGAGATTATTAGTAATCGCCACTTCTATGACGTTCTTAGTGATTTTTCTTTTAATACTGCTAATGCCTGGTATCGCTCTAGACTGATTGACGTAGCCTTATTCGAGGGGGGGATGTCCGGCCACTGGCTATTTGGTTATAACGTCGACCCCGGCTGGGGTCGCCGAATTAATGGTCTGCCTTACACAGACTTTGTGAACCAGTACTTGGCAATTTTGGGTAGGTTTGGGTTGGTTAGTTTTCTTCCTTTCCTGGCTATGAACGTGGCAGCTATCAAAAAGCTTGTTGATGGTTTTAAGGTTAGCTTCCTAGAGTCAGACAGATGGCTGATATGGTGTTTGGCAGCTGTTTTTTTTGGCTTGGCAGGTGCTTTTATGACTGTTTCGATATATGGTCCACCTGCAACGATTTACTATATGATGATTGCGTTTGCCGGTGTCATTCCTGCAATAGTAACAAAGCAGGATTCTCGCAGAAAGACAGGAACCGACGCCACTTTGCTGCATAGTGACAAGTCCATACTTTTATCCAACGGCCTCCAAAATAACTCATAATACCCAAACTATCAGGCAATACATTAATTACGATAAGTAACTACCATGTAGAATATAAGCTTCAGATTTGCCAACTATCCAAACGTGAGTGAAGCATTGATATCTATTATAAGACATTTTCGATGTCCATTTTTGGGGCCACAGATATGAAAATACTCAGTATTAACAAGTTAGAAGTCGAAGCCATCAAAGTAATCAAGTTTGCCCGTTTTTGTGACCATCGAGGGTATTTCACAGAACACTACAGAAAGAGTGATTTTGCGAATCATCCTGATATGGATTTCATGAGGGATGTAGAATTTGTGCAGTTTAATGAAAGTTGCTCACAAGAGGGAACGGTCAGAGGCCTGCACTTTCAATGGAATCCATATATGGGAAAACTGGTTCGGACCCTGTCTGGTAGAATGGTCGATATGGTCCTGGACATAAGAAAGGGTTCTCCAACCTTTGGTAAGATTATCCTTTATGATATGCATGCCAATAACGGCAACGATTATAGTGAGTGGATCTGGGTTCCTCCCGGATTTGCGCACGGTAATTTCTTTACTGAGAACACACTGATCGAATATTTTTGCTCAGGGGAGTACAGCCCCGAGTGTGAGGCGGGTATTTCTCCTCTCGCAGAAGATATTGATTGGTCACTGTGTGACAGAGAATTAAAGAAACTATTTGACGATATTGCACATACAACAGTGTTGATAACTGACAAAGACAAGAACGGATTCACAGTTGAAGCATGGAAGAATGACAAGCGCTCCGATAATTTTATCTATGGGAAATTATAACAATAAAAACCAAGACATTCTTTTTGACGGGATTACAGGATGAGCAAGATGGTTTTAGTCAAGTTCGTAGGCATTGCAGGCTGAGCTTACAAAGTAAGTCTTTGACGTCCAGCCTTGCGATGTCCATTGTTGCGTCAGAAAAACGCAATTGATGCTGTGCATCAAACTGACTAAAATGTTCTGCAGGATATTGTGGAATATCAAGAGCTGACAGAAAAAATCATAGGGAGTGCTTACCGCGTGTATAACAATATGGGTTTCGGTTTCCTGGAATCTGTCTACGAAAAATGCCTGCTGATTGAACTGAAAAAAGAAGGTCTTCAGGTAGAGAACCAAAAGGCTGTTACTGTTGCGTACGGAGGTGAAGTAGTTGGAGAATTTAAAGCGGACATTTTAGTTGAAGATGCTGTAATCTTAGAATTGAAATCAGTAAATCAGATAGCCAAGGCCCATGAAGTACAGTTGATAAATTATCTGGTTGCCACAGGTAAACCAGTTGGGTTAATAATAAACTTCGCAGAAGAAAAGGTTGAGGTAAGAAGAAAAGTCAGGAAATTATAATAATAGAAACCAAGAAAACCAAGACATTATTTTGACGGGATTACAGGATGAGCAGGATGGTTTTAGTCAAGTTCGTAGGCATTGCAGGCTGAGCTTACAAAGTAAGTCTTTGACGTCCAGCCTTGCGATGTCCACTGTTGCGTCAGAAAAACGCAATTGATGCTGTGCATCAAACTGACTAAAACCTTTGATGAAATGGAGATATCATTTTAGTTAGCTATTTATGCAGGAGTTCAATTTATTGAAGTATTGGTGGACTAAGAAAATATCTGCAATAGAAGCTTGCTTATATAAACAGATTTTTCTGAGGACGCATAAGCTAACTAAAAATAAATCCTGTTATCTTGTCTAAATTCTATCTACAAAAGTGGAGTAAAGATGGTCGATCATAATAAGATAGTTTTTACCGGTGGCAGCGGCCTGCTCGGAAGCGAGTTCAGGAAGATATTACCTGACATAAATTACCCTTCTTCGAAAGAATTTAATGTTATTAATTTCCAGCAGATGAAAGGATATTTGTGGCAAAATGGCTGTGATTTGATAATCCACGCAGCTGCATTTACCTCTCCGCCTTTAATTGATAAGAATCCATTAAAAGCAATTGAAATCAATATTGTCGGTACTTCAAATATTGTGAAATTATGTTTGGAATTTGAAGCCCGACTAATATACATATGTACTGATTATGTATTTAAAGGTGACAAAGGCAACTATAAAGAAAGGGACCCCGTTTATCCGGTTAATAAATATGCCTGGTCGAAATTGGGTGGGGAATGCGCTGTGAGGATGTATGATAAATCATTGATTATCAGAACGACATTTGGCCCCAATGTCTTTCCATATGACAAAGCCTTTGTCGATCAATGGACAAGCCGAGAAAGCGTTTCCGTTATTGCACGAATGATCAGTGAACTTGTTGATAAGAAGGTTACTGGAATTATACACGTAGGAGGAGAAAGAAAAACTGTATTTGAATACGCGAAGAGTCTGGATAAGACGAGAGATATCGGGGCACTATCTATAAATGACGTTGATTTTGTTGTTCCGGTTGATACATCATTGAACTGTGATAAGTACAACAAATTGGTAAATGAATAGGAAATGAATTAAGGACGAGAGAAATGAGGATTTTAATTGCAGGTGGTGCAGGATATATCGGTTCTTACCTGATTCCGGTACTGATTGAGCGCGGATATGAGATTGAAGTGGTTGATTTAATGTGGTTTGGCAACCATTTGCCTGATGAAGTGAAAGTTGCGAAAAGGAATCTTTTTAAATGCAAGGAGAAGGATTTGGAAATCTACGACCAGATAATATTTTTGGCTGGTCTTTCAAACGATCCCATGGCAGAGTTTGATCCATCCATGAATTTCATCTTTAATGCTGCTTTGCCGTCGTATTTGGCTTTTACTGCAAAGAAGGCAGGAGTAAAACGTTTCATATATGCATCATCCTGCTCAGTTTATGGATACACCGTTAACGAACTCTACGATGAAGAAAGCCCTGCGACGTGTGGATACCCATACGGCGTGTCCAAATTGCAAGGTGAAAGGGGGGTTTTGCAGCTTCAGGATGATGGTTTTTCGGTTATAGCGCTCAGGAAAGGAACGGTGAGCGGATTTAGTCCTCGCATGAGGCTGGATCTGATTGTAAATACGATGTTTAAGTTTGCTATAGGTGATAAACACATTACAGTAAATAATCCATCGATCTGGCGACCTGTCCTAGATATCCGGGATGCTGCTACTGCTTATCTAAGGGCCATTCAGGCGGATTACTCTATAAGTGGTGTTTTCAACATTGCCTCTGACAACTACACCGTTGGCCAGGTTGGGGATATGGTGAAACGCGAAGTTGAGGGATTGACAGGACAAAGAATTGCCATTACAATAAAGAATGTAGAGGATTTCCGGAATTATAAAGTTACTCTTCATAAGGCAAAAACTCATCTTGGTTTCCAGCCCCAATACACAATAAGCGATATTGTCCAGAATCTATATGAAAATAAGGACCACTTCGAAAAGAATAGTGATGATGCATTTTATAATATCAGAGTATTCAAGAAACTAAACCATAATAAATATCTATCCCTATAAATATATCTCCCAAGGTTCGCTCATGTTAGATGTGTCCATAATTGTTGTTGCCTGGAATGTTCGAAAACTGTTGTACAATTGCTTAAAATCAGTTTATGACGAGACCAAATGCATCGATTTTGAGGTTATATATGTCGACAATGCTTCGGAGGATGACAGCGTTGAAATGGTGAGAAAAGAGTTTCCGAATGTTAGAATAATTGAAAATGAAGAAAACAAAGGTTTCATAATAGCTAATAATCAGGGGATTGAAGTATCTGAAGGTAGATACATTCTTCTTCTCAATTCAGACACGATTATTTTAGATAACGCAATAGCCAAAACAATCAAATTTGCCGATGAACATCTAAATGCTGCTATAGTTGGCTGCAGGGTTTTAAATACTGATAGGACTTTGCAGAGAACCTGTGCTATGTACCATTCCCTACTAAATATGTTTTTGTCTGCGACCTACCTTTATAAGGTCTTTCCCCGAAGCAAGTTCTTTGGAAGGGAGGCAATGACCTGGTGGGATTTTAATGATGTTAGAGAAGTAGAGGTTGTATACGGTTGTTTTTCTTTAGTCAGAAGAGAAGCAATAGATCAAGTTGGCCTTATGGATCCGCGATATTTTGTATTTGGAGATGATCCTGATTGGTGTTATCGCTTCGGTAAAGCCGGCTGGAAAATCATGTTTACACCTGAGCCTGAAATAGTTCATTATGGCGGCCAAACCACGAAAAAGAAAGCAGATAAATTTCTCCTTCAATTATATGGAAGCAACTTGATTTTTATGAAATTACACAGAAGTAGATTATCCTTCCCTTTTGCTCGTTTACTTATAGCGCTGTTTTTTATTTTGAGAGTTCCTTATTGGTATGCTGCAGCGATGTTTCATAAAAATAAAAGGAAAGAATCAATACAGACTGCGAAAGCTTATTTGATAGGGTGCTTTTACTGTCTTACAAATTGGAAAAAATTGCTGATGAATAAAGAGGCAATTGAGATTGGGGAAAGTTCTGAGAAATAGAATGGGTAATACCTGTGTATATATATTATATATATATTAGAAAGTAATGAGCACATTATCATTCTTTTTATTTTGCTAAACAGAGCTGTAAGGCACAAAAAAAACTTTTCCATTTAAAATCTACAACCATAAACTATTTCATATTTGAGTTGTTGTATGAACATGGAAAGTTCTTATGAACGAAGAAGATATTCAGCAATTTTGGGATGACCATCCGTGTGGAGAAACACAAGTCGGTGGGATTAAAGGTGATTTTGAAGAATTCTTTAATCGCTATGATGCATTCCGTTATAAGCAGCATAAGCATCTTTTAAAATGTCGTGATACGATCGACTTTAAGAAAAAAATGTTCTTGAAATTGGTCTTGGCTTAGGTGCCGATTGTGTACAAATTATCCGTAAGGGTGCTATTTGGAACAGTATTGATTTAGCATCAAAGTCCGTTGATCGTATTACAAAACGATTATCTTGACGCAACTTGCCCTATGAGTGCTTGGGTGTCGCGAGTATCTGTAACCTGTTATTTGACTATTTGAAAAAACTGCTAATGACACAAGAAGGTATTGAACGCAAACTTTAAATAATCAAAATATCAAATTCTTTAGAATAACTCTTTTCATTTAGGGAACTCATTCTTAAACATGAAAAATGACAGCATTAAGTATAAAGACAAACCAGCAATTGTTTGTTTTGCCGGATCAGATTGGTGGTATCAAAACAGGGGTTTATTTTCACCTCAGATACTTTGGAGGCTTGCGAAATACTATAAAGTCTTGTATGTGAATTCATTAGGAATACGAGTACCTTCTTTGAGACAGGATCGATATGCTGCAAAGAAAATGACACATAAATTTAGAAGTATAGTTCGTTTCCTGCGTAAAACTGATAATGGCATGTATGTGTTCACTCCTATATCAATACCATTATTTGGGCGTCCGTTAGTAGGAAATATTGTATCTGTCTTTACGTTGTTACAGGTTAAACTTGTTATGAGACTTCTTTCTTTCAAAAACCCCATTTTCTATATAGCATGTCCTACAGGGTGGGAAGTTGTAAAAAAGCTTAGTCCTCGTTATCTGATATATCAAAGAACAGATATTATTGAAGAAATGCCAGGTATTAATAAATCATATATAGTGTCATTGAATGATACATTGACAAGGGTTGCTGATTTGGTTCTTTGTGTAAATACTGGCTTATGGCAGGAAGGACTCAAAAAAAATCCCAATTGTATTCTTGTCGGTCACGGTGTTGATTTTGATAAATTTGCCAATGCGGACAAGTCTGAGTATATACCCGAAGATATTGCTATTGTTCCTAAGCCGATAATAGGCTTTTTCGGCAAAATTGCTGATGATGTCTGTGACTTTCAACTGATTGAATACATGGCAAAGGCTCTACCTGATATGTCCATTGTTTTAGTAGGGCCGGTTTCTTCAGATGTCGGCGACCTAAAAAAGTACAAAAATATCTTTTTTCTTGGTCGTAAACCTTATGAGGAGATTCCACATTATGGAAAGGTCTTTGATGTGGCAATTATGCCTTGGAAAAAAAATAAATGGATAGAGTTCTGCGATCCAGTCAAAACTAAAGAGTACTTAGCATTGGGTAAACCGATTGTTTCGATAGAATACCCGGAGCTAAAACGCTATAAGAATATCACTTGTGCGGTTACGAATTATGACCAGTTTATTAATTGTATCCGGACAGCGATCGAGGAATGCGATCTTAATCTGAAGCTAAAACGCCAGGAAAGTGTGAGAAACGAAACCTGGGATGATAAAATCAAGGTGATAATAGATTTCATTGAGAAATTATGAATAATTTAATCAATATTTTCATTGAGAACTTGATGAAACTTAAAGTGATGTCAAAGAGGAAAGATTTTAATTTAATAAAGAACAGATGTTTTAGGTCATTTCTTTGGAGATGGCAGAGTATATAACAAAATATATTTAATTGAAATGATTAGAAATCTCGCTAAACATTATTTACGAACGGGCCGAATGTTTCTCAAATACCTTAAGGAATCTGAAGAGAGACAGAAATACACTTTAAACGAACTTAGGGCGTATCAAAATGAAAAATTGAAATATATAATTAAGATCGCTTATGAGAATGTACCTTATTATAGGCATGTTCTTAATGAGAGGGGATTAAATCCACATGACATAAGGAAAGTAGAGGATTTACATCGAATACCATTGATAAATAAACGTATTGTACAAGATAATTTTAATCGTTTCAAGAACAAGAACTATAAAGGACTTGTATTTAAGGGCTATACGAGTGGGACGACAGGGGCCCCAGGGACTTTTTTGAGAGATTTAAAATCTATAAATTTTGAAAATGCAACGATTTGGCGCCAATATAGATGGGCGAATAAGGATTTTAAGTCAAAGCGCGTTACTTTAAGGGGTGAATTAATTCTGCCCTCAAATAAGAAGAATAATTTTTGGAAATACGATCCTTTTGGCAAGGAGCTCTTGATATCCTCTTATCACTTGTCAGATGATAACATGATAAACTATGTAGAAAAGATTAAGCATTTCAATCCATTTGATCTTTATGCCTATCCATCGACCGCATATCTACTGGCAAGCTTTTGTAAAAAGAACAATATAAGTTTGAAGTTTTCTAGAGTCTTTACGTCTTCAGAAGTTTTATTAGATTATCAAAAAGAGGAAATAGAGGAAGTTTTTAATAGCAGGATTTTTGATTGGTATGGAAATGCCGAAAGAAACGCCGCAATAGGCCACTGCAAGTATGGTCAATATCACGAGATGACAGATTACAGCATAATGGAATATATTCCACAAGGAAACAATAAGTACGAAATTGTCGGCACAACTTTGAACAATACCGTTATGCCATTAATACGCTACAGCACAGGAGATATCGTTGAATTAGAAGATAATGATTGTTCCTGTGGGCTTAGATTCAGAAAAATAAAAAATATAATTGGACGAAATGATGACATTGTGGTTTTAAAAGACGGGAGAAGATTGGGAAGATTAGACCATATTTTCAAAGGTATGAATTTTATAAAAGAGGCCCAGATTTTGCAACTCGAATTAGATTTTTTAAAAATAAGGATTGTACCATCGTACAGTCCTTCCGATGAATATAAGGAAATACTCATAAAAAATCTTTGTAAGTATATAGGTAGCGAGGGTATTAGGTACAGCATTGACTGGGTCGAGAAGATAGACAGAGGCAGAAATGGTAAGTTCAAACTCGTAAAGAACCTTGTTGGCAAGGAGCAGAAAGAATAAAAGTTTAAGATGCACAAGCATTTTGTCACAATTATAAAATGTAAAACAAGCAATTATCCGAAAAAGGCTCCTTTTCATGCGTCCTTAATCTATCCAGAATTTAGGGGGCTATTTCCCGAAAATATCGTTGATAAAACGAATCATATTTACGATTCCGTGAGAGAATCCTTTCATTTATTGAGATACGATTATGAGAATTACAATGCTCAAAAGTGGAATCCACTTGGTTGGTTAATAAGGCCCGGTGAATCCGTCTTTATTAAGCCCAACATGATTTCCCAGAAGCATAGGTTTAATAACGATTGGGATTATGTTATTACCAATGGTTCTATAATCCGTGCGGTTATTGATTATGTATTTTTAGCATTAAAAGGTAAAGGTCGCATAATAATAGGTGACGGACCACAAGCAGATTCAGATTTTTCAAAGATCGTCAGTCTAATGGGTTTAAATGTAATAAGGGATTTTTATAAACAATATCTAGATTTTAAGATTGAAGTAATAAATTTACAAGATGAACATTGGATCGAGAAAGATGGCATTTATGTAGAGAAAATCAAACTCACGGGTGATCCGGAGGGAAGCATCGCCATTGACCTTTCAAAAGATAGTATGTTCGCGGAACTTGACAGATTGGGCAAAAGATACTATGGAGCTTTCTACAATATTGAAGAAACAAATAAACATCATAGAAATGGAAAACACGAATATAAAATAGCAAAAACACCTATATCTGTGGATGTATTTATTAACGTTCCTAAATTAAAGACACATAAGAAATGCGGAATTACTTTAAACCTTAAAGGATTAGTCGGCATTAATGCAAACAAAAACTGGTTGCCGCATTATGTTTTTGGTTCACCTGAAACAGGTGGGGATCAGTTTCCCAAAAAGACTAGGAGGGGAGATATAGAGAATAGAATAGTCTTGTGGGCTAAAAGGCAGCTTTTAGGAAAGAGTTATATTATGCGATTTTTAGTCCGTATTTTTAAAAATGTTGGGTATAGAATATTTGGAGATACTGAGGAAGTCATTAGGTCGGGTAATTGGCACGGAAATGATACTGTATGGAGAATGGTAGTTGATTTAAATAGAATTTTAATGTATGCCAACAGTGATGAAAACATACTAAATTCCGGCAAAACTAAACGCTTTTTTTCCGTTGTTGACGGGATTGTCTCGATGGAAGGAAATGGCCCCGTTGCTGGCACAAGAAAGGAAACCGGGATTATAGTAGCTGGAGAAAATTTTGTTGCTGTCGATGCTGTTGGCGCACAATTAATGGGTTTTAATTGTAAAAAGTTACCCATTATTCATAAGTCATTCGAAAAGCATCCATATCCACTTATATATGGCGATTACGAGGATATTCATTCTATAAGCAATGAAGAAAAATGGAATAAGCCATTAAGTGAGTGGTCTTATAACGATTCATTTAAGTTTAAACCACATTTTGGGTGGGAAAGAATAATAGCGGAAAAACAATAAGGAATGAATCTTTGGATGCAACCTTTATAACAATCGTGAGCTTTAAAAACAAAACGCATAAAAAAAATCAGCGTAGGTATTGTATCAAGAGCCAAAAATGAATGTTGAGCCCTATATTGCAAAACTTAGAAATTATATAGAGGCCTGTGATTATGCTGGCTACGACCCATACGATGCGTTGAATAGCCCTTTGTTGCGAACATTAGCTTGCCAAAATAAGTATGCTCGGATTGCCTTTATTCAGGTACTTAAAAGGCTTCCTATTAATCTTCGGCCTTTACTCGGTATACGGAAAGGACATAATCCGAAAGGTATTGGTTTATTTCTTTGGGGCTACGCCAAGCTATACAAAATAGAGCACAACATGGAGTTCTTGCCACAAGTGAAGTATCTCTTATCCTTACTTAATGAGTTCAAAAGTCAGAATTATTCCGGCAATTGTTGGGGCTATAATTTTGATTGGCAATCCCGGGAATTCTTTGTGCCGAAGTTCACTCCCACTATTGTCAATTCTTCGTTTATAGGTCATGCACTCATTGATACGTACAAATATACAAGGATTCAAATTGCTTTAGACATGGCGGTTTCAATTAAGGATTTCATTCTTAATGACTTGAATATATATCAAGAAAATGGCACTCAATGTTTTAGTTATACTCCCATTGATAATGGAAGGATCCACAATGCCAACTTACTGGGCGCTTCGTTTTTGATTCGTCTTTATGGAATTGTTGGGGAGGATAAATTGAAAAATAATGCTCTCACAGCCTTGGCGTATACTATGAAATATCAACGTGAAGATGGCTCTTGGTACTATGCGGATACTGATTACCAAAACTGGATTGATTCATTTCATACAGGATTCAACCTTCAAAGCATCAACTATTTTCTAAATGAAGGTTTTGGTGAGGAATTCAAAACTGGCTTTGAAAAGGGCATTGAGTTTTATATAAAGAACTTCTTCCTGCAAGATGGAACACCGAAGTATTATCATAACCGCATGTATCCCATAGATATCCATGCTCCTTCGCAGGCAATCGTTTTATTTTCAGCTTTGGCTCCAAAATATGACTCACTTACCGAACGGCTGACTGAGTGGATGTTGCATAACTTATTTGACCCTAAAGGCTATTTCTATTTTCAGAAGACTAAATACTATTTCAACAAAATACCGTACATGCGATGGAATCAAGCTTGGGCTTTTCACGCCCTAACGTCATTCCTTTTTGGAATAAAACAGAAGCAAAAATAGAATGACTCGTATTTTTTTAATGATAGTAAAGAAAGTGTGAAGCTATTTGAAAGATGTCCTAAGCATGCGCAATACAGGCTTGTCATCATGTATTTTGTTCAATTTGAGTTCTTCTTGAAGGTTACTTTTAAGTAAGAAATGTTCTAAAGATTTGGACACTTCTGGGACTTTCGACTTGGAATGATCTTTTTTGCCAGAAACAAGCATCAACTTATGTCTAATAAACATTTAATTATTAATGCTGATGATTTTGGGTACAACTCTGAAGTCAATCTTGCCATTTTAACCAGTTTTTCTAAAGGATTGTGCTCAAGCACGACTATAATGGCCAATATGCCAGGCTTTGAGGAAGCATGTCAAATATCCAATGATAATGGCCTAATGGGATATATTGGTCTCCATCTTGTCTTATCTGAGGGCATACCTCTAACTGATAAGATAAAAAAGTGTTCGCGTTTTTGCGATAGTAATGGACGCTTTCATCATATAGAAGAAAACCGTTTTTTTAGAATGAGTCATGAAGAGAAAGAGGCTGTTGCTCAAGAAATATCTGCCCAAATAGACCGTTGCAGAGAGTATGGCATACCTTTAAGTCATGTTGATTCACATCACCACATTCATAATGAGTGGGGTATTACTGGCGTTTTGTTTCAAGTTATGAAAAATAAAGGCTTGCGGTTTATTCGATTAAGTCGCCATTTGGATCCGAACAGTACATTTATTAAAAATCTTTACAGGCGTTTTTTTAATGTTCGTATTATGTTGAATGGTGCTGCAGCAACAAAATACTTTGGTACAGTTAAGGATTTTGTTCGTTTACAAGAAAATACAAATTGTTTTACGTTTTCCTTTGAAATTATGGTTCACCCTACGTTTAGCAAAAATAAATTACTAATAGATAGTATTTCAAATGAGAAGCTCGATGAGAAAGTAGCCAGAATCGTTGAATATAAGAAAGCAATTTCTTTCGCAGAAGTTGCAAAGAACTTACTTGCTAGGCGATAAATGAATATGTAATGACGCAAGCAGATATTTTAATGAATAATAAAACGGTGAACCTGTTAGGAACGGAAATTCACGCATTGAGCATGTATGAAGTGCTAGGCATATGTGAGGAGCATATTCATATGAAACGTATGCTGTTGCTCGGGGTGATAAATGTAGCAAAGCTTGTCAACTGCCGTAAAAATACCGAACTTCGTCAAAGCTTAAACGAAGCAGATGTTGTCGTGGCTGACGGCCTTCCCGTTGTTTGGCTTTCAATATTAGTGGGCAATCCCTTGCCAGAGAGGATTGCAGGAATAGACATAATGTACCAACTGCTTAAACTCGCATCGAAGAACCACTATAGGGTTTTTTTCCTGGGAGCAAAACAGCAGATTGTTAAAAAAGTTGTGGATTTTTCTCAACGGGAATATCCAGGTCTGCAAATTGCGGGTTATAGAAACGGGTATTTTAAAGAATCTGAAGATAAAGATGTAGCAGAGCAAATCAGGGAAAGTTCGACAGACATTCTATTCGTCGCTATCAGTTCACCCAAGAAGGAAATTTTTCTTAGAAAATGGCGGGGCTTTATGGGTATCCCCGTATGCCATGGCGTAGGAGGTAGTTTTGATGTCTTGGCTGGCGTTACAAAGCGCGCGCCAATGTGGATGCAGAGATGTGGGATCGAATGGCTTTACAGACTTATTCAAGAACCGAGAAGGATGTGGAAGAGATATCTTGTTACTAATACTATTTTTATAAAATTGAGCTTGGAAGCGATCATAAAAGCAAGATTGAACAGAATGTTCCGTAGATTCGGGCTTACCTTTACGTCCAGTGTTAAAAAACCAGAGTAGGTAACTCTCTTAAAATAATATGAACTATTCAATCTTAGATGAATAAATTAGTGAAAATAATCCATGTTGCCGGTGCAAGACCTAATTTCGTCAAGATAGCAAGTATCTTGAAAGCTTGCACGAAAGTCTCAGATGTTGAGTCATTACTTGTCCATACCGGACAGCATTATACGGATAATATGAGCAAAACTTTCTTTGAAGAGCTGGATATCCCTGCTCCGGACATCAATCTTGAAGTCGGGTCGGACTCACACGCACAACAAACAGCTGAAATTATGAAGCGTTTCGAGCCTGTAGTGTTAAAACATAAACCCGATGCAGTTTTGGTTGTGGGGGATGTAAACTCCACTGTCGCATGTGCCCTGGTCGCTGTGAAATTGGGCATCAAGGTCATCCACGTCGAAGCAGGTTTGAGAAGTTTTGATCGTACTATGCCAGAGGAAATAAACCGCATATTGACAGATACCATCAGCGATCTTCTTTTCGTCTCCGAGCCAAGCGGTCTGAACAACCTCAAAGCCGAGGGGATTGATGGTACAAAGGTTCACTTTGTTGGAAACGTGATGATCGATACCCTCGAGCATTATAGAAAAAAATCCGCCGAATCACATATTCTCGACGATTTGGAGCTGAAGCCAAAGGAATATGTGGTGGTTACATTGCATAGACCGAGCAATGTGGACAAGCGCCGGGCATTAACAAGTATCTTGGACGGATTGGCCGAGATTCAAAAGGAAATCAAGGTCGTATTTCCTATGCATCCCCGGACTCTTAAGTACATCAAGGCTAATGGATTCATAAAAAAATCTGAGCGTTTACCGAATCTCTTTGTTACCGAACCTTTGGGATATCTGGACTTCTTGAAATTGATGTCTGATTCTAAGCTTGTAATAACGGACTCCGGTGGTATTCAGGAAGAAACCACAATCCTTGGGATACCCTGTCTTACGGTACGTGAGAACACCGAAAGACCGGTTACTTTGACACTGGGAACAAATAGGTTGGTTGGAACGGATACTGATAGAATAATAAAGGGTTATAGAGAAAGCCTGAACAAGGTCATTCCAGGCACAAAACCAAAATTTTGGGATGGAAAAGCTTCCGAGAGGATTGTTCAGACATTGTTTCATTCCTTATAGTAGAGTAGGAAGAAATATTATGAAAACAGTGATATTGTGTGGGGGAAAGGGAAGGCGATTAGATCAAGAGACTGAATTTAAGCCAAAGCCGCTTGTCGAAGTTGGAGGGAGGCCCATTCTATGGCATATTATGAAGATTTATAGTCACCAAGGTTTTAAGGATTTTATCCTGTGTTTAGGATATAAAGGAGAAATGATAAAAGAGTATTTTCTTAATTTGGATGAGATTTCTAACGATTTTTTTTTGGATTTGAGCAGTGGGAAAAAAACAGTTTTTGCTAGAAATGGTTTTTTAGATGCGAGAATATATTGTATTGAAACAGGTTTGGAAAGTATGACTGGAGCGAGAATCGCAAGAATTAAGAAATACATAGGAGAAGATGAAGATTTTTTCATGACCTATGGAGATGGCGTTGCGGATATCGATTTAAAGAAACTTTATGATTTTCATAAATTAAAGGGCAAAACAGCAACGATCACTTCGGTCAATCCGGTTTATTGGTATGGTTTAGTTGAATTAGAACATGGAATAGTAAGAAGATTCGACGAAAAACCTGATATGAAAGATTTGATCAATGGTGGGTTTATGGTCTTTAATAGAAGGATTTTTGATTATTTATCTGAAGAAACAAGCTGTATTTTAGAGCAAGAGCCAATGAAGAGATTAACTCGAGAAGGACAATTGGCTTCATACCGACATAAGGGTTTCTGGAAGTGTATGGATAATCAAAAAGATGTGGATGAATTAAATAAAGTTTATAAACAAGGGGCTCCTTGGGAAATCTGGAAAGATGAATAAAGAATTCTGGGACAATAAAAATGTATTAGTTACCGGTGCAGGAGGATTTAAGGGCTCTCATCTTGTTGAAAAGCTGAGTGATACGAGTGCTAAAATCATTTCTCTGGTCAGGGATTTTGAACCCAAGAGCTATTTTGAAACTCAGAATCTTGATAAAAAATCTACCGTTGTTATGGGAGATCTAAAGGATTACAGAAAGATAGCAGACGTACTTTCTAAGTATGAAATAACAAGTGTTTTTCATCTTGGTGCGCAACCAATAGTAACCACTGCTTTGCTCAATCCATTAGAAACCTTAGAATCCAATATTATGGGCACTGTCAACATATTGGAAGGTGCGAGATTGTATTCTAACGTTAGAGAAATTCTTGTCGTTTCAAGCGATAAAGCGTATGGTCCGTGTGAGCGAGTACCTTATAGAGAAGATGAAAGATTGCATGGGAAAGCACCTTATGATGTCTCGAAGTCCTGTGCAGATTTAATTTCACAGGTATATGCAAATCCGGATGTCTATGATATGCCAATCACGATAGCAAGGTGTGCTAATACTTTTGGGCCTGGTGATTTAAATATGAATCGAATTATTCCTGGGACGTTGGAGGCAATCCTAAGGAAAAAGCCGCTCAAGATCAGAAGCAATGGCAGATTGATCAGGGAGTACATTTACGTCAAAGATTCAATAGAAGGGTATATCCGCTTAGCAGAAAACCTAAACCAGACAAAAGGCCAAGCATTCAACATAGCAAGCAGAAATGTAATGAGTGTTACTGAAATTGTCGATAGGATTTCAGACATACTGAGGGTATCAGTTGAAATCGAGATACTTGACCGGGCAAAAGCTGAAATTCCTACGCAATATTTGGATGGTTCTAAAATAAAAAAAACGATTGGATGGGAACCAAAGATTGATTTTGATAAAGCAATCAAGGAAACTTTTGATTGGTACAAGAAAGTTTTAACTGGTTAATTTCATGTACCTTATTCGTAATAAAAAAGGGAATGGGACACTAAAGTGAAAGGAATATCAAAAGCTGCAAAAAGGCTAAGCGGGCAGCCTATGTTTCATATACTTGTCAAGGCAAATGAGCTTGAACAACAAGGTAGGAAAATTCTTCATTTTGAATTAGGAGATCCTGATTTTAATTCTCCGCAGAATATTAAAGAAGCTCTTTATGATTCTTTGATTAGGGGGGAGACCCATTATACAAATCCTAAGGGTCTTAGAGAATTTAGAATCACGGTGGCAGATGTAACTGAAAATTCTCGAAAATTCAGGCCCGGCTTAGAGCAGATTCTCGTCTGTCCCGGAGCAAATTCCGGTATTTTTTATGCTATCGGATGTACAATAAATCAAGGGCAAGAAGAAGAAGTCATTGTCCCATACCCTTGTTTCCCAACTTATATTTCTTCTATTCACTTTTTCGGTGCGAAACCTGTAAAGGTCCCTCTTAAAGAAAAAAACCAATTCAGACTTAATCCAGAAGATGTAGAGAAAGCTATTACAGAAAGAACTCGTTTGATTATTATGAATTCTCCACATAATCCTACGGGTTCTGTTATGAATGAAGATGAAATGAAGAAAATATATGACATAGCAAAGAAATATGACCTTTATTTATTAAGTGACGAAGTTTATGCGAGAATGATTTATCACGATGCAGACACACATTTTAGTTCTCCAAGTAGATATGATGAATGCAAAGAAAGGACAATTGTCGCAAATGGATTTAGTAAATCTTATGCTATGCCCGGATTTAGATTGGGGGTTGTTATAGGCCCTTCAGAATTAGTTGATAAGATGTCCTTATTGCTTGAGACAAATGTTAGCTGTGTTTCTCCTTTTATTCAAAAGGCGGGAGTTGAAGCGCTAAAAGGAGATCAGAAACAAATTGAGGATATGATGAATAAATTTAGAGAGAGGAGAGATGTTATTGTCGAAGGGTTAAATAGCCTGCCAGGAGTTCATTGTTTAAAACCAAAAGGAGCTTTTTATGCATTCTCTAATATTAAGGATACTGGTTTCACAGATAGAGAATTTTTTGATTGCATGATTGAAAGAGCCGGAGTTGCTTGTTCTCCTGGAACTATATTCGGAGACAATTGTGCGGATTATGTTAGATTCTCTTATGCTTCTTCAAAAAAAGAAAATATTACTGAAGCCATTGAGAGAATGAGCAGTGTACTTAAAAACAAGTAGGATAAAGTCATTGACTTTGAAAAATAGAGAAGGCAGGTCAAAACGACATGAAACTATCAGATTATGTTGTTGAATTTTTGGAAAACAATGGCGTACGTATTGTGTTTATGTTAAGCGGCGGTGGTTGTATGCACTTAGTTGATTCGGTTGGTAAATCTAAGAGGATTAAATATATATGTAACCATCACGAGCAAGCCTGTGCGATGTCCGCTGAGGCATATGCAAAGTTTCAAAATGATATTGGTGTAGTTTTGGTCACCAGTGGTCCTGGTTCAACGAATACGATAACTGGACTACTTGGTGCTTTTCAGGATTCAGTTCCATGTTTATTTATTTCGGGCCAGTCTAAAAGACGCCAAACGATTTATAATTTGAAGAATGTAAAATTAAGACAGTTTGGGGTCCAAGAAGTTAATATTATACCCATTGTTAAATCAATTACAAAATATGCTGTTGTGGTTAACGATCCTGAGAAAATAAGATTCCATTTGGAAAAAGCATTGTATCTGGCAAGATCAGGCAGGCCTGGTCCTGTGTGGATTGATATCCCGTTGGATGTTCAAAGCGCAACAATACAGAAAGGTGAATTGATTGGATTTGATACGAACGGATTGGAACTACGTTATGGAGGAATTTCTGGCCGAGATGAAATAAATGAGGTAATTCGTTTATTAAAGAATGCCCAGAGACCAGTAATTATCGCTGGGCATGGAGTTAGAATAGCGAATGCATGCGAAGAACTAATTCGTTTTGTTACAAAATATAATCTTCCTGTGGTAACTCCTTTTATGGGGATAGATGTCATGCACACTAACCATAAGAGCTATATAGGGAGAATTGGTATCAAAGGCACAAGGCCCGGTAACTTTGCTATGCAGAATGCAGATTTAATAATAAGTATTGGTTCCCGATTGGCTGTTCCTAGTATTGGATTTGAGTATAAACTATTTGCCAGGGAGGCAAAAGTTATTGTAGTTGATATTGATCAGGAAGAGCACAAAAAGAATACTATAAAAATCGATAAAATTATCAATGCTGATGCAAAAAGGTTTCTTGAAGAGCTAATTAACAATCTTGAGAAAGAAAAATTTGCATTTCCTCAGGGATGGCTAAAGAGATGCAACCAATGGAAGCATAAGTATCCAGTTTGTTTACCGGAGTATGGAAAATCTAAAGGGGGTATAAACTATTATTATTTTGTTGATACATTAAACAAGAAGATAAAGGCGAAAACTCCTGTAATTTCTGATGCAGGTTCGTCTTTTTATGTGGTTTCGCAGTCTGTTAATGTCAAGAAAGGACAACGTTATATCACCTCAGGGGCGTTAGCTACGATGGGTTTCGGGGTGCCTGCCGCAGTAGGAGTAAGTGTAGCTTTGGGCAATAGGCAGGTAGTAACTGTAACAGGTGATGGCTCTTTTCAACAGAACATCCAGGAATTGCAAACGATAGTACACTACAACTTACCAGTCAAGATATTTGTAATGAATAATAAAGGTTATCTTTCTATAAGGAGTACACAGAGAAGGTTTTTTAATGAACGTTTTGTTGGCGAAGGGGCCCAATCTGGTGTTTCTTTTCCTGAGACAAGGAAAATTGCTCGTGCGTATGGCATAAAGTTTGTTAAGGCAAGTAATAATAAAAAATTACAAGAAGCATTGGATGAAGTATTTGATTACAAGGGTCCTGTTATTTGTGAAGTTAATTCATTAGAGAACCAAGAAGTTATTCCGGTTAATACTGCTAAAATTCGCCCAGATGGCACAATGGTTTCAAAACCGTTAGAAGATATGTATCCTTTCTTAGACCGAGAAGAATTCATCAGAGAGATGATCGTGAGACCTGTTGAAGAAAACGCAAAATAAGAAAGCTGCTTTAGATGGTCAACACTAAAAAATATAATAGAAAAATTGATATGCAAAATGTATTTGTTACTCTGACGACAAATCAATATTCCATTTTATTTGTCCTTTTTGCCACTCTTTTGTTTGTCGTGTCTTCGGTAGGGATGGATGGCGATGAAGGTATGTGGAGTTATACAGGTAGAGTTTGGTGTGAAAATAATCTTGCTCCATATATTGGAGCTGTTGATAATAAAACGCCTGGTATCTTTGAGTTATTTGCAATTTCCCATATGTTATTCGGTATTAATTACTTTTTTGTAAGGCTACTTGGAGCAATAGCCATATTGTTTGCTTCACTTACCGTATATCTAATAGGTAAAGAATTATACACTCATTCGGCTGGCATTTTTAGTATGGTTATATTTGGATTAACGATGACATGGAAGGCATTAGACGGGGTAATAACTTCACATACTGAGACATTTATGGTTATGTTTTCTACCTTATCGTTTTATTTTGTTATAAAAGGAACAGCTAAGCAAAAGTGGAAACGCTGGGTTCTGCTGTCAGGTTTGTCAATGGGGCTTGCAATAGCGTTTAAACAAGTAGCTTTAACTACTACATTGGCTTTGCTCTTCTTTTTTATTGTGTACGCTGGTAATTCTTTGAGGAATAAGGATAAATTATCTGGGTCATTTTTACTGATTTCGGGAATTATCATTTCAACATTGTTTAGTGTGATGCCTATTCTTTTTAGTGGTGTTTCTTTGA
>Ga0272442_10002108_pt1 | contig 29231 bp, 21 predicted proteins | sample SSMForm2O_FD_200262 | JGI IMG/M metagenome (GOLD analysis project Ga0272442, IMG submission 200262) | Marine sediment archaeal communities from Little Sippewissett salt marsh, Falmouth, MA, United States - SSM-Form-2O | ecosystem: Environmental > Aquatic > Marine > Wetlands > Sediment ...
ACAGCAACCGCTTTTGTGCCATCAAAATATGCTGAACTTCCAAATGAAGCCCAATTGGAACCATACATATCATCTATCTTGACAATACGATGATTATACCAATCGGTAACATAGATTTGAATACTGTCCTGCCCATAAATTATAACTAATAACACAAAAATACATAAGAAAACAACATTGAAGTTTTTCATAATGTTCTGCTTTTTTTCTTTTGTTCTTTTGCAATACTTAATATAGCGATAATTAATAAGTTGTCAATGGTTTACTCGAAATATTAGTTTAGGCAATAGAATCATGGGGTGGGTGTTATAGAGGGCAAGGCAAGGATTAAAGGCAAGTTAAAAAAAGGTCTCAATGAAGTTCAAATTCTCTGGAAGTGCAATTGAGTGATGAAATCAATTTTTATTTCTTTTATTCTTTCAAGAGTTATCCGAAGTTAGTGATATATAACAAATGTATTGCAATTTCAGTTTTCCCCAATTTTCTTTGCAACACAAACATATTCTGATGCAAATATTTTGGATTTGTCAATAAACTTATCAATAAATACACACGGTTTTACTACAAGCCATTTATTTATAAAATAGACTATCCATTTTACAATCGGGATATGCCAGAATAAAAGAACAAAAAAAGTTGAGAATTGGTGCCCGAGAAAGCTGAATAATCCTGCAACCGGTTTAATTTCTATTATCTCGAATCCGGCATTTTCGAGGACACTTCTGATACCATATTTTGTATATCTATAAAAGTCGAATGGCGCTTCATGAATTCTACTCAAATGGGGCATCGAAAGGATAGCAAAACCTTCGGGTTTTAGAATTCTATACATCTCTTCCGCTGCCTTAAATGGATTGGGAATATGCTCCAGAACTTCAATAGCAATTGCAGTGTCATATTTCTCATCGTCTATCATGTGCATATCTTGAATATTGCCGATATAAGTTACTCCATCGGTTCTCTCTTCAACATCGAGACTATCATATTCGATTACTTTTTCAATAACTGCAAATTTAAAAGGCATATCGCCACAGCCGATGTCCAATAGATTACCTTGAGAATATTCTTTAAGAATGGGAATTAATTTTTTATAGGAAGCGTATGTAGCAGGTGAATAGAATCTTCGTTTTTCAGCGTTGTATAATTCACGATTTATTAGTTGCCTGTTTTTTTCAAGTAGTTTTTTCATTCAATACCACCTCTAATAAAACACCATGAAAAGACGTGATTTAATCCAAATGAGTAGTCTATTTAATTTTGTAGAAAATAGTTGGAATGAATAAATAAGAATTACAAATAATCAATATTGAGAGTTACATTTAATTTATTCAGGTCTCTGATTCATATATACTGCTTGCAATATCCGCAAGTGCGAAAATAACTTCCTCGATTTGCTTCGGGTTGATTTTTGCATTGCTTGAAATGGGAGTCCAGAGTGTGCATTCGTCATCATCGATGAGCAGATACTGAAACTCACCGATTTTTTTCAATGTATTTTTAATATCGTCTCGGGATAATAACTCTTTTGCCTTGTCTTCATGATTGGAACGAATCAAATATGTATCATCAAGTTCCTTATCACCAATCTCGATTTCATCGAGGAGGTGCAAAACCTTGCCGACTTTAATTGCAAGTCCTTCCTCCTGAATATTCAAGAAAAACGGTGGAGCTTTAGTAAGATTTACCTTGTACTCAATCCAATACTTATTGATGCTCTGGTCAAAATCAGGGGTATAGCAGTATTTTGAGACGGTTATGTCGGATATGAAACCCTCGACCTCACCTCGCCAGATAAGAGCGCTTTCTGTCCAATCCTCGTGAATGGGGAGTTTGCTTGGATAAATATCGCTGAATTCCTTGATTGCCAGATTAAACTCCTTTATTGTTTCCGATGGCAAATAGAGATATTTTTCGATAACTTTTGGCATGTCAAACCTCCATAATGAACTTTTTTAAATCACATAAACCTAATTTATCATAAAACCGAGTGCATTTCAAATCTTTTTTTATTAATTCTGTTTATTCTATCTTCTATGTATAACTCTATCATCGGCAGTCATTTATATAATGGTCGAAATTTCATAAGTTACGGCACCTCGACTTTTGCAAGAATAGCTCGCATAATGTCCTCGGAATTTTTCTCTTCAGCCTCAGCCTCATAAGTAACAAGAACTCTGTGTCGAAGGACATCCATCGCTATTGCGCGAACATCCTCGGGTGTAACATATCCACGTCTTTCAAGAAAAGCATGAGCTTGTGCGGCAATGCGAAGGAACATCGTCGCTCTCGGTGAACCACCCCATGCAATTAACGGTTTTATTTCCTCGAGTTCAAATTGCTCGGGATAGCGGGTAGCGAAAACGATATCGAGAATATAATTCTCGATTTTCTCATCGACATACACATCGCGGACAACCTTGCGCGCTATAATTATCTGCTCCGGCTCGATAACCTTTTGCGCTGTTGGCGGACTGGATTTAGTGTGAAGCTGCATTATCATGCGCTCCTCCTCGCGGCGAGGATAATCGACGATGACTTTGAGCATAAATCTATCGACCTGCGCTTCGGGAAGCGGGTAAGTTCCCTGTTGCTCGATTGGATTCTGTGTAGCCATCACAAGGAAAGGTTCCGGCAGTTTGTGGGTTGTATCACCGATTGTAACCTGTCGTTCCTGCATCGATTCGAGAAGCGCTGCCTGAACCTTTGATGGCGCACGGTTTATCTCATCGGCAAGAATGAAATTCGCAAATATCGGTCCGAGATTCGGCGTGAACTCGCCGGTCTGCTGGTTGAAAATCAATGTGCCGGTGATATCCGCTGGAAGAAGGTCTGGTGTGAATTGAATGCGTTTGAATTCAGCTTCGATACATGCGGCAAGTGTCCGTATCATGAGCGTTTTCGCAATACCGGGAACGCCCTCGAGCAAAATGTGCCCATCGGCAAGAAGACCGATAAGCATTCGCTCGATTACGCGTTTTTGTCCGACAATGACACGCTGCATCTCGGCTCGAAGCTTGGTTACAAATTCCGATTCATGCTCGATTTTCCTGTTCAGTTCTTGAATATCAACCATTTTGTCCTCCAAAAAAATTTAGTGTCAAGAATTCAGGGGGTGAGTAAAAGCAACCCCACTAAAAAAAATCACATAAACATATAATTTGAAAAGTTGTTGAAAAAAAGCAAGAAATTTATAATAGAAAGAAAAATGAATGCAGAATGCGGAAATCACCGTAAAGGGCGCAAAGAACGCAAAGGAAAATATGTTGTAGAAACACGGCATGCCGTATCCCGGGTGCAAGATGGACATCATATCAAAGATGCGTCAATCTGGACGATAAATCAAAGGTAGAACCGAATGCGCAGCGTGAAGGCGGGGTGTCTATGTCTGGACACCCGACGAGACAATCGCATCGGGTGTATATCTAATCCGGGCGACAACAAATTATGGCTTGAACAAAACGAAACGAATCATTTATTTAAGATAAGTGAAGAACCAAAAATGCTCTTTAAACTTGGCTTTCCTTATAACAGTATAGTTTTGAAAAAAAAGAAATAAAAACTTCCACTGTAAATAAAACCGATATTCACATCGCTTTTTTATTTGCTTTAAGTCATTTAATGCATATAATGAATTAAGCAAATAGAGGTGAAATGAATGTTTTTTCGCAAATACATAAAGTGTTTCATAGCGCTGCTTGTTGTAACCGGAGCCTTTGCGCAGTTCGGGCGGAATAAAGTCCAATATGAGCAATACAAATGGTATTACCTGACCACCCCGAATTTCAAGCTTTTTTATCCGCAAAGCTATGAGCATCTTGTCGATTTTGCAATTATTGAGCTCGAGAATGGACTCGACCGGCTTTCAGAGGATTTTTCCTATACCCCGCAAAAAAGGCTGAGTATCATCATCTATCCTACCCGATTCGATTTTCAAGAGACTAATATCACCCCATCCATTTTGCCCGAAGGTGTCGGCGGATTCACAGAATTTTTAAAGAACCGCGTTGTCATTCCATTTAATGGAAACTGGGAGGATTTTCGCCATGTGCTTGTGCACGAGTTAACACATTCGTTCTCACTCGATTTTCTATATGGAAGTTCACCTGCTGGAGTTCTCTCGCTTAGCCGCGTTTTCCAACTCCCTCTCTGGCTTGCCGAGGGTATGGCTGAATTTGAAAGTCAGGGCTGGAATCCCGAAGCCGATATGTATATGCGCGATGCAATCCTGAACGATTACATACGCCATCCAAGTGAACTCGGCGGCTATCTTGTCTATAAGCAGGGGCAATCGATGATGTATTATATCGCCGAGCGCTGGGGTCGCCAGAAATTGGGGGAAATTCATGCCAAGGGCAGAATCGAGGTTTCAATCGATAGGGTTATCAAAGCCGCGCTGGGTATTAATCTCGATGATTTCTACCGCGATTGGAAACTATGGGCGCGACGGAAATATTTCCCTCAGCTCGAGGGTCACGAATTGCCGAAGGAATTTGCGACACAACTCACCGACCATGAACGCGATGGAAGCAATATGAATGTCCAGCCGGTGTATAATCCTGCAAAAGACCAGATTGCATACATTTCAGACAGAAACGATTATATCGATATATTTTGTGTCGATGTCCCGACTGACATAAGACGAAGAATCCAAAAAGGTGAACGCTCAGGTGAATCGCAATCGTTCCATCCTTTCGACAGCAGAATGTCATTCTCGCAAGATGGTAAATATCTAGCACATTCGGTGAAATTGGGATTCGCGGATGGTATTTCGATTATTGATGTTAAGAGAAAGAAGCGAATAAAAACAATGCTTTTCGGCAAGCAGGAGATACGGGAAATAAGCTCACCGACATTCTCACCCGATGGTAAACATATTGCTTTTGCGGGACTTCATGCAGATGGTAGGCGCGATATTTTTATCGCGGATACCGCAGGAAAAATCATAGAAAGGATAACCAACGATATTTTTGACTATAACTATCCTACATATTCACCCGATGGAAATTGCATTGCTTTCTCATCGGATAGACCGATCGGCGGCGAGAAAGCTATGAAGGATTATCCGAAACACTATGGGGAATACAATATTTTTATAATCGATTTGGAAAATGATGAAATTACACCCGTTACAAATGACGGTCAGGGCAACAAATATCCCTCGTTTTCCCCCGACGGCGAAAAAATTGCCTATACATCCCAGAGAAACGGCGTAGCGAATATTTATGTCAGCGATATTGTTACCGACGAGACCTATGCTGTAACGAATCTTGTGTGTGCGGCATATACACCAAGCTGGTCTGGTGATGGACGCAAGATTGCATTCTCGGCTTTCTGGTATGGCGGATGGGATATATATGTGATAGACGACATCTCGCCTTTCGATTCGATTCCGCAAAAATTTGAAACCGCATTCGAATATTGCATTCGGCAGAATGATGAAGATTCAGCTGGAACTGAAACAGATACATCCACCGGAACCGATATGCCTATCGTATGGGGAGAATTATCGAAATATAGATTCTCGGAGGAGGATGAGGATTCTACACCGCCCAAAGAATATTTTCCACAATTCTCGGCTGACTTGATGATGGTTAATTTTGGATATAGCACATATTATGGTGTCGAAGGAGCGAGCATTCTTATGTTCTCCGATGCTCTCGGCGACCACAAAATCCTTATCGAGACAGACCTATATCAAAATCTGGATAATTCCAATTTCTATCTCGGGTACGGCTATCTAAAAAAGCGAACGGATTACTATATATCGCTGTATCACTTTAAAAATTACTTTATGGACAATATGTATCGAGTCTTTTCCGATAGAAATTATGGCGGGAACATATATGCTTATTATCCATTTTCACAATATTCCCGCGCCGAACTTGGTATCGGCGGTTTCGCGGTCGATAGATATTTTTATGATCCGCCTTATGATGATACATACTCGGAAAATCTTACCCTTAATGCAGCGCTGGTTTTTGACAATTCACTCTGGGGTTTTACCGGACCACTGAACGGTTCGCGAAGGCGTGTCGAGGTCGAAGCTATTCCGAAAATCGGCAGAAATCCGATGAGTTACTGGGCTGCCGAAGCCGACCTCCGTGAATACTATCATTTCGGAGACGGTTATTCATTTGCATTTCGATTGTCCGGCGGCCATTCGCAAGGCACGCATCCAAAGAAATACTACCTCGGGGGGATGTATCAATGGCTCAATTACTCTACATCCAGCCGCGATGTATATTCCGTCTCGGATATCTATCTGTCCGATATTGTCGTGCCGCTTCGTGGATTCAACTATTTCGACCAAATAGGCAATTCGTATGCGCTTTTCAATTTTGAATTTCGATATCCATTTGTGAAATATCTCGATTTAGGCTTTCCACCAATTCTGATTCGAGGTATAAACGGGGCGCTTTTCACTGATATAGGTGCAGTGTCGTCTCAACCTTATGAGGATTTCCACGGTATGAGAGATGGAAAACTAACCGATATTAAGATGGGTTTCGGTGTCGGTATGCGCTCTTGGGTATGGATGTTCGCATTCCATTACGATCTCGCTTGGACAACCGACCTCGGTTCCGTTTCAGCAAAACCGAGACATTATTTTTCGCTTGGATTAGAATTTTAATGCAGGATTGACGAATATTCATTGACGTCAGCTATCCGACCACACACCCCTGATACCTGACAAATTGCAAAGTGCAAATATCAAATTGACGACCGTGTGCGGACTGGGAATTCAAACTGAAATCTGAAACTCGATTTCATTTGGTAAATTATAATACTTGACAGGAAATGCTATCGCATTAATTTTGCATCGGAATTTTATCAAAACAGCGTGAAATAAGGAGGTAGAAATGCCGAAGACTCGCTATTTAGGACATTCAGCTTTTGAAATTGAAATGGGCGGCAAAACGATATTAATCGACCCATTCCTCACCGGCAATCCCTTAGCTGCATCAGCGCCAAAAGACCTCAAGCCCGACTATATAATTGTTACGCATGGTCATGCTGATCATCTTGGTGACGCAATCGATATTGCAATCAAAAGCAAAGCCACAATAATAGCGCCATTCGAAATTGCAGTATATTGCGGCAACAAAGATGCAAAAACCCACCCGATGCACATCGGGGGTTCACATCCTTTCGATTTTGGTGTTGTGCGACTAACGCTTGCGCTTCATGGCTCGACAATAATAAACGATGAAGAGCATATTGCAGGGGGAAATCCTGTTGGTGTCATTATCGAAGCTGAAGCAAAAAGATTCTATCATGCCGGGGATACCGGACTCTTTGGTGATATGAAACTAATCGGTGAAAGGTTTCCACTCGATGTCGCATGTCTGCCGATTGGAGACAATTTCACAATGGGTATCGACGATGCCGCTTATGCAACAAAGCTTCTTAAACCAAAATTCGTAATCCCTATGCATTACAATACATTCCCTATCATCGAAGCCGACCCTGACGAATTTACGGAGAAAGTAAGAACATTTTCCAAAGCTATTGTTCTCAAGCCCGGTGAAACATTTGAGTTTTAAGGAGTATTATACTCTCAACTCATCTTTCCGGTGGTTCCTCCCAGCCGTATTTATCCGCTTCTTTCCGAAGTTTCGCCATATACGTTCTATGGCGAATGAATTTTAACATCCCGAATATAACAAAGAACACAACGGCAAATGTCCAGAGAAAACGCTGGTCACCGAGAATCACAAATGGCAAATATTTTCTACCGAGATGTTTTACCCATTTTCGATAGAATTCAAAAACAGTCATTCCACATCCCTTTTGAAAACCTTCGGCAAACGCTTCTACTATTACAATAGAATCGCAAAGGTCACCGATTTTGCAATACTCTGTGAGATAAATAATAGCATCATGCGCCTCAGCATAAGCAAGTTCTGCATTTGGTGAATTGAATGTATTCACCTGTTCCAATGCGCGAAGAGAATAAGTTTTTCGCCATAATACCGCCCATGCAAGTTTAGCCTGTGCGGAAATATCGAGTCCGGTTGAAAGATGCTGCGCTACACCCTCATCGAACCAGCGGGGAATGACGATTTCATTAAGCTTTTTATGAAGGACTATATGAGTAAGCTCATGATTGAAAACCCTCTGTGCCTTGACAGGGTCGGCGCCTTTTAGGATAATGATAGTGTTCTGCTCGGGAATCGCAACACCAACTCCCCATTCGGGAATTCTCCCGTCGGAAAGACTATAAAGCTCGCTAAAATTTCTTGCATAGATAATTCTAATATCCGGAAGAGAATCTTCAGGTAAATGAAGAATCGAACATATTCTTTTACACTCATTTAGCTTCAATAAGTCGTTATTTTGAGCAAAAGTAAAGCTGAGTAAAACAATTATTAGGAAACAGTATTTCATAATAAAGAAAGCGAATTAAGCAAAAGCACTATGACAATAAAATGGATGTTGGAATTCAAGAATTTTTAATCCCAACGATACTTCATTCTTTGAGGAATGCTTCAAGTATACGCATTCGTGCCGGATGCCGCAGCTTTGCAAGCGCTCTCGATTCAATTTGCCTTATCCGTTCTCGTGAAAGCCTAAACATTTTTCCGATTTCCTCGAGTGTTCGAGGATAATTATCGTCTAATCCAAAGCGAAGTGCGATAACCTCGGATTCTCTTTTCGAGAGCGATGATAGAATTCTGTGTATCTCGTGCTGTAAAACCGCAAGCGTTGCCATTAGTGACGGTTGTTGGGCTTTGCGGTCTTCTATCACCTCGCCCAAAGTTCTCGAGTCTTCATCATGCCCAATTTTTTTATCGAGAGAAATTTGCCCCTGCAATGCCTGCAGCAAGTCCTCGATTTCCCTTTCCTCCAGTCCGAGTGCATCGGAAAGTTCAGAAGATGTCGGCTCGCGACCATATTCCTGTGCAAGCTGTTGAAACATTCTCGAGTATTTCCTCGCCCATTGAATCAAATATGCTGGAAGTCGAATAACCTGTCCTTGCTCGGCAATAGCGCGAATCATCCCCTGACGAATCCACCATATTGCATAAGTTGCAAGTTTAAAGCCTTTTTCCGGGTCGAACCGTTCAACAGCTTTAAGCAATGCATGATTGCCTTCCTGTATTAAATCGAGAAAATCTACACCTTGATTCATGTAGTTGCGGGCGATATTCACAACTAATCTCACATTTGCTTTAATCATTTGTTCACGGTCATATTCGTATTGGTCAAGAAAAAGAGGAATTTTATTAATAAGCTCGAGCAAATTGGGCAATGGAATCAGACTTACTTGACAAATTCGCTTTCTTGCGCGCCAGTATCGGCTGAACTCTTTGACAATCCCATCGACTGTTTCCTCACCCAGCCCAAGCTCATCGGCTAAAGCATCGCGTTCATTTTCGTCGGATAGAAAAATTCTTTTGGCATCCTTTTTGTCGAGACCTGCAAGCTTTAAAAAAACGTTTATTTGCTCATTTATCCTTGTCCAGTATTCGTTCAATCTTACAAAAATGGGCAATACTAATTCAATTATTCTCAAAGATGGATTTATATAGTCTATCTCCTGGTTTAATTGTTCGAGAATTTTCCCTTTCTTTTCCCAATATTTATCGCTGTCAAAGTCTTTTATTTTACATGACTTTATAGCCGATAGAAGCTTACTGTTAAGCGATTCGATGCGCGCTATCGTCAGAAGGATGTCGGTTCGATGTTCGGTTGGTGTGATATCTTCCGGTCTGAATGAGGATATGGTGAACTCATCTATCGGTAATCCCCCATGCTCGAGTTGCTTTCCCAATGAAATGAATTTATGAATTGAAAGAGTCAAAATTGGGATAGTTTTCTGAAGTTCCTTTATAGTGCTGCGCATTCTGCAAGCTGTTTGGAGTTCCTTTTCTTTACCAAGAATTTTGACATTACCAATATCATGAAAATACATTCCCAGTGGGTCGCTAACCGTGATTTTGGTGTGTTCACCGGTGATAATCACACCCAATGCAGCGAGGTAGTCTGCAAGCTCATCAATTTCCAATACTTTGCTGAGTTTTTTAGACTTGAGCAGTTTTTCGATATCATCGAAAGTTATACTCTGGCGGGTGCCGACTTCATGAGCAAGTTTTTCCAGGAGCTTTATTTTCTTTTCTTCTTCAGTCATTGATGCCCTCCAATAATTTGGCTTGAGAGTTCAACTTTTTCTTTTTTTAATTCAGATATTTGAACTAGAAGTGAGCTTCTCTTCGATTGATTACCATCGATTTCAGCTTTTTTCAATTCTCTACGCAGGTCATCGAGTTGTCGCTCGATTCTTCTTTTATCGAGGTCACGAAATAAATCCTCAGCATCGGCATTAGTTGGTATCTTTTTGCGACCGATAATAGTTTTAGTAAGGTAACTCAAAGCTCTTGGGTCGAGGAATTCCGAAAGCAATTCGATAGAGCATTCTCCGTTCATCTCGATATTTGCTACAATGCTTTCGACTACCCCTTTATAAAGAACAAGGGAATTTGATTTAAGAACAATTTCACCAAGCATTGGATTTGAAAGCGTCATAGCGATAAGGTCGAGTTCAGTATAGGCTTCCGGTGGCAGGTCATCAGTTTTATGTATTGGAACCTCGACATTAGTCTGTCCACGCTTCTTTGAAACTTTTGCAATTCGTTTTGCTATCTGAGTTTCACCGACACCGAGAATATCGGCAAGTTTACCGCGATATAGCGCACCGGTCAGACTGTCCCCAAGAATTGATATATATGGCGCAATTTTATCGGCGAAACGAAGTTTGCCCTCCACGCTATCCCACAATCCGCTCTGTTTTGCAACTTCTATCGAGAAATCGAACCAGTCGGGAGCATTGCCTAAGAATTCCTCGATTTTGTTTGAATCCCATTGCCTTGCAACATCATCCGGGTCGTTTTCATCCGGCGGGCGGGCAATTTTAATCATCAATTCATATCGTAAAAGCGGCTCGATTGCGCGGTAAGTTGCATTAAGTCCGGCATCGTCGCCATCATAAAAAACCACAACTGCATCGGTGAATCTCGCAAGTAGATTGGCATGAGTTCGAGTGAATGAAGTCCCGCAAGAAGCTACAGTATTCTGAAAACCTGCTTGCCATAAAGAAAGAACATCGAAATAACCCTCGACAAGAATAGCAAATCCTTTTTGTCTGATTGCTTTCCTGGCGACATGGAGTCCGAACAAAAGCTCGCTTTTGTGATATAATTGAGATTCGGGGCTGTTAATATACTTAGGTCTATCGTCTTTATCGAGAGAACGCATCGCAAAGCCAACAAGTCGTCCAGCGCTGTTGCGAATTGGAATTATCAATCCTCCCCTGAATCTGTCATAAAGCGAATTCTTTTCCTCGTGTTTAATCAACAATCCGGTTTGTAAAAAAGGTTCGGTATCAAGTCCCTTTTTTTTGATATGAGTGAGCAATGTATCCCAATCTTGTATTGCCCAGCCGAATCCGAAATCCCGTGCGAGTTTTTTGTCTATACCACGGGATTGCAAGTATTTCAAGCCTTCCGTATCCTGGCTGGATAAAAGAAGCTTTTGATAAAATGCAAACGTCTCTTCGACTGCTTGCTGCATAGCTTCGGTGGCAGATGAAACCCGTCTTCGCGATGGAACCGGTATTCCTGCTTCTTTCGCTAGAAATTCTATGCTTTCTGGAAAGGAAAGCCCCTCTTTTTCCATCACGAAAGATACAATATTCCCCCCCTTGCCGCATCCAAAGCAGTAGAAAAGCCCTTTGTCGGGGTCAACCGAGAAACTTGGCGTTTTTTCTTGATGAAACGGGCAGAGTCCAAGATAGTTTTTCCCGGCTTTTTTCAGAGTTGTATATCTCCCGATAATGCCTAAATAATCGGTAGAGTCTATCACTCGCTCGATGAAGTCCGGTGGAAATCCACGATTTGTAGAACTTTTAGCCATAGAACATCTATTACCGCCTATATGTACAGATTTGAGATTTATTAAAAAAACCAAAAAGCATAATAAGCAATATTCATGCCATTGAGAACAGACAGGAGTAAAGATAAATAATAGATAGAAAAATATTTGCAAGATTTTTTACAATGAATTGAATTTTAAAGTACACTAATTCTCAAAACAATTCAAATGCGTTGAATACTACAGTTTGGATTTCCTGAAAAAAATTTTGCTATTGGGTGCAAGTAAAACAAATCCGATAGCTACTAACACCGCCATAGAAACTACTGCGGACCTGTATGCCAATTGTTCGCTCCATCGCTCGACGAAGAGAATAACCAATCCCCAAACGAGTGGACCGACGACCGCGGCGGCTTTGCCGGAAAGCGAATATAATCCAAAAAAGCGTCCTACTTTGTCGGCTGGGGCAAGGCGTAGTAGATATGGTCTCGATGTAGTCCAGACGCCGCCGAGCATTATTCCAAGCCAGCATCCGACAGCCCAGAATACATTGCGATATGGAAACAATGCCAATATCGCAAGTCCGATAATCCATCCCGCAAGCACTAACATCAAAGCTCGATGATGACCGATAGAATCTGTGATTCTGCCCCAGAGGAATGAGCCGATAACAGCCGCCGTCGTTGCGATTACAAAAAACAATATCTTTGCATTATCCGGCATTGCCATTGCTTTTTCGGCAAAAATCGCCATAAACACAATTGTAGTTTCGACACCTTCCTGAAAGAAAAATCTTGCTATGATGAATCTTCTGATACCGGGGAACGATTTTGTATCGCGGAAAGTATCGATGATTTTGCGAAATGGATGCGCTTTGGATTTATCACGCGGGTATTTTGTTCGCAATTCATCCGATGTGAAATATAAAATTGTGGGTAAAGCAAAAATCGAAAAAAGGATAGCCGTAGGTATAAAAGTAGCGATATGACCTCCGGCGCTTATAGGCGTTTGCCATTTGAAAAACATCCCCTCGTTAAATGGCATAACAAGCGCCATCCCGATAATCGAGCCTAAATAGCCGAGCGCTGTGCCGAGACCGCTTATTTTGCCCCATCTACTTGAATGACCGACTCGTGGCAAAAGAGAATTGTAAAATGTCAATGAAAGCTGATAGAAAAAGTTTGCAATTATGAACATTATAATAACCGGTAAAATAACGCCGAGCTTTGCCGTAAGTCCAATTGCTATTGTTCCAATTGTTGTGATAAGTGCGGTTGCGATGAAAAAATTCATTCGTTTGCCGCTTCTGTCGGAGATTATGCCTAAAATCGGGGCTGCAAAAACCACCAGAAGCTGCGAAACTGAATTGGCAATACCGACATGGATATCCTTTCCGCCAAGGTCGGACACAATAAGCAAAGGGAAATAAAGAGATACCACATTCATCGAGAAAATAGTGTCGGCAAAATCATATATTGCCCATAGAAACTCGCGTTTTTTTAAAACAGTCTGCACTACAGAAAGAAACAGTAAACAATAGGTATTGGTCAAGAGCTTTTTAAGATTGACAATATTAACCTGAATTTTTCTCAAATGAAAACTTTTAAAACCGATGACCGATGACCCTATTATTGGATTGCGGCTATACTGTGCCGTGTTCTTTGTGATTAGGATATTACTGATTACAAGGTTTTTTTATTAAAAATGCTTGATAGATATTACATAAAAATAGTTGCAGATTCGTTTTTTTAGGATATGTTATAAAATACTAAAGCTGTTTGTTGAAGCGAAACGCTTCGGCTATCAATAAATATTAAAAACTCAATGAAAGAATAACAGCCTGACCGTCTCGGTCGGGAATACTCTATGTGTATTTATCTAGCACAATACGATTATATTCTACTCGATAGACTTATGAGATATGCAGGTTAAAGAAATGGGTGATGAGAGTCAAAAGAAAGTTTCGGAGCTTCCCCTTCAAATCGTGAAGTCCATACATCTCGCGATTCAAAGGATGGAGATGTATGGAATCGAACATCAAGTTAGTCAGAAGGCAATCGATATAACTTACGACCTAATTCGTCAGCTTTTTGATTATACCCCCACTTTTACAATCAGCAAATCAGACGAGCAACTTTTATTCGATAAAGTTCCTTTTAATCCAACATATTTTACTGATAGATTGGTCAATGATTTCAGTGAATTTGATATTCACAGCATCACTTTTCATAGGCGGCTTAATAGTGATGAGTTTGTATCCTTTTTAAAATTCCTTGTGCGTTCACCAGGCAGAAAGCTTGAAAGACTGGATATCGACCAATATCTTCAAGACCTTGGAATCGAAAGCATTGCCGTTGATAGAGTCAAGTATATTGCTGTAACCGGCGAAGTTGATGAATCGATGCAATCGGAAAAAGTTCTTGCCGGCATCCTTTCTCGCTACCCCGAGGTGCTCGAAAAAGTGCTGGGCCAGGGTTCTTTCGATTTGCTCGATACCGAATCCGGAGCGCAATTGCTTTCCTTTCTTCCGGAGAATCCTACGGAACTGAATGTTGTCGATGTTCTGTCGGCATTAGTTAAAAAAACCGGTGTTTTTGATAAATCTGATGAAAATTTGAGCGAAGCGGATAAAGAACTGATGAAAATCATCGATTCGATACGGGAGAATCTTTCAGAAGATGCTAAGAGAAAATTTGTAAATCAAATAGGTGAAATCACCAAAGATATTATAGTCTCGAGTAGCCAAACCGAGCAACTCCTCGGAATGGAATTCGACCTCAGAAAGAGAACGATTTTAGACGATATCTTCGAGCTTTTTGAGGAAGCTCTCGAAAAGGGATGGAATGAAGATAGAAAATACCGGTTTGCGGAACTTATAAAAAACCTGTTTGAAGTAAATGATCCCGATTCTATAACCAGATTGCTCAATAAGTTTCTTGATTTTTTTAAGAAAACCGGAGTTTACTGGGGCGCTGAAACTTTCAAAATCATTATCGAGATTGTCTATCAGGATTCGAATTATTCTGTGTCGATTGCATTTTTAAATCGGATTCTCGAGCTTAAAGCAAGATATGAACCCACTGCTCCCGAATCGCCGCTTCTGACTGAAGCGTTGGCATTTTTCGGGAAATTACTGCTTCTTTCCAGAAAATTTTCCGTTGTCCTTCGGATAATGCGAGAATTCGAACTTCAATCGCAAAACAGTCCTACTTTCGAAGCTATTTCAGATTCACAGATTTTCATTTCACTCCTTTCATCAAAAGATACATTAACTCATATTTTTTCCACAATCGGTTCGGATTTTTCTATGTTCGACATCGAACTCAAGGCGATTCTATCAAAACTTGATCCAAATCAATTGTGTGAAGCTGTGTTTGAAGAACTTGGAATCAGGAAGCATGATTTCACAACGATGGCAAATGACCTTCTTAAACCACATAAGGAACTGGCGATGGATAAAATCGATGAGTATATCCAGAACCTTTCCCGTTTCGAGCGTAATGACGCTGGTCTAATAATCGATTCCGCCGCTTTGCATAAATCGTTAAATATTTTTACTCTTGCGGTGAAAATTGATAAAGAATGGGCATTCCCGGCGCTATTAGTCGCAACCTCGGACAGCGATAGGAGAATTATCAGGCATGTTTTTTTCCTTTTAATGATATATCCACCCAAGAAGGTCGAGAATGTTATACAGGCACTTTTTATTGAGAGCAGCGAAGATTTCAAAAAGGAAATTATCCAGAAAATTGCTCTGAAGCATACTCCGACGAGAGATTACTATCTTCGCCAGATTCTTCTTTATTTTCCCGATTTTCGCTTCCTGGTTGTTAAAGCGCTTGGCAATGTCCGCAACGACTTCACAATGAGAATTCTTTTAGAGTTGCTTAAGAACTGGATTATCTATATCGACCCGCTGCCAAAAGGGCAAATTAAAAGGCTTTTAATACTGATAATTCGTTCGCTTGCGCCTTTTGCAAGTGATAATGAAGTGAAAAAAGTTCTGCGTAAGTTTCGCAAAGAATGGAAGGGAGAAGGAATTCTTAAGGAATCATACTCCATGTTTTCGCGAAAGAAGGATGATGTCATGCTCGAGATAGACGAGGTACTTGCGAAATGAAAAAAATTGTAATAAGCTGCGGAGACCCGGCAGGGATAGGATACGAAGTTGTTGCAAAATCGATTTTGCGTTTTAATCCACCGGATGTGCAATATTTGCTCTTTGGTGAACGAAGTGTATTCGAGAAACTTGCCGGGCAATTTCTATGGGCACAATCATTCCTAAACTCTCTCGACTCATCGGAATTTCAATTAATCTCTTTTGATAATGCGCAAGACTATCCGATGGGTATTATCGATAAGAGATGTGGAGAAATCGCTTATCGTTCGGTTGTTTCTGCAATCAAAGCTGCAAACGGTACCGATACAATCTATAAATGCGATGCAATCGTAACAGCGCCGATTTCAAAAAAGGCGCTTCATCTAGCGAGGCACAAATTCGATGGACACACCGGTATATTGAGCAAAATGTTCGCTCTGCCTGTTACAATGATGCTTTTCACTCGCGGATTCCGCGTTTCTCTTGCGACAACGCATATCCCTTTACGCAAAGTCCCCGGCTCGCTTACGCCGGAATTATTAGCCGGGCATCTCGATAGAACTCGAAATGCGCTTGTAAATTGGTTCGGTATCGAAAAACCTCTAATCGGTGTGCTTGCGCTAAATCCACATGCCGGTGAGAACGGAATACTCGGTGATGAAGAGTCTGTTATCGGAGAGGCAATCGTTTCGGCAAGAATTCGTGGAATCGACGCCGAGGGACCTCTCGTTCCCGATGTTGCTTTTTTAACAAAACCGCGTCGGCGATACGATGCTTACCTAGCGATGTATCATGACCAGGGATTGATTCCACTAAAGACACTTGGATTCCGCAAAGGAGTTAATATAACACTCGGATTACCTGTTCCACGCACCAGCCCCGACCATGGTACGGCGTTCGATATTGCAGGAAAAGGTATTGCGAATCCATTAAGCTTCATCGAGGCTTTGAAAACCGCTGTGAAAATTGTGCAGAGAGCATCTATTCCTAACTCTCACAAATAATTTCTATGAATTCATCCGCATTTTTAGCAGAAAACAATCTTTCGGTAAACTCATGATTAGAAAAAAGCCGGGCGATTTCCGATAAGAGCATCATATATCGCTTATCTCTATCCACAGGTGTTGCGATTGCGAAAACAATCGATATCGGCTGAAGGTCGAGCGATTCAAAATCGAGCGGGTGTTCGAGAATTGCTGCGGCTACAACAATGCTCTCGACACAATCGCTCATTGCATGAGGAATGGCGATGCCATGACCGAGTCCTGTGGTCATCGTTTTCTCGCGCTCGAGCATTGCAGCTCCGAGTTGCTTCTCATCGGAGATTTTCCCCGATTTAGCGAGAAGCGATGCCATTAGACCGATAAGCTCCCACTTGTCGGTAGATTCAAGATTAAATAGCACAAGTTCCGGCTGTATATAATCCGCAAGTTTCATAATAATCCCTTGTTAATAAAGCAGCATTCGAGCAATTATGATTCAGACTCCTATATTATAATACCACTCGATAAAATAAAAACTTAAAGAATCAAATTATTTCAACCAATTTTACTGCCACAGCATCAGCAAGAAGCCTTTTGCCGGGGGCGAGTTTTATACTTTTGCCATCGTATAGAAGAATTCCATTTTTAAATAGGGGAGTAGCTGTATCGATTATTGTTTTGGCAAAATCACCCAGCGTATCGATTGAAAAGCCCTTGCGCAATCTAAGCCCCAGCATGACAATTTCAGTGATTCTATCTTTGCGGGTTAGGGTTTCTGCAAAATCGAGTGGCAAACCGGCTTTTTTTAAAAAGCTTTCAGGATTGTTTCCAAAGTGAGAATCACCTATCCGTAGTTTCTCGGATGAGAAAGCATCGATATACTTTGACACATCCAGCGTATTTGCCCATCGGATATTTTTACAGAACGAATGAGCCGAGGGGCCAAAACCGAAAAAGCTTTCGCCTGTCCAGTATGCCATGTTATGCTGTGATTCCTCTCCAGCCTGCGCAAAATTTGATACCTCATACGCAGCAAATCCCAAAGATTCAAGCGATTCTGAAGCGGCGTAATATTGCGCCGCAATCGTGTCCGTATCGGGTATTCTAACTTTGTTGGAGAGCACATCCTTCTCGATCTTTGTGCCCGGCTCAACTGTCAGCGAATAAAGCGAGATATGTGTTGCTCCCAGCTCGATTACTCTTTCGATGTTTTTCAGAAAAGAAGCGGTCTCCAATCCCGGTATACTATAAATAAGATCGGCTGATATTCTGCGGATACCCGAACCGGCTGCGATTTGAAGAGCATTTTGAGCCTGTGCTGAATCGTGGACTCGACCGAGAGAATTCAGGATATTGTCATTGAGCGACTGGATACCGATACTGACCCGATTTACACCGAGTTTCCGATAGCCGTCGAGTTTCGATTCAGTCAATGAATCGGGATTGGTTTCAATTGTGAATTCATCGAAAGCCGAAATTGCAAAACTCTTATTTAATGCATTCACAATTGCCTGAGAATCCTTGAATTCCAGCAGAGATGGTGTTCCACCGCCGATATAGAGAGTGTTGTGCAGATTGTCCACACAATCCAACTTGTTTCTATCCAGAAAATGATGTCCGTAAATATCGATTTCATTAATAAGTGAATCAATAAAACAGCACTTTAATTCTTGATTAAATATGACGGAATAAAAACCACAGTAGCTGCATTTTCTTATGCAGAAAGGAATGTGAATATATATGTGCATTGTGAAAACGGACATTTCGACAAGTTCAATGAGCGGTTCCGTTCACTGAGTCTGTCTATGGGAATAGCGATTACCGATAACTCTCTTTCTCTCAGGGAAAGCCCAATAAAGCGCAAGCAATAAAATCGCCAGCGCTAATGGATAGTAAAATCTTTCGTCATACTGAGAGAATACAACACTTTCCAGTTCCTTTTTGCCCATTTTATCGATTTCAGCAAAGATTTTGCGCAATTCATCTCTTCCGGGTCGCGCGGGGAAATATTTACCGTTTGTGCGACAGGCAATTTCATCGAGTGTAGCTTCATCGAGTTTCGATGTAACAATAGCGCCGGTCTCATCTTTTTTGTAGCCGACAATATTGCCGGCTTTGTCTTTCACAGGTATTGGCGCACCGGAGGGTGTCCCGACACCGATTGTAAAAATCCTTACGCCCGATTTTACAGCCCTATCCGCTGCCGAAATGGGATTGCCCGGTGCGGTTTGCTCGCCATCGGTGATTATAATAATTGCCTTATATTTCGGTGTGTCATCGACAAAACCCTTTATTGAAACATCGATAGCCTTGGCAATATCGGTTCCGGGTTCCGATATCACAGTCGGGTCGGCGGATGCGAGAAACATAAGAAACGCATCATAATCCACTGTCATCGGGCACATCAGAAACGCATCGCCGGCAAACACTGTTAATGCGACCCTATCGTCGGTCTGATGTTGAATAAAAGCCTTTATTTCGCTTCGCGCATTGGAAAGACGATTAGGTTTAAGGTCTTCCGCAAGCATCGATTTGGAGACATCGAGCGCGAAAACAATATCGATTCCCTCGCGCTTAGCTTTTTCAAGCTTAGTACCCAATTGCGGTCTCATTGCCGAAAGAACCAAAAAGCAATATCCGAGAATAAGAAAGACTCTTCGCCATCTTCTCTTAGTCGTGTCGAGGAAAAGAATGGCGCGGCTGATAAGTTCTCTGTCGCCCAGTCTCTTTAGGGCGCGCTTTCTTAAAATGTCTGCGAAAAACATAAGCAGTATAAGAATCGGTACACCAATCCAGAGAACAAAGGCGTATGTATTAGCAAACTTTAGCATCTAATCTGTCTCGATTTCTTCGATTATTCTTGCGGAGTACTTTGCCGCAATGTTTTCGATATTTTTATTCAATTGCTTAACCCTTTCTTTAAGTTCAGCAAGATATTTTTCATTGTCAAGAATTTCAAGTATTTTATCGTGAAGATTTTGTGAATCGGTTTCGATTGCCACATTATTTTGGTCGAGGAAACTGAATAGCTTCCGATTGTTTCTTATATCCGGACCGTGTAATACCGGCACTCCCTGCACGAAAGCCTCGAATGGATTGTGCCCGCCGTAATTGGCAAATGTCCCGCAGATGACCGCAATATCTGCAATTGCATAAAATGCAACAAGCTCACCCATCGTATCGAGCAGGAAAACACTTTTATCTTCAGGTATTTCTACGAATTCGGTTCGTCTGGCAAACAACAGCGATTCATTTGACAAAAGCCCGGCGACCTCATCAAATTTTTCGGGATGACGCGGCGCGATAACATTGAGTGAATCCGGGAATTTTTGTTGAATCATTTTTATTGTATCGATAACAAAATTTTGCTCTGAGCCGCGGACACTTCCCCAGACGATAATCGGGAATTTAAAAGGTTTTTCAAGTGTGCCTGAACTTGTGCGTTTAATATCAGAGAATTTCAGGTCGCCAAAAATTTCGATTTTTTCATCCGGAGCGCTAGCGAGAATAAAATTATCTGCATCCTCTTTTGTCCGTGGAAAGATTTTATCTATGCTGTTCCAAAAAGCGCCATAATAATATGGTAAAATATTTGCCCATTTGACAGAATTTGTTGAAAACCTACCACTCACAACAAAGATTCTACATCCCGATTTTCTTGCAGCTGATATCATTCCCAGCCACATATCAGATTCGAGTATTAAAAGAGCTTTGGGACGAATACGGCTAAAGAGTTCTCGCAAAATTGGCGGGAAATCGATTGGTTGCAGATGAATTGAACATCTTTCGGGACAGTCATTCAGCAGTTTTTTATAGCCGGTAAGTGTTGTCGATGTCATAACCGGGTAAAACCCGGCATTGCAAAATTCCCTCGCCAAAGCGATAGCTGCAGCGGTTTCTCCCATTGATGATGCATGTATCCAGATTGCATTACTCGATTCAGACTTGCTCCAAATTCCAAGTCTTTGGCGAATACTTTCACCGCGAATAAGACCGATAATAAGCCCGGGAATCCAAAAAACGAGAATAAAAAATATCCATAATATGCTGTATAGAAGAAGAAGCATGATTACTAAATCCAAATTTCAAGTTTTAAAAATGCAAATTCTAAATCTTCAATTATGAATCTCAAAATGAAAAAAAACAGTAATATTATATGGAATGAAGTGGGGCAACTCTTAACTTATAACTCTCAACTCATAATTCTGAATTCCGAGCTTAAAAACAGGTAATAGACCTGAAATGGTCGAGTCTTTTGTTGACTTGCTCGGGAGTGATTTCCTCAAGCTTTTTAATAGAAAAACCTTCGATGCAGAAACTGCCAATAAGTGTCCCATAAACGATTCCCATTCTAAGGTTCTCCGGTGAAATCTTACCTTTTTCAGCGATATATCCCATAAGTCCACCTGCGAAAGAATCGCCCGCGCCGGTAGGGTCGATAACATTTTGCGTTGGATATGCCGGAAGTACAAAGAAGTGGTCTCCTGTCATAGCAAATGCGCCATATGCGCCGCGTTTGACAACAATCGTTGCCGGACCCATCGTCTGAATTTTCTCGGCGCCCGCAAGAATCGAACGCTTGCCGGTTAAAAGCCTAACCTCAAGTTCGTTGATAACTAGCATATCAATTTGCTTAATTACCTCCATAAGCGCATCCATATCATTTTCTATCCAATAATTCATCGTGTCTGCAGCAATCAGCGAGGGAGATTGCATCTGGTCGAGAACCTGCAGTTGAAGCTGCGGGTGGATGTTTCCAAGGAACACAAAAGGTATATCGCGATATTTTTCTGGAAGGTCGGGAGAAAAATCGGCAAAGACATTGAGTTCAGTGAGTAAAGTTTCCGGGTCGGTGAAATCCTCGCCATATCTTCCATGCCATCGGAATGTCTTGCCCCCGGCTACATATAAACCATCGATGTCGATTCCACGCGTCTCAAGTTTGTCGATATGTTCTTCGGGGAAATCCTTGCCGACAACACCTACGAGATGCACCGGTGAAAAAAGACTTGATGCAACCGAGAAATACACTGCCGAACCGCCGACACCCTCCTTGAGTTCTCCATGCGGGGTTATTACTGTATCGAGCGCAACCGAACCGACAACCAATAGAGACATTTTTTCTCCTTTAGAGTGTTTAAACAGGTTTTTACGAACTTTGATATAATCTAATCAATTGAACTCACAAGTCAAAGCAAGGATTTTTAACTAAATAAAATAATAATTTGCTCGATAAAACTATACTCCCATTCGAGAACATAAGTCCATTACAGGACAAATATCACAATGCATTTTGCGTGCAGTGCATATTTTTCGTCCCAGAACAAGAAGATTCAAGTGCAAACTATAATGAAGCTCCGATGGTATCGTTTTAGAAAGTAAAAATATCATTTTATCTGCGGGAGTTTTTGGTGGTAATACACCGAGCCTTCCCATTATACGCTTTATGTGAGTATCCACCGGGAAGAACGGTGCTCCGGCACAAAAGAGCAAAAAAACCGCTGCTGTTTTAACTCCGATTCCAGAAACGGTTGTCAATTTCACCAGAGCATCATCCGGTTTGAGTTTGAGAAGAAATGAAGCATCGATTTCATCCTGATTTTGTTCGGCGAGCCATGTCAAAAGCCCTTTTATTCGAGGAACACGCTGGTTTGCCATACCAGCTGGACGAATCAAGGCTTTTAATTCTGCATCATCTGCAATGATGACCTTATCCCAGGTAGGATATTTTTCTTTTAAAGCTGCAAATGCTTTATCACGATTTTTATCGTTTGTATTTTGCGAAAGAATACCTTTAACCAGAGAATCAGTTGGGTTCATACTTGTTGTAGCTGGCTCGCCAAATCTTTTAAGTAACTTTTTATCGAGCAGACGGAAATATTTCGCATCGTATTCAATATGTTTCATGGTAATTGCCGCACAATTAAATACTCGATTGTAATAACGGAAGCCATAAGTAAGAAACCTATGAGAAGCGGCATCGCATAAAGCTCACTGAATCGTTTAAACCGCTTGACCTCGATTTTCGTTTTTTCCATCCGGTCGATTTCAGCATAAATTTCGCGGAGTTTTTCGGTATCGGTTGCACGGAAGTATTTGCCATTGGTGCAATCTGCTATTTGCCGAAGTGTTTCCTCATCGATTTCAACATCCATTTTAACATACCGCATTCTTCCAAATGAATCCTTAACGGGATAAAGAGCTTCACCGCGCTTGCCCATACCGATAGTATATATTTTAATGTCCAGAGCCGCAGCGGCTTTCGATGCTGTAACCGGTTCGATTCGCCCTGCGTTGCTGCGACCATCGGTGAGAAGAATAATTACTTTGCTTTGAGCTTTGCTTTTTCGAAGACGGTTTGAAGCGGTGATAAGAGCATCGCCGATTGCAGTACCATCCTCTATCATACCAACTTCGACTTGCTCGAGAAGCGAGAGGACAATGCTATGATCGATTGTGAGAGGACATTGAGGAAAAGCTCTCGATGCAAAGATTACAAGCCCGAGCCGGTCGCTTTCTCTGCCCTCGATAAAGTTCGCCGCCTCGATTTTTGCAGCTTCGATTCTATCCTTAGGTTTGAAATCGATAGCATACATCGAGGATGAGATGTCGAGCGCTATGACAATATCGATGCCCTCGGTATAGACTTTTTCGATATCCTGTCCGGCTTGAGGTCTCGTAGCGGAAATTGTGAAAAAGAGCAAAGCTAATGCCCAAAGATGCGGTATCGCATGCCATAAAACAACTCTGAACGAGGTCTTACCGGCTTCCTTAAAACGGCGGGTTACAGTGTAAAGCATTGTAGCATGACGGAATTTATACAACACTAAATAGCCCACCGGAATTGCTATAAGTAAAAGGAATCCCCAGGGATTTTCGAAATGAAGTTTCCCGCCGAATATGTTCTCTCCTGTCCACATTTTTCTTTATATCGAATTACAAATTACGAATCCTAATTTCGTAATTCCTATTTTTTTCCTTCTTCAATTAAGATAAATACCTCTTAGAATACAATATTTTTTTGCATTTTTTTCAATTGGAGAAAACTTAATACAGAATGGAGAATTAATAGTGAATAATTAATAATTTATAACTGCATCGCATTGCACAACACCCGAAGGATTCGATGGATTAGGGATTCAATGGGTCGAGTGCCATTTCCACCTGCCAGTTGCAAACTCAAACCCTATCCCCTATACCCTAAATAGCCTATTCCCATTCGATTGTTCCGGGTGGTTTGCTTGTGATATCATACACAACGCGATTGACGCCTTTAACTTCGTTCACGATTCGCGCCGATATATTCGCTAAAATCTCTTGCGGCAATTTTGACCAATCGGCTGTCATGCCATCGGATGAATCTACCGAGCGAAGCGCTATCACATTCTCGTAAGTCCGCTCATCACCCATTACACCGACGGTTTGCACCGGTAATAGCACCGCAAATGCCTGCCATACTTCGTCATACCAGCCCGAGTTTTTGAGTTCTTCAATAAAAATAAAATCTGCTTCTTGCAGAATAGAAACTCTTACGGGCGTAACATCGCCTAGTATGCGCACCGCCAGACCGGGACCGGGGAATGGATGGCGCCAGAGCATCTGGTGTGGGATATCGAGACTTTCGCCGAGTTGACGAACCTCGTCCTTAAAAAGTTCGCGAAGAGGCTCGATAAGCTTAAACCCCAGTTCCTTGGGAAGTCCGCCTACATTGTGATGAGTCTTGATTGTTGCCGAGGGTCCTTTAAAAGAAACCGATTCGATTACATCGGGATATAGTGTTCCTTGAGCCAGCCAATGAGCATTTTCCACAGATTTGATCCCGTGCTTAAACACCTCGATAAACTTATGCCCGATAATTGTGCGCTTTTTTTCTGGCTCGACTATTCCTGCAAGTTTATCGAGGAATTCTTTCGTAGAGTCGATATATTGAAGCTCGAGATTGAAAAGATTTTGGAAATTTCGCCGCACCTCATCGGCTTCGTTCTTTCTCAAAAGACCGTTATTCACAAAAATCGGCACAAATCTTGTTCCGATTGCGCGAATAAGCATAGCGGCAACGACAGTAGAATCCACGCCGCCGGAATAGCCGAGCACAACTCTGTCATTCGAACCGACTTTCTTGCCGATTTCCTCGATTTTGATTTTCGCATAATCTCCAAGATTCCAACTTCCTGTGCATTTACAGATGTTTCTGACAAAATTTTCCAATATATTTTTCCCGAATCGTGTGTGTTTAACTTCTGGATGAAATTGCGTAGCATAAATATTTCTGTCAAAATCGGCAATTGCTGCAATAGGCAATGTTTCCGAATGTGCAATGACTGTGAAACCCTCCGGTATAGTCTCGATATTGTCGCCATGACTCATCCAGATTTTTGTGCCCGTGGGAACATCAGCAAGTAAGTCGTTTTTGCAATCTATATCTAGTTTTGCGGGACCATATTCTCTGCGCTTTGCCCGAGCGAGTGTACCACCGAATTGTTTTGCTATAATCTGCATGCCATAGCATATTCCCAATATTGGAACACCAAGCTCGAATACAGTGGCATCGATATCGGGCGAGTTGGGTTCCAGCACGGATGCAGGTCCGCCCGACAGAATTATCCCACGCACGGAATCATCGAAATAATCCTCGATTTTTGCGGTACATGGCTGAAGTTCCGAATAAACACCCAGTTCTCTGATTCGGCGGGCAATAAGCTGTGAGTATTGCGAGCCGAAATCTAAAATCTTTATGCTTTCAGTGGTTTTCATAATACTATCTTAACCTCATGCACTAAGTTAAAATCATTTTTTTAATTCTGCAATCATTGAATCTACAAAAAGCTCAAATTTTCCCTTTAGGTTGGACAAAAATGGTTTTGCTTCTGTCGAGTCTCACCATTCCCGGTTTGCCCTTTATTGCATGAACATAGCGCCTTGTAGTATAAATCACCGGCACCAGTGAAGCATGTTTGGCATCGGAATAGAATGCCGCAAGTTTTGCGGCTTCATCGAGTGTTATGAGCGGAGCTTCCTCTTTCCCTTTCAGTCTGATAATGACATGTGCACCTTTTATGCTTTCGGCGTGAAGCCAGATATCGGTTCTGGCAGCGATGTGAAATGTAAGCCTGTTGTTCGCTGTGGCGCTGCGACCGACAAGTATATCGAAACCCTCCGATGAAACATATTTCTTGATACCCGCCCCGGGCTTCTCATCCAATTTTGGTCTTACCATCACCGACGCCGGTGTGCCGAGCAATGAATCGATATCGATTTTAAGAAAATCCGCAATTGTGGAAACATCATTATTATGCGATAGTTTTTCCATCTTTTCCAATTTCCCGGTTAATTCCTCGAGTCTCTTGATTATTTCGGCTTTCCCGCGTTCAGCCTTGCGTGCCTTTGAATAAAGTTTCTCGGCGAATCTTGCCGGTGGAATTAGAGGGTCGAGTTCAATTTCGATTATCTCGCCGGTGTATGGATCGGAAATTTCCGCTGATTTCGATTTCGGGAGTATTATAGACAGATTCGCCATAATCGTATCCGCTCTTTTGCGTGTGTCATCGGGTTCACCGAGTTTTTCGTTATCTTTATGCACGGCATCGATTGCCCGGTGCGTCCGTGATATTTCCTTTCTCAAAGCTTTGGTTATAAATGAATCGATATATTCATCTTTAGTCTTGTTAAATTTCTTCAATCCTTCATCGAGAATTTGAAAAACATCTTCGCCATCGTGCGGATTGGATTCGATTTCAATCGTATCATCGGGAATCGGCAAATCCAAACCCACGGAAAACCGCGATGTCTTTTTATAAACCCATATAATTCTTCCCGATTCATCGGTTATTACAAAATTTCCCAAATTCACGAGGAAAACAATTCTACGGATTCTTTCACCGCTGATAAGTTCGATGAAAATTTCCCGGACTGTTGTTCTAACCCGGATTATGGTAAAACCTTCAACTGCACTACACCAACCCGAATTGAATTTTGGCAGAGCTTTTGTTGGCAAAACCTCCGCTTTCCCATCCGAATGCAAAAAAGCAAGCCCGGTTTTACCGAGATAGCGATGTTTTATATCGAGCCAGCCTCCGAATGGAAATCCATATCCGCGCCGGATTTTGCCCCCGTACAATATCGCTATTTTTTTCGCTGTGTTATAAATATCCATATATCACTATCCAATAGTAGAATTTTTTTCTCCAAAAAGTTACTTCGTAATTTAGCTTGTAAATTTCACAAATGAAAATCTTTATAATCTATACCACTTTAACCACAGCGCAGCATAACCGCAACCAAAAATTGGAGTATAGATAGCTGACGCACTATAACATAGCCTCTAATCGGTGGTCGGTTGCTTGCGTATGATAACACAGCTTCGCATGATAACACAGATAAAACCACAGATAACACGGATTTTTGGGATTTCACGGAAACAAACATCGATGCATTGAAATACATCGCTGAACATAATTAAACCCGTCTTAAGACGGGTTTAGATAAAATTCAGCGAGCGGTTTCAACCGCTCGATTCAGGATTCCGCGTAATCCATTAATCCGCGTAATCCGTGGTTCAGATTTTTCCCGCGCAGTGCATTTTTTCGCTCGAGTATTTTGAGGAAGCATGAAATGAGACAGAATCGTGGAAGTCCCGGTAAAAGGCGGATTGAAATTCAAAATATTCGCCACTTTTTTCTATTTTTCCAATTCTCACATTTTGCTTGACAAGCAGCTTATTTGTTTTACCTTTCTTTAGGTGATTCATAATGAAAAAAATTCTAACATCGTTTCTTATTTTCCTACTTCTGGCGGGCGTTGCTTTTGCAAACCGCATCATTGCAAAGGACTCCACTCCCCGTGGCATTTACATCGTCGGTCCAGATGTATCTCCCGATTCTACAGATTTAACCTTGCTTTATTATTCGCCTGATGCTGGTTCGACATTAGTTATCAGAGATACGCTTGATTGGGTTTTCTTCCCACTTGATGGAATTGCTACTGATGTTACAGATGAAATAGTCTATCTTGTGAGAACAGGACCAGCTGACGATGGAATGTGGGTTAGTAATGATGGGGGTTATACTTGGATACACCATAGTGGATATCCACAAAGCATACCATATTCAGGTAATATAGCTGGAGAAATTCTTATGGGTATTGGAGTGTTTAGCACAGATTATGGTGTTTCTGCCTTTGCTGGTGAAGGACGAGGTTTGCACTTAACCTCTTCCATTGTAACATTTGGTGGCGGAACTGAACCAGGTGAGTCTTATTTTTTTGAGGCAAATGGTTATATTTGGCGTGGCTGGAATTATGCTGATACTTTCGCTATAATGGATAGCATTCAACCTTTGTATATTACTGCCGGCTCATTACCGGGGGAACTTTGGGGTTATCATCCTCTGAATGACAGTCTTTATTATAGTGCAAATCATGGTTCTACATTTACAGAATTGACACCAGCACCTATTCTACCTGATGGTGAATATTACAATGAATGGGGATTCATTAGAGGAAATTTATCGGGCTTTTTATTCGTCGCCAAATCTGACTATAATTGGCATGAATTCGAAGGAATACGAGGTGGGAATTTAACTATTTGCTATACCACGAATTTTGCTGATACTTTCATTTGTATTAATCATGACGCTACTGGTGTGAGTATTGAAGTTGTTCTGGACATAACAGAATCAAAATTAAAACCTATAGAAAATACTATAAATGCTTATCCAAATCCATTCAATTCCTCATGTGCTATCTCCGCGCCAGAGGGAGCGAAGGTTGAGATATTTGATTTGCGGGGGAGATTGGTAACCCCCTCATCCGACGCTGCGCGCCACCTTCTCCCGATGGGAGAAGGAAACAACCCTCTCCCATTGGGAGAGGGTGGCTCGACTGTGTCGAGCCGGGTGAGGGGATTCATCTGGCAACCCTCCGAATCAATATCTTCGGGAATATACTTAATCCGTGCGACAACAAAAGATGGCTTGACTGAAACGAAACGAATAATTTATTTGAGATAAACGAAAAATAACCAAATTATTGTAAGGGCGAACGGCGTTCGCCCTCATCGAAATCGATTTGTTGTAAGGGCACGGCGCGCCGTGCCCCTACATTTATATAAAACAATGAATTGTCGCGGACAAAAACCTGATAAAAGGAGGTAAAATGAGCAATCGGAGCGGTGCTTGCTTCAATCGGAGTAGTGCTTGCTTCATTCCGTGCGGTGCATACCACAAGTTGAGTGGTGCACACATAAGTCGGAGCAGTGTTCACATAGAATGGAGCGATGCTTG
>Ga0272442_10002109_pt1 | contig 29226 bp, 22 predicted proteins | sample SSMForm2O_FD_200262 | JGI IMG/M metagenome (GOLD analysis project Ga0272442, IMG submission 200262) | Marine sediment archaeal communities from Little Sippewissett salt marsh, Falmouth, MA, United States - SSM-Form-2O | ecosystem: Environmental > Aquatic > Marine > Wetlands > Sediment ...
GGGGCGAACCGGTCGAAGATCTCCTGTGCGTCGTACGTTCCGTAGTAGTTCCCGACGCCCGCGTGATCGCGGCCGATGATGATGTGCGTGCACCCATAGTTTCGGCGGCAGATCGCGTGGTGGACGGCCTCCCTGGGTCCGGCGTAGCGCATCGGGATCGGGAACGTGCCGAGCAGCGTCCGATCCGCCGGATAGTAGGCGGAGAGAAGCGTCTCGTAGCACGCCATGCGGATGTCCGCCGGGACGTCGCCCTCTTTCGTGTCGCCGATCAGCGGGTTGATGAATAGGCCGTCAACGATCTCGAGCGCGCACTTCTGCAGGTATTCGTGGGCGCGGTGAATCGGATTGCGCGTTTGGAACGCGACGACGGTCTTCCAGCCCTTCTCGGCAAAGGCGCGGCGCGTCTCCTCAGGATCCAGATTGCGGGGATTGGATGTGATCGGCGCTCGCTTCAAGATGTGCACGTCGCCACCGATGACGGTGTCCGGTTCGTCCATGAGCCGTGCGACGCCCGGGTGCTCTGGATCCGTCGTGCCGTAGACGGCTTCCGCCTCCGATGTCCGATCTCGGGTGAACGCATCCTTGACCTCGAGAAGTGCGTACGTCGTGCCGTCCTCTCCGTTGAGAGCGAGCACCATCCCGTGCTTGATCTGTGCGAACGCCTCGGCCGGAACCGGAAGGACGACGGGAACCGCCCAGACGGTGCCGTCAGAAAGGCGCATCGAATCGACGACATGGCGATAGTCGGTCTCGGTCATGAAGCCTTTGAGAGGCGAGTAGAGGCCGCATCCGATGGCGTCGAGCTCGCACAGCAGGGCACTCGAAAGCTTAACGGCCGGGCCGTTGGGCTCCGGGAGATTCTCCGGGGTGGATACGATCCGGTTGACGAGATCCGTGGGTGCCGTGGCGATCGGGACGGCTGACTCGGATGTCCCGATGAGACCGTGCTTCTCGAGATACGAGAGGATGTTGTGTGTGGACACCTCGACCGTCTCGCTGCCCGTGTGGACGACGATCTCTGGGGTTTCGGGCGCTTCGTACGGATCGTCGACGCCGGTGAATCCGGTGATCTCCCCGGCAAGTGCCTTCTTGTAGAGACCCTTGGGGTCGCGCTCCACCAGTGTCTCGAGGGGACATTCGACGTAGACCTCGATGAAGTTGCGGCAGCGGGCGCGTGCGTTGGCACGTGCGTTCCGATACGGAGAAATAAACGAGCACATGGTGGCCGCACCGTTGTTGGACAGGAGTTCCGCTACGAACGTAATCCGGCGGATGTTCTCGTCGCGATCCTCCTTGGAGAAGCCCAGATCCCTCGTGAGGTCCTGGCGAACGATGTCGCCGTCCAATCGTTGCACGTTGTGGAGTCCGCGGTCGAGCAGTTCCCTCTCGACCGCCTTGGCGAGCGTTGTCTTCCCAGAGGCCGAAAGGCCGGTGAACCAGAGCACGAAACCATCAGTCATGTACGTCTCCTCTGTGCTATTCGAGATACCCGAGATTCCGAAGCCGCTGACGGATCATGTCGACTTCCTTCGAAGACAGGGCAGTCTGCGAAGACGGGTGATCGGCCGCCAAGTCGCGTAGTACATGAACGACGAACTCGTTCACGCTGCGATACCCGGACCCTTCGATCACGTGTCGAAGGGTGTTGTAGAGCGGTCTCGGGATCTTCAATGTCACGCGATCGGTCATGATGACTCCTTGTACGCCATTTGGAGTATACCTCAATCGAGGAAGCTGCGCCGGCCCCGTCCCGCAACTGTCAAGAAGTCGATGTTTTCCTATCTAGGGTATTGACGAAGAAAGGGCCTGTCGGGTATCTTGTGTGCGTGTGTACTCTAGTCGTAGTACAAGGAGAGTAAATGGCGACTCCGGCTCTCGTGCTCCTCGCGTTCTTCTGTGAGACCATCGACTCGGCCTTGGGCATGGGATACGGTACGACACTGACGCCGATCCTCCTCCTTCTGGGCTATCCGCCGCTCTTGATCGTGCCGACGATTCTGTGTTCAGAGTTCATCAGTGGGCTGCTGGCGGGTTTGTTTCATCACAACTTCGGCAACATCTCCTTGAGGAAGAAGAGCCGCGATTGGCGAGTCATCGGCGTGCTCGGAGCGACAGGAGCCGTGGGTGCGGTGGTCGCGGTCTTCGTGGCCGTGAACATTCCCAAGGTCGTCCTGAAGGGATACATCGGCGCGATGGTATTTGCGATGGGGCTGCTCGTTCTTCTGCTGCGGCGGAAGACATTTGCGTTCTCATGGCGGCGGATGTTCGGGCTCGGATTGCTCTCCGCGTTCAACAAGGGAATGTCGGGAGGCGGGTACGGACCGCTTGTCGTGTCAGGGCAGATTCTCTCCGGAAATTCCGCCACCAGTTCAATCGGCGTGACTTCGATGGCCGAGAGCATCATCTGCGCGGTTGGCTTCTCACTCTATCTGGGACTAAACGGTGGGTTCTCATGGTTCCCCGAGAACTGGACGTTCTCTCTCCCGATCGTTCTCGGCGCTGCGGTTGCCGCCCCTGTGGCTGCGTGGACGACGCGGGCGGTTTCGCGCAAGGTTGACCTTCGACTGCTGGTCGGTGCCCTCACGTGCATCCTCGGCGCGTGGACGCTGTGGAATACGTTCGCCTGACCCTGTAGCGTCGCACCTTGTGTGCGACGTTGAGAGCTTGTCTCCGACGTTGAGGAGCTCGTCTCCTGCCTTCTCAGCTGCGCTGAGAAGGTTCGAGAACCCGCAATGCGGGTTCTCTGGTATTGGCTCTGTAGCGTCGGAGCTTGTCTCCGACGTTCATGGAGCATGGCATTGAAACGCCCTGCGAGGTCCGGGAGAATCGTCGCGTGTGGCAGTCCAAGGAGAGTGAGGGAGCAAGATGCGAATCGCAATCATCGGCGCTGGAAATTGGGGAAGACACCATGTACGCGTTTTCTGCCAGCTCTTGGGCAACAGCAACGTGTGCGTTTGCGATCCGGACAAAACGCGGAGAGACGCAGCGCTGCAGGACTACCCCGGCGTGAGCGTCGCCGCGAACACGGATTGGGAATCTGCAGATGGCGTCGTCATTGCCACGCCGGCGGAGCTCCATTTCGAGATCGCGAAGCGTGCGCTTTTCGACCGGAAGCATGTGCTCGTGGAAAAGCCGCTGGCGCTCGCCTCAGATCAGGCGGAGGAACTGATCGACATCGCGGAGTCCGTCGATCGGATTCTGATGGTCGACCATCTGCTGGAGTATCACCCGGCGGTCGTTCGCCTGAAAGAACTCGTGCGAAGCGGAGAGCTCGGACGGATCTACCACATGACGAGTCAACGGCTCAATCTCGGCGTCATCCGCAGCGAGGAGAACGCGCTGTGGAGCCTCGCGCCACACGATATCTCCGTCATGCTCTACCTCCTCGAGGAAGAGCCCTGCGAGACTCTGGCGCGTGGCGAAGTCTATCTGCAAGAAGGCATTGAAGACATGTCCTACGTCACGCTCCGATTCCCGTCCGGGAGTCTTGGGCTCATCCATACGAGCTGGCTGGATCCGGTGAAGACACGTCGGCTAACCGTCGTGGGCGACAAGCGCATGGCTGTCTTCGATGACATGGCGGCTGACAAGCTCGTCGTTTACGAACACGCGATCGAGCAATTCGACGGGAGATTCCGAACGACGCGTGGAGAAGCCGCGACGGTCGAGATCGATGGCACAGAGCCGCTGATCACCATGGCCAGAGCGTTCCTCAAGAGCCTACAGACAGGAGAGAAGCCGCTCAGTGACGGAGAAGACGGCCTTCGTGTCGTTCGCGTTCTCGAAGCGGCGCAGCAGTCGATCGAACAAGGAAAGGGAAAATGACAGTAGGCGGCGAAGCTTCAAACGATATCAGAATCCACGAGACCGCAGTTGTCGATGAAGGTGCCGTGATTGGATCAGGCACGAGGGTTTGGCACTTCTCACACGTCATGACGGGCACGCGGATCGGCTGCAACTGCAGCCTTGGACAAAACGTGCTTGTAGGTCCCAACGTCAGCGTCGGAAACGGCGTCAAGATCCAGAACAACGTCTCTGTCTATGAAGGCGTCGTTCTCGAAGACAACGTCTTCTGCGGCCCAAGCTGCGTCTTCACGAATGTCGATCGCCCTCGATCCGGGTTCCCGACGGGGCGTGACGACTACTTGAAGACGGTTGTCAAACGGGGCGCGAGCATCGGTGCCAATGCGACGATCGTCTGCGGACACACGATCGGCGAGCACGCCTTCATTGGCGCGGGGGCCGTCGTGACCAAGGATGTTCCAGCCCATGCCGTCGTCTATGGGAACCCCGCCAGGATTCAGGGCTGGGCCTGTGCGTGCGGAGCCGAACTGCAATTCGCCGACGATCACGCTACCTGTGAAGCGTGCCGAAGGAAGTACGCGAAGACGGGAAACGCTGTGGAGGAGATTCACTAGTTCGAGGTTCGGAGTTCGTGGTTCGCAGTCGGAAGTCGGACATGAAGATCGAGAGATTCGAGGACATTGAAGCTTGGAAAGCGGCGCGGACGCTTGTACGAGATACGTACGCTGTCAGCGGAGCAGATGCATTTGCGAAGGACTTCGGTTTGCGGGACCAAATCAGACGAGCCGCGGTGTCGGTCATGGCGAACATAGCGGAAGGGTTCGACGGCCGTTCGACACAGGAGTTCCTACGCTTCCTTGGGTATGCGTTCCGCTCGGCCACGGAGGTCCAATCGCATCTGTATGTGGCACTAGATCAAGCGTACATACGGGATGTGGACTTCGACGCAGTGTATCAGCGAGCAGCAGACGCGAAGAGACTCATCAGCGGTTTCATTCGATATCTGAACCAGGTGAAGGAGCGGGATCTGCAGTGACCGGCAACAGCCCCGAACTTCGAACTCCGAACCACGAACTCCGACCCCCCGAAAGGAAGGCCAAATGAACGTTCCGGTGCTGGATCTGATCCGACAATACGAGTCGATACGCGATGAGATGGACGCAGCCGTCCTGGAGGTCGTTCGATCCGGGAAGTACGTCCTCGGGCCGTATGTCAAGACCTTTGAGGAGGAGGCGGCCGCGTACTGCGGGGCGAAGCACGCGATTGGCGTCGCGAGCGGGACCGACGCGCTCCTTCTATCCCTTCGGGCGATTGGCGTTGGGCCTGGCGATTCGGTCATCCTGCCGAGCTTCACGTTCTTCGCGACGGCGGGCGTCGTCCACAACGTAGGCGCCACCCCCGTCTTCTGCGACATCCGTCCCGACACGTTCAACATCGATCCCGACCACCTCCGCGAGATTCTCTCCTCCGGCCCTACGAACTCCACGAACCCCACGAACTCTACGAACTCCACGAACTCTACGAACCCGAAGTATCGGGCAATCATCCCCGTTCATCTCTACGGCCAGATGGCCGACATGGACGAGATCCTGGCCGTAGCCGAGGAGTACGGGTTGGCAGTCGTGGAAGACGCTGCGCAAGCAATCGGCGCCACGTACTCGGGAGGTCCCCACGAACCCCACGAACTCCACGAACCCAAGAAAGCCGGCACCCTAGGCGCGACGGGCTGCTTCAGTTTCTATCCGACGAAGAACCTTGGAGCCTACGGCGATGGCGGGATGATCACCACGAACGATGATGAACTTGCCGAAAGACTCCGGATGCTTCGCGTGCATGGCGCGAAACCGAAGTACTTCCATAAGATGGTCGGAGTCAACTCACGACTCGACGCGATTCAGGCCGCGATCCTCGGCGTGAAACTGCGACATCTTGACGAGTGGTCGGCAGTCAGAGCGAAGGTCGCCGATCGATACGATGAACTGCTCGCCGACATTGCTGGTGTGGTTACACCGTATCGCGCCGACGACCGAAGCCACATCTTCCATCAGTACACGATTCGCGTCGAGGATGGGAAGCGCGACGCGCTGAAGGAGCACCTCCAAGAGCGCGGCGTGGGAAGCATGATCTACTACCCCAAGCCGCTCCATCTGCAGGAGTGCTTCGCTCATCTTGGGTACCGTGAAGGGCAGCTGCCCGAATGCGAGGCAGCAAGCCGCGAGGTCCTCTCGCTTCCGATCTTCCCGGAGATCACAGGTGAAGAGGAGGCCTATGTTGCAGGTTTCCTTCATGATATAGTTAAACCACAGAGCTGATATGGGGCCTCAGCAAAGAAAGCCCAAACCTGCTCTCGCAATACGTGTCTTGTGAGGTGTACGTACGGTAGGCAGCGGGAGTGAAGCTATGGACTGCACAGGGTTCCACCTCTTGCCCCAGCCTGGGACGTATGGGAACTGAGCCTTTCGACCACGAGCAGTTTGCGCGGCTGGCTGAGGTGAGCAGATGGCCCCGGAGCGGAACGGGTCGCCGCCATCACGGTTACGCGTGCGCTGAGCGCATGTGAGCCTTGTGCCGGATCCATGGCGTGCTGAGTGAAACGACGTGCAGTTGCAAAGCGAGAGCCGCAATGGCCCTAAGGGCTCGCTCTTGAGGCGACTTGGGATGTGGGCAGGGACCTGTAGTTCAGAGGCACGAACTGCAAGGTTCGCTGTCTTGGCGAAGGCTCAAGATCTTGCACATGTGCTGCTCGACTACGGAGTGTTTACCTCTCGGTGGCCGACGGAATGAGGCGATATACAGTCGTGGGGATGGGCCCCTCATGTCTCCACAGAGGCTCAACGATCGTTGCGTCTGCTATGATCTCGGGTAGTAACGAGCTAGTGAACAAAGCTTCACGCGTCCGGCGATCGGCGACCTGAAGATGCGTGACTCCAGCATCGAAGAGGACTTCGGAGGCCTGCTCTACCGTTTTGGCATCATAGAGCGCGCTGAGACGAAGATCGCGCCAGAAGACGCCGTTTCGGGTGCCGTAGTAGGGATAGGCAGACTCCTCTGTGACCAAGATCACGGCATCCTTAGGTGTATAGGTGTTGATGAATAATGTGGAGGCCACATAGCCATACACAACATCCTCCAGTTTAGCATCTTCCGGGAGCAAAGCCTCGGATAGAGCAAAGCCCGTTGTAGGGGAGACGCCCTTGTTCCAGATAACGCCAACGTACGCGGGCGCGGAGAGGAAGAGGACTAACACTACGACCGGGACGAGAGCCACAATCCGTCTAGCGACATGGCCGACGAAGGCGAGTACCGCGAGCGCACCTCCGGCTGTGAACAGCAGGGTTCGTAGGATCTGGACCTTGAGGACTCCGTCGGGCAGAAGGATTCCTGTGCTGCTAATGTGTGTAGCCACAAACACCGGAGTGAGGAGCGTGCCCATGGCTATCGTAGCAGCTGCTCCTACTCCGAGTAGTACGGCCAGGAGACTCCAGCGAGCAGAAGCGACTACCTGCGCCCACCACGCGGTCGCCTCGCGAACGGCGAAGCCTGCTAGAATCGCCAGAAGCGGTACGATGGTGAGGATGTAGCGAACGTTCGCCCACCCTGGCGGCTTGATGGGGGCGATCCAGATCAGAACAGCGGTCCCACTGGCCGCTGCCGCGAGAAACACGGCGGGTGCCAGTTGCTGGCGACGCCTTTGGAACAGCTCGATGGTCAGCCACAGCAGGGCGAACCACGCTGCTACCCCGTACAGTCGAGGGCTTGTGAAGATCCCGCCGACTCCCCTGGCGAGGATGTCGATGATGCTGCTGAGGCCGCGCCACGACAGCAACTCTGACGTGGGGATCGGCTCGTAAAGGAGCGCGGGGAAGACCCTGCCTGTCGATACCCAACGCCGCCCAATCTCCGCTGCGAGAAGGGCGACGGCCGGACCGAAGAGCAAGAGACTCTGGCGAAGCTTGCCTGAGAGGCTCCTCCGCCCAGCAAGCAGATGGAGAAGCCCTCCCACGGGAAGCCCGAGGACTCCGAGTGTGTGGAAGAACGGGGCGAGGACGAAGCCTGCAGAAGCCAGGCCGAGTGCGCACGGCGCGGCGCGGTCCTTTGTGGTCTTGTGCAACCAGAAAAACGCCGCAGCGAAGAGAAACACGCGAGATGGGTCGATCGAATTCGTGGCTGCCTGCTCAGCAAGGAGTGGGGTGGCTGCAAGCATCAGTGCGGCGAAGGGGCCGGTACCCGGGTGTATCCAGTTGCCCCAGATCCATACGAGGCCTACAGTCAGAAGCAGGAAGATCGGAGCGATTGATCGAACACCGGTATCCAGATTCGCATTGTGGAACAAGTAGGTCCAGGCATATATCAAGTGAAGGCCCGGCGGGTACCGGATGTTGAGGCTGAAGCTGTCAGGCAGAGGCTCCAGGAGCGGCACGTGCTCGAGCGACCGATCTTCCGCGAGCATCCTTCCGATGTACGCGTGCTGCATGGCATCGTGCGTCTGAATCGGGAACATGGTGCCGGTGTATAAGACGATCAAGACGGTCAGGATGGCGATGGCTACTGCAGTAAATTTCGCCAGCTTTACAGCAGCGACCTCTGGAGCGCGAGTTGCTGGAAGCTCGCGCTCTGTTCTCGAAGTACGCCTGATGCAGAGTGACGTGAGCGGAACGACGGCGAGGACCACTCCGAGTATCGCGATATAGGCTCCGGCTGGCATCCCCGGAAGCAACCAGAACAGGAAGTACAGCAGGACGGCAATGAGCCCGGGCGCTATCCCGAAGGCCGTCAGTAGCACGGCCGCGCGGTCCTGAGAGTCTTGCGGAATCCTCCGAAGAAGCGGCGCAGCAAGGGCCATCCCTGGAACAACGAAAGTCACAAGAACTGAGATCACTAGGACGATGATGGAATCCACCTTCTCCTCTCCTTGCCTCCTTGCGTCAACAGTCTCGGGAACTGTCTGCCAATCCTAGACACGCGACCGCCGAAGTACAAGTCTTCTTCGATGGCTCTTGAGACAACCTGGCGCCATCAAATCGTGAGGCCGGTCAGGCGGCGAACTGCGTGACGCAGATAGATCACACTCATAAAGAAGGTCACGCCGGTGGCAAGCGCGGCACCCAGAAGACCGAAGAAGGGAATCAGAATCGCGTTCAGGGTAGCGTTGGTGAAGACGGTTGCCAGGATCAGTAGCGTGTGCGCGCCGGGATGACCCGTCTGTACAAGAAGCATCATGTAGGGGAGGTAGCCGGCCGATGCAATGATGCCGGTTGAGAGGATGCAGAAGGCTGGCCAGCTTGCGATGAACTCTCCGCCTCCCATGAACAGGATGGCCACGATTGGGTATGCGATCATGGCCGCGGCAAAGGCGATGCCTAGGATCCAGTAGAACGTGCGGACGCCGCGTGCAATGAGACTCAGGAGCTCATCTGTTTGTCCGGTGTGATAGTGCTTGGCAAGTACGGGATTTAGGTTTGTCCGAAGGATCACGGGCAACTGGAAGAGCCCTTCGGTGATGAACGCAGCAACGCTGTAAACCCCTACGACGCTGTCGGATGCGAAAAGGCCGAGCATGAGGACATCGATGCGCGTGTTCACCTCAGTGAAGACTCCGCTGAGAAGCGCGCGAGAGCCGAAGCGCAGGTGAATCGCCAACCAGCGCCACCACATGGAGAGCGGAGCGGGACGGACCATGCGAAGCACGTACGGAATGAGCGTCAGAGAAAGCGCGATCTCACCTGCTGTTAGCAGAAGTGGAGTCATCGTGCCGGGCTTGTGCAGCCCAATCAGTGCCACGAGGGAGGCGAGCATGAGGATGAAGCGCAACGCTTGGTAGAGTGCATACGCTCTCATGTGCCTGCGTGCGTTGAGGAGCGCAAGGAGTACCTTGTTGAGCGCGAAGAACGGAAGTGCCATGACCACGTACGTCATGGAGATCCCAACATCAGCGCTGCCCAGGACGGATCCCAGAGGACTACGGATTGCGTAGGCAATGGCAGCGACGATAGCTCCAAGTAGGAGGGTGGCCAGAGCGGCAGTCGTCACCAGCGCACTCCATTCGCGTTGGTTTTCTTCATGAGATGCATGCTTGAGAACCGAGTAGTGCAGCCCTCCAGCCGATAACTGAGAGAGGATAATGTAAACTGCGTACACCTGATTAAAGACACCTAACATCGAAGCACCGTAGAATCGCCCGATGAGGATATTGAACAGGAGGCCAACGACGCTCAGCACGGCAACGCTGCCGACGTTCCAAATGACGTCACGCCCCATTTTGCCCGCGAGTGGTGTTGTCCCGAGCCAGGCCGCAAGTCTGCGTCTCAGTCGCATTCGTCCCCCTCACCAGCACATCGGACTGCATCACTAGGATCGAAGTTGTACGATCATAGTTGCGGCTGGGCGCCTCGGCAATGGGTCTGGGCTGTCGTATTGCGCAGTAGTGCTAGCTGGTGGAATGCGGACGGAGGCCGGGGAGAGAGGAGAGAGCTATTGAGGCATCACTCTCAGGGACCAAGCAGGAAGCCTGAGAGGTCGTGTGATACCTCCCGAGGGCAAGGCACAAGCTTTCGCCTCCGTGTCCTGCAGAGAGCTTGGCAACGTGAGTGCTGTATGCCGATTAGCCGGGATCTAAGGAACGCTTGTTCTGCCGATGGGAGCATCGATTCACGCTGAGCGGAATCGCTGGTCTGCATCCCGAGACGAACTGCTGCGCGTTCAGGTTGTCGCATGCAGTTGGGGGCGATCAAGAAGCGACGGATCGTAGCGAGGGCGCCGGCTTGTCCAATGTGGGGATCACGGCGCCAAGTGATCAGCTACGAGCTGAGGGTGCGGTCGTCTTGCCAACGATGGTGTAGCGGGCGCTGCGACGGTTGGGAGTAGCGACACGCACAGCACGCCTGCTCGTTTTTGAAGTCTGCAGCGCGAAGTCGGCCGGGCTTCTGCCGGGCCGCGCACGAAGGATCCGGCGCGACGCAAGGTCCATCACGTCGAAGCAGAGAAGCCAGGTGAACTCGTATGTATCGACACGTTCTGCATTGGGAACCTCCAGGCCGTAGGGAAGATGTGATGACTGACCGCGTGTGATGCTGCCAGCTCGTACGAGACGGCGAAGGTAGTGGTCAGTCAGCAACGTCACCGAGGCGGCGATGGACCTGCGTGATGTGATCGCTCAAGGACGGGAGAAGGCGCGCTGGAACCTGTGCGTGTGCTGGCCGGCGGCGTTAGTGCGTTTGAGGGTACGTTCGACTAGATGTGTCGAGAACCCACCATCAAGCACGCGCGGACGAAACCACTACGCGCATGGGCCAATCGGTTCGTCGAACGACTGAAACGAACGATCCTTCACGAGCACTTGTGGATCGCGCTCAGAGAGCGCTACTCCCGCAGGCGATTCCAGCTTCAGACATCTCTCTGGATTCGTTCGCGCGCTTCTACAACTGCGAGCGCGCCCTCACCAGGACTACCGGACAAGAGGCCAAACACCGCCCGGCCTCTCCTGGGGTGCGGTCCATCAGCAACGTCATGAGGAGGCCTGATGTGTCGCCACCGCTACGGGACTGGACAGTTTGGGCGTGCCCGATCAGCGGGTGTCCTCTTTCACTTGGAGTAGTGCTCGCCTGTAGAATCCCGCTATGAGCTCTAGGAAGCGGCCATGCGCCATCATCGCGTTTGTCAGTGCGATCCTTCTGATTGCGGGGGCTGTTCTGTGGCTGGTCTTCATCTCCGGTAGGACTCCGCAAACCGCGTTCCAGCCGACATGCGAAGGATATGAGCAGGCTGCGCTTGCCGCGTGCACAAGGGCGATGGACGTATACTGGAGCGCGAAGCGAGGGCTGTACGAATCGCCTGTTCTAACGAGCAGCCTCACCAACATCATGATGGTGCAGGCCTTCAGCATACTTGCAGGTCGAGACCTTCTGCCAGGTCGATACATCGATCGGTGCCGGGATCTTCTCGCGAAGCTTCTGGCCCCACCGCTTTCACTTGCATTCGGCGGCGTGAGCTTCTACATGGATCGGTATGCGGACGCGCACATTTCCGTCAGCGGGCCGTTCTGTACGGCCCTGTACTACTCGTGGAAGAATGCAAGCAAGCTCGGACTGGACGACGAGATGGTCGCTTCGCTTGGCGAGCGCGCCTTGCAGGAGATGCAGTGGATTCGCGGGAGGCTCTTCGCGAATCTGACAGGCTCGAACCAAACAGCGCTCCGATGGGGCCTTGAAGCGGCACATGCGGCATGGATGATGACGGGGAGCTCCTCCGCAATTGCTGTGGCGCAGGACTGCCTGAATGCGTTTGCGCGCTACTACAAGGAAGTACCGGACGAGCTGTACGAGAGGCCGTGGATCAATCCAGACTGGACATGGGTCTATGATCCGACCCTACCGCGCCAGATGGGGCCGGAAAACGGCGATACCGGCATTACGTGTTCCAGGGCTGAGTACAATTTCACCTACCTGAGCCACTGTGCAACCGGCGCTGCGTTCTATCAGCGCATCGGTGGAAGGTTTCCTGACGGCGCGCTAGAAGCGCTGGCAGCTCTCTTCGCGCGCAGTCTCAGTCAATGGACGATGGCAGGCTATCCGAACTGGATCAGCACGCAGCGTGATCAGAGAGCCTTCTCGACGAATTACTGGATCTGGTGCCTCTACAGCTTGACAGCGATGACAACGTGGGAAGGTTGGAGTATGGATCAGCGGAGTCTGAGCCGGGCCGTGCTGGACAATGCTGTGGAACTCTTCTGCAAAGACTTCCTTTGCGGTGGCACCTCCGACGAGGAAGACATGGCGAATCCCTATGGTGTCAAGATCTACGAGTCGGGAAGCCTGAATCGACATCCAGATCTCGCGATCTCCATGTTTGCTGCCTATGTGGCCATGGCCGTTGACTGGAACGTTTTTGATGTCGAGCCAATGTGCTCACCGTCCGTCTGGGGATGGGAACAGGAGGCGCGAAACCTCTACGCAAGTACGTCCGCGTACTCTGCGGCCTCTGGCAGTGACGTCTTGACGGCGTACTACGAAGATCGCGCGGACATCACGCTTCTCTATCACGGCAACGGGCGCCTGCTCGGGCCTGCATACGTCGACACGCGGGAAGAGCCTCGGCACTGGGCATTCACAATCGAGGGGGATTCGCCTGGTAGCGGAACCATTCTTCGAACGGATCGAGATGCGCCGGATGACGTAGCCATCCTCTGCGATGGAGCAAGGATCCTTCCGATGTCCTACAGCACGGATCTTCAGCCAGCGGGCTTCTCCTCTCTCAAGAAGGAAAGCTCGTGGGACTCGATCCCGGGGCAGGCTAGTCTTGTCTTGGAGTTCCGCGAAGACTCAATTGTCCGCTCGTTCTCGTATGCTGGTGATGTGGGGCATGGTCCGTACTCGTGGACCGCCGTGCTTCCATCAAGGTATGCCTTGCGTGCTGTGGATATCGTCTCGGCTGAAGGGCTTACATCCCTCGATCTGAGCACTGAGTCGGTCGTTGCCGCAACCGATCTTCGCACGATTCACTTCCGCTACGACGGATACGGAGTTCTCTACAGCCTATCGGGGCCTGCGCAGCGATTCCAGGTAACCAGTAGCGACTCCGCTAAGTGGGACTGGGATACTCGAACAGGGCCAATCATCATGATCGACGGTGCCAGCTTCGAGCAATGCATCGACGTGGAGTTCATCATTCACTTCACAGACGGGACAGCTGTATCTCGCGACGGGACTTGGCAGCCCTATCGAGCCAGCGATGGCAGCAGTGCGCCATAGGCCCACACGCAGTTCGCTAGTTGCTGAGGCGCGTTGAGCCGGATGTAGGAGAGAAGTGCATCGGAATCGATCGAAGCACGGACACTGGAATACGGGATGTAACGCGCAACGAACGGGAAGAGCTTCCCCGCGTTGATCGCGCGGATTGCGTAGGCGGGCAGGCTGGCGCGCAACGGTTCGGGCAAGTACTCAAGGGCAATCAGGAGTGACATCACATCGATGGACTTGAATGAGATCCATGCCGTACCGTGATCTCCGCTGTATGCGGGCATGTTCTTCGACACACCACTGGTTGAGGTCCATCCGTCCCATGCTGTCCCCCACCAGTAAGGCCAATCCATGCTCAGCGGCATCTCACCAAGCAGGGCAACGTCACCAGTGAACAGCCGGAGAATCCCAAGAGCGGCCTCTATTGGGGCGTCATCGGAGTCGTCGGATGTCGCCAGAATGGCGCCGGCCCACTCGTTCTGATGATTGTACGGCACGCACACACCATCGAACGGGAAAGCGCACCCTCTCGGCCAACGAAGATAGCTCTCGCCTTCCGAGAGCCAGCGATTGGATTCTCCCTCGGTGGCTAGGACCTCGATGTGTCCATCGAGTGTCCAGACAGCGTGTTTAAGCTCTTGGTAGCTGCCGAGCGCCGCGACATCTGGGAGTTGATGGAGATATCGGTGCAGTAGCAGCAGGACTCTGCTTGTCTGAACTGCGAAAAGAGTTTCCACGCGGTCTAACGTGAACGTTCGGCAGGCCATGCCCGGATCTCTCTGCAGGATTGAGTCGAGGACTAGAATCTCCAGCTCAAGTCTCTGACGGACTTCGCTCAACACCGGCTCCAGAGCTACTCGGAAGGCCCCATCAACGGCCGCAAGCGAGAGCAGATCGAGAAGGCCATTGAGGTAGTAGACCTGCGACCAGGGTATGCTCCCCTCGTAGTTGTTTGTTCCAAAGTAGAGTGCTCCGGCCCCCTTGGATCGCGTGATGTCGAAGCGAAACAGGTCGGCGAGATCAGATGAGGAAGATAGCTGGCTGAAGCATAGTTGATCGTCTTCGACACGCAGGTTGTAGGGTATCCCCAAGTTGCAGTCGTAGGGCAGAGAACGCTTGGCATTGATGTTATACAGCTGATAGAGGCAGGACGTTGGCGCCACTGTCTCATACAGGACAATCAGACCTTCGGAAGACGCAGCAGCCTCGATGAAGCGTGCGCAGTCGCTAGGAGGAGATATCTGCTGCATCGTGGCTCTTGATACGCGGACAGCCGCTCGCTGTGACAGAATGTAGACCTCGGTGCCCACTGGAACCATGATCACGTCAGGAGTAACTTCGTAGTTTGCGCCCGCCGGGTACTCAACAGACGGAAGAACCATTCGATCAGACAATGCTGACAAGGTTTCTCCGTTTACACCGTACCACTGCACGAAGTTCTTCTTCTCAACATTGTCGAACAGTGCGAAACATACATCGCTCCCTGCCACGACGGCATTCCTGAAATCGAAAGGTTCCTGCTCCTGTGCATCGAGAGGAGTGAGGCGGTTCGTTCGCATCTCAGTGTCCACAAGTAGGACGTTGAGTCGGTTGGATGGGATATCGCGAAGAACGACTGCAAGGAGAGTGGGACTCAGAGACAGAGACTTTAGAGGAACGGCGGCGTGCCCCAGGTTGACCGAGATGGCCTCGTTAACAAGCAGCCGGGCTTTGAGAGAGGGCAGAGAGAAGAACGCCTCGACACGATGGTCGGGCGTATCGAAGTCGGCCAAAGCAACTCGCATCTCCGTGGAAGATCGGGACACAGCGCCCTCCGAGATCTGTAAGTCGACGAGGGAGAAGCAGCCTGTGGCAGTATCCGTCTGCGCCATCGCTGATCTGGACTCGCTGCTGAGAGACCGCTGATCGTCGCACGATGTCAGCAGGAGCGTGGCGAAAGCAAGCATAGCGATTGTCTTCGTAGATGCAGCGACTCGTCTACTAAGGGTTCTCCTACAGATCTGCAACTTCGCCCCCTTAGTCACCCAGATGCTTATTCGCCTCCATGTCGAACCACATGGCGAACATTGTGAACTGCAGCGAGATCAGCGCGAAGAATGCCAGGGCCAAAGCTGTAGTCTGCGGTACAAAGCCTTGCGCGACCCAGAGCACAACCAGGCGTACGAGAAGGGCAGTCGCGATGATTCCCGTCAGCAAGCCGGCGCTGTAGAAGAATACCAGTGGATGGAAGTCTCTGATCACGTACTTGTGTAGCATGCGCCATAAGAAGAGACGGAGCAGCAGCCCAGCAAGCTTCGGGATGTCTCTTGCTAGTCGGATCCCGCTCTTCTCTCCCACGTTGTAGACAGGCTTGATTGGTACATCCACCACTCGAGCATTACAGACGTTTAGGCGGACGAGGTAATCATTTGGGCAACCATACCTCTTGTACGTGCTTTCCCAGTTGACCGACTTGAGCATTCGGAGGCTAATCGCGGTGTAGCCGGTTTGCGAGTCAGCAACGTGCCAGTACCCGGACGCGATCTTGGTCAGCAGGGACAACGCAGCGTTCCCGAGATAGCGTAGGTGGGGGATCTCTTTCCATGCATCGCCGGTGAAGAGGCGGTTCCCCTTCGCGTAGTCTGCGCGATCCTGCACAACGGGATCAAGGATTGCCGGGAGGTCCTCTGGATCCATCTGTGCATCTCCTGCCATGACAACAGTTGCGTCGATTGCATTGTCCCTAGCCCACTCGTAGCCGGTCACAATCGCGCCACCCACTCCTTGATTCTTCTCATGACGAAGGAGAACAACATGGCGGTTATGTTCGTACATGTAAGCCTCAACGGTCAAGACTGTTTCGTCGGTGCTGCAGTCGTCGACGACGATACAGTGATCAACAAAGCTGGGCATTGTCTCAAGTACTCGCCGGATCTGTGCCTCTTCATTGTACGCTGGGATTACCACAGCGATGGTTCGTTCTCTATACAAGGAACCTCCTTCGGTAGTTGCTTGTCGAGCATGCTGTCTTCCCGTATCGTATCGACGCAAACGAATTGCGCCAACCGCGTCGCTTCTTGCCCTTGCGGTTGGATTCGTGTGTACAGCGCATTCGTGACCACATTCTAGGGCACAGGGAGGTGCATGGAGCGGTATGTGCGGGATTCTCGGCTGCGCAGTCTCTAGTGAATCGGAACTCTCCAAGCGCGATCTCGACTGCGCGATCTCGAGGCTATACACGCTATCGGAATCGCGAGGGAAGGAGGCCTCCGGGATTGCGGTTCGAACAGAGCGAGGACTCTGGGTCCATCGTGAGGCTCAAGCTGCTAGCGCGCTCCTTCGCTCCGATAGCTACCGCCGACTGCTTCTCGAGTTCCTAGAGGCAACAGGCCCCCAACCCTGTGCGTCAGCTCCAGTTCTGATTGGGCACGCGCGGCTGACCACAAGCGGCCTTCAGGGGATTAGCACCAATAACCAGCCTGTTCGATGCGGGAAGTGTGTCGGTGTACACAATGGGATCGTTGTAAACGCGGACGACGTTTGGAGACACCACCCTGATCTTGAGCACGTGTACGATGTCGATAGTGAGGTTGTCTTCCGGCTTATTGATGATGCTGTCGATCACGGAGAAACGCTTGGAAGAGCCATCGCTGTCGCCTTCAACGAGATTCAAGGTGCGGCGTCTATTGCTCTTGTCTCGACGAGTCTCGACCAGCTTGCGCTAGCAACTAACGTGGGGTCGCTGTATGTGGTTGATGCACCCACACGCGGGTTCCTGTTCTTTGCTTCGGAGCGGTTCATTCTCAGGCAGTTGATCACATCCGTGAAGGCGCTCGCGAGGATTCGATCCCTCTCGGTAGAGCAGGTGTCAGCAGGTGGGGGAATACTCATGAATCTCAGCACCTTTGATGCCAAAGCTTTCACCTTTGAGAACTCTCACTCCGCAAGCGATATACAAAGGCCACCGAGATCCATCGCACCTGTCGACCTGCACGATACACTCATTGAGGAATCGGAGAAGCGCATAGGACTTCGTCGCTGCACGCGGTGCATACTCCCCGAGACGTTCCCTCATATTGAGTTTGATCGAGATGGTGTGTGCAACTACTGCAGGGAGCACGATCCGGCAGTCCACTACGGGGCAGATGCTCTTGCCGCGGCCGTCGAGCCGTATCGGAGGAAGAGCACTCAAGCGGATTGCCTAGTAGCGTTCAGCGGAGGTAGAGACTCAAGCTACTGCCTGCACTACGTGAAGCGTGTTCTGGGGCTGAATCCGATTGCTTACACATACGATTGGGGAATGGTGAACGACCTAGCGCGACGGAATCAGTCGCGGATGACAAGTGCCCTCGGTGTCGAACAGATTATCATCTCGGCAGACATAAAACGGAAACGACAGAACATCGGGAAGAACGTACGAGCATGGCTCAAGAACCCAGTGCTTGGGATGGTCCCTCTCTTCATGGCGGGGGACAAGCAGTTCTTCTATTACGCGAACAGGCTTCGGAAGCAGACGGGCATAGGGCTCTTCATCTGGGCTGAGAACCAGCTTGAAAGGACCAACTTCAAGGCTGGATTCTGTGGGATCCCCTCTCCGAACACCAAGGAACGGATCTACCGGTTGTCGATGTTGAACAAGGCACGCATCCTGTCATATTACGTGGGGCAGTTCCTTCGGAACCCTGGGTACATCAACCGCTCGATTCTGGACACGTTATTCGCGTTTTTATCATATTACCTAATCAAGCACGATTACTTATGGTTCTATGATTTCATCCCATGGAATGAGCAGGAGATCAACCGCGTCTTGATCGAGCAGTACGGTTGGGAGACCGACCCAGAGACCACTACGACGTGGCGCATTGGAGATGAGACGGCTGCATTCTACAACTACATCTACTACACGATAGCTGGCTTCTCGGAGAACGACACCTTTCGTAGCAATCAGATCCGCGAAGGTCTTCTCACTCGAGACGAAGCGTTGAGGCAAGTCGAGACAGAGAATCAGCCACGGTACGGTTCGATCAGGGAGTACTTGGACATAATCCAAGTGGATTTCGACGAAGCCATGGCGGCAATCTACTCGGCCAAACGGCTGTTCTAGTTCTCATGAAGGAGCCCACCTCGTCTTGACACTCGCTGTTCTGCTATCCTCATGACTCTGATGAGCGATGAGTCTGGTTCGGGGTTGCGACGGGTTGCCTGGCACGTAGTGCTTCGCGTGTGTGTGCAGGCATCGCTAGCTGTCCGAGGCGTCGCTCTCATGTCGATCATAACAAGAGCTTTCGGCGCAGACGGCTACGGGATCTGGTCCCAAGCCATGCTGACTGCATCACTACTCATGCCTCTTGTCACGTTCAACTTGTCCGCCTCCGTGGTCCGGTTCATTGGAGCAGAGACAGACTCTGAGCGTCGAGCAAGCCAATTGGCGGCGGTTGTGCTCATTGTGGCTGTTGGCGGCATTGTGGTCTTCGCCCTGGGCTGCAGTGTTGCCGGTGGGGTCTCACGGCTCATGTTTGGCACGTCGGACTACTCATGGGTGGTCTTCGCATTCCTCTTTATGTTCCTTGTCCGGGGCGTGTATGCTGTTGCCTTGGCAGGCTTGCAGTCCTTATCGCGCTTCGCGCTACATGCCGTGGTATCGACCTCTCAGATCATCCTGGACATTGGCGCTGTTGTGTGGATTGCGCTTGCTTCTGGCGGGTCACTATTCGCAAGTATTCTCGGTATCGCTGGAGTCGACGCTTTGCTGACTACCGCGATGCTTGTCGCGCTGATGAGAGCTGGCTCGCTCCGGCTGCCGGTCCGATGGAAAGGGATGAGCCGGTTCCTCCGCTATAGCCTACCTCTCATTCCTGCGACTTCCCTGTTCTGGGTCGTCAACTCCAGTGATCGATACGTCATTGTGCATGTGGTTGGGCTGGGAGATACGGGCGCCTACTCCGCTGCCTATCAACTGTGCAGGCTTCTTGCTCTCGTCTCCCAGCCAATCGTGTTTGTCTTGCTTCCGCTGGTAGCGGGTCTATGGGAGAATGGGCACCGTGAACGGGTTCGTCAGATCCTCTCATTGGCTCGCCGAGCCTTCTACCTAGCGGCCATTCCAGCGACAGCCGGGCTGCTTCTGGTGGGGCCTGAGGCTCTTCGAATCCTCGGTGCTTCGCATGTGACAGTTGCGTTTCCGGTTCTTGCCCTGCTCATTCTAGGGGGGCTACTGGTAGGCCTCTACAGTATCGAAGTCCTTGTCATCTATCTCCATGAGGAGACATGGCTTCTTGCAGCGATTCTTGGCCTCCTTGCTGCCTTCAATCTGGGGGCGAATCTACTTCTTGTCCCTCGTATTGGCATGCTTGGAGCGGCTGCATCCACTGCTGTAACCTATGCTTTGCAGTGGGTTGTAGTACGTGTGCTCGCCCAACGGCGACTTCCGATTCCGATCGGTTTGAGCACGCTTTGGAGAGCAATGGCGGCTACCGCGATCATGGCGTTCTCCGTTTGGGCGATCCCTCTTCCGAGTGGCGCTCTTGCAGTTCTCGCCAAGACAGGCGTAGGGCTCGTGGCGTATTCTCTGACACTGGTAGTGCTGCGGGGGGTTCCCATCGCCGAGTTGCGAGATGCACTTGGACTGACAAGGCCCCGGCAGAGATGGTAGGGGGCGGTTGAGACGTGAAAGAACGAATCTGCATCATCACGACGGCACATCCTGCCTTCGATGCTCGGATCTTCCTCCGTGGTGCGAGATCCCTGGCCGAAGCGGGCTACAACGTTCATTTGGTGGCACAACACGATGCGTCCGAGACCCAGGAGGGCGTCAGCGTGATGGCACTGAAGAAGGTACGTACGCGAGCCGCCCGCCTTGCCTTCGTCGGCTGGCGCGCGTTCTTCGCTGCGCTCAGAAAGAGGGCCGATGCATACCACTTCCACGATCCCGAGTTCTTGGTCTTCGGATTGCTGCTGCATTGGTTCCGGAGGAAGCCGGTCATCTATGACGTGCACGAGGATCTGCCCGCGCAGATACACTCCAAAGAGTGGATTCCGCAGCCTCTGCGGCGCCCTGCGGCGCGCCTCGCCCGTGCGGGGCTGCGGTTCACTCTCAAGAGGATGTCTGCCGTCGTTGCCGCAACCCAGGGCGTGGCAGACTCGCTTGCCCTCCCGACACGTCCTGTCATCATCAGAAACTTCCCTGTGTTGGACATGATTCCAGAAAGAGTCGAAAGGTGTGGAGATGGTGCGGTCCGTGCTGTCTACGTTGGCCGCGTCAGCGAAGAGCGAGGTCTTGGCGAGATGTTGGAGGCCATGCGGATCCTTCACGACGAGCCTATCGAGCTTGTCCTTCAGGGAACCGCGACTCCTTCGGCGAAGCGGCTCCTGCAAGCGGCGTCGGAGTCAGATCTCGTGAGGTACGTGCCATGGGCACCGCCGCAAGGCGCGTACCGGACGCTCGCGTCCGCCGACATCGGACTTGCTTGTCTGAGGCCGGTCTCCCGTTTCCAAAGCGCGCTTCCTGTGAAGCTGTTCGAGTATATGGCTTGCGGGATCCCCGTGATCGCATCGGATTTTCCTCTCTGGCGTGAGATCGTCGGAGGTGCGGAATGCGGCTTGCTGGTTGATCCTCTCGATCCTTGTGCGATTGCGGGGGCAATACGTTACCTACTGGAGCATCCGGAGGAGCGTGCCGCAATGGGAAGGAGCGGTCGTGCGTCTGTTGAGACGGAGTACAACTGGGAAGCAGAAAGTGCGAAGCTTCTCGACCTGTATAGTCGAGTGCTTGGAGATCAGTGAGGAGCATGTGCGAGTGAGATGCTCGCCAATCGGACTCCAAATCGCAATGCGACTGGCCCATCCAAAACACGAAGAGCACGCCGCACTGAGTTGCACGCTGGCTCAGTAGGCGGGGCTGAAGATCGCGCTCATCTCCCTTCGACATTCGCCACACGACGGAAGCAGTATCGGATACCGGAGGCATCGGTAGCGTGGTGAGCGCAAAGCCAAACTGGTGAAGGCTCCGCAAGCCCCAAGGGCAATCCAGAACGAGGCAAAGCTTCGCCAGGATCCTTGAGAGTTGGCCGATTCATACGGGAGCATCACGCCTAAGCGCTGTCACAGATCTCGTTCCCGGGCACGTTCTTGCCAGAGCCGGAGCACAATGCAGAGCGGGGATCTGCCTGCATGGAGGTCAGATAGCCGAGACGGTTCATGGACTTGCTCGTCTGGGCGCAGATGATAGACTCAAGTGCCGAGATTGCAGGCTCGATGACGCTGCAGCTGCGGTGAAAGGACCAGTTCCTCGCTTGGATATTTGGATTGCTGCGCATAGTGCGGGATCGCCGCGACATGGCCCCAACATGCGAGTGTACTACTTCGCTCGGGCATTCCAGGAGTTGGGTGCGAATGTGTCAGTGCTCAGCGGGTCCTACTCGCACAAGTACTACCAACTGCCTGATGTCCGAGGTCCGGTTCAGTATGAGAACATCGATGGGATCCGCTACTGCTGGATAAGAACGACCTCGTACAGAGGAGCCGGCCTAGGGCGCCTGATGAACAATCTGCAATTCGCGCTGCGGCTGAGACATATGGCGAAAGAGCTGGACCTGCCAAGCCCTGATGCGCTGATTGCATCTTCGCCTCCACCTTTCCTCGTGCCTGCATGTCGCCGCATAGCCCGCCGACTGGGAGCACGATTCTACTTCGAAGTCAGAGACCTGTGGCCACTGACACTCATCGCGATGGGCCGGATCTCGAGGTGGCACCCGTTATCACTGCTTCTAGGTTACTGCGAACGTCTTGGATACCGAAGCGCGACTGCAGTGATCTCAAGCTTGCCGAATGCGCTGGAGTACACGCGGCCTCGGGGGTGTGATAGCGAGAGATTCGAGTACATACCGAATGGTGTTCATGTTGCATTGACTCGCCAGAGCAGCGAGGAGATTCCGTCGGAAGTCTCTCAACAGCTATCAGCGTTCTCCAATCGCTTTGTGGTCGGCTATGTTGGTGCCCATACCCCGGCGAACTCGCTCTCTGTTCTTCTCCAGGCTGCTACCATGCTCAAGTCCGACAGGAGTATTGGATTTGTGTTGGTTGGGGATGGAAGCGCGAAGCGGAATCTGATGAAGGTGGCTGCTGAGAAGGATCTTCGCAACATCTTGCTCCTTGACGCAATCCCCAGAACACAGGTTCAGGCGATGCTTCAGAGGTTCGACTGCTGCTATGTCGGGCTACTTGAACTGCCGGAGCTGTATCAGTATGGCGTTAGCATGAACAAGATGTTTGAGTACATGCTGGCGGCCAAGCCCGTCATCGCATCTCTATCGTCCCCGGGCAATCCAATCGAGGTCAGTGGCGGTGGAGTCATTGTGCCGCCAGAAACTGCAGCTCCCTTGGCTGAGGCAATTCAGCAGCTGGCCTTAGCGCCAAGTGATCAGCGTGCTGCGATGGGCCGCCGGGGGCGGGAATACGTGGTTCGTGAGCATGACATTGGGCTACTGGCGAAGCGATATCTCAAGTTGCTATCTGGATAGGAGGTTCGGAGCATGGGAAGCCCGATCATCATAATTGCTGCACCTCGCTCAGGGACGAACATGCTGCGAGACATGCTTTGCATGCATGAAACACTGGTGACATGGCCCTGCGATGAGATCAACCCCATCTGGAGATACGGCAATGCCGCACACCCATCGGATGAGCTCACTGTCAGCATGGCCACCCCACGAGTCAAACGCTACATCCGAAAGCGCTTCGAACGCCTTGCTCGACGGAATCCCGGAAGCCAAATTGTCGAAAAGACATGCGCTAACAGCCTTCGCGTGCCTTTTATTGCCGAGATTTTCCCTGAGGCACGGTTCTTGTTCATGATTCGTGATGGGCGGGACGCCATTGCAAGCGCGATGAGCCGATGGACAGGTTCGACTTCACTCGGCTACGTTCTGGAGAAGGCGCGCTGGGTACCCATACGGGATGTCCCACGCTACGCAGCGGTCTTTGCGGCGAGCAGGCTGAGGAGACTTGGAAGCTCAGAGCGTGCGCTCTCAACGTGGGGGCCGCGTTTCCACGGGATTGATCAATGGGGCGCCGAGTCGAGCCTGATAGAGGTCTGCGCCGAGCAATGGAGGCAGTGTGTTGTGCAGGCGGAACAAGGTCTTGAGTCGATCCCGCAAGCGAATGTACTGCGAATCCGGTACGAGCATCTTGTGACACGTCCTGCTGAGGAGTTCGGGCGCATCTTCTCCTTTCTGCGGCTGCCTCTGCCGGAGGAGCTGCGTGCGAAGATCGTGTCACGGGTCACGCCCTCGAATGTCGGGAAGCACAGCTGCCAGTTGGATGCGGATGCATTGGCCCGCATCGAGCGCATTACGGGTTCCGTGCTGAGCCATGTGCTTGCTGGCATAGAAGATGGGGTGGGTAGCTGAGATGATTCTCCCGATCGCCGGGTTTCTGATATCTCTAGTTTCGGTCCCCCTTCTCGCCAAGCTCGCCTCGCGTTGGGGCATGCTGGATGAGCCGACAGGGGAGGCACTGAAGCCTCATGAGCAGTCAACTCCTCTGACAGGGGGCGTTGCGCTGCTCTTCAGCTGGGCGGTTGTCTCCGTGGTCGGTGGCCTCGCTGGGCTCGGTTGGGAGATGGCGTCAATCGCCGCGCTGTCACTGCCAGGCTTCGTTCTTGGATGGGTGGATGATGCGATCTGGAAGAACCGTCCACAGACGTACCGCCCGCGTGTCAAGTTCGCCGCACAGGTCCTGGTCTCACTGTCCGGGGGGCTCCTCTTCTGGATCGCTGGGTATGGAGCTGCACTCCAGCTGACGCCGTTACTACTGGTTCCAATCCTGGGCTTGCTAGTCTTCGGTGCGATGAACGCAGTGAACATGCAGGATGGTATCGACGGTAACGCCGGCTTGCTCGGGGTGATCTCCTCGGCAGGCTTCGCGGTTTCTTCGGTCATGCTTGGTGATAGAGCAGGCCTAATCCTTGCGCTGACTCTGCTTGCAGTGCTTCTTGGGTTTCTCGTGTTCAACTGGCCTAAGGCGAGGGTTTTCATGGGGGACAGTGGAAGCCACTGGCTGGGATTGATGCTCATTCTTCTCGCTGTTCGCCTGACACATGTCTCGGGATCGCTTCTCGTGCTCCCATTTGCGTGCGGCGTCCTGGGAATTCCTGTTGTCGATGCCGGACTAGCCGTACTCAGAAGGCTCCGATCGAACACACGGTTGTTTTCTGGAGATCGCGGACATCTCTATGATCGACTGATGAACAGGGGTTGGCGTGTCCAGCGCGTGATCCTTGTCTATGCGGCAATGCACGGCCTCCTGGTATCGTGCGCCGTAGCCCTGATCGCGCTGCTGCATGCGAGAACGTGAGCAACGGAGGACCTTCTCCGTTCTCTGCTTGATTCCTGCGAGCGCTGCCTCGGTGCCCGGTTCTTCTTCCTCTTACCTCACTCGTCTGCGGGGCAGGCGTGCGGTGTACCGGAGAGCAACACGCGGTCCTCGGATGGTGGAGTCTTAATCATTTTCGATGAACTGGCTGCCGCTTGACAGGGTGTGGCACATCCTGCTCTTCGTCGCAGGCGGAAGTGCCGCTATGAATGTGCGGTAAGGATTGAGGGATTCGCCTTGGCTACAGAGATGTCGTAGGATCTAGCGTGGTGGTTCGATGATGAATATCCCTCTTGCTCAAGCAGATATCGGACCTGAGGAAGCCCGAGCTGTTTCGGATGTAGTAGTGAGTGAGCGCCTCGCCCTGGGGCCCAGGCTTGATGCCTTCGAACGGGCAATGGCCGGCTATGTCGGCGTCCGCCACGCGGTTGCCGTCAACAGCGGAACGAGTGCGCTTCACCTGATCCTCGAAGGCCTCGGTATCGGTGAAGGAGATGAGGTTATCACCACGTCCTTCTCCTTTATCGCGTCGGCGAACTGCATCTTGTTCGTGCGTGCGACACCGGTGTTCGTCGACATCGATCCGACGACGCTCTGCATCGACCCGGCTCGCGTCGAGGCGGCGATCACGCCGAGGACCAAGGCAGTGCTGGCTGTGGACGTGTTCGGGCATCCGGCGGATTGGCCGGAGCTCGAACGGATCACGAGGGCGCACGACCTGCTCCTGATCGAGGACAGCGCCGAGGCACTCGGATCGACACTCGACGGCCGCTCGTGCGGATCCTTCGGACGCGCGGGGATCTTTGGCTTCTATCCGAACAAACAGATCACGACCGGTGAGGGTGGAATGGTCGTCACCGACGATGACGAGCTCGCAAACGTCTGTCGCAGCATGGCGAACCAGGGGCGCGGGGAGGGCGACGCATGGCTGGAGCACGTTCGCCTTGGCTACAACTACCGGATGGATGAGCTCAGCGCAGCGCTCGGCCTGGCACAGCTGGGCCGGATTGGCGAGTTCATCGAGAGTCGCACGCACGTCTCGTCCTGGTACGAGGAAGAGCTGGCAGCGTGCCCGGAGATCACCACGCCATCGATTGCCGATCCAGCGACATCGAGCTGGTTCGTCTATGTGGTGCGGCTATCGGACGATTTCGATGCCGCCCAGCGCAATGCGATCCTGGCGACGCTCGAGCGTGAGGGAGTCGGCTGCCGCAACTACTTTGCACCGATCCATCTGCAGCCCTTCTATCGGGAGGCGCTTGGGACGAAGGCGGGCAGCCTTCCGGTGACGGAGCACGTCGGCGCGCGCACGATCGCCCTTCCGTTCTTCAATCGCTTGACACGCGACCAGGTGGCACGCGTAGCGCATGCGCTACGGGCGGCGATCGACGAGGTGCAGCGTGGCTAGGCGCGTACGCCGGCTCCTTCTCGATGCGCTGGCGATCGGAGCCTCGATGGTCTGCGCGTTCCTACTGCGATTCGACGGAAGGATTCCCGCGCAGATCTTGAGCCAGTTGGGATGGGCGATCGGGCTCGCGGTTCTTCTCAAGATCGCGACGTTTGCGCCGCTCCGCCTCTACCGATTCAGCTGGCGGCATGTCGGGATTCGCGAGCTCCTGAACGTTGCGGCCGCTTGCTTCATCGGTTCGGCGATCCTGACGGCGGCGATCCTTCTCCTGCGCGACGTGTTTGGGTTCGAAATCTTCCCGCGTTCAACCCTTGTGATCGATGGGATTTTGTGCTTCCTCTTCGTCGGCGGGATTCGCATGTCGGGCCGACTGCTGCGTGTCGGGTTCCGGAGGGCTGGTCGATCGACCGGCCGGCGCGTGCTGATTGTCGGCGCCGGAGATGCGGGTGCGCAGCTGGTTCGCGCGATTCAGGAAGAGGATCCTCCGGTCTATGCGCCGATCGGATTCGTCGACGATGACGTAGCCAAGGCGCATTGCTTGATCTATGGGATTCGCGTGCTCGGCCCCCGGTCGGAGCTTCCGAAGCTGATCGAGGCGCATGGGATTCAGGCGGTCCTTGTTGCCATCCCGTCTGCGGCGCCCGACACCATACGCGAAACGGTTGACCTTGCGAGACGCGCCGGAATCCAGGACATCAAGATTCTCCCTGTGCTCAGCGAGCTCTACACCGGGCGGGTTGGCCCGGAAGCGTTGCGAGCTCTACAGCCCGAGGATCTGCTTCGACGAGATCCGGTGCGCATCGAATCGCAGGCGATCGAGACACTCCTCGGGCGGAAGACGGTGCTCGTGACCGGGGCCGCGGGGTCCATTGGCTCTGAGATCTGCAGGCAGGTCTTGCGATTCGGGGCCGGCCGGCTGGTGGCGCTCGATTTCAACGAGACCGGCCTCTTCGATCTCGAGGCGAATCTCGTTCGGCTCTTCCCGGATCGGGGGATTGAGGTCGCGATCGCCGATGTGCGAGACCGCGAGCGCATCGAGTGCGTCTTCAGCGCTTGTTCGCCGGATGTCGTCTATCATGCGGCGGCGTACAAGCACGTGCCGCTGATGGAAGCGTTTCCGTCCGAGGCGGTGAAGACGAACGTCGCGGGTACGAGGAACGTGCTCGAAACGGCCTGCGGCGGCGGCGTATCTGCATTTGTCTTGATCTCGACGGATAAAGCAGTCAATCCGACGTCGGTGATGGGAGCGTCCAAGCGGGTTGCGGAGATGCTTGTGCGCTCGAAGTCCGAGGCTCGAACAAAATGCGTTGCAGTCCGCTTCGGTAACGTCCTCGGAAGCCGGGGAAGCGTGCTGATGACGTTCCGCGATCAGATCGAGCGGCGTCAGGCGGTCACGATCACGCATCCGGAGATGCGGCGCTACTTCATGCTGATCTCGGAGGCTGCGCAGCTTGTTCTGCAGGCAAGTGCGGCGGGTCGTGCGGGCGAGGTTCTCGTCCTCGATATGGGCGAGCCTGTGAGCATCGTCGATTTGGCGATAGACTTGATCCGTTTCTATGGGCTCGAGCCGGATCGCGACGTGCCGATCGTCTATACCGGCATGCGGCCGGGCGAGAAGCTCTTCGAGGAGCTTCTGACGGCCGAGGAGGGCACGGATGCGACGTCGCACGAGCGTCTCTTCGTCGCGCGAATGGCCGATCCGGCAGGCGATTGGACCGGCTTGCTGGAGGAACTCGTCGCGGCCGGCCGCGCGGGCGACAACGAGGCTGTCATGCGCGCTTTGCGCGCTCTGGTTCCGCGGTACACGCCGCCGGAGTAGAGCCGGGCAGTCAAACACCCGAGATCATCGGAGGGCGAGTCGCTGTGATCGACGCGATAGGTTCCGGAGAAGTCTGCGTTTGGCGCATTCCCCTCACTGCGACCGATGAGGATGTCGGGCGCTTTCACGATGTACTGAGCGATGAGGAACGTGCACGGATTGCACGCCGAGCCTGCCAGGATGGACGAAGGCTCATGGTCTGTTGGGGGCGGGCGCGGGGGATCCTGGGCGAGTTGATCGAGTGCAGGCCCGCGGACGTCCGTCTCTTGAGAGGGCCCGCCGGGAGACCGTCTCTCGATCACGGGCCCGCCGATCTGCACCTCAGTCTCTCCCATTCAGGGGAGTGGGGCCTCCTTGCGGTCTCTCATGGAGCGAGCGTCGGAGTCGATGTTGAACGGATTCGGCCGCTCCAGGCTGTAGCGCGACTGTCGGAACGGTTTCTCTCGCCGCCGGAAGCGGGATGGGTTCTGACGCACGCGGACGCGGGCTCCGGCGCCTTCTTCCGTGTCTGGACGCGGAAGGAAGCGCTTCTCAAGGGGCTCGGACTGGGTGTTCCCGGTGGGCTCCAGTGCGTCTCTGTGGTTGGATCCGGCGGGCGAGACCTCGTCGTTGCGCCCCCTTACTCTGGGTGGGGAGTCGTCGATCTGGAAGCGCCTTCCGGATATGCCGCCGCCGTCGCGTATGAGAAGGGAATCCCGGTTGTGAAGGTGTCTGACGCCCCGTAGGCTCGAAGCCACGATACAGCGATCCAGTCGGGAAAAGAAGAAGCGAGCGACATGCCGGACGGCGCGTCGCTCGCCTGAATCTCTGTTCCGCCGCTCCCTAGACGGGGGCGACGTCCTGAGCCTGCGGACCCTTGTCTCCCTGGGCGACGGTGAATTCCACCTTCTGCCCCTCGGACAGGGACTTGAATCCGGTGCCGCGGATCGAGCTGAAATGCACGAAAACGTCTTCGCCGCCTTCGCGCTCGATGAATCCGAAGCCTTTACTGTCGTTGAACCACTTGACAGTCCCTTGCTCGCGCTCTGCCATACGTGTTCCCTCCTCAGTGTTGGAGATTGTTCTCAGCAGAACGTGCTAGGCGGGGGAAGAACGAATCTACACTCCGTACTGTG
>Ga0272442_10002110_pt1 | contig 29225 bp, 31 predicted proteins | sample SSMForm2O_FD_200262 | JGI IMG/M metagenome (GOLD analysis project Ga0272442, IMG submission 200262) | Marine sediment archaeal communities from Little Sippewissett salt marsh, Falmouth, MA, United States - SSM-Form-2O | ecosystem: Environmental > Aquatic > Marine > Wetlands > Sediment ...
ATGGTCAATAGTCGATGGTAAGAATATAAGGCCAGGTGCCTGCGGCACAGAGAGTCGATGGTCTATGGTCAATGGCCGATGGTAAGAATATAAGGCCAGGTGCCTGCGGCACAGAGAGTCGACTTGTCCCGTTCGAAGCATCGGGATGGTCTATGGTCAATAGTCGATGCTAGAAATACAAATACGTAGGGGCGGCGGCCTGTCCCGGACGTAGCTTCGGGAGCTTGCCCCCGCCCTTTATCAATAAACAAAATGTCTATTGCAAATTAAAAAATAAAAAAACAATGTGAATTAAGACAGTCCTGTAGGGTTCTGGCTTGCCTGAACCTCTATGGAGATAATTGCAAATTGAAAATTTAGCATTTAGCATTGCAAAATAAAATACTCAGATAAAGCGTGTTGAAAAAGGAAAGGCAGAACGAAGCTTAAACTGGGACCTTGCCTGCCCATTGATGCATCATATGCGGTATATCCTCTTTTTTGATTCCTCTGCAACGAAAAATCTCTTCCAATATCCCTTCAGCTGTTTTTAATGCAAATTGCGCATCATTAAAGGTGAGCTCGTTATAAACAGATATATCTGCCAATCCTTTTATCAAAATATTTTCTATCTCTATTTGTTCATGCGAACTGACAAAATGCGTCAAAGTATTTCTCTTTTCTTTCAAACTCACAAAATCTCTACCTACGCCTGTAGAAAGATCAACACTCGTGCCGAGAATGCGCTTAGGCCATTTTTTTATTTTATAATCCAATGGCTTCCGGCTCTCTAAATCTCTTAAAAATTCTTCCTTTAAACCAACATTATCCATTTCTTCTATAATTACCCGGGAATACATATTAAGAAACGATTCCACTATGGCTACCGCCAAAAATATAGACAGAGCTATTTCCTGCTTTCGTTCTTTATCCGTATGGCTGCTTATCCCTGCGACAAGGCGCCTCAACCCATCAAAATACTCCCAAATTATTTTATTTGGCGAAGCCAGAATTTTTTCCATTCTAAGATTGTCTTTTTAGACAGTGTACCGGGGAATTAACATTTTACCTTTTTTGCCATAAGGCGCATTGACTTGGATTACCATGGATATTATAACTGATAGATTGTTGGGGAAGCTGTCGAACCAAATTACAAGAAAAAATAATTTGTGCTATCGCCCCATGCATGGTTGCAGTTACTGGTTCCTCGGGAGACCTTCCAGTCGCAAATCGCAAATAATCATCACTATAATCTTTAATCAAGGTCTCAATAACATAATGGCTGTCAAAAGCGACCCCCCTTGGAATTTTTTCAATTATTCCTCTAATTACATTTTCCATGTGTGCACACCTCACTTATATTTTTTAATTCTTCATAATACATTCTTTATTCCTCCCAAATTTAAATAGTTTAAAAGGTGCAGATACTGCGGATGTGGGTCTAACGGCAATATAACGCGGGGAAAAATTATTGTCAATCCTGATATTTTTGCGTATTTTCAAGAACGAAGGGAGCAAAGCAGAGACGTAATCCTTAACCGTAATTGTCTATAGAAGGGCGGGCGCAAGACCCGCCCCTACGTATTTGTATTTTTACTATCGGCTATCGGCCATAGACTATCGGCCACATTAACTTTTTACTTTTGCCTTTTTACTTGCCGAGAGTATCGAGGCCTTAATTGTCAATCCTGATATTTTAGCGGGATTTTAAGACATAGGTGAGCGCAGCAGAGACGTAATCCTTAACCGTAATTATCTATAAAAGGGCGGGCGCAAGCTCCCGATGCTTCGTTCGGGACGAGCCCGCCCCTACGTATTTGCATTTTTACTATCGGCTATCGGCCATAGACTATCGGCCGCATTAACTTTTTACTTGCACGCGAAGCGTGCCCTGTGGTCCGTGGTCTGCCTGCCCCGAAGAGAACTTGTTCTCCATCGGGGTAACTTGTGACTTTTTTTACCAGTAATACTCTTTCCTGGAACCGCGTTTCAAGACCACAATACCTGAATCCCGGTCAAGAAAATATTTAGCCGCGTCTTTGACCGGATCGAATCCGATCTGAGATTTAGGCTTAACAATATTATAGCGGTCGATGATCGCTTTTTTTATTTTAGAGCCCTGTCTGATATGGGTAAAATCCATGATTATGGAATCTTCGATCACAGCCCCTTCTTCCACTTTAACTGCCCGGCCCAGAATCGAATTTTTGATCACAGCTTTGTTTATTTTACAGCCTTCGCTGATCAGAGAATTGGAGATCTTTGATCCGCTGACATAAGAAGGAGAACAATTAAGGTGGGATACATGTATGGCCCAGTCCTGATTATCCAGATCAAGCACAGGCTTTTCTCCCAGCAGGTCCATATTGGCTTCCCAGTAGCTCTTGATCGTACCTACATCTTTCCAGTAATGTTTGGACTCATAATCCTTAAGCGAAGGGATCGAGTTCTGGGCAAAATCATAAGCATAAACCGCAGCTTTCTCTTCCAGCAGCTGGGGGATAATATCCTTGCCGAAGTCATGGGTGGACTCGATCTGGGCATTACGTTCCAGGATATCAATAAGAAAATCAGTGTTAAAGACATAATTGCCCATTGAGGCAAAAGCCTGATCTTTTTCCCAGTTGGAAGGTTTTTCGATAAATCCGGTTACCCGCGCTTTTTTATCGAAACGGACAATACCGAACTGATCAGTATCCTCTCTGGGCACAGGAGAGACCGATAAAGTAAGGTCTGACTTGTTCTTAACATGAAAATCGATCATCTTGCGGATATCCATGCGGTAGATATGATCACCGCTCAAGACTACCACCATCTTTGGTTTAAAATCATAAATAAGATTGATATTCTGATATACAGAATCAGCAGTGCCGCGGTACCAGTCTTTAACCTGTTCCAGACGCATCTGAGGCGGAACTACAGTGACAAAATGACGGGAAGACAAACCTGACCTGGCCCAGTTCGCCCGGATATGCTCGATCAAAGACTGAGATTTGTACTGCACCAGCACATAAGTGGCATAAATACCGGAACGGATAAGATTGCTCAAAGCAAAATCTATTATCCTGAATTTTCCGCCGAAAGGCACGGAAGGCTTGGTCCTTTCCAAAGTAAGGGGATGCAGCCTCTTGCCTCGTCCTCCGGCCAGGACTATGGCCAGGACCTGCTCTTTGAATTTTCTCATAGTTTACCCTCTTTTAAAAAATGGCGATACGTCATACGCAACACATACTAAACAGATAATTATCAGTGTAATCGTGATTTTGGACGCCCAAACAAACAAAATAATAGAAAATCGGGCAACATCCCGGCTGCTCTGCGAGAAAAATTCAACTAAATTTTCTCGCTATTTAGGCACGTCGGGGAATCTGTGTAATCAGCGTGCGGAGCACGCCGCTATACGCTGATTTTTGCCAAAGGCAAAAATCACTCATATCTTCTGATGATCTCAATAACTTCTTCCGCTGATTTGGTTTCCAACAAAGCCTGACGGAAAGCATTGTTCATCAGCAGCTTGGAAAGCTCAGCCAGAATCCGCAGATAATGATTAAGATCCTCCGGGTCAGCACCCATAAGAAAAACCAGATTGACTTTTTCCCCGTCCAGAGCTTTAAATTCTATGCCGTTATCCGACTTACCGAAACCGATGACAAATTTTTTTACAGCGGAAGTACGGGCATGAGGTATAGCCACATTATTGCCGATCCCTGTAGAACCGAGCCCTTCCCTGGCCAGGACATCAGACACAAACTGGTCTTTATCCTTTACTTTTCCCGAACTGTCGATTATTTCGGCAATTTCCCGGATTACTCCTTCCTTATCCTCAGCAGAAATATCCATAATGCAGCACTCTTTTTTCAGATAATCGGAAACATGCATAAATCCTCCCTTGTTTTTTAAAAAACTCAAGCGTATAATTTTATACTTTTAAGCAGACCATAGCAAAGAAGAGTATCTTCTTCTTCAATAATATCATCGGCATGAGGGAAAGATATCAATTCATTCTTCCTCTCGATAGAAAGTACCAGTATATCTTTTTTAATAAATCCGGCCCCGGCCAGAGTCTTGCCCAGTTCTTCGCTTTTTACTCCCACATGCAATTTGGCAATACCGTAGCCTTTAGGCAGGCGGAATACTTCTTCCAGAGTTTTCTGTTCCACAATACCTCTGGCCACGATCTTTTTTTCAATGATCCGGTTCAGCCAGAGGCTGAAACGGTCCATACTCACTGCCTTATAAAGGACCAGGATCACTGCCACAAGCAGGGCCACTTTGCGCAGATCACTGAAAAGGTTATCCTTGCCGAAAGAAAGGATAAAACTGGCAATAACCGAAACTATACCCACCTTGCCCAGAATCATCAGTACAGTTACGGTTTTACGGCGGACTTCGTCTTCCAGGATAACTTCAGCTTCCTTAGTCGTAAACCCGGTGCCGGTAAAAGAGGAAACTGCCTGGAACAAAGCAGTCTTCTCATCAAGCCCGGTCATTTTAAGAATAACCGTGGCAATACGCACAATCAGAAAAAACAGAACAATAACTACGGCAACAGGTATAATCGAAGATACAAACATAGTTTTTCTTTTTTACTTTACAGTTTCAGGAAAAATTTATTATACACCTTTTTTAAAATATTTAAATGTTTCTTCTTGACTGACATTAAGCGCTGTGATCGGGTAAGGGATCACGATATTTTCTCGTTTAAAATTCTGATGCAGCCGCTTAATATATTCGTGTTTCAGCCGGTACTGGTCAAAAAATTCCCTGGCCCTGAGTATCACCGTAAAATTAATGCTGGAATCAGCAAAACTATGATAACGGAAAAGGGGGTTAAACTCAGGCACTGCCCCCTCTACTTCTTTCAGTACTGTATGGGCTGTTTCCAAAGCGATTCTTTCCACTTTTTCCAGGTCACTGTCATAATGCACTCCGGCTTCTATGCTTACACCCACCTCTTTCTGCGGCAGATAATAATTGGTCACGATCACCTGAGCCAGCCTTGAATTGGGTATTAAAACTATATTATTAGGCAGCACCCTGATCTTGGTAGTGCGCCAGTTAACATCCTGGACATAACCTTCCTGGCCTGTTTCCAGCTTGATATAATCTCCGATCTTGATCTGGCGGGCAAGAATGATGTGAAAACCGGCAAACATATTGGAAAGTGTATCCTGCAAAGCCAGAGCCACTGCCAGGCCGCCGATGCCCAGAGTAGTCAGCAAAGGAGTTATGGAAATGCCCAGACTGTTAAGAATGATCAATCCGCCCAGGCCCAGGACAAGGATACGGGAAACACTTACAGTCAATCCGCTCATAGCCATGGTTGTGCCCAAACGTACGGAATAATGTTTGATCAAAGAGATGGTAATACCGGAACAGGCCAGAGTCAGAGAAGACAGGAACAGTACTGTCAGAATACGCCCGGAATTAAAAGCGATCCTGCCGGATAAAAGAGGGAATACTGCCAGATAAAACCCGGCCAGGACCAGCCAGAAAGAAAAATGCTTGCTCAAAACCGATATCAGAATATCATCAGTCTTCCAGGGAGTCTGCTCTGCCCATCTTGACAAAAGCCCGGCCCCTTTCCGTCTGAACAGCCAGGCTGCCAGACAAAACAAGCCGAACACACTGACCCCTATCCCTGTTTTCAGCATCATATCAAATTCCATGTTTTACTCCCCTGGTTAATAGTGATAAGTGAGATGTCACACGTCACATGTATCCAGAATCTTCCTTACGCGCGATAGCAAGCGCCGCCCCTACAGGTTCTGGATTAATTTATTTTGTCTCTCGTTTTTCAATTTATTGCTGCGAAGCAGCATCCCCTTTCCGCTTAACGCTATCCGCTATACCCTGGGTTATAGTTCTCCCCGATACATCCTGTAGGCCAGAAGGGAAGCCCGGGCAATAATATTTTTGGCCCGGCTGTTATTTCTGACCCCGTTGGTCAGCACACAAATCACATAACTGCCTTTATCGCAAAAAACAATGCCGGCATCATGCACTACCCCTTTTTCCAATCCGGTCTTATGGGCTACTTCCACATTTTCCGGCAGATAGCGGGGCAGACGGTTATTAATGGTCTGAGCCTTTAACCAGGCCAGCATTAATTCGGAAAATTGTCTGCTGATTAATTCTTTTCTGGCTATCTTTTCCAGAAGAAAGCCGATCTCAGACGCAGTGGTATAATTTTCCACTCCTTTTTTTCTCAGGGAAAAATCCATCATTTTTCTCTGCAGACCGGTCTGTTCCAGGCCCAGATCATGAAAACAATCATTTATATAATCCAAGCCCAGTTCAGAAATGACCTTATTAGTGGCAGTATTATCGCTTCTGGTGATCATGATCTTCAGCAGTTCACTCCAGGTAAGTTTCGCCGGCAGTTTCATCCCTTTGATAATGCCGGAACCCCCGGTGATATCCTTACGGCTAATCGTTACTTTCCGGGAAAGAGAAATTTTGCCTTGTTTAGCCGCCTGCATGGCTGCGGCCATGATCGGCACTTTCAGCAGACTGGCTGCAGCAACAGGTTCATCTTCGTTTAAAGCAGAAACCCGGGTAAAAAGAGCAAGGTCCTTGACCAGAAAATTGATCTCTCCGGAAAACCCGCGGTCAAGCTCTTCCACAGCCTGAGTTAAAAGAACAAAATCGGCATAATGTTTTTTCAAGCCCAGACCGCAGTATAATAGCCAGGCGAAAAAGACAAAAACAGCCGTACAGAGAACTGCCTGTTTCCAAAATATTATCGTTTTTTTCTTCATAATTTTTTCGGCACGATCAGCCTTGCAGAATTATAATCAAAAAATATTTTTTTAATCCCGGGCAGAAAGCATACTCTCTTCAGGCTTTATTTTCCAGGGATGAGCGGCGACTACCAAAGCTAAAAACAAAGTATAGATCAGCCAATCCCTGCCGATCAGGATCAAAGACAGCAAAGAATACCCTCCGTAAGGCTTTAAAAACTCAGCCCGCAGCGAAGAGATCAGCAGTCCGGCCAGAACCAGTCCGGCAACAAACTTGACAGATCCGTCCCACCAGGCAGCCAGAGGCCAGGAACTGTAATGATTGATATGCTCTCTCAGTCTGGCTGCTTTTAAAATCCAGCCTACAACCACGCACTCCAGGATCGTAGCCACAACTATACCGTAATGAGTTATAAAATGATCGACAATATCCAGCCAGTAAAGTCCTCCTCTGGAGGCAAAGATCATGCTGCCGAAAAAACCGGCCAGAGACACCACACTGATCACTGTTTTACGCGGATAATGGAATTTATCGATCACTGCGGCAGCAAAGCCCTCCACTATTGATATGGCTGAAGACAATCCGGCGATTACCAGCACCCCGAAAAAGATCACTCCGAACAGCTGGGGACAGCAGGGCAGCATGCTGATCGCCTTAGGATAAGCGACAAAGGCCAGACCTATGGATTCTTTGACCACCTGGGAAAAAGGAATACCTGTTGTATTTGACATATAACCCAGGATAGAAAACACCCCGAATCCGGCAACTATGGAAAAAAAACAGTTCAAACCGCAGATAGTTACAGCATCACGCACGATCTGGCTCTTACGGGGAAGATAAGAAGCATACGCCACCATGATCCCGAAACCCATGCTTAAAGAAAAGAATATCTGGCTGAAGGCGTCCATCCAGACCCTGATGTCGCCCAGCCGGGAAAAATCAGGAGTAAGGTAAATACTGATGCCTTTGCCTGATCCGGGAAGGCCCATGCTCCAGATCACGATAACTGCGGTCAAAATAAACAATAACGGCATGAATATCTTGTTGGCCCTTTCCAGACCTTTCTGCACTCCTTTGAACAGTATCAGCCAGGTTGCCAGCCATACCAGAAGCAGAGAAAACAATATCGGAGTACGCAGATCGCCCAGAGAAAAAGGATTTTCACTGACCATCAGATATTTTTGAAAAAAGAAAGCATTAGTATCAGAGCCCCAGCTGAGATTAAAAGAATAAAAGAAAAAATTAACGCACCAGGCAATTATCACCGAATAATAAAGCACAATACCGGCCATAGCCAGGATCACCTGCCACCAGCCCAGCCATTCCCATTTCCGGGAAATCCCGGCCAGACTGGCCGGAGAAGATCCTCTCATTTTATGGCCAAGGCCGATCTCCATGATCATCAGAGGTATTCCCACCACCAGCAATGCGACAAAATAAGGAACTAAAAAAGCACCGCCTCCGTTCTTATAACAAAGATGAGGAAAACGCCAGATATTGCCCAGACCTACTGCCGACCCCACGGCAGCCATAATAAAACCGATATTAGTTTTCCATTGCGGACGGTGATGAACCATCTGAGAACTCATTTATATTCCCTCCTGTTTAAAACCGAGACAAAGTCACAAGTAAAATCAGGTTACGTTTAACGGTTACGATGCCCGCATCTAAATAGTCGATAGTCTATGGCCGACCTGTCCCGCTCGAAGCATCGGGATAGTCGATAGTACAAAGAATAAAAATCTATATAGAATTCCCCTTACGCGCTTTGCGCGTAACCCTAAACGCTAGACGCTATCCGCTATTCGCTTTACTCTGTTTAAGAAATTCCGCCATATCCTCTGCCAGATCTACCTTTATTTCCACTCTGTCACCGGATAAAGGATGTCTGAAATTAATATAATAAGCATGCAGAGCCAGACGACGGAATTTTACCGGAAAATCACGGCCCAGAGCATAACTGCGCTCACCCAGTATAGGATTACCGGCTTCAGCCAGTTGTATGCGCAGCTGATTAGTCCTGCCGGTCAAAGGCTCCAGATCCAGCAGGCTGAACCTTGAACCGGTAGATCTGGTTTTATAGACAGTTTTAGCATATTTAGCTTTTTCTCCGAACTGCTGCCCCTGGAGATCCAGGATTTTACCGCTTAAGACCCCTTTGCTTTTTTTCATCCTGCCCCTGACCAGAGCATAATAACGTTTTTTAATTTCCCGGTTTTTAAACTGAGCGAACAGAGCGGAACGGATTTTTTTATTCTTGGCAAAAACAACCAGCCCGGTCGTTTCCCGGTCCAGACGGTGGCAGGGAAAAACATTTTCGCCTAATTTTTCGCCAAGCAGAGAAGTTAAAGTATTCTTTTCTTTTTTGGGCGAAGGATGGACTAAAAGTTTAGCAACCTTGTTTACAACTACGATGTATTCGTCATTGAATACAATCTCGAACGGTTCTTTCATTTAAAAATATTTTCCACTTCTTTCTTCAGCTCGGTTTTAAGCACTTTGCCCGTAGGATTTTTCGGCAAAGCCTCTTTAAAGATTATTTTTAAGGGAACTTTATAAGAAGCAAGATTAGCCCGCAGATATTCCCTGACCTCGGAAACATGAAGGTCACGGGAAGAAACGATAAATACTACCGGCACTTCCCCCCGGTGTTTATGGAACACGCCCACTGCAGCTGCTTCTTTAATATGAGGATGTTTGTAAAGCAGGTCTTCGATCTCCTTGGGATAAACATTAAAACCGCGCACATTGATCATATCTTTGGACCGGCCCATAATATGGATAAAACCGTCTTCATCGATCTTAGCCAGGTCTCCGGTATGCAGCCAGCCGCCTTTAAGCGCTTTTCTGGTAGCATCTTCGGCATGCAGATACCCCCGCATAACATTGGGCCCTTTAGCGCATAATTCCCCCACTTCATCTGTATCCAGGGTCCGGTCCTGATCATCGACTACTTTGACCTGTACAGACGGCAGAGGCAGGCCTATTGATTCCGGTTTTTTCCGCCCCTTTACCGGATTCAAAGAAACTACGGGAGAAGCCTCGGTCAGGCCATAGCCCTGGATCAGCGGACGCTTGAACTTGGCTTCAAATTTTTCCCACACCGGATAAGGCAAAGCCGAAGCTCCCGAAATACAGATACGCACCGGATTAAGCACATAACTGAGCAGGCGCTGAGTCGTAGGCATTTTCATCTCACTGAGTATATTATATAAAGGCGGAACTGCCACAAATACAGTGACCCTGTGTTTCAGTATTGCCCGGATCACCCTTTTAAACGGCTTGATCGTGCGCATTAACACCACTTTCCCGCCCAGAGACAAAGGCAGAAGCATGCATACTGTAGAAGAAAAAGAATGAAACAAAGGTAAAATACAGATAAAAGTATCCTTGCCTGTAACAGCCAAAGCTTTTCTGCAGTCATAAATATTTCCCGCCAGATTCTTATGAGTAAGCACTGCGCCTTTGGGTTTCCCCGTAGTACCGGAAGTATAAAGGATTTCCGCGCAATCATCACTGCGGATAGGAGCTTTTTTACGCAAAGGTATGCTTTTATCCACCAAAGTATAAAAATCAAAGACATTTTCATAATGCTTGGATAAAGAGACTACTATCAGATATTTCAAAGATTCAACCCGGTCCAGAAGATTCATGGCATCATCCAGTTTATCGATAGTGGTGACCATTATCTCTGCCTCACAGTCTTCCAGGACAAATTTAGCTTCTTCCCTTTTAAACATTATATTTATGGGACAGACCTTAGCCCTGAGCATGGTTACAGCAAAAAACGAATACACATATTCAGGACAATTAGGCAGCCAGAGAGAGACCTTATCCAGTTCGCCTACACCTTTTTCCCATAAAGCCTGGGCCAATTTACTGGAAGTATCCATCAGCTCCGTATAATTTATTGTTTTAGCACCGAAGACAAGAGCAGTTCTCCGGGGAAAAGCCTGAACTGATTTTTCCAGCATCTCTACCACAGTTGAAAAATTAGTTTCTTTCATTAAAAGCCTCCTCATTGACCCTTTTAATATCATAAAAAAGCAGACATTTATTTTACTATAATTACGGCTATTTTTAAAGTATCCGGTTTAAAACCTCTGAGCAAAGCCGGAAACCCCGAATTTGCCCCGGTGACACAGCCGGTAAAAAAAACAACCGGCAGCACAGCCGGCTATATTGCAAAGCATATCACAAAATTCAAAGCTGCGGTAAGGAAGAAAATACTGGGCAGATTCCATTAACACCCCGAACAAAGCAGGCAGAATAAAAGAAATCCTGTACACACGGCGTATTTTGGTCCGGGTCAGAGCCCGCAGCACAGTAACGGTTAATACCAGATACATAAAAAAATGCACCAGCTTATCCCAGGGTAAACCGCAATGGCTGCTGTTTTCGCCTAAAGGGGCCAGAGAAAGCACAGCCACGGCAAAAACCGAAAATAACGCATAAAAGAAAAACTTTTTATCCATAAGCTTATTTATTCCTCCTCCGGGTCCAGGACCATACCGTCATAAGCGCATTTTACCCTGACCCCGCATTGCGCGCTGAATTCTTCTTCCCGGGTCTGCGGATCAAAGTCAAGCATACTCATCCCGAAATGCGTAAATACCGCAGTCCCGGGCCTGATCTCGCGGCAAAGAAGAACTGCCTCAGGCAAAGAAAGATGCTGTATGCCTTTTCTCTTCTCCGGGGTAACCACATTCAGCACCAGGATATCAGTGCCGCTGTAAGCCCGGCTCAGATCTGCGAAATACTCAGTATCTGAGACAAAAGACACGACTCTGCTGCCCAGAAAAAACTTGATCCCATAGGTTTCTACAGGATGCCGGTTGCGGAGAACGACAGAAAAAGAAACATCTCCCAGAGAAAAACGGCCCGGCTTCAGCACTGTGACCCCGGCCGGATAACGGCGCAGATAATTCAAGACCACACCCTCCTTTTCATCCAGGGCATCCCCGGGCACGAATAATTCGCCCCGTTTACTACGGCCGCCTTGGGTCATAGCCTCGATCATCACATTAACATCATTAGCATGATCAAGATGTTTATGAGTAAGCAGAATGCCGTCAAGTCCGGCCGGATCGATCCGGGGGAAAACAGCCCGGCAGCGCACCAGAGCTCCCGGACCCGGATCGATAATAAGGTCCGTATTTTTATAATGCAGCCAGATACCGGCAGAAGAACGGGCCTGATAGATCATGGCGAACCTGGCCCCTGCCGTACCGAGAAATTCTATAAAATTATTATTCATAATGATTTAAATTAAAATGATTAACACAGATGAACGCTCCGCCTTGCTCCGCTCTTATGCTAAACACAGATAACCTCGTTTAGGGTTAACGTTTACGACGCCCGTATCGGTTTACGTTTAACGTTTACGTATCCGCTTCGCGATATTTAATTCGACATTCAACCAAGTCAGTATATCCGGATTCCTCTTCCCCGGTTCTCTTCGGACATCCGGGAGCCAGGTTCTCTTCTCTGGTTTTGCTTACTGGCGACTGAAGTCACAAGCATAAAGAAGTCAGACGTCAGACGGCGACAGGTATTTTTTTAGACATTAGTAATTAGATCAATTAAAAATTTTTGTATTAGTTCTTCCTTGCGCCGCAGGCGCTTACGTAACCCTAACCCTCTTTCGATACGGGCTTCGTAACCCTAACCGTAACCCAAATTTACTTTCCCTTTGTATCCCCATTGAGCCAGATCTTTCTCATTTCTTCTGTAATATCTCTCTGATCTGAATATTTTATATTTTTTTCCGGGCCCTCAGGCTCAGCCTTTTTTTTCTTTTTCAAGGCAATAAATTCCCTGACCGGAAGGACTTTTACTCCTTTAAGCCTGGCCGCACTGACAATTTTCCGGTCGTCGCTGACAACGACTTTCTGTTTAGGGTTATTTCCTCTCTCTATCTGTTCGATGATCAGATCATCGGCTTCTCTTTCCTCGCTGAACATAATGCGGTAATCAGGCTCAGGCCGCATCTCATCCAGAGGGAAAAATCCGTCAAAAACTACGATCACTTTATTGTTAACCGAACCGGTAAGACCATGTTTACGGATATGATCGACCAAAGCCTGTCTCGGCCGGGCCGCAGTCTTAATTTTTTTCAGCTTGTGAACTACGTTCCATCCATCGATGATATACACTAACATAGATCACCCCTCCGATCAGACAGATCATTATCATAAAAAAAAGATTAAGCAGGCCCAGGCCCAGGCTAAGGGATTTAGCCACCCCTACCCGGGAAAAAAGATAGACCAGAGCCAGCTCTCTGGTACCGATACCGGCTATGGTCAAAGGAAGAAAAGCGATCATCATCGACAGCGGGACCAGAACAAAAAAAACAGCCGCGTTCAGATCAAGCGCAAAGCCGCGGGCCAGGACATAAAAGCTGAGACAGGTCATTACCTGTATCGGCAGAGAATAATAAACCACTAATGAAAAAAATATCCCCGGCTTTTTCCTTAATAAAGGAAATTCCCCGTGAAAGGACTCTATCTTTTCCCGGCCTGCAGGCCAGCGGGAAAAAAGTTTTTCCAAGCCGCGCAAAAATCCGGGAGTAAAAACCGCAGCCATCATCCCGGCTCCGGCCAGGACCATAATGCCTACGCCTGCCGCTATTTGCGGTAAAACCATAATTTTTTTCCCGGCAATAAAAGCTGCCAGGGTAAGCCCGGACAAAGCGATAAAACCGCTGGCTCTGTCCATCAGCACGGAAAAAATTATTTTCTGCGGTTTTTTTCTGCGCGAGATCAAAGCCAGACTGCGAAAAGCATCTCCGGCGATAAAAGACGGGAAAAACATATTAAAAAACGATGAAGAAAAAAAAGCATAGACTGCTTCACGCCGGGAAATGGCAATGCCCAGTTCAGACAAAAGATAATGCCAGCGCAAAGCGCCCAGGATATTACCAATAAAAATAAACAAAAATCCGGCCAGGACATAAAGCGGCTCGATCCGTCCGAGCAGGGCCAAAAGATCCCGGTAAGGGACGATTTTATAAAGAATAAAAAATATGCCCCCGGTTGCCAGGATACGCAATAAAAGAAGAAGTCTGTGTTTCAAATCAGGAATGATTAAGAACTTATATAATTACCTTTTAAATACCTGTAAGCACTGATCGCTGCTACTGCTCCTTCTCCGGCAGCTGTTATCAGCTGACGCAGCGGTCTCTTACGGCAGTCTCCGCAAGCAAAAATATTTTCCCGGGAAGTGCGCATTTCCCCGTCAGTAATGATAAATCCGCCCCGGTCACAGTCCAAACAGCCGCGGACGAATTCGGTATTAGGCCCTATGCCGATAGCTACAAACAAGCCCTGGATCTCCAGATCACCGGCATCTTTGCCTTCCTGGCCCGCCAGACCGACGGACCGGACAAAAGGATCCCCCCTGACTTCCGTGACTGTAGTATCCCAGATAACTTCCACATTATCCCGGGCAAAAAGCTCCTGCTGCAGATAATCAAGAGCACGCAGCTTGTCCCTGCGGTGGATCAAATAAACTTTTTTGCAAAGACCGGAAAGATAAACAGCTTCTTCTACCGCTGTATTGCCTCCGCCGACCACAGCCACGGTTTTATTCCGGAAAAAAAATCCGTCACAGACCGCGCAGTAAGACACCCCTTTTCCGGTCAATTCTTTTTCTCCGGGAATACCCAGAGTACGCATGGAAGCTCCGCTGGCCACGATCATTGTCCGGGCTGAAAAAGTTTTTTCTCCGGAACAAAAAACCAGTTCTTTATCTTTGGCCTCAACCGAGTCAATCGCCCCGCTGTTTACGCGGATATCCAGATTCTGAAGAGTTGACGTTAAATTCTGAGAAATAGCCTGGCCCTGGGATTCAGGCGGCAGCCCGGGATAATTGTCCACTTTGCCCACATACATCAGCTGACCGCCGAACAGTCCTTTATTGAACAGCAAAAAATCAAGCCCGGAACGTTTGGCATATACAGCTGCGGCCACGCCGGCGATACCGGCACCCACGATAGCGCATTCAGTTTTGATCATCTTTGCTTCCTCTGCTGATAATCACGGATAAAATTATCTATTGACCGGTCATAACTTTTTTCGCCTTCCGGAGAAAAAAAACAGGCCGGGACCTCATTATTGCTTAAATGAAAACGAAGACATTCGCAGCACATCCCTTTTTTCGGACAACCGGGATAAGTACAGGGACATTTTGCCTGATTATCATCTTTATTGGCACAGTTCATTATTTTTCCATTTTTTTCAAGACAGGTTTGATCAGGAGCTTTTTCCAGAACGGCACCCGGTCTATGAACACAGTCCCGTTAATATGATCGATCTCATGCTGAAAAACAACTGCCAGTATTCCTTCAGCCTCTATGTCCAGGCTGCCGCCGTGCTCATCCAGGGCAGTGACCCAGACCCGGTCCGCTCTTTTTATGTTCAGATTTAATCCGGGAAAACTGAGACAGCCTTCTTCAAAAACAAGGCTCCCTTCTTTTTTTACTATTTTCGGATTTACCAGTTTAAACAGCCGGTCCTCGGTTTCTATCACGACCAAAGCCAGATCCAGACCGGCCTGAGTAGCAGCCAGACCTATACCGTCACTTTTTTTCATCAGATAATGCATCTTATCCAGTAATAACCGGACCTGCGGGCTGACTTCTTTGACCTGCCGGCATTTTTTGCGCAATATCGGGTCAGGCCAGATGCGAATTTTTAATTTTATTTTTTTCATCAAGCTCAACGAATTTGGATTGAAAAGACTTCAGCTGCTGCTGATCATAAAGAGCATAGGAAAGGATAAACACCAGATCGCCTTTCATTCCCATGCGCGCGGCAGGTCCGTTAAGACAGATCACACCGCTGTTTTTTTTGCCTTTAATAACGTAAGTCTCAAGACGGGCCCCATTATTAAGATTTACTATCTGAACTTTTTCTCCGGCCAGTATATCGGCAGCCTCCATTATTGTTTCATCAATGGTGATACTGCCTTTGTAATAAAGATTGGCTTCAGTTACCGTGGCATAGGATATTTTTGATTTAAGCATGGTTCTCATCATTTTATCTTTCTCCGGATTACAGATTTTTAGTCAGGCCATAAGACAATTTGGCGATCATCAGTTCTTCGTCCGTAGGCACTACCATGAATTTACAGGTTTTCGGCAGCACCGGGGCCAGATCTTTTTTGATCCGTTTCAAAAGACCGGGGTTATTTTCTCCGATCCCTCCGGTAAACACGATCGCGTCAGCTCCGCCCAGCACAAACCAGTAAGCTCCGATATATTCTTCGACCCGATAAACAAACATATCCAGAGCCAGACGGGCCCGGTCATTGCCGTCTTCGATCCCTTTATTGATATCCCGGATATCATTGCTCAGTCCGGACACACCTTTAAACCCGCTTTTTTTATTAAGGATCGCATCCATTTCCTGGGTAGTAAGGTTTTCTTTATCCATAAGGTAAAGCACAGCCGCAGCATCGATATTTCCGGTGCGGGTACCCATCAGCAGCCCGGCCAGAGGAGTAAAGCCCATGGAAGTATCGACGCATTTACCTTTTTTTACCGCAGCCAGGCTGGACCCGTTGCCCAGATGACAGGTAATAATATTAAGTCTGGATAAAGGTTTTTTCAGCAATTGAGCGGTTTTATCAGCTACATACTGATGACTGGTGCCGTGAAACCCGTATTTTCGTATCTTATATTTTTTGTAATATTTATAAGGGGTGGCATACATATAGGCATAGTCGGGAATAGTCTTGTGAAATCCTGTATCAAACACAGCTACCTGAGGCACTGATCTCAAAACTTTAGAGCAGGCATTTATCCCGGCCAGATTAGCCGGATTATGCAAAGGCCCGAATTTAATGCAGGCTTTTATCTGCTGTTTAACCTTAGCGTCTACCAGACAGGGTTCGCGTAAAGCTTCGCCCCCGTGCAGAACACGGTGGCCTATGGCATCGATCTCGTCCAGATAATTGATCGCTTGTTCCTCAAGCAGGGTTTCAAAAAGATGGCGCACTCCCTGGCTGTGATCGGAAATAGGAGAACCTTCCTCTCCGATCTTTTCGATCACGCCTTTAGAGATCATTTTCTCTTCGGGAAAAACAAACAACTTGTATTTAATAGAAGAACTGCCGCAATTAATGGTAAGAATATTCATTATACTCCTGTCTGTGCTCTGATAACGGTTATGGCTGTGGCATCGACAATATCATCCACTGAACAGCCGCGGGACAGATCACTGCAGGGCTCTTCAGTGCACAGCACTATCGGCCCCCAGGCTTTTGCCTTTGCCAGCCTTTGTGTAAGTTTATAGCAAATATTCCCGGCATCAAGGCTGGGAAAGATCAAAACATTAGCCTGTCCCGCGACTTTACTGTCAGGAGCTTTGATCTGAGCTACGGCCGGGACAATAGCCGCATCAGACTGGATCTCCCCATCAACCGCAAACTCATCGGTACGGGCCTTAATCGCTTCCAGAGCCTGGCGGACCTTTATCACTGATTTACCTTCAGCACTGCCTTTAGTAGAAAAACTGAGCAAGGCCACCTTAGGCTCGACCTGAAGCACGTCCCGGGCAAACCGGGCCGCTGCAATCGAGATCGAAGCCAGCTGATCACTGGTAGGATAGGGGATTACCCCGCAATCGGCATAAACAAAAACCCCCTCAGCCCCGAACCGGCAGTCAGGCACAGCCATGACAAAACAGCTGGAAACCAGACCGTATTCCTTTTTAATATTAAGACATTGTATTGCCGAACGGACCACAGCTGCGGTAGTATATTGGGCCCCGGCCACAAATCCTTTAGCCCGGCCCGTGCGGACCATCATTGCTCCGTAATAGATCGGGTCCTGCATCATCTCCCGCGCCTGGTCAAGCGTGATCCCTTTATGTTTTTTACGTTCGAAATAATCAGCGGCAAATTCTTCGATCTGAGCAGGTTTGATCTTATCTTTACTAAGCAGGATCGGATCAGCGATTTTTTCCCGTTCGATAATTTTAACCGCCTGCACCACTCTTTTATCGTCCGCTTCCGGAAATACTATCGTCTGCGGATTTATTTTGGCTTTCAGTCTTATCTTTTCCGTAAACCGTTCCATTCAAATCCTCCTCAGGCTGTCTTAGCTGAAAAATGCTTTGAAAATAAATACAAAATGTTATCACAAAGCAAAGGGCTGTTCAATATAAATATTGCCATTTATCTTTTGTCAAACTTTAAATATCTTTTAATTTTTTATTAGCCGGGGACTTTTCCACAGCCCGGGCAAAAGCATCCAGGCTCTGGACCAGACTGTCAAATTCGGGAGAATGCTTTACCGGTATCGCATCTACTCCTTTTTTCTCCAAAGCCGAGCATACTGATCCGACCGAAAGCTCACTGACATCACAGCCGGGCTGATAACCGGCTTCTTCCTTAGCGCAGATCTCGGAAACCAGCCCTGCTTCTGCCAGGTCAAACAAAATCTGACGCACCAGCCTTATCGGTATATCCAGAACATGAGAAAGCTCAGTTGCGGACATCGGTTCCAGGCCTTTAATAAAATTTTTCACTACCCTGTGCATGACCTTTAAACTCAACAAACGTTTAAAAGCATAACTGATCCTCAGACAGTCAGGCTCAAACTCATAAGTATCCACATTCTGATGAGCAAAAGAAATTTCCGCTCCTAAAAGCACAACCAGCCAGCTTAACTGAAGCCAGACCAGGAACAAAGGCAAAGCAGCGAAACTGCCGTAAATAGCATTATATTTGGCTACCCCTACCTGAAAATTAATATACGCCCACTGCAGCACTTCATAAACCGTACCGGCCATGACCCCGGCAATGATCCCGGAACGCAGCCTGACTTTAGTGTTGGGCATAAAAATATAAATAAAACAGAACAGCAGCCAGAATACGGCAAAAGGAAGCAGTTTCAATCCGGCAAAGATCAAAGGTCCCACAGCACCGAGAAAAGATATTTTTTCTACTATTGTTTTGATCTGGGAAGCGATCAAAACCGTAAAACTGGAAGACATGATAAACAATACCGGGCAGATAAGCATTATGGAAAGATAATCACTCAGCCTGCGGCCCAGACTGCGCCCTTTTTTTATGCCCCAGATATCATTAAATGATTTTTCTATATTGCCCAGGACCTTGACCACAGTATAAAGCAGCAGAAACACCCCTAATCCGGCAATAAGCCCGCCGCTGGTATTGGAAAGCATGGACTGAGCGAAATCAATGATCCTGGCCGCCACTGCTTCCTGTCCGGGAAGCTTTTCCAGCAGCTGGGTTTCCAGCATTTTCTGGAACCCGAACCCTTTGGAAATACCGAAGATCATGGCCATTACCGGAACAATGGAAAGCAGAGAATAATAAGTCAAAGCCGAAGCCCTCAGCTGGCATTTATCTTCATTAAAACCGCGCAAAGCCAGAAGTACGATGCGCAGGTTCTTGACCAGAAAAGACCGGCTGCGGGGCAGAGTATTAAGTCTGATCCGCCAGATATCCACGGTTATAAATTTAATTATTTTACTGAACATGACTGCTCCTTTGTTTTCCTGATTCAGCCCCGGACAAACCCGGTTCAGGAATTATTTCTCAGCGCAGAGCAAAGCCTCTTTGTCTTCCTCAGCCAAAGTCGACAACTGCTGATCATAAACAAAAGAAAAAGAATCTTCATCCCATAAAAAACAGGCTTTTTTCTCTACAGTATTCAGCAGCATTTTCCGGTCGTCCTGCTCCCAGCGCTGGTCGTAACTATAGGCAAAAGCATCCCCGTAATATTCCACCGAATAAGTCAGCTGCAGTACTGACCGGCCTAAAGCAGAATAACCGTTCAAAACATACTTACGGTCACTGCCTGATTCCCCGCCGCGCACATACCCGTTTTTCAGACAAGAGAGTACAGGCCTTAACCCGCCGTCAGAAGCAAAATAAAAAGACAGGATATCGGCAGGCGTCCTTTGACCGCAACGGCCCTCTGTCTCTGCCAGAGTAAACCAAAGCTCATCCCCCAGAGCAAAGCTCTTCAATCCGGGATCATTTTTTTTCTGGTCAGGAAATTCCAGCCTGTCAAAATAAACCCATTTCCCGCCGCTGAAAACAAAAAAAAGCAGCCAGTTATTTTTTTGGTTATCATAAATCCGCAAAACTTTGTAAACCGGCAAAGCGGGATCAGACAAAGAAGCACCGACAGCCAATAACTCAAAATCCCAGGTGCCTTCTTCCAGAAGCAGATCCTGCCCCTGATCCTGTTCTGTGCCGATTTTTTTCCATAACCCTTTCAGGTCCAGAGAAAGACCCGACTGAAGCAATTCCTGCACATCATCCAGACAAACATCCGCTTCTGCTCTGCTTTGTGCGGCAAAAAACAAAAGAAAAAAAATCGAAAAAAAACTTAGAACTAATTTCCTGCTCATCGCTACTCCTCCTCAAAAAATCCCCCTCAGCCCTTGTTTTAAATTTTATTGTATCACTGTTCAGACGTGTTTTTTAAAAAATTTTCCGGCCAGGTCTTTCCGGCCCAATTCCCCCAAAGCTTCCAGGATCAACTTTTTATTCTTAGGATTGCGGTACTGAAGCAAAGCCCGCTGCATCCTGCGCTCGCGCAGAGTTTTGGCAGTATAGATCTTTTCCCCGGTAAAAGGATGTTTTCCGGTATAATATACAGCAGCCGAAAGTGTCATCGGCAAAGGTATAAAATCCTGGACCTGCTCAGGCTGCATATTCCGATCCAGACAAAACAAAGCCAGATCAAGCGCAGCATCAAGACTGCACCCGGGATGTCCGACAATGAAATAATTGACCAGAAAACATTTACGTTCCAGACCTTTGCCGGCCTGTTTAAAATCCCGAAGAAATTCTTTGTAAACTGAGATCCCGGGCTTATGCATTAACTTCAACACCGCAGCATCGGAGTGTTCAGGCGCCACTTTCATCTGCCCGCTGATAAAAGACTCACAAACCCGGCGCAGATAAGCACGGTTTTCTTTTCCTTTAAGCAGATCATAGCGGAAACCGCTGCCGATAAAAACATGTCTGACCCCGGGCAGTTCAGCCAAAGACCGGTAAAGGTTCAAAGACTGGCTGTAACCGGTCTTAAATTCAGGACATTTTTCAGGAAAAAGGCATTTTTTAGCCGGACAAAAGCCTTTACCTTTATAACGGGAGCATTCGGCCTGATAAAGATTTGCCGTAGGCCCTCCTACATCATTGATGGTACCTTTAAAATCAGGCTCGGAAATAAAACCGCGGGCTTCCTCCAGCAAAGATCTCCTGCTGCGGCTCTGCACTATTCTGCCCTGATGAAAAAAAATAGAACAAAAAGCACACTCTCCCGGACAGCCCCGGTGCGAGGTCAAGGACCAGCGCACAGTTTCCAGACCTTTGATCCCTCCCTTTGTTTTATACATCGGATGATACCTGCGGGTAAAAGGCAAAGCATACACAGAATCCAGTTTTTCTCTGGGCAAAGGCAACGCCGGCGGGAAATGCACCACCCAGCGCGGCCCGTGTTTCTGAACCAGAGTAGCGGAGTGAAACGGATCCTGCTCCCGGTAAATTTTTTTAAAAGCCAGATTAAAATCCTGTTTACTTTCTTTAACCTGTTCAAAAGAAGGCAGGACCACACGTTTTTTAACAAAAGAGAGATCCCGGCGCACCACCACTGTGCCCCGGATAAAATTGATTTCTGCCGCAGGCTCGCCTTTCTTCAGCCTCTGGGCCAGCTCCACTATCGCAGTTTCAGCCATACCGTAAACCAGAAAATCAGCTTTAGCATCAAGCAGTAAAGAACGCCTTACTTCATCATCCCAGTAATCATAATGAGCCAGCCGGCGCAGGCTGGCCTCAATGCCGCCCAGAACAATATTCACCCCGGAGAAAGCCTGACGCAGACAATTGCTGTAAACAATAGAGGCCCGGTCAGGGCGCAGGCCCGGTTTATTGCCGGGAGAAAAAGTATCTTCTCTGCGGCGTTTTTTATTAGCCGTGTAATTAGCCACCATAGAATCGACATTGCCGGCACTGACCGCAAAAAAAAGTCTCGGCCGGCCTAAACGCATAAAATCCCTGCTGCTGCGCCAGTCAGGCTGGGCAATAACACCTACCCTGAAACCCCGGCTTTCCAGGATGCGTCCGATCAAAGCAGTACCGAAAGAAGGATGATCGACATAAGCATCTCCTGAGACCAGAATAATATCGGCTTCGTCCCAGCCTCTTTTTTCCATATCTTTTCTGGAAACAGGGAGAAATTGTTTTTCCAATTTATTCACCTCCGTATTTAAATTGTAGTCAATGCCTTTTAAAAAAGCAACACTATAGTAATATTTAGACCTGATTTTTAAGGTTTCCGGTGCTATAATGGCTGACTATGCAGGTAAACATTGACCGAATATCATATCCCGGCACAAGTGTATCCGCCAAAACAGGAAAAATCATACTTTGCGACTGCGGTCTGCCCGGAGAAACAGTCAGGCTCTGCCGGCTGAAAGAGAAAAAAAATTATATTCTGGCCGAAACCTGCGAAATAATCAAAGCATCTCCTTTCCGCGTCGAACCGCGCTGTGCTCATTACCGCATCTGCGGCCCCTACCAATACATTGACTACTCTTTACAATGCCGCATAAAACAGGATCAGCTTAAAGAAATGTCTCTGCGCCTGGCCGGTAAAAATTTCAAACCGGCTGAATTCAGGCCCTCTCCTCTGGCCTGGGACTACAGGAATAAAATCCATCTGCACCTGATCCGGCAAAAAAACCGTCTCAGCTATGCCTATCACCTGAGAAAACAGCAGAAAAAATTCGAACCTTTGCAGGAATGTTTTCTGGTTTCCCGGGGCATAAATGCTTTTCTCCGGGCTTTGCTCGAAAAACTTGATTCCGACAAAATATTTTTTGTCAAAGAAGTAATTGTCAGGGAAAACTATGACAAAAAAATACTGGCCGGACTGATCTGCGAAAAAAATTACAGCAAAAACAGACTGAAAAAGATTTTATCCGGACTGACCGAAAGTTTCCCCCTGCAGGGCCTTGTTGCCGGAGATAAGACAAATGGCCGGGAAAGCATCATTTTCGGCGAGCCTTTACTGAAAGAACAGATCCTGGGATCTTCTTTTTTTCTGGGAATAAATTCTTTTTTCCAGATAAACCGTTCTGCTTTTGAAAATCTGCTCTCTGATCTGATCTCCATACTTGACCTCAAAGGATCAGAGACTCTGCTTGACCTTTACTGCGGGGTAGGCACTATCGGCATGATACTGGCGCCGCTCACAGCCAGGGTCTTAAGCCTGGAATCAAACCGGGAAAACTTCGAGCTTATCGGGCGCAATTCTGGAATAAACCGGATCAAAAACATAAGCCTTTATCCCGGTAAAAGCGAAGATCTGGCCGAAACTCTGCTGGCGCAAAACCCGGACCTGGTCATAATGGATCCGCCGCGCAAGGGTCTGGACAAAAAACTGATCTCTGCTCTTAACGCCTTTCTGCCGCCCCGCCTGGCCTACATATCCTGTGACCCGGCCACTTTGTTCCGGGATTTGAAAAAACTTCTGCCCGGCTACGATCTGGCTCATTTCAGAGGCTATGACTTTTTTCCCCAGACCCCGCACATCGAATGTCTGGCAGTTCTGGAAAAAAAATGTTAAATGTTGAATTTTGAATGTTGAATGAAAAAAAAGTCAGAGGCCAGACATCAGAATCTGAATAAAGGCGACATAGTCCTGCAGGGAACGACTTGCCCCGCTCAAAGCATCGGGATGCTTGATCCTCGTAGACGCTCCGCTCTGCTCCGCTTTATAATGAACACAGATAGATAAAATGTCTAATTGCCCTAATTACTAATTTCTAAATTTTTAAATCAGAGTTCTCTGCCTTCGCCTATGTTCACGCTGAGACCTCTGCACGCCCGGTCAGTCCTGATCTTTAAGGCCGGAAATAAATTTTTTCAAGGCTGTGCGGAAAGTCTCCCGGTCATCGATAAAAGCTGCAGTATGACGGCCCTGAGTAGTCACAAAGGTCTTTGGGTCTGGCGCTGCCTGATAAAGTTTACTGCCCTGGGCAAACGGCACGACTTCATCGTTTTTGCTGTGAAAAAAAAGTTTGGGCAGAGCCAGATTTTTGACCGCAGAACAGGAATCAAATTTTATGGAATAAAAAAAGGCAGGTATCCAGGGATAGGCTTTTCTGGCCAGATCAATACCGCGGCAAAAAGTTCCCTCTACGATCAGACCGGCCAAGCCGGGTTGGCAGGCGCATTCTATGGCAGCAGCCCCGCCCAGAGATTCTCCGTAAACAATGATCTTATCCCGGTGAACAGCCCTGTTCTCAGACAGATATCTGCATGCTGCCAGAGCATCTTTATACATACCTTTTTCCGAAGGCCGGCCCTGGCTGTTCCCGTATCCGCGGTAATCGACCAGAAACAGATTAAGCCCCAATTCATGCAAAAATAATGCTTTCTCTACCCTGCGGCTGATATTGCCGCCGTTACCATGCAGAAACAGAACCGTATATTCCGCCTGAGGCTGAGAAATAAACCAGCCGTTAAGCTTTACTTTGTCTTCAGCTGTAAAATAAATATCCTCATAACCCAGGCCCAGCACATCAGGAGTGAGTGTTATTTCTTTTACCGGCAGGAATATCCGTGACCGTTCCAGAACGCGCGCATAGATCCAAAGCAGAGGAAAAATTATGGCCGGTAAAATCAATAAAATCTTTAACATAACCAATCCAGAGACAAGCATAAAGAAGTCAGAGGTCAGACGTAAGAAGTTAGAATCTATATATTCGGCAACTGACTTCTGATTTCTGGTTTCTGACCTCTTCTGGTATTATTTCTTCTGCCAGATATAGGAATTGGAATCCTGGTCATAGAACTCAACCCAGGTCCCGGGACCAACTCTTTTAAAACTGTCTTTAGCCATGACTTCTTCCACTTGAGCCAGGCTTACCTTATTTTTGGAAGCAGTATAAGAATTAATTATCCTGCGGTCATTGTTTTCCCGGGAAGCAACCGCAGACACAGAAACTTTTTCCTGACCCTGAACTTTATCTGAGATTACTTCCAGATAACCGGCCCGGTTAATCCCCAGATAACCCAGTTTCAGATAATTTTCCACAGTCCCGGCCCTGGATTTTCTTCTGGCAATAGCCTCGGCCGCTTCAGCCGGCAGATCTGCGGCATAAACTTCTTTTATCCCCCAGTTAAAATTAAGCTGCTGCTCTGTGTCACCGTAGATCTGAGCCTCAATCGAATCAACCTCTTCTACTACATGCTGATAAACATCTATGCGCATGCTGACATCGACTTTTATCGGTTCCTTGGTCTCCACACTGACTCTGGCGCAGGCCAGAAAAAAAACCGGAAACAGCAACAACCATGATTTTCTCATTGTTCACCTCCTAACAAATCGTGAAAAGTAACGACAAAATCCCTTTTACCCATTTCTTTTGATTCAAACCTGAGTGCTGCCCTAATATCAGGCCCCTCACTGGAAAAGGAAATGATACTCTCATTATATGAATAATTTTTCAGATTATCAATTATACGCCGGTATGAAGCACGGTCCAGATATTGCCGTAAAAAATCCAGAGAAGCTTCATTCCTGATATTGATCCTGCCGCCGGAACGGTTGCTCATACTTCCCTGCACAAGCAAAGGCCTCATTTTTTTCAGACACACGGTCAGATCTCCGCTGAAAAAACCTTCCAGACTTATATCCTCTTTTTCCCTGGCAAAAGAAAGCAAAGGTCCAAAGGAAATATTTTCTCCCCTAAGATGAAAACAAAGCAGATTTTTGTTCTTTTTCTGGATCAAAGCCCGGATCGAACCGGAAGGACCGAAAAAAGGCTGGATCGAAGGCAGGACCTCGATCCGGTCTAAACCTAATTTAAAGGGTAAAGCTATATCCCGGACCTTCTCTTTCTTAAATTTCAGCTCCCCGACATTCAAAATATAGCCGTTGTCGGGTAAAGCGCAGACCCGGACCCCGGTCAAAGCAGTATCCTGTTTTGACCACGCGCCTTTTTCCAGCCTGATATCTTTGATCAGAACCGGTATCCCGGCCTTTACTTTTCCTGAAAACGAAACCGAACCGGAAAAAAAGCCCAGATCATTATCACGGAAAACAAAATTGATTTCGGAAAGATCTATATCCAGAGGTTCAGCCCTGCCCTTTATCTTTGCTTTACCGGGCAAACCCGGACCGGTCAGAAACAGGGACTTATCATCGATCTCGACCTTTCCCTCTCTGCAGAAAAAAAAGGCCGGGCCCGAAGAAAATCCGTTATAAGAAAACTTCAGACCTGCTTCCTGCAAAAACAGATCAAGACCTGTTTTTTTTAAGCTCACTCCCTGCAGGTATAATCCGGAAAAATTAATATTTGCCCGGTCAATACTGCATTCAGCCTGAATCTTACGGCTGAGGACAAAAGAAACCAGAGAAGAAGCGATAAAATTACGCAAAGAAATTATCAGGGCCAGGACCAGAAAAATCACAAGTACGATTTTCTTAAACATGATCAAAATTGATTGTCACAAGTCACTAATAAAAATCAGGTTACGTTTAACGGTTACGAAGCCCGTATCGCTTACGTTTAACGTTTACGTATCCGCTTAGCGATATTTAATTCGCCATTCAACCAAGTCACTATGTCCGGCATCCTCTTCTTTGCTTCTCTTCGAACATCCGGGAGCACGGATTTCTTCTGTGAAAGTCTTCGTGCGAGTGTATGTCCGGCATCCTCTTCTTTGCTTCTCTTCGGACATCCGGGAGCACGGATTTCTTCTGTGAAAGTCTTCGTGCGAGTGAAGTCACATATCACATATTTATTATACGACCGCGATTTGAGAACCTCTATGAAATACACCTGTTTTTCTCTGCGCGCTTCACGCGCTAACTATAGACTATCGACTATAGACCATTGACTAATCAATCATTTCTTTCAGTCTCGCCACCGCTGTTTTCATCTCCTCCGGAGCAGCCTTGCTGTGCGCTTCTATGACCAGAGGAATATTTTTTTTAAAATAAGGTTTAAGAAAAGAAAAATCATCATCCCCGCTGAACGGGGCCATGTGATCATCTATACCTTTAAGGTCATGGATATGGAATCCCGCGCAATACCGGCCCAGCTTTTCCAGAAATGCGTCTGCCGGACAAAACAAAAGACGTTCATTAGCCGCGGCATGTCCGCTGTCATGCCAGTAAACCAGGCCCCTGCTGTTATAGCGCGGCAAAATATCTTCCGCTTCTGTTAAAGACGGTATCTCTGCCGGATAATACCTGTTCTCCAAACCGATCTTGATCCCGCGGTCAAAAGCATAATCCAGGATCTCGTTCAGGCTCTTTTCTGCTGCTTCCAGAAAAGGCTGCTTTGCCTTTTCCCGGGCAGAAAGAAAAGAATTTAGACTTTTGCGGTACTCTTCGCTGAAAACTTTTCCTTCTCTGAACAGATTGACCAGATGACGTCCATACCCTGCTTTTAGTTCTACCATACCGGCATGGACCACCACCAGGGGAGATTTGAACTTTACAGCTGTATCAATGGTCTGTCTGGTTAAAAAAACCGCCTGCTTCCGTTCCTGTTCATTTAAAGAAGAAATACGGTAATAATCGCAATAATACCGTTTTTTCACCTCAGGCCGGGGCAAAGGACAGAAATTATGCACACTGACCACGGAAAAACCTGATTCATAAATTATTTCCGACAGCAGATCAAGCTGATAAGAGGAAAGACGGTAGCTGAGTTCCAGAGCGGATATCCCCCAGGCCCTGAAATCCTCAAGCATTCTGCGGACATCATCATAACGAGAACTATTCCAGGCAGTGGATACTGCAAGCATAACTGAATTAAAACAAAATCATTAAAAAGGGTCAGCGATCACACCGGGGCTTTTATCATCAGAATGCAGACGGGTACCCAGAGGCCAGTATACGCATTCAACTTCTGCATTTTCCGTTATCTTTATCTCTGACTCATAATCAAGAGTCACCACCCCATGCCAGATGCCTTTATGCAATATCACCGGCTTGGTTAACCGGAAACAGCGGATTTCTGACTGATCTTTATTCTCCGACACAAACAGAAGGCTTCTTCCCGAAACAGGTTCGAATGATTCAAAAGAATCAGGATGCTGCTCCAGCTTATCGATAGATTTATCCCTGACCACCAGAAAAGCGATACGCCAGCCCAGAGGAGAATTTTCTTTGATCACAATATGAAAAAGGTTATCGTCAGCTCCGGCCTCATCCTTGCGGGGATATTCGATAACCCGGCCGAAAGAAGAAAAATTTTCTGAATTGATAGTTTCGATGTTATTCATGGTTCACTCAGCATTTTTCCGGCTGAAAATATTAATTATAACAGAAAGCAAAGACCGGGAAAAGAACAAAAAATAAAGGTCTGCGATACCGGTTTGGCCCGGCAAAAGCTGAAAATCCGATCTCTGCAGCTATTCAGCCGGCACCAGTTCCCAGGAAACAAGACGGCCCGAACAGTCAAAAACTGCGTAAATCCGGTCTGAATCAAAAAAACCGGTAGGATCGCGGTAAAGCAGAGTTTCCTCTTCTTTCCCCTTGCCGGACAAAGTGGAAAGTACAGGGTCACCGTATTGTTCGATAAACTGTTCTTTCCTTATACCTTTTTTTATCTGTGCCGATAACACCAGATCACGCAAAAGATAAAACTTTTTTTTCTGTTTTTCAAGATAATCATCGATCTCACTGCCGCTGGCAGAAAGTTCCTGAAGCGTCCGGATCTCCTGCGAATGACGCAATACAGAGCATCCGGAAAATAATGCCAGCATTAAAATAATAAGACATATCCCTCTGATCTTAATTATCATAGCCTGATCCTGCCTCATTAATAAACGCTTCACACCTGACCTGTCCTTTTAAAACAAAACAGATCATTCAGGTTCATCCTCCCTGTACTTCTCACAAAAACCTGTACCGATCAAGATCCCTTTTTCAAAAATCAACGGAGTAAGGTCTTCCGGGGAAACCACGCCCTTATCCTTTCCCGGCCCTGTATAATAATAAACTATTTCCCTGTCTCTGACAATCTGGCTTTTATAAGGATTCGTAATGACTACTGTGTCTACCCTGATACTTTCCTTACCCAGCACAGCGATTACTTCGGTTTTGGACATGCCCGGTTTAAGCCCTTTGATCGCAGCAAGATTAAGGCAGCAGAAACGATCATGATCGGCAAAAGAAGAAACAGGCGGCACGGATTTAACTTCCCCAGCCTGTTCCCTTACGCAGCCGCAGAACAGAACAATCAGAAAAAAAGTAATTATAGCTAAATAATTTTTCACCAATACCCCCTTTACCGTCAAAAAAATGATATAATTCCGTTCATCCAGTTTATACCTTTTAGCGGAAAAAACCAATATTTTTCAAGAGACTGTCAAGCTTTAAGCTCAGGGCAGATGTTTTAAAAAGGAAAAAACAAGGTCAGCCCCTTTTTCTTCTCCTTTAATCCGGAAAAGCCGGCCGGATCTCTGCAGAAGATATTTCCCTTTACTGTATTCTC